>ERZ650304.200-NODE-200-length-38131-cov-4.808803_pt1 | contig 38131 bp, 38 predicted proteins | sample MGYA00376240_ERZ650304 | MGnify/ENA primary metagenome ERZ650304 (study PRJEB26733, sample SAMN07839271) | wastewater metagenome | biome: small river; feature: stream; material: water | place: USA: North Carolina | collected 2016-03-01 ... | reverse complement strand
CGGCGATGTCCTCGCGGCGGTCATCGCCCGGCAGCTCGGCATCTCCGGCGCGGAGCATCCGGTGGACGCCCGCACCCTCCCGGACACCGGCGACCCGGACCCGGCCGGGCTGGCCCGGCTGGCTGACGCGCGGGAGGGCAACTCGGTGTTCGGCCGCGTCTCCCCGCAGCAGAAGCAGGCGTTCGTGACCGCCCTGCAGTCCCGCGGCCACACGGTCGCCATGACCGGCGACGGCACCAACGACGCGCCGGCGCTGGCGCAGGCCGACGTGGCGGTGGCGATGAACACCGGCACGCAGGCTGCGCGCGAGGCCGGCAACATGGTGGACCTCGACTCGAACCCGACCAAGCTGATCGAGATCGTCGAGACCGGCAAGCAGATGCTGATGACGCGCGGCTCGCTCACCACCTTCAGCATCGCCAACGACGTGGCGAAGTACTTCGCCATCATCCCGGCGGCCTTCGTGCAGCCCAGCCTGTACGACACGGCAGTCAAGCAGGTCCGGCGCGCGGCCTTGCAACAGGAAGGCGACGCGATCGAGGTGTACAGCTCGATCCTGCCGTACCTCAATGTCACCCCGGCGAAGACCGGCGTCAAGGTCGTCAAGCTCACCAACTGAAAGGGCCCCATGACCATCGACTGGAAGAAGGAAGCCACCAGGCTTTCTCGGTACTGGTGGGGGCCCAAGGCCCCCGGCGACTACACGTTCAGCCGCAAGGTGGACGGCAAGCTGCAGTTGGCCGGGCCGGGCCTGTTGGCCTGTTGGCCGGCGAGCCGGCAGCCCGACTACCGGCCAGCCTGGAACCTCATGCTGCTGGCCTGGGGGCGCTACGAGCCGCCGGCCACGCTGGAGCACGCCCAGGCCATGGTGCACCTGCTGGTGGTGGCGCACCAGACGGCTGGGGTCCTGGTGCAAGGTCACTCATTGGGCACCTACACCTGGCTGATGCCGCCCGAGAAATTTGGTCAGTGGGTGCTCACACCGTCCGTCGCGGCGGTGGTGGGCGCGCAGGCGGGAACGCTCAGCCGGCAGTGCGTCCGGCTGGTGGGAGCGCCGGTGTGAAGTACCCCAGCTTCTCCGCCCCGCAGGGGGCGCTGGAGCACTTCAAGCTGCAGGAACGGGCGGGCTACAGCCTTGCCCCCCTGCAGCTTGAGGACTTGACCACCGCCGGCAACTGGGACCGCTTGAAGTGGTTCTATGAAGTCGGCGTGGGCAAGACGGTCTGCTCCACCGTGCACGCCATGATGATGGGCATGCCCCTGAACATCATCATCGTCCCGCCCATCCTCATCCCGCAGTGGGGGAAGTGGCTGCGGCGGGTCGACCCTGAGTCCGTCGTCCTGGAATACTGCGGGCCGCCCAGCAAGCGCAAGCTGATGCAGCCGGCCAAGGCCAAGTGGATCATCGTCTCCCATGCCATCTACCGGGACGATTTCGATCGGCTGTTTAAGGAGTTGGCCAAGTTGCACCCGCACGTCATCGTGGATGAGGCCCACGCGCTGAAGTCGGCGCAGAGCCAGCTCTTCCGCAAGGTCAACACGATGACGCAGTCCGGCGGGCTGCAGCTGCTCACCGGCACGCCCACCAGCAAGCCGGGCGACGCCTACGCCTACGTCAAGCTGACCACGCCCAGCGTCTACCGCAGCTGGGGGCACTTCGAGCAGCTGCACGTGGCCGAGCGGGACTTCTTCGGCACCATCACGAAGTGGCAGAACCTCGACCTGGCCAGGCAGAACTTGAACCTGCAGGCCTGCCGGCGCACCAAGGACGAGATGTTCCCCGGCATCGTCAAGCCGCGGTACGAGACGATCGACTACCAGCTTGCGCCGGCGCATGCCAAGCTGTACAAGAAGCTGGCCGAAGAGCAGCTCCTGCTGCTCGACACCGGTGAGAAGATCGACGCGACGACCGTGCAGCGCATGTACCACGCGCTGCAGCAGATCATCGTCAACTTCGACCACTACAGCGGCGACGAGGCGGCCCGGGCCGGGATCTACGACTGGATCGACCACACGATCGACCAGACGCAATGCATGGATCGCAGCCGGTCCAAGTTGATCATCTGGACCTACTACAAGCTGACGACCCGGTCCATCCTCGGCTACCTCGAGGACTTTGGCGCAGTGGGCGCTTACTCCGAGGCCAACAGCGCCAAGTCGGTGAAGGCGTTCATGGAGGACCCGGGCTGCCGGATCCTGGTGGCCCAGCCCATGTCAGCCGGCATGGGTCTGGAGCCGCAGCACGTGTGCTGCGAGAACCTGTTCGTCGAGTACTCGACTGTTCCACTCCACTTCGCCCAGGCCGTAGGGCGCACCGACCGGAAGGGGCAGAAGCACATGCCCACCTTCCGGGTGGCTTGCGCCCAGGACACAATTCAGGTCCCCCTGCTGCAGCGGCTGCTGCACAATGGTGACCTCGTTCAACAGACCGAGGGCCTCCGCGAGTCAATCAGACAGGCGGTGTTCGGTCAAGCATAGGACCCTCAATGACAATCGTCCAAGCAGCGCCGCTGCATCGGCGCGAAGACGCCGCCAAAGAGCGCCTGACCCAGGAACGAACCTGGATCGAAGACGCCGCCAGCAGGGACCTTTCCCTGCTCGACTACGCCGCCTGGACGACCACCCGCTGCTCGCACCGCATGGTGCTGCACAAGGGTCGCCAGGTGGTCCTCTGGCAAGTCAAGGGGGGCCGCCCGTCAGCCCCGCACCAGGTGGCGGTAGGCGACTTCGAAGCCTCGTCACAGAACGGCGCTCAGGCCGTTCTCGAAGTCCACGGCCGGGAGGTCGTGGTAGGCCACTCCCCCGTCATGATTGCAGCCAACCTCTTCGTCTGGCTGCCTTTCTACACTGACCTGCAGCGCATCCCCTTGCGTGAAGACGGGCAGCAGAAGGTCACCCGGTTTAGTCTGATCACCCGGGCTGTCTCCAACCCCTTGGAGTCGATGGTCGAGGGGGCGTTCTACCTCAGCCAGCCATCCTCCTTCGCCTCTCTGGTGGGCACCGACTGATGTACCACTACTACCAGGTGGAAGGTGGAGAGGAGGCCTGGAAGCCTGTCCAGGCGGAGTTCCTCTCCAAGGTCATCGACACGAAGCACCCGATGTTCGTGACGGTCCTGGCCACGGACAAGATCGCATCGAAGGAGATGCCTCGAGACGAGAAACTGGCCCTGAAGTACCTGGGCCCGATGTACGTCGACTTCGACTCGCCCGACATCGGCCTGTCCCTGGCCGGCCTGCGCAAGTTCTGCCAGGCCTTGCACAACGACGCAGGCTTGCCCCAGGCCGCTTTCCGGCTCTACGCCACAGGGTCGAAGGGCTTCCACGTCGAGATCCCTCTCGAAGTGTTCATGCCACGGCCGCCCCGCACAGGCGTCGGCCATCTGCCGCTGGTCTTCAAGGCCATCGCGATGAAGTACGCTCAGGACACGATGGACTGGCGGGTCTACTCCATCGGCATGGGGCGCATGTGGCGCCAGCCGAACGTCGAGCGGCCGAACGGCAAGTTCAAGGTGCCCATCTCCTGGGGGGAGATGGAGACGATTCAGCCCGGCGATGTCGACGGCATCGTCTCGCAGCCGCGGCCGCTTCCCGAGCGCACCGAACTCGAGATGAACCTGGACCTGGCCGTCGTCTTTGACAAGGCCCTGCAGGACGTCACCGAGAAGATCAAGTCGCTGAAGAAGCGCAAGTCGTTGCCGGCCGAAGTGTTCAAGCGGCCGATGCCTTCGATCGACCTGCTGATGCAAGGCAAGGGTGTGCGGCCCGGCGCCGGGTTCAACCAGCTCGCCATGCAGCTGGCCATCTACGCCCGGGAAGCTGGCATCGATGAGGACACGCTGGTGTCTCGGTGCGCCGGCCTGATCGAGACGCACCAGTCCGACGGCCGCCGCTACAACACGCCGGCGCTGCGGGACGAAGAGCTTCGCCGCATGTGCCGGGTGATCGGTGACGACCCCTGCTACGAGTTCGCGGCCGCGCCCTTCCGCGCGCTGCTCAGCCACACGGCGCCGGACCTGGACGGCATTGCTGTCGACCCCGAGGAAGTGGCAGCAGATGTGGCCGCTGCAGACGCGGGGCCGGTGGAGGCGGAGGAAGGCGCAGAACCTGCCCCGCTGATCGATGAGTATGCTGACGTTGCCAATGGTGTTGAGCTGACCAAGTACGGCGTCTACGCCCAGACGGAGGAGGGCCAGCGGCGCATCAGCGCCGTGGGCTTCGACAACGTCCGGGTGCTGCGCTCGATGGACAGTGGGCGCATCTCCTGCGTCGATGCCGAGGTGCTGGTCAACGGCCGTCGGCAGGGCCGGCAGGTGCTCGAGCTCGACACCTTCCACACCGCGGCGGGCTTGAACAAGTGGATGGCCCGCTACGGCCATGCGTTCCAGGGGACTGAAGCGCAAGCGAAGGCCACCTTCATGCGCACGGTCGAAAAAGGCAAGAAGATGGGTGAAGATGTCTTTGTGCACGAACGCGAAGGCCTGGCCATGGTGAACATTCCTCACCACACGGACGAGCGGCTGCGCAAGCCCTTCCTCATCTGGGCCGACGGCAAAGGTGTGGTGATGGAGCCGCGCGCTGCCGAGACCGGGCTGAAGATCAACTTCCAGGGTCACCCAGATCCGCGGGGCGTCTACCGCTGCGACCTGACCGACGCACCGGGTCTGAAGGGCTGGCTCGACGAGACGCCGGCGAACAAGGAGACCTTGCGCTTGACCCTGGGCGCGCTGTTCCGCTGCCAGCGCCCTGATATGGTCGGCCCGACCTTGGGCTGGCTCATGGCCTGCTTCTACAAGTCGATCTTCCAGAAGGCCTACAACCAGTTCCCGCTGCTGCACATCGCCGGCGCGGCGGGCTCGGGAAAGAGCCAGATGACGATGGCCATGGCCCGGCTCTTCTACTTCAACCAGGAGCCGCGCGTTGTCACGCCGACGTCTACCGTCTTCGCCCTGACGCAAGGGGCGGCCGGCAGCGACAGTATCCCGATGATGATCGATGAGTACAAGCCGATCGACATGGGGCCAGGCGTGCACGACAAGCTGCGGCTGATGTTTCGGGACGCCTACAACGCCCGGGACATTCAGCGTGGCGGCGGCAATCGGGACAACGACAACTTCCGCGCGCTGACCACCACGACGCTCACCGCGCCGATCCTGTTCATCGCGGAAGGCATAGAAGACGAGACGGCGCTGATGGAGCGCGTCGTGCTGGTCACCGTGGCGCCGCCGCCTTCAGTGGTGGCGCACAAGTGGGCGTCACGGTTCTACGAGTTCCGCCGCAACGCCAAGCTGCTGTCGCTCATCGGCAAGTACGTGGCGTCCAAGCTGGTCATGACCGGCTATAGCGTCGAGGACCTGATGGCCGAGTTCGACCCGCTGTACTCCGAGGCGCGCAACCGCCTCATGCTGACCGAGGCGGATCTGAACGCCAACCTTGCGCCCGATGAGATCCGGGAGAAGCAGTCTGCGCGGGAGCGCAGCGTCTTCAACTTCACGGTGGCGAAGTTCGGCTTGCTCAAGCTGCAAGAGGTGCTCACGGGCATCTTCGGGGAGCAGGAGTTCGCTTCCGACTTCGAGGACTTCCTGGGCGCCAGCTACAACCGCATGAAGGACCTTGCACCGTCCACGGTGCCGGAGTACCTCAAGCTGATGAACGTGTTGGTTGACTTGAGCTACGAGGCGCCGGATGCCGCCCAGGCAATTCGTTACGCCCACGAGTACGGCTTCGGCAACATCAGCGGGAAGGACACGTTGGAGTTGAACATCCGGTCGGCGTACTCGCGCTACCGGCAACACTGCCGGCTGATCAGCGTGAAGCCGCTGTACGCCGGTGAGCAGGCCTTCGCCCACGGCCTGCGTAACGTACCGTCCCTGATGCACATCGGGGAAGGGCAAGCGGTGGAAGCCCCTGGGGGCGTCCACGTGTTCGATCTCGCCGACTTGATGCGCCTGGGCCTGCGTGGCTTCCGGGCGCCGAAGGGTCGGCACTGAAGGAGTGAATGATGAAGTTCGAGCTGAGCGCCCAGAACCCTGTGCACTTGAGCCTGGTTCCGGAAACAGAAGCAGAGCGGAGACAGCTTGATCAACTGCAGGCTGACCTGCTGGCCCGCAGACTGGAGACCGTCCGGTGGGCCTGCTCCAGGGCGGACTTCGGACCCCCTCTTTCCGTGGGGCTGGAGAACCGAAACTGGCACTAGAAATGAGCGATTTCTACAACCCTCCCACCTACCAGGTGGCGAAGAAACCGCACCGCTGCACCTACTGCGGTGAGGCCATACCTCCCGGTGAGGCCTATACCAGGCAGACTGGCGTCTACGACGGCAGCTGGTATGTCTCCAAGATGCACCACGAGTGCTTCGAGGACCTGTGTGACAGCGGCGATGGCGAGTACACGCCGTACTCGAATGAACGACCAGAGAAGGAGCAGGCATGAAACCTATCCAGTGGCTGATGCTCGGCGGCCCAGGCCACGGCAAGACCGTCTGGATCAAGGCCGGAGGCGCCGTGCTCTACCCAGGCCCTCGAGGCAAGCTGCCGACGCACTACCAAGGCGAGAACTACCTCTACAACGGCCGGCTGTACCGCATCGGCCGGTGCGACGAGAAGGTCTCGGAGGCGCTGATCGACGGACTGATCCAGGACACGAAGCTGGCCCACATCGCAGGAGATTGATCAATGACCGTCACCAAGACGACCCGAGAAGCGTATGAGATCTGGAAGGACCACGAGTACGCCACCATCACGTTGAAGTGCTGGGACCGACCTGTTGGCGAGAAGGAGACCTACTACTGCGGCGAGATCATGATCAACTCGTCGTTCGGCAGCTGGGCCAACACCTGGACAGCTTGCGCCAGCCCCTTCAAGAAGTTCCTGATCCGCCTCGACTTCGGCTACTTCTTCAGCAAGCTGGCGGGCACGAGCCTGGAGAAGTTCGATGGCGAGGCTTCTGTCAAAGAGATGTTCAAAATCCTGATCGAGCGGCGCAAGTCGTTCTCCATGAGCAGGTTGGAGGCCCGAGAGGCGTGGCAGGAGCTGGAATTCGATAAGGGCACGGCGGAGTCGGACGAGCGCAGTTTCGGCGATGCCATGATGGCTGTGGCCCAGGCGCTGGGGGAGCACCACCCCATGCACGACGACTTCGCCGATCCCAGCGGCTGGCCGAAGGTCACGAAGCCCGACTGCCAGGCCGTCGGCTTCTGGGAAAAGATCTGGCCAGAGTTCGTGGCCGAACTGAAGAAGGAGATTGCGAATGAGCACGTGGGCCGATGAGTACATCACCTTGATCGAGGACTGTGAAGAGCGCAGCGATCGTCTGTCAGACTGGGAGGCGGGATTTATCGACTCTCTGCGCAGGCAGCTGGAAGAAGGTCGAGCCCCGACGCAGAAGCAGATCGACTGCCTCGACAGCATCTGGGAAAAAGCAACGAAGAAAGGGTAAGCTCAAACCTCTTGACAACTTTCTCAAGTCTGGCAGACTGGCCAGCATGGCAGCTCGGAAAGACGGGCACTCTATCAACTACCTGGATACCTATCATGGTCATGAAGAAAATCAACCCCGAGAACACCGGCAGCTCCAACGAGAGCGCTGATGCCTCCGCCGGTGACCCGTCCTGGGTCGAAGGCGAGCAAGGCAGCCAGCCCGAAGCCGACAAGCCGGTCCCCGAGAAGACCGCTGCCGTCGCCGCCCCGGCCACCAAGCCGCCGGCACTGCAGGCCAAGCCGCAAGCTCTGGCCCTGAACTCCGCCGACATCGCCGTGGTCAAGAACCTGAAGGGCGCGTTCCACGTGGCCTACGACTCGCTCACCTCGCTGCAGGCCACCCAAGGTCGGCTGGTCGAGCGCGAGTCCGCCAAGCCACTCGGCGCCTGGGCCGACTTCGAGCTGATGTCCTACCAGGACCAGTACGTCGTCTCCCCCAACGACGACAAGGCGCCGAAGGAGCACGTCCGCTACTCCGAGGACGGCCTCGTTTGCAGCGACGGCACCGACGTGAAGGCCCACCTGGCCGACCTGAAGGAGCTGGGCTACGCGAACGCTCGTGTCAACGCCCGTTACGTGGTCGTCGGTGCCATCCTCGGCGCCGAGAAGTCGGACCACCTCAACGGCAAGCTGGCGCAGATCGATCTGTCGCCCAAGAGCAAGGCGCAGTTCGACCGCTACCAAGTGCAGTCGGCCTACGACCTGGCCAAGGGCAAGATCACCGCGCAGCAGGCCATGCGCGTGCGCATGACTGCCGAGGTGGCCACGAACGCGGCCAAGCAGAGCTACACGCTGGTGAAGTTTGCCACGCTGACGGACTGAACCCTCCCGTGACCTTCCTGGTCACTTTGCCCGCTGCTGGCCCAGGTCCGCGGCGGGCTTTTTTCCTTCTGCCATGAGCACACCCACCGTAGTTCTCGACACGGAGACGACCGGCCTGGACGCGCCGATTGGCGTGGTCGAGCTGGCCCACGTCTTCATCAACGACGAGATGGAGGTGCTCAGTGAGCACTGCTGCCTCGTCAACCCGGGCCGGCCGATCGATCCTGGTGCCACCAACATCCACGGCATCAAGGACGAACACGTGGTCGGCCACCCGTCGCTGGAGCAGGCCATCGCCCCGCTGACGGCGCTGCCCGAGATCATCGTCATCGGGCACAACATCCCGTTCGATTTGCGTCTGGTTGGCCCCCACCTGAACGTGGTGGGCACCGTCTGCACGCTGGCCTTGTCCCGGCAGTACTTCCCGAAGGCGCCCAACCACCGGCTGGGCACGATGCAGGAGTACCTCGGCCTGCCGGACTTCGAAGCGCACCGCGCGCTGGGCGACGTCATCACGGCGCTCAACGTGCTGCGGCGCATCGTGGTCGGTCACGGCCTGACCTTGCAGCAGGTCGTGCAGCGGCAGTCCAAGCCTCGCATGCTGTCCGTCATGCCGTGGGGCAAGCATGCGGGCAAGCCGTTGATCCAAGTGCCTTCCGACTACCGGCGCTGGCTCCTGGAGCAGGGCAACCTCGACCAGGACATGCGCTACACCCTCACCCAACTGGAGAAATTGTGAAACTTTCCTGCGACCCCAAGTCCCCGGACTACTCCCCCCTCGTGCGCTACGCCGAGGTGCTGTTCGAGGACAGGAAGCTGAACAACGTCATTGACGTGGATGAAGGCGCCGGCGTGGCCACGGTCTATGCTGTCGACTCCGATGGCAAGGCGGTGCTCGACCCCTCGAAACCGAACGAGCCGGGCACCCAGCAGATCACCGGGCAGATGACCCTGCTCTTCCGCCCCCAGGCCATCTTCGAGTACGGCGCGGCGCTGAACCACAACCGCACGGCGCACTGGCTGCAGGCCTGCGGCAAGGAGGCGCAGAACCTGGGCCACCTGTCTGTGCAGGTCGGCGTGCACATCGAGGAGAGCCTCGAGTTCCTGGAGCAGCTGAACGACTTGCCAGGCGAGGATCTGGCGGCGATCGAGCGGCTGAAGGTGCTGGCTGGCGCGTTCAAGGACGGCTCGAAGCTGGCCGCCTTCAAGAACGAGGAGAAGGCGCTGGACGCGCTGTGCGACGCCGATGTCACGGGCAATGGCGTGGCCTACCTTGCCGGCTGGAACAAGCCCCGGGCGGACTCCAAGGTGCTGTCGGCCAACGAGGCCAAGCTGGTGAACGGCAAGCCTGTGCTGCTGCCCGGCGGCAAGATCGGCAAGCCCGAGGGCTGGTCCGCTGCGGACCTGAGCGACTGTGTCTAGGGGGCCGAAGCTCCAGCATCTGGGCCGGCTGCGCACCGGCCTGAGCTTCGTGATCGACTACCTGCAGGCCGAGCGGCGCACGGCGGAGGACTTCGCCGACGCCTCGCCGGTGCCCACCAGCTGGCCCATCCCGGGCGAGCTGGCGCTGGCCCAGACCTCGTTCGGGAAGTCCTCCCGCGCGCTGGTCCGGCCCGGCAACCGGCACGACGCGCCCTGGGCGCTGACCAGCGAGACGATCATCGCGAACTATCGGGCCCACATGCTGTCCGCCAAGCCCAGCGCAGCCCTGCTGGCTGCGTTCGAAGAGCGCAAGGGGTACGAGGGGGGCCTGATCCCTCGCCTCTACCTGAGCCCGCACACGCTGGCTGACGAGACGGTGGGTTGGTCCGCCGGCCTCGTCGCCGCGGTGGCCATGGCCAGCCTTCTCTACTACGAGGTTGGCGGCAAGCTGCACAGCCGGCCGGGCACCTACGCCGCCGAGTATCGCGGCCTGACCCTGGGCGTGGTGGCTGGCCGGATCGTGGGCACCGGCGACCGCTGGCCCGAGGTAAGCGCCGAGATGCTGGACGGCTACCTCAAGGGCACCAGGCTGTTCCCACTGGACGGCCTGAACAGCGCCGTGGTGAAGCTGCGCAACCTGCTGTGGGCCAGCCAGGGCGCCGGCGCGCCGGTGTTCCACGTCTGCAACCAGGCCCTGGCCTTCGCCGGCATGGCCTACCGGCGCGACTGGGCCGAGTCGAGCCACACCGCGTCGCCGGACTGGGACCTGGAGTGTGACTTGCTCACCGCTCGGGTGCAGGAAGCCTTCGCCCAGCGCAACCACTGGGTGAGCCAACTGCATACGGCCATCCACGAGTCCCGGGAGCGCATCACGCTACTCAGGAGCGCGCTGGTGGCGCTGAACGAAGGCGGGCTGCCGGACGCGCACCTCGAAGGCCTGGCCCGAGGCATGCTGGTGCCGTCCGTGCTGTCCGAGAAGCAGTTTCGGGAAGCGACCACCCGGGGCAGCGGCCGGCATGCCACAGGCATGCTTGGCAACCACAACCTGATCCGAAACCTTGAAGCGCATCTGGCTGTTGAGCAGTCCAGGCTTCTGAAGAAAGAAGGAGAACTCCATGCAAAACGGAATTGGTGACCTCTCGAGCAAGGAGGCGGGCACGGCGGCGCGCTTCAACGCGGGGAAGCCAGCGTTGCACCTGGTCCCTGCCGGACTGTTCGCTGCTGCCTATGCTGCTGCGTCTGCGCCTGCTGGGCTCGGCCGGAAAAAGGGCTGGGTACGAGTCCTTTATGACTTGCAGGCCTACCAGGTGCGGGGGGACAGCAAGGAGGCCGACCGAAACAACCTGCTGAGTGCGCTAGTGGGCTTAGGGGATCTCGCCGAAGTGTGGTCGGCGTGCGCTAAAGTTTTCGACTACGGTCAAAGGAAGTACTCTCAGCGAGGGGATTGCACATGCAGTGCCGGGAATGCCGCACGGAAGGTATTGGAAGGTTCTTCGGCAAGGCGGGGGGGCGGCGCTACCCCATCCGGGGGCTGTGTAGAAGGTGCTATGACCTGGACCTCCGGGCCCGAAACCCAGACTACAGGGCCCGACAGACAGCCAACCACAGGAAGTGGCTTGAAGACCCAGGAAATCGCGAGCGGGCGAGGGAGTCAGAGCGGAAGCGTGGCGCATCTCGATCGAAGGACCCGAGCTACCGATCGGCGGCGAAGTACCGAAGGATCAAGACCAACTATGGCCTTGACCGAGACGCTTACGACAGACTCGTGGCCCTTGGGTGCGGCGTCTGCGGGTCAACCAAACGGCCTCACGTGGACCACTGTCACGCAACTGGAAAAGTTCGAGGGGTACTCTGCCATTCCTGCAATATTGGCCTTGGATTTCTCGAAAGGCCTGACGGCTGGGCTGAGCGAGCACTCGCCTACGTGCGGCGTGCACAAGACGCCGAGAATGACAGGTAGCTGGAACTGGGCCAAGGGCCAGGCGTGGTCGGTGCCGCTCGCCTCGGCCCTGCGTCACATCGTGTTCGGCATCCTGGCCGGCGAGACGCACGACCCCGAGTCGGGCGAGACGCACCGCGGTCACGTGGCGTGCAACATCGTCATGTTGCTCACCTACCTCACCAGCTACCCGGAAGGCGACGACCGGCCCTACAACCTGGTGAATGCCAGCGGAGAGGCACCCGATGCGAATCGCGTTTGACATGTCCTCAGTCATGTGGACCGCCCTCCTACAAGGGAAGTCGGTCGACGGGCTGGAGGTGGTTCACGAAGACCGCAAGGTCTGGGTCAACGATTGGACCCACGGCTACGAGCGCGCCATCAACATGATGAAGGCCGCGCTCGACCAGTTCCGCCTGGCGCCACGCCAGATGATCCTGGTCTTCGAAGGCAAGTCCTCGAAGAAGCAGCGCCTGATGATCGACGCCTCCTACAAGGAGACGCGCGACACGCGGCCACCTGAGGCTTACGAGCAGTTCGCCAAGCTGAAGGAGGTGCTGGAGCGCGTCTGGCGCGGCCTCGGTGCACTGATCATGGAGCAGGACTTCGTCGAAGGCGACGACATCCTGGCCTGGCTGGCCAAGCACACCGAAGAGGATCTGGTCATCGTCAGCAACGACGGCGACTTGCTGGCCCTGGACGGCAAGAACGAGTACGGCGCCACTGTCACCGCGCGCATCGGCGGCGAAGTCGGCGTCAACAAGTACGGCCCCTTCCCCTTCGATCTGGTCGTGGTCTACAAGTCACTGGTGGGCGACATCAACGACAACATCAAGGGTTGCGTCGGCTTCGGCGAAGCGGCTTGGCTCGGCCTCATCAAGGACTACGGCGAGGAAGGCCTGTACGAGATGAAGCGCATGCTCGAGCAGAACGCGCTCGAGGAGCTGGCCCAGAACGCCGAGACGGACAAGGTGCTGCGCAAGGTCTACAACCAGCGCGAGCAGGTCATCAAGTCGTACCGCGTCGCCAAGCTGCGCCCCGAGTGGGTCGACACGCTGATGCACCCCTTGCGCTACCGGCCGGGCATCACGCTGCCCAGGCCGGACGAGATGGCTGACGCACGCCTGGCCCAGTGGTACGGCAAGAAGTACCTGGTGCCAGGTGCCAAGTTCGCCTCAGCCACGGCCTGGGCTCGGCCGCTGATCGACGCATCCGAGTTCGTCGGCCTGGACATCGAAACGTCCTCGCCGCCGGAGTCGGACGACTGGCTGGCTGCGCAGTCGAAGGATGGAGACATCGAAGGCGCAGTGGACGTCATGGCGTCCGAGGTGACCGGCCTGTCGCTGACCTTCGGCGACAACCTGCAGTACTCGGTCTACTTCCCTGTCGACCATGCCGACACCGACAACTGCCGGCCTGAAGACGTGCGCGACTTCGTGACGAGCCTGGGCAAGCCCTTGGCCATTCAGAACGCGCAGGGCTTCGAGCTTCCGGTCCTGCTCAAGGAGTGGGACGTCCTGCTGCCGAACGCGATCGACACGCGCATCGAGGCGGTGTACTTCGACGAGAACCGTCCCTCGTTCGGCTTGAAGGGCATGTCGAAGGACCTGCTGAACTACGAGCAGGTCGACTACAAGACCGTGACCACGGTCGAAGAGGACGGCGTTCCGGTGCAGAAGCGCATGAACCAGCTGACCGGCCAACATGTGCTCAGCTACGGCTGCGACGACACGATCACTTGTTCATCGCTGCACAACTTCTTCAAGTTCAAGCTGGGGTTGGAGCACCAGTACGACGTCTTCCTCGAAGTCGAGACGGACGCGATGTACCTGCAGGCGCAGGCGTTCCTCGGCGGCGTGCCACTCAGCATGGCGAAACTCACCGAACTGAAAGAGGCGGACCAGGCCGCGTACGACAAGGCCTGGGCGGTGTTCCGGGAGTTCCTGGTCTCGAACGGCTGGGCGGGCACCGTGCCGCCGACCTACTCGAAGGACATCACGGCGGCGCAGGTGAAGGAGGCCTACGAGATCGTGACGGGCGAGGAACTGGAGACGAAGGTCCGCCTGATCCCGAAGCTCGCCGCGGCCGCCCGGGAGGCCGGCCAGGACCTGTTCGCCAGCATGCTGGAGGACTGCGTCAAGAGCGCAGAGGGCGCCGCGAAGTTCACCGACTGGGTGCGCTCGAAGTTCACCGGTGAGCCCATCTGGAAGATGTCGCCGAAGAAGAAGTCGGTGGTGATGTACGACATGCTCGGCCTGCCGATCCGGCTGCGCAACGCGCCGACCGACAACATGCGATCGGCAGGGATCTACGAAGGCAACGCCAAGACGGACGCGCTGTCCTTGGCCTATGCCCTGAAGTACGACGCGCCAGACCGACCGGAGATCGAGCCGATCGTGCATGCGCTGCAGCAGATGCAGGTGGTGCTCACGCGGATGGGCCTCTACTACAAGCCCTACCCGAACTTCGTGCACTGGCAGACCGGCTTGACCCACCCGCAAGGTCGGCAGTCCGCTACCAACACGCGCCGCCACACCTTCTCCAAGTTCAACGCTCAGCAGATGAGCAAGCACCCGAAGGCGGATGGCGAGGACCCGAAGGTGCGAGAGATGGTTGTCCCGCACAAGCCCAACGCGGTGGTCGTGTCGCTGGACTTCGAGTCGCAGGAGATCGTCGTGATTGCCGACTACTCGCGCGACGAAGCGATGATGGCTTGTCTGGTCGGCGAGAACAAGAAGCGCATGCACGCGCTGACCGGCATCGGGATCCTGAACCACACCAAGAAGTACGCCGACTGGGACTACGACCGGTTCATGAAGGTGCTCAAGGGTGACCCGAAAGACCCGGACTACCCGGCAGTGAAGGCGGCCGACACGCTGGGCAAGAAGACCAACTTCACCACCGAGTACGGCGCGATGGCGCCCAAGCTGGCCGAGACGCTGATCGTCCCGGAAGAGGAGGCGCAGGCCTACATCGACGCGAAGGAGGCAGCGTTCCCTGGCGCCCGCATCTGGAAGGACTCGGTCGTCGAGGAGGCCAAGGCCAACGGCATCGTGCGCACCAAGCGCGGCGCCGTGCGCCACTTGGCGGACGCGCTGATGAGCTCCAACCGGCAGGAGTCGTCGAAGGCTGAGCGGCAGGCGGTCAACTTCAAGGTGCAGAGTTCGTCGGCCGAGATGACTAAGCTGGCGCTGGGCCGCATGTTCCGGGCCGGCCTGCTCGAGAAGTACGACTGCCGGTTCTACTTCCCGGTGCACGATGAAGTCGTCTGGAGCGTGACCGTCGAGCACCTGGTGCCGTTCCTGGTGGACCTGCACGCCTGCATGACCGCGCAGTACGCCGACATGATCATCCCGGTCGGCTCCAGCATCTCGTTCGGCCGATCGTTTGGTCCGAAGGACCAGATCGAGATCGGCAATAAACCCACCGCCAAGGCCGTCGCCGAAGGGCTGGCCAAGATGGTGGAACTTGGGCATCTGCCCGCAACCGCAGTACCGAAAGAATTGGAGATGGCATGAGCATGCTTGACCAAACCACCGCCCGCAGCTTGATCGCTGCGATCAGCCCGGCCAACGACGCAGGGCAGCCCTCATCGGCCCCGCTCACGTTCGCCGAGTTCCGTGCCGCCAACCGAACCCGCTGTCTGAAGTGGCACCCGGAAGGTATCGAGTCGTGGTCCGACTCCGACTGGCTGACGGCCATCATGGGCGAGCTGGGCGAGTTGGCCAGCCTCATCAAGATGCGCAACCGGGAGCGTGACGGCCTGCCGGGCAACAAGTTCAGCCCGACCGACGAGCAGATCGCGAAAGAGGCGGCTGACGTGTTCACCTACCTCGACCTGTTCTGCGAGCGCAACGGCATCGACCTGGGCCAGGCGGCGGCCGAGAAGTTCAACGAGGTCAGCGAGCGCGTTGGGTTTCCTGACCGCATTCGGGTGGTGAGCCCAGTGGCCGTCGCAGCGGCCGCTGCGAAACAGGCCGAGGCGCTCAAAGAGGCCCGCCGGCGCGAAGCCTTCGACTCCTTGCCCGACGACTACGAGGTCAACTAGGCCTTGATCTACGTCCTCCTCGCCGAGACGAAGGGGCTGCATTTGGTCCTCTCCAAGACGGCCCTCCCCCGGGCGGCGGAAGAGCTTTTCCGCCGCCTAGACGGCATCCCGCTCGGCTTCTCTGAAGCGGCAGCCCAGGCGTTGAACGGCAACGCCACCGAGCTGGCCGGCTTCTTTCTCCACCGGCCCGGAGACTTCGTATGGTTGGAGACGCCAGGCGATCCGCCTGTGCGCTCTATGTACACTATGGAGTCTCCATCCTTTGAAACCCAAACACAGAAAGACAGGCACTGAATGGCACAAGGCGATAGGGGGAAGTGGGCTGAGGGCCGCGTTCGCGGCTACTTGGTCGACATCTCCAAGACGATCAACGGCGCGTTTCTGCGCCTCCCCGATGCGCGTTCCGGCAGCTTCCAGCCGACGACCGCGGACTTCCTGGTGAACTGCCGAGGGCGGCACACCATGCTGGAGGTAAAGGAGGTCGAGCACGACTACCGGCTGCCCAGCAAGAACTTCAAGCCGGACCAGCGCGCCCGGCTGGCCAACTGGCGCAGCCTGGGCACCAACACGAGTGTGGTGGTCGCCCACATGACGCTGAAGGATGGCGTGCCGCCGCACAAGCTGCGGCAGGCTTTGATGTGGCGCATGGTGCCGGCGGCCTGGTTCGGCTCGGCTGACGTGCCCAGCTGGGACCTGCGGGAGTTCCCGCTCCACACCTTGGACCAAGCCATGGAGATCGCGCTGTGCTGACCGTCCTTAACGACCTTCACATCGGCGCTCAGCGCACCGGTGGCACCACCCCACTCACCCAGTGGCAGCTTCGACGGTCCATCATCAGCCAGGTGGACGAGTTGGTCTCCGGCGTCGACACGGATCTGCTGGTGCTCGGCGACCTGTTCGACACGCACATGGTGCCGTTCAGCGACTGGCTGGCGGCCTGGCAGATCTTCGGCACGTGGCTGGCGGCACACCCGAAGCAGCACCTCTGGCTGGTGGCTGGCAACCACGACCTGTCGAAGACGTCCACCACGGTGGGTAGCTTGCAAGCCTTGGGCGCGGTGCTCGCCGATCGGTGCTCCAACGTGACGCTGGTGCTCGAGCCGACGGAGTTCGAGTACGGCTATATCGTGCCTCACTTGGCCAACCAGGCGCTGTTCGACCTGGCCCTGGACCAGGTGCCGGACATGACGGGGGTGCTATACCTGCACTGCAACTACGACAACAACTTCGCAGTGCAGGCGGACCAGTCGCTGAACCTGTCGGCCGATCGGGCTGAAGTGTTCACGGCTCGGGGCACGCAGATCGTCATCGCGCACGAGCACCAGACCAAGCTGGTTGGCAAGAAGATCTGGATCCCTGGCAACCAGGTGGCCACGTCCGTCTCCGACTGCATGGGCACGGACCAAAAGCGGCTGCTGACGGTCAGCGATGCCGGCGTGCTGCACCTGCACCCCGTGTGCCCGGTGGACCACCTGCTGTCCCGGCAGGACTGGCGGGCGCTGGCCGAGACCGACCTGCCGTTCGTTCGGGTGGAAGGAGAAGCCGGCGCTGCCGAAGCTGCTGACGTGGTCGCTCGCATCAGCAAGTACCGGGCGCAGTCCAAGGCCTTGGTCATCACCAATGCGGTGAAGATCAAGCTGGACGACGGCTTGGCTGGCCAGTTCGCCACCAGCCTGGAGTCCGTCAAGTCCTTCGACGTCATGTCGGCGCTGAGGGAGATCCTCACCCCCAAGGAGTACGAGATCGTGCTCCGACTGAAGCAAACCAAAGGAGCACAGCAGTGCTGAACCGCATCAAGCTGAAGAACTTCGGCTGCCACGAGGAACTCGACGTCCAGTTCGGGCGAGGCTTCCAGTTGATCAAGGGCGACAACGAGAAGGGGAAGTCCACGCTGATCCTGGGCGTGGTCTACGCCTTCGGCGGCGCCCGGGCGCTGCCCAAGACGCTGGCGCGCATGGTGACCTGGGGCAAGCCCGAGGCCAGCCTGCGGGTCGACCTGGAGTTCACCCATGCCGGGCAGGAGTTCAAGATCTACCGCCACAAGGGCGGCGCCGAGATCGCCGGGCCGGGTGTGACGGCTAGCGGCCAGGATGAGGTGACGAAGTTCGTCAATGGCCTGTTCGGCATCACGCAGGACATGCTGCCCAAGCTGCTGATGGCCAAGCAAGCGGACCTGAAGTCGAGCCTGGCCGGCGGCAGCTCGGTGGCGCTGATCGAGACGCTGTCAGGCATGGGCTTGATCGACGAACTGGTCGGCCTGATCCAAACCGAACTGCCCAGCGGCAACGTGAAGCCGATCCAGGCGCTGCTCGACACCGAGACGAAGCGCGAAGCGCCGGCGGCGCCCGACACCACCGCGCTGGAGGCGGAGGTGCTCGAGGCCAAGGGCAAGGGCGCCGCGGTGCTGTCCCAGGCCGAGGCGGCGGCGGCCGAGCGCGCTGGTCTCGATCTGGCTGGCGCCCAGCGGGTGCTGGACCAGACGGCCGCGCTGCAGGACGTGCTCACGAAGGGGCGCGCCGCGGTAGCCCGGGCGGAGGCGACGCTGGCCGCCCTGCCGCCGGCGGACACCGCGCCCAGCCAGTTGGACAGGCTGCGGGAGAAGCAGGCGGCCGCGCGCCAGCGCGCCTTCGAGCGCCAGGTGACCCAGGAGGCCTGGGCCGACTTCCAGAAGCGCTACACCGGCGAGGACGTGTGGGAGGGCACGTCGGAGGCGCTGGAGACGCAGATCAGGACCCACAGGTGCGAGGCCGAGATGGTGGCGTCCAACGGGGCCCTCATCGCCCAGGCCCTGGGCGTGGCTGAGGGGTCACTCATCAAGGCGGGCGAGTGCGGCTTCTGCGGCAAGCTGCTCGACGGCGTGCCCGAGGTGGTGGCCAAGAATGCGGAGCTGAACGAGCAGATCACGCACCTGCTCAAGCAGCAGGCGGCCGGCAAGAACCGCCTGGCCGAAATCAGCGCCGAGAGCGCAGTGATGACGAGGGTGCTGAACGCGCACCTGCGCCAGGAGGGTCTGTTCTCCCAGAACGGGCTGGTCACCGCCGACAAGTCCGTGGTGCCTCACCGCTACGCCTGGGCCGGCCCGGACATGTCCGCGCCGGCGCCGGTCGAGCCGACGTTCGACGAGGCCATCCGCCAGGAGGAGTCCCGCCTGCGCGCAGCGGCGAAGGCCGAGACGGATCGGGCGGCCGCGGCTGCGGCGCTGAAGGCCAACCGACAGTCGGTGGCCACCGCCGAGGAGCAGCTTGCCGGCCTGGACGGGCAGGCGGCCAAGGCGCTGCAGGCGCGCGGCGCGGCGCTGGCGGCCCAGGAGCAGACGCTGCGCCAGACGGCAGCCCGGCACAAGGCGGCGGAGGACGCTGCCCAGGGGCGCCTGCGGGACGTCGCTGCGGCCTTCGAGGAGCAGAAGCGGGCCTACCAGGTCTCGCTGGCGCGTCGGGACGCACTGAGGGCCACGCTGGCCGAGATGGCGCTGCACAACGGCATCATCACCAAGCTGCGTGACGCCCGGCCCGAAGTGGCCAAGCGGCTCTGGGCTGCCGTGGAGGGGGCCATCTCTCACCACTTCAGCCGGATCCGCGGCACGCCGTCCCTGGTCACCCGCGGGGACGACGGCTTCACGGTCGACGGGCATCCGGCCGACGACCACTCCGGGTCCACCACCGACGGCCTGGGCCTGGCCATCCGCATCGGCCTGACCAAGACCTTCCTGCCAGCCTGCCGGTTCATGATCCTCGACGAGCCTGCGGCGGCCGCGAGTGACTCCCGCGAGACCAACATGCTCGGCGCGCTGGCTGGCGCTGACTACGACCAGATCATCATGGTCACCCACAGCACCCTGGCGGATGCGTTCGCCGACAACATCATTCAACTATGAGCACCATCATCACGCACAGCGGCCTGACCTTCGACTTCGCCAGGCCGAGCGCGGCCGTGGTCCGGCTGCAGGACATCGCGCACGGCCTGAGCCACGCTTGCCGGTTCGCCGGCCAGTGCAGCACCTTCTACAGCGTGGCTCAGCACGCTGTGGCCGTCAGCTTGCTGTGCCCTACCCTGGAGGCGCTGCACCACGACGATACCGAGGCCTACATGGGCGACATGACGCGGCCGCTGAAGGACCTGGTGCCGCAGTTCAAAGATCTCGAGTGGCAGGTGCACAGCACGATCATGCAGGCCTTGGGCCTATCCGAGGAGCAGAGCGACGAGCTGAAGCTGGCTGACCGGCGCGTCTACTTCCTGGAAAGGCAAAGGCTGTTCAGCTCGCGGTGCCCGATCGACTTCGAGGGGCTCGAGCCGGCGCCGCACTGGGTGCTGGGCGCACCGCTGCCGCCCAAGGCGGCCAAGTCGCTGTTCCTGGCCAGGCACGACCAGCTGGTCAAGGCAAGGGGGCGGAAGTGAGCGCGCCAGAATGAGGAGAGCCCCGCGGTTGCGGGGCTTTCTGGGGCACGTCGAACGACTGGAGTTGGGTCTGTGCACCTGCCTGTAGCTGCAGGCAGGGCCCCAGTCTACGCTACTCCTCGGTGATCGTGAAGAGGTACTTCTTGCCAGGCTTGAAGAAGCTGGCGGCCGGGTAACCAGACTTGATCCACATCTGGAAGTTGCCTGACGGCGTGGCATCGGTGAAGGCCTTGTTGGGGCTGGCTGGATCCGCCTCGTACACGGCGTGCGCCTGCACGTAGACCTGGTCGTAGGGCACCGGAGCGACGGCGCTGGTCTGGAACTTCGCCACCAGCTTGGTGGGCACGGCCACCGGGGGCACGGTGACCCAGCCGACGCCCAGTTCGCGCCAGCTCTGCGAGTCGTTCTTCGCCAGCTTCTCGGCGACCATCTGGCGGGCGAACGCCTCGCTGTGCCCCTTTGTCATGGCGGCCTCCACGAGGTCGTACAGCGTGGCCTTCGCCGAGAGCATCGTCGAGGCGAGCAGCTCCGGGTCGGAGAGGAAGTACTTCTCAGCCAGGTCGGCCAGCTGGGCGGTGGTAATGTTCATGCGGTTCTCACTTCAGGTTCTGGTTGACGCACAGAGTCTTGCCCTGGTCGTCTGCGAGCTTGGCGCCGATGCTGAAGAACTTCCACTTGCTCAGGGCATGCGCCTCGGGCCGGCCGGCCACGCAAGTCACGACGTTCTCCAGATCCTTCTCCAAGGTGGCGCAGCCCGACAGGGCGACGAGGGCGAGGATGGCAAGGGTCTTCATGGGTTCTCCTGTGGGGCCGCCAGCTTACCCGCCTGGCGTGCGCTTGTCGATGCCGCGGACCTTCTCGAACGTCCGAGCGCCGGCGATGCCAAGGATGCCGGTCAGCAGCACCATCAGCGACTCGTTGTTCAGCATGGGCGGCGGGACCACGCCGGTGGGCACCCAGCCTGTCGCCTGCATCCAGGCCCAGGCCCAGGTCAGGAACGGGTAGGCCAGGTACTGGTAGGCGATGCCTGCCACGCCGACCCAGCCCAGGGCTGGCCGCCAACCCGCCACGAAGATCGAAGCGTGCTTCGCCTCTTCCTTGTTGATCTCCTGCTGCCCCTTGATCAAGTCCGCGTCGACCTTCGCTGCGTCCAGGCCAATGGCCATGCCGGCAAGGTCGGCCTGCAGCCGCTCTTGGTCGGACGTGATGAGATCGTCAGCGACCTTCCCGACCGCCTCGATGATGCCTCCGATGGGGTTGAGGTTCAGGCCCATTCCGCCTCCTTGAGCGCTCGGTTGATCCAGCCCAGCAGGTACTTCATCTGCGACCTGTCCTTCGTGACGATGTCACGGTAGCGCGCGATCTTCGCGATGGTGAGCTGGGCGATGAAGACCTCGGGCGCGGTGGCGTTGATCAGGCCCAGTGACACCGGGCCAAGCACACCGTCAGGCGTGGCTCCGACCACGAGCTGCGCCAGCTTCGCGGCGGTCTTGGCACCGGAGTTGACCGCCGAGCCGTAGAGGCTGTTCGCCACCTTCTGGCTGTCGATCTCGCTCAGCCGCAGGACATCCCAGTAGTTCTGCAGGTAGTAGGCGCGCACCATCGACGCCGGCGGCCTGTCGCCTGCGTCGATGAACGGCCAGCCTGTCCACCTGGGGTTCGCCCGGCGGGAGATCCCCGCGTAGGTCTGCCCGCCGCGGTCGACCGGGTCATTGGTGAGCTTGTAGCCCCCCTCGGCGAGCATCGTCGCCTCGAAGGCGGGAAGAAAGTCTGCCATCAGTGGGCCCTCACTTGAAGAACGCCGCCAGCGCGCCGATGACGGCGGCCACGATGACGGCAGAAGCGGCAGCGTCCATCAGCCAGGTCATGCTGACCTTGGCCGTGGCGCGCCACCGAGACGCGGCTGATTTGCAGGTAGCCATGGCCCCTCCTGTTGCAGTGCACAATTTTCGTGCAGTCTGACGGAAAGGCCATCGCCGGTCTACCTGTAGAGTCTGACAGCTAGCCAACGGGCCAGAAATGCTGTAGCGATCAGCGAGGCGGCACCGAGGTCGAGCCCGGCAAGGGCGCTGCAGACCGGCTGCCCAGGTTCAACAGGCCAGGGCGAATGGATGTAGAGCGCGCTGCAGGCAACCACCTGCAGCTCCTGCCAGGACCAGAGGGCCAGGGCGGGCAGCAGTGCCTTCCGCCAGCCGCGGGGAGTCGCCCAGTACACGAGCCAGCCGGTGGCCAGCAGGGCGGCCCCGCCAAGCCCCTTGCTGGCCATGCCGCGGTCGGCGGGGTCGAAGGCCAGCCAACCGTAGTGCCTGGCACAGCTGATGAGCGCCAACGCGGCGGCCAGGGCCAGCGCCTGGCGCATGGTCAGAACCTGACGTCAGCGAAGGTCGATGAGACGATCCGACCGCCGCAGTCGTGTTGTACGTACAACACGACCCCCTCGGCGCCAGCCACTGGCCAGACCTTCCACTGCCCAGCGTCGTAGGTGGCTCCGGCAGGACGGGAGACCCCCATGACAGGGAAGTCGACCCGTTCGGTGTGAGCACTGTGCAGGACCCCACCGCGCATGCGGGAGTAGCCCTGCAAGGTCCGGAAGTCGCAGTCGCGCTGCTTGGTGATCATCACGCCCACCACCGCCTCGGTGTCCGTCTTCGAGATCAGGCGGGACTGGCTGAGGATCACTGGGTAGGCGCTGTCTGTGACCCGTTCGGACAGGTCCAGGACCAGAGGCCACCACAGTACCAGAGCGAGCCCTGTGAGGGCTCCGATGAGCACTGCGGAGGGGTGGCGCCAGAAGGCGCCGGCACTCTTGACCACGAGAGCGTTCATTTGAACCACCCATTCTGCACGCCGTACACCAGCAGGCCGGAAGCTGCTCCTGTCAGGACGGCTACGAGAACCCAGTGACCGATCGAGCTGGTGATTTTCTGCCATGTCTTGTTCCACAGGTGGCCATGCCCCTGCTCCCAGTAGTCCTGCATCAGGTCTTTGTCAGCAAGCAGTTGGCGTACGTGCCTGGACAAGTCGATGTCCTCCCGATCGCTTTTCCGCTCGGTCATGGCTCAGGCCTTTCCGTCGGAGGGAGGCTTGTCAAGTGGCTCGACGGGGCCGCCTCCGCCCCCCACCTGCGGGCGGGGGGCGATGCGAAACAGGCGGGCGAAGAAGTTGCGGAGTCGGTCGAGCATAGAGCCTCCAGGTTCAGGCGATTGTCCCCCAGCGCACAGAAGGCCTACTGACAGCTTGACCGGTGTCACTCCCACTGACCGAGGGGTTCGCTGGCCGACGCCCGAGGGATGCGATAGGCCGCGTTGTTCGACACCACGATGGTGGCCACCCCGTTGGACGCCACGTGGCGCGAAGTGCCGATGGCAAAGGGCGCGCTGCGGGGGATCCACCGAGAGTCGGCGCCGGCGCCAAGCCGGCACGTGGCGCACTCCATCGGGCTGCCTGTGGCCGTCAAGAGGGCGGAAGCCCCCACCAGGCGCAGGGAGGCGCCCGAGGCCCACAGGGCCTGCGTCAGCGGCTGCCACACGAACGTGGTGAAGTCCGTCAGGTAGTAGACCAGTTCGGTCGGGCTTCCGGCCTTGTAAGCCAGAAGGGTCCCATCGCCCTCGGTCTGCACGATCGTGTCGCAAGTGCCGGGCAGCGTGCGCGAGGTCCAGGAGCCGGTCAAGCCTGTCGTGCTGGTGTGGTAGGTCTGCCCAGCGACCTTGGTGAAGGCCACGCCACCAACGACGTAGGTGGCCACCGGGTTGGTCACCGGCAAGGTCTGGGCCACCGACCAGGTGACCCCCGAGTCGATCGAGCGATGGGCGGTGTTGGTGGCCACCGTCGGAGCGATGGCGAATGACCCCGCGGCGTCTGCAGCAAAGCGCGTGGACGCGGTGGATCCCCAGGTGTTGCCGAAAGCCTGCGGCGTCCAGGTCACCCCGTTGTCGACGGAGACTGCGCTGGCGTTGGCCCCCGTCTGCCCCTCGGCGAAGGCGAAGAACCCAGAGGAGAAGCCCATGACGCGCCAGACAGCGGACATGGGCATGGCCTTGCTCACCCAGGTGACACCGTTGTCAGTGCTCACTCGCACGGTCGACGCCACTGCCGAGGATGAGACCGCGAAGGCACCGGTGCCGCAAGTTGCGACGAAGGCCGACGAAGCCAGGTCCAGCACCGAGTAGTCGGCGTAGGCCGGCTCACCGGAGCTCACCGAGCGCAGGTTGGCGGTGTAGACGTCAGGGCCGGACCCCGAGCGGAAGAAGTTCAGCCGGCGGATCGGGTAAGGGAGCACCCACTTCGTGCTGATCCCTGGCGTCTCCGCCGCCACGTTGGCCACGTTCTCGGTCAGCACCCAGATCTGGCTGTTGTGAGACACGCTGGCCGGAATGGCCAAGGCGCCTGCCTGCGCTGCCCAAGGGCCCCGGTAGTTGGCGACGCCAGCCGCAGCGTTGGCCGATGACGCAGCAGCGACGGCTGCGTCAGTGGCGTAGGCCTCGGACAGGGCCGTGGCCGCGGCCGCCAGGTCCATCTCCGTGCTCAGCGTGTTCGCCGCGCCCTGGAAGGTCGGGAAGTGCGCCAGGAAAGCGTCCCCCTCGAGCATGAACTCCTCGGGTGGGTCGGCCCGGCTGGGGTACTGGGGGAAGGGCGGGATCGGGGTCATGATGCGGAGTCCTGTGATGGGTGGGTCACGATCGGGGCCGGGATCCACCGGTGGGGGGTCCACCGGTGGGACGACCACCGCAAAGGAAGGCGTTGCGGCCCAGGCCCCAGCACCGAATGCGTAGACAGCGAAGGCCATGGCTGCTCAGTTCAGAGGTTGACGGAGACCACATTGTTGCTCGACACCTCGGCCGCGCCCGGGGTGAAGGTGTGGCTCAGCGCCACCCCCGCCACGACGCCGACACCTGAGGCTCCGCCAGACAGGATCGGCGTGGTGCTCGTACCGCTGACCTTCACCTTGCCGCCGACAACCGCGCAAGGCACGGCCGCGGTGGGCGCCAGCCGGATGCCGTACTGGTTGGCCACCGTGGTCACGATGTCGATGTCCGGCGCCGTGATCGAGCAGTAGCCCAGCGCGCCCAGCGCGCCGCCCCCGCTGTTGAGGTCGATGCCGGCATACGGCGTCTGCACGGTCGTGCCAGAGGTGACGCGCACGCGCGGAGAGCGCAGGACCAGCCGGGTACTGCCGTCCATGGCCATGACGCCGTAGTTGAAGTTGTTCTCGCAGCGCAGGTTCGACACCTCGACGTCAGCAGCGTTCTGCACGCGCCAACCCAGGTGGCCGCCGATGCAGCTGATGTCGTCGCCGCGCACCGTGACGCCATTGGCCAGCAGGCAGGTGGCGTACTCGTTGGCCCCTGGCGCGCCGGCGCCGTTGCCTGTCGGACGGCTGGAGCGCACACCGCTCAGGTCCACACGACCCTGGCTCGCACCGCCCGCCAGCATGATCAGGGTGGCCGTGTTCGCCACCGCGGTGGCGACGAAGTTGACGTTCTCGACTGCCACGTTGGCCGCCCGAATGGCCAGCGGCGAGTCGGTGAAGTCGCAGTTCCGGAAGGTCACCCGGTCAGCGAAGGGCGGCGCGCCGGCCGTGTTGCCGATCAGGGACACCTCATAGGCGTTGAACGTGCCCGGGGTGATCGGGCCGCAGCTCTCCATGTGCAGCCCGCTGAAGTCGATCCGGGAAGGCACACCGGCGCCGGTGACCGAGCTGATCTGGATTGCGCCGCGCCCCTTGTTGAAGCCGCTGATGAAGACGTTCGAGAAGTCCAGGGCGAAGTTGTCCGAGCCCGTCACGCAACCGATGGCCTGGCCAATCGTGGCCAGCGTGCCCATCGAGTTGGTGATGTGCACGCTGCGGATGATCAAGTGGTCCGTGAGGCGGCTGAAGCCCAGCGCCGGGTAGGCCGGGAAGCTGTTCGAGATGCCGCCGTAGTGGCCGATCAGCGCCGAGCCCAGGCCAGGCGAGTCCAGCCAGAGGCGCTCGAGCGTCGACTGCTGCGCACCGATGGAGCTGGCCGCGCCCAAGTGGACGTTCATCGCGCCGGAGCGCAGCACACGCAGGTCCGTCACCGAGGTGTTCGCCGCAGCGAAGTACAGCCCGTCCGTCGGCGCGTCGTAGATATAGAGGTTCTCGATCGAGGAGTGGCCCGACCGGAAGTCGACCATCGGAGAGGTCTCCCAGCGCAAGCCCAGCGTGTTGTTCGCCCGGTTGCCGTCGATCGACAGGTCCACCAGCCGGATGCGGGAATGGCCCACCGCCGCGGTCAGCAGCGGGCTGAGCGAGCACAGCGTCGTGCCAGTCGGGAAGGTGTAGTTCGTCGCGTAGGTCTCGATGAACGTCCCGGTGTTGCTGGTCACCACCAGGTTCGTGCCAGCGCCAGCCGTGAACTGCACCGTCACCTGCCCGGCAGCCACCACCGTGACCACACCGCGCGCCACGGAGAAGGTGCGCACACCGCCCACCGTGGCGTCGTCGAGCACCACGCCTTGCCCCACGAAGAAGCTGGCGCTGGAGGCGACGTTGAACACTGCCGTCGGGTTGGGCGTGGCCACCGTGGTGACACCCACGCCGGCCGTGGTGGTGGTGCTGACCTGGTTCGGCAGCTTGAGCACGGACTGGTTGAAGATCAGCGTCTGGCCGCTCAGCGGCTGGATGTCTCGAGCCAGCAGATAGGTCTGCGCCGGCGGGAAGATGATCTTGCCGTTGACCCCGGCCTCGGTGATCGCCGCCGTGATGTTGGTGTAGTTCGTCGCCGGGCTGGCGCTGGCCAACGGCACACGCACGGCCTCGTTCTCGATGCCGGCGAAGGCCGTGGCGTGAGGCGTTGCCGTCACGATGGCGGAGGACGTCAGGGAGATCGCCGAACCGGTGGAGCTGTCCACCAGCGTGCCCCGGCTCAAGGTCGTGGTCGCATGGGTGTAGACGCAGTTCGTGCGTACCTCCCAGGCGTTGCCCTCGGTAATGGTCACGTCGAGGATCGCGCCATCGTGCGAGGCGTTGAACGACCGGTAGCTGGCCACCGCGGCGCCGACGGTGAGGATGTCCCCCGCAATGCCTGGCGCGTTGCCGACGGTGCAGGAGAGCCGATTGATGAAGGTTTTCATGCTGGGGTCCACCGTAGGGGGAGGAGGGGCAAGGGGGTAAACGAACTCTTCGGTCGGGGGCGTGAAGTCGGCGGTGTGCACCGCCTCGCCCTTCACCACCCAGGCGTCGTCGAAATACACGACACCGCCGGACGTGTAGGCAATGCCACCAATATCCGTCGTGGGGTTGCTCAATGTACCAGCGTTGGCCCAGGGGTTGTTGGTCTTGACGCCATCGACTGACACGTAGAACTGACCGGAGGCGCGCCACCACTCCATGTAGTGCCAAACGCCAGACGCGCCGACAGCGACGTCGACAAAGGAGTGGGGCAGCGAGGTGTCCCCCACCTGGATTACCAGCTTGCTCGAGGCGCTGATGCCGCTGGTGTTGTCCACGCCGACAGCGAATTTCTCGGGGTTCGGTGGCACGATGGTGTCGGACCCGAGAAACAGGAACACCATCGACGTCAGCGCAGTGAAGTCCTGGATGTAGTACCAGCACCCGCCGGAGCAGTCGCCTGGAAGTTGGAGTGACACGCCGATCTGGTCAATCAAGACGCCGGCGCCCAGCGCAGAAGAGCCCCCGAATTTCGACTGCGTCGTCGAGATTTCGGAGCCGTCTGACGTCAGGGTGTGAAGCGTCGTCGAGTCAGTGAAGACCGTCGAAAGGTTCGGCCCATTGAGTTTGGCGTTTAGAACGAGTGTGCCGGCCATTGCGTCCCCTTGGTCAAGTCAGGCCCTGCAGCGAGATGTCGCAGTCCGACTCGGAGAAGTATTTGACCACGATGTTGAACTCCTTGTAGAAGCCGAACACCGTCAGGGCGCCAATCTCCTCGTAGCCGATCCACAGGCAAGGCACCGCGCGCAAGCTGGCCAGGAACGACTGCACTGTGGTCACCTGGCCGTTATCCAAGGTCACCGTGACGTCCGCCCGCTTTGCGAACGCGCGCTGAACAAACGCCGTGTCCCCGAAATCGTTTGTCTCCACGCGGGAGTAGTCCTGGATGCCGACACGGGCGCCGTAGTGCACCCCCTTGCCGATCAGCCGCTGGTAGCCCATCACACAGGTTGCGCAAGACACCGTGGCCCCACCGATGATGTCGATCTGCACGTCCGCCTGGCTGTAGGGCGGCAGGTCGAGCGCCAGGACCTGGTCCTTAGCGGTGACCTGGGCGAAGAAGTAGTCGTACCAGTTGGAGCCAGGCAGTACTCCCGACAGCAGGAACGTCCGGTCGTAGACCAGCCCGTCGGCCGGGTCGGTCATCCGGATGCGCACCGAGCTGGCCACCACGCCGAGGAGCGCCACGCAATTGATCACAGAGCCGGGCCGGATCACGTAGGTCATGTTGTTGGCAGCAACAGTCGACGTGGAGTTGGAGGTGTCGAACAGCTTCCACCGATTGGTGGCGCTGACCTCCACCCACCAGATGTCCGTGGCCAGCCCCGTCGGAGCGTGGGCCTGGTTGCCTGCCTGCAGGCTCTGGTAGATCTTGTGGGTCGACAGCAGGTGCACCCGATCGCCAAGCGCGTAGACGGGCACCGCCGACCAGGCGCTGGTCGAGTCCTCCGCCACGGTGCTCGAGATGAGCACCGGGTCGGTGATCGTGATGGGGCGAACAACGGTCAGGGTCGTCATGCTGTCACTCGGGTCTCTGGCATACCGTCAACCTCCCAGCGCTCCATCAAGCGGAGGAGCCGGGTCTGCAGCGCCGTCATGGCGATTGTCTGCCGGCGCTGCTCATCGCGCAGTTGCCGGATCTCCTCCGCGGCCGCGTTGAAGTCGTCTTCCTTCGGAGCCGAGCCGCCAGCGGCAGGGTTGTACTCGCGCGGCAGGACCGCTTCACCCTCGTGCAGCATGGCAAGCTGGTCGAAAGGCACGTAGTTGGTGCCCACATCGTACTTCGGCACGGTGAGCCCGAACCGCTTGGCCAGGGTGGTGCCTGTCGTCTGCAGGCTGCCGGAGACCGAGGCGGCCTGCAGCCGGTAATCAAAGGAGCTGGCGGCCGAGTTCTTGGCTGCCTCCATCAGGCTGGAGCTGGCCTCCACGAGCCGCTTGGCCGCCTCCTGGTCCCCCTTGCGCGCCTTGGCAGTGAGGCTGGCGAACTCGGACTGGCGCGAAGCCAGGTCGTTCGCCGGGCTCGATGTCAGCCCACGGATGCGACGCACCTCCTCGAAGATCGAGTCGGTGACCGATTGCCAGGCGTCCTTCAACTGCTTGGCCGCAGCCGCAGCTTCCTCGGCTGCCCGGTTCGCAGCCTCCTGCTCGTCGATCTGCTTCTGGATCGCCGCGTTGGCGTCGTAGGCCGCAGTGATGCGGTCAGCCTCCGCTGCAGTCATGCCCTCGGTCAGCTTCTTCAGGTCCAGCATGCGCTGGAGCTCCGAAGCAGCCTCCGGCCGGCCCTGGGCCTTCAGCAGGGTGACACGCAGGTCTCGGCCGGTGTCCTCCAGGTCGGAGACCGCCCGGTTCACCTCGGCGGCGTGCTGCAGCGCCTTCAGCTGCTCCTTCAAGGCCGAGTTGAAGTCGTAGCTGGCCTCCACCAGGGCCTTCTGCGACTCCGTGAGCCCGTCCGTCAGCTGGGTCAGATCCAGGTAGCGCTGGAGTTGCGCAGCACCTGCCGTGTCCCCTTGAGCCGCTAGGATGTCCAGCTGCACCGACGAGCGGTCGGAGGCAAGGGACTCAAGGGCGCTGCTCAGCCGGTCGGCCGTCTCTTCGAACAGCGACGCGAACGCCCCCGACAGCTTGAGCAGCGCCGCAAACTTCGTCTGGCCCTCTGGCGTGTCCAACTGGCCCTGGGCCTGCTCCACTTCAGCGCGGAAGGCGCTCATCGAGGTGGGCATCACACCCAGCTTGTTGAACTCCGCCGTCAGGTAGGCGATCGTGTTCGCTCGCTTCTCCTCGGCGGAGAAGAACTTGTCGTAGTAGCCCTCCAGCGAGGCGCTCAACTGGTCAAGCCCGCCGGCCACCGTTGCCAGCTTATCCAGAGCGTTGATCGACAGCGCAGCCACGCTGGCGAACGCCGGGCCGTAGGGCTTGAGCGTCTCCAGGAAGTTCTTGAACGCCGTCTGCACCTCGGCGATCTTCTGCGCCGCCGCGGTCAGCGCGTCTACATCCACGGCTTGGCCAAGGTCGCTCAGCGTCTTTCGGGCCCAGTCCGGGATGTCCATAGCCACCAGGGCGTCACGCACGGCCACAGCCGCCTTGGCGGAGAACTCCTTCAGGCCGTCGGCCGGATCGGAAGCCAGAGTGCCCAGCGCGTCGAAGCTGCCCTGCAGTTTCTGCCCGGCCTTGTCGAGGATGTGGAACAGGCCCCAGCTCGGGTCGTTGTCGTCCGACTCGAAGACCGCACGGATGCTCGTGCCAGCGTCCTTGCCGAAGGTGGTGGCCACCGAGTTGAAAGACAGGGACAGGCTGCGGGACAGCGCGGCCACAGCCGTCTGCGTCTCCGCGTGCTGCTTCCCGCCCTGCTGAGCCGTGATGTCCGAGACGTTGCCAGTCGAGTCGGAAAGAGCGTAGCCACCGACGTGCGGGGTGGTCTTCTTATCCAAGCTGGCCAAGGCAAACGCTGCAAGGGCGATCGGGCCAGCGACACCGGCGATCATGCCCAGGCCAGAGGCCAGGCTGCCGGCCGCCGCCATGCTGGCGCCACCGGCCAGCGCGGTCATCCCGGTGCCACCCATCAGCGCGCTGAAGCCGTAACCCGCCGCCGTGCCGAAGGCGCCAAGAGAGGACCCGATGCTTGCCAGGGCGCCCACATCGCCGAGCATGCCGCCAGAAGTTCCGCCGCCAGAGCCGCCCAGTCCCAGAAGATTGGAGGCGCCGCTGACGAACCCGTTCGTCAGCGGCTTCATCATCGGCGTCAGGATGGTCTTCGCGAACAGGTCCTTGAGCCAGTCGCGCAGGGAGCGCCACAACCCCTTGAAGCCTGCCGACCCGCCCATGATGGCCTTGCTCAAGCCCTCGGCCAGGTCGTCGCCCATGGCCTTGGTCTCTTTGCGCGCCTGCGCCACCTCGGCAGTCAGTTGGGCCACGCCAGCACCCTGCGACTGGACGCCGCGGAGCTTCTCCAACTCGAGCCGGAACCGCTCCACAGCAGCCTTCGCTGCGTAGTAGTCCGTGCTCAGGTTGGTGATGGTGATGGAGTCCGCCTCGTGCGTCTCCAGGGCGAGGTCAAGCTGCTTGCCGAGAGACGCCTCCGCGGCTTCCCACTGCCCCAGCGCTTCGATGCGCTTGGCGAGCTGAGGAGCGAACTCCTGCTCGAACGCGAGCCGGGCCTGCTGCCCGGCCAGCACGGCCTCGCTCAGCCCAGCTGCCTGCTCCTCGACCTGCAGGCGCTGCTGCTGGGCAGCCAGGTTCACACCCATGTCGCGGGCGGTGTCGCTGTATGCCTTCCCCTCTGCTCGGATGCGCCCGGCCAGATCGATGTCGTTCATGCGCCGGCGCTGCTCGGCCTCGCGCGTGATCTTGCTGCGATCGGTGTCGGTCTGTGTGTCCAGCGCCTCGCGAGCGTCAGCCAGACGCTTGTAGTGGCCCACCAGGTTCTGGATGTGCGGCGACAGCTTGGTGTAAGCGTCGCCTTCAGCCTTTGAGGCTTCGGCAAGGTCCGTGGTGCCTGCGTCGCGCTTCACGCTGGCCAGCTTGCTGTCGAGATCGGCCATCGCCGTCGCGCGGAAGTTGCTGACTTCCGTGAGGCGACGCTGCTCGTCGGCGATGGTCTGAGCCAGCGACTCGGCCTGGTAGTCAGCGTCCGACGTGAGCAGGGCGCGGTGCTTTGCGTCGAGCAACTGCTTCTCGAACGTCGTCTGCTGCTGCAGGTCCGCCATGCGCTTGGCGTGGCCGTCCTTCTGCACACGCAGGAGGTCGGCCGTGTAGTTGGCGAACTGCTCGGGCTTGCCGCCAGCGCCACCCGGCTTGCCGACATCGAAATCCACGCCTGACGGATCACCGAGCGGGACCCGGCGAGAGTTCAACTCGATCAGCTCGGCCTTCGCCTGGCTGTTGGCCTTGTGGATGGCCTGCTGGTCGCGGAGGGACTGCAGAGCGTCCTCCTCGTCCTTGCGAGCGAGGGCAATCTGCTCTTTCTTGGCCTTGATCTGCGAAGCCATCAGCGGAGTCAGCACACCCTCAGCATTGCCGACCTTCTTCGGCTGCATGTTGGCAAGCTCGTCTTCCAGCCCCTTCCGGCGCTGGGCCATGCCCTCCGCAGCCTTCTGGTACACGTCGGCGATGGCCAGCGCCTTCTGCGCTTCCGCCTCGGTCTTACCCTGGCGGAGCAGCACCAGCTCCTTCTCCAAGGTCTCGTTCTCCTTCTTCAACCCCTTCAGCGTCTCGTCGAAGCTGTACTGGCCGGCCGTCTCTTTCGCGTTCTGCGCGCTGGACTTGGCCAACTGGTACGCCGTCCAGAGAGCCGCCCCAACACCGATCACGATGTTGATGCCTGAAAGCATACGGCCAAGAAGAGCCACCGGGCCCGCAGCGACAGCCGCGGCAGAGCCAACAGCCGCCGTAGTGGTTGCTTGCGCAGCCTGCGCGGTAGCCACGGCGGCTGTGTCCATCGCCAACTTAGCGCTGACGATCGAAAGCAGGGCCAGAGCAGAGCGGGAAGCGGCCCAGACGATCAGCGCCGCTCCGAATGCCTTGGCGTTCTCAGCCACCACCTGAACGATGCGGGACATGAAGCCCAGCAAGCCGCTCAACACCGCCTGAAGCTCGCCACCATCCATCAGGGACTTCTTGATGGAGGCGATGGCGCTCAGCATTCGAGGTTCGTTCTCCTCGAACACGCGCACGAGGTCGCTCTGGAAGGACGCGATCAGCGAGGCGTACTGGTTCTTGACCGAAGTGTTGGCCGCGATGGCCACCTGAGCGGCCGTGCCGTAGGCGTTCCTGACCTCACCCTGCATCTCCTCCAGGGCGTTGGAAAAGCCGGACGACAGATCCTTCGGCGCCTTCCGGAACAGCTCCAGCATCTCGACGAGAGGCTTGCCGCCACGCTCGCCAACCAGGGACTGCAGCAGGTTCTGCGCGCCGATCGGCGTCTTCTTCGAGAGCACCTCGTTCAGTTCGCGGACGACTTTGATCACATCGGGGAACTTGCCGGTGGCAAGGTCCCGCAGCTGGATGCCCTGCTCCTTCAGGATCACCGAGACCTTCGTGGACCGACCGGACAGGTCCGCGTACATGTTGCGCAAGGCCGTACCGGCCGCGCTGGCCTCGATGCCCAGGTTCGCCAGAGCGGCCAGGCCCACGCCGACGTCGGTGAGAGTTACGCCGTACTGCGCGTTCAGCACCGACGCCGTCTTGAAGGCGCCGGACATCCCCTCGACCGAGGTCTTCGAGATCGCGGCCGTCTTGGCGATCACGTCGCCGGCCACGGAGAAGCCCGCTGCGCCCATGTTGAACGCAGAGGTCACCGTCACCAGGGTCTCGGCCGCCTGCTGAATGGGCACCATGCCAGCCACGGAGAAGTTCAGCGTCGCGCCCAGGTTGGCCGACGCTTCCTTCGCGCTCAGGCCGGCCTGCGTCAGTACCTTCAGCGCTTCTGCGATGTCACGCGGCCCGAAGATGCCGTTCTTGGCCAGGTTGTGCATCTGCGCGTTCAGGCCTGAGACCTCGGTGGCCGAAGCGCCGGAGAGCGCCGCAATCATGGTCAGCGTGTGCTGCACCTCGGAGCCGCTCTTGGCCATGGCCACGAAGCCATTGGACGCTGCAGCCGTCGTGAGCAAGGGCAGCAGGTTGCCCCAGGTGAGCCAGAGCAGGCCAAAGCCGGAGGCCATGCCGCGCGCCGCGCTGTGCCCGGTGTTGGCCGTCGGGATGTAGGCATCGATCGCAGCCTTCTGCCGGAGCAGGGCGTTGGTGCCCTTGTCGGCCTTGGCGGGGTCGACCTCGCCAGAGGCAGCAGGCGTGGGGACAAACTTGCCGCTCCGGAGGTCGCTGTAGCCCCAGACCCCTCGATCGGGGGAGGCCGTGGCCGCGGCAACGCGGCGCTTCGCCTGGCGCGCCAGCGCGTCGAACGCGGCATCCAGCCGGGCCTGCTCCGTCTGCGCGGCCTGGATGATCGCGTCCGTCTTCAGCTTCTCCGCACGCTTGAATGCCTCGATGGCGCCGGTGCCCCGCACGTACGAGTCCCAGCGACGCTGAGCCCGCTCTCGGTCCTGTTGCATGGAGCGCAGGTCCATCCCCTGCAGTGCGGCTTGCAGCCGGGCCGCTTCCTGCTCCGCGGCCGCGAGCAGCTCGGCCCGCTCCTGTGCCTTCGCCTGCTTGAACCGGCTGATGGCATCGGTGCCTCGGTTCCAAGACGCCCAACGGCGCAGGGAGCGCGCCTGGTCCTGCTGGATCGACCGCTGGTCAAGTGCGAGCAGAGCGGCCTGAAGCCGCTCTGTCTCTGCCGCCGCCTCCGCGACGATCGCGGCGCGCTCCTGAGCCTTGCCGCGCTTGAACCCGTCAATGGCGCCCGTGCCTCGCACGTATGAGTCCCAGCGGGCCTGCGTGCGCTCGCGATCACGGCGGGCAGCCTTCTCCTCCAGCAGCTGGAGCGCCGTCTGCAGCTTCGCCTCTTCCTTCTCCGCCTCGGAGAGCAGCGTTGCGTTCTGCTCCTTCAGCTTGAGCAAGGTGGGGCGGATCAGCCGGGGCTGCGCGCCGATCGTCGAGTAGGCTCCTTCGGCGGCGCGCGTGGCAGCCAGCGTCTGCTGGCGAACGGCCGCCTCGACTGCACGCTGGACCTGGTCGACCTCGGTGGTGATTCGCCGGCGCGCCTGACCAACGCTGGCCGCAGCGCCCTGCTCAATCCCTTGCCCCAGCGCCTCGCCGGCGGCGCGGCCGGTGCGCGCCATCTGCGCCGGCACGTTCTGCAGCACCGTGGCCATGCGCGTGGGCAAGGCCTGGAGCTCGCTGACGACGTTGTTGAGCGCCTTGTTCAGGTTGCCCAGGGACGAGCCGCTGTTGCCCAAGCCGACCATCAGCTTGCGCAGCTCCTCGAGCGCCTTCCCGCTGCCCGCCAGCTTGCCGGCGGCGGTGGAGACTTTCTCCAGGCTGCTGAACAGCGTGGAGAGCTCGGCTGCGCCTGTTGCGCTGATGGTTACTTGCAGGTCGGCCATGCCCCCTCCGGACTGCAGGGATTATGCCTGCGTCTGGGGGGTTTTCGAAGCCTCTGCGGCGCGCAGGATCTCAAGCCACACATCGTCGATTGTGGCGACCATGGGCCAGGCCCAGCGCATGTCCTCCGCCGGCCAGCCGTTCACCTGGCAGTAGGCCAGGAAGGCGGCCGCGGTCAGGTCGAGCGGCCTTCCTTCAGCATCGTACGTCCGGCACCGGTTCGAGACATCGAGGAACAGGCTGTAGAAGTACGAAAGCCGGTCATCCAGCACCGGCCTGTTCTGCAGCGCGAAGGGGGTGATCCCGCTTTCTTCCTGCAGCTCGAGCAAGGCGCCGAGCTGCTTCCCCCAGGTGCGCTGCCACTGGAGGAAGGTCTTCAGTTTCCCGCGTCGACCTCGTCCTGGACCAGCTTGAAGCGCTCGAAGTCCTCGGCCTTCTCCTGCACCCAGCGGCGGAAGTCCTTCACCGCCAGCACGGTCCTGGCGTTCTCCTTGCTGTAGGGCAGCGGCTGGCCCTTCCAGGTGAAGGTGCCCTTCCAGCCCAGCAGGATCGACTCGGCCATCACCTCGATCGTGATCTCCTCGGCCTTCGCCTCGGCCGCCTTGCCCTTGGTGTTGAGCAGCTGGCGGTTGCGATCGAACAGCTTGGTCAGCTTGCGCGCGTAGGTGGGGTTGTTGGAGCGCGCGATCAGGAACTCGATGTCACCGGTGTAGGGCACCCAGGCACCGGCCTCTTCGGCGCTGGTGTTGGTGGCGAACTCGGCGAACAGGTCGATGGCGGTGTTGCCGGCGGTCGCGCCAGCGGTGGTGTCAGACATGGGGTCTCCTGGTTGAAGGGCGCAACGATTCTAGAACGAAAAAAGGCCCGGCGGCGAGCCACCGGGCCTGAAAGGCTCCGCCCAGGAGCCAGGAGACAAGCGGTCAGCGGGTGACGGCAGCGCCCACGCGATCGATCAGCAGCACCTTGCGCAGCGCGGCGTCGGCATTGCCGGAGTCGCCCAGCAGGGTGAGGGTCACGTCGGCCATCAGGTCCTGGTCCTTGCTGCCCGCGGTGATCTTGAACGAGTTCACGTTCACGTTCGGCGCGGTGAAGACGTAGCCGTTGCCCGACGAATCAAGCGAGGCCCAAATCAGGCTGGTGGCCGTGTTGGCCAGGAACTTGTCGAACAGGTTGCCATTGGCGAAGTAGACGCTCAGCGTGGCCTTCGCCGCGATGGTGCCGTTGCCGATGCCCACAGGCGCCAGCGAGCCGATGGCGCTCTGGTTGCGCAGGGCGTTGTCGAACTCGAGCGCGATCGACTTGACGAAGGTGCCCACCGCCGGCGCGCCGCCTTCCCAGATCAGCGACTGGCTGTTCGACACCGCCGAGTGGATGCCGTAGGCAGTCGACGGGTTGTTGCTCGAGCCACCCAGGAAGGTCGCGTTGCTCCGCGCAGCGCCCAGGCCCATGAAGTCGATCGACATCGTGGTCAGCGCGCCGGACGAGGCGTTCAACGACAGCTTGCTGGGCGTCATGCCCTTGTAGATGAAGTATTGGCCCACGTCCAGCGCCTGGCGCTCGATCGAGAACGAGGTCTGGGTCGTGCCGTGCGTCAGGCGCGAGGTCTTCACCTTGCCACCCGCAGTCGCAGCGACCACGGCCGCCGGCGTGTTGGGATCCAGCGTGATGACCGTGGTCGTCGGCGCAGTGACGGTCGAGACGCGGAACAGCTTGCCGTCATTGGCGGTCGACGGGTGCTCCAGGATGAACCACTGGCCCTTCTTCAGGGTCGCCCAACTGTCCGCGCCGGCGGTGGCCACCGAGGCGGTCAGCGTGGTGGCCGTGGCAGCCACGGTCGAGCCCGCGCCAGCCACACCGGCCGTGCCGTAGGCCGTCCAGGTCGACTGCATCAGCGCGGCCAGCACGGCGTCGTGCTCGTTGTAGCTCAGTTCCGACTGGTAGCCGCCAGACGAGCTCGAGCCGACCGGCGCCTCGGACGTGGTCATGCGACTGGCGTTGATCTCCTTCGACGCTTCCTTCTGGATCGCGAAGTCGAACGACTCGCCGGTGATCCGGATGTCGTAGTTCTGGCCGGCGCCCGGCGTGGTGCCGGGGGTGACTTCCGCGATCAGGCGGAGCTGGATGGATGAGGTACTGGCGAGAGCCATGCTGTTCTCCTGTTGCCGAGAGTGTAGGGTGGTGAGGCGTCAGCAGAGAGCCAGTAGCCCCCGACTGGGTGGGAAGTTGTCTGACCTATGGGATCGTGTCTGCCGAGAAAGGGATGAGGACAGGGTGGTACTCCCAGCCCAGGTGTGGCTTCTTGGGCGTCGGCCGCGCGCCGGCAAGGCGCAAGCTGCCGACCGTCCGCATGTGCAGCGCCGGGGTGAAGAAGTCGAGCAGGGTGTTCGCCTGGGCCACGCCCCAGCCGTCGCGCACCGCGGCGGCCAGGTGCACCTGCCCCCACACGCGGTGGTTCGGATTCGTGCCCAGCTCGACCTGCTCGCCGTCGATGTAGATCACGCGCACGCAGAGGAACGGATCGGCGTGCGTCTGCGTGTCGACGATGGCCCGCCCCTCCCACTCGATCGTGAGGGGGTGGCCAACCCACAGCGCGCGGCGCGCCTCGACGAGTGCGACGACGGCTTGGCGGATCTGTTCTCGGTTCATGTCAGCTGCGCCAGGGTGATGTTGCCGGTGTACTTGTGCCGGACGTAAGCAGCCATGGCCACGGCACCGTCGACCAGGTTCACCGGCCGAACGGGCGGCGTCAGGGCGTTGGCCTGCACCGCGCTGGCCATCGGGTCGGTGTTGGCGAACGAGACGTTGGTGTTCCAGCGGATCTTGTCCAGCTTCGGCGCCTCACGGTCCCAGGCAGCAATGACC
>ERZ650304.199-NODE-199-length-38160-cov-7.139535_pt1 | contig 38160 bp, 56 predicted proteins | sample MGYA00376240_ERZ650304 | MGnify/ENA primary metagenome ERZ650304 (study PRJEB26733, sample SAMN07839271) | wastewater metagenome | biome: small river; feature: stream; material: water | place: USA: North Carolina | collected 2016-03-01 ... | reverse complement strand
CACCTGGACCAAGCCTGAACAGAAGCGCGTTCCGTCTTTCCAGGTCGAGGATCAGGACGTATTCCCCGGTAACACCGTGTATTACTACGGGACCAACAAAGAAGAATGGGGCACCCCGTACACCGTCAAAGAAAACGGCTGTGTTGTTTGGCAACGCACCGGTCCCGTCAAATCGTTCATTGGCGGTGCAGAGGCCTTCCGACTCAAGCCCATGCTCGTAATCAGTGATCAGCTGGTTCCCATGCCGGTGCGTAACGCCGCTGAAATGAAAAACGGGGATTACTATTACATCCCATGCCTAAACAGCGACACTGGGCATCTGAGCTACACCTGGGACAACAACAGCTTCGACATCGAAATGTGTGACAAGGGTCTCGTGCACCGAACCAAAGAGGCCGCAAGTGCCCACACCGGGGCGTTCCTTGCACTCTCCAAGAAGAAGGACTGAATAATGCTTTATTTCACTGAAGAACAACTGCAAGAACTGTCCACCATCTTTGGCCTGAAGAAGGTGGAAGACCTCCTCCCCGTTCGTGACGGCTTCGTCACCAAAAAAACCATGGTCTGGTGGCGTCGCAAAAACGGCCCGATCCTGGTTAAAGCGGGCGATCTTGACAACTGGAACAACATCAAAAATTACCCGCATGTCTACCAGTTGAAACAACCCAACGTTCGAGTCGAGTACGAGGACTGAGACCATGATCGACCTGACCGCTGTCATCAGCGGTGCGTTCTACGCCGGTTTCAAGACCGGCAATAAGTTCAAGACGCTGAAAGAGGCCGCGAAAGCCGGCCTCGAGCATCTTAGTTTGAAGTGATCAACGAGTGGCGGTGTGGATAGGACACACAAACGCTTTGCTTGGATTCGAATCCTGGTGTCTGACGGGCTCTTAATAAAGAGTCGACAATAAATCCGGTCAGATGGGTGGCAACAAGCGAACAGCCATAACCCAAGGCGCAGGAGCAAAGAGTAACGGTCTGGTTCGATTAAGTTTGAGGCCGAAGCCAAAGGAATCCAGCTGGTATCAAACCCAGCCCACTCACCCAACCGAGCGAGGACTCTCACAAATGACATGGCGACGATAAAAACGGGCCTGATGGCTGTGGCAAGGAGCGCGACCTTAACCACATCACCATCACCATTCGAGCGATCGGCCCGCCAATAACGCTCCTTCGTGAGTCAAGCAGCTGTGGACGCACAGTGATGAAGCAACCACGTCGAATTGAAAGCATGTAAACACCCAAGTGTCATCTCCATTGAGCACAGTGTGCTCAATGGAGATGACATTCCAAGGAGAACAACCATGATCCTGCATGAACCCTTCATCATTGGGCCCAACCTCCGCCCCGCACTTAAAGTTGGGAATGGCACCCTGAGCCTTGCCTCGATGTCATGGGTCGAAGAACCTAGCCCCGTGCTCGGCAAACGCATGGCATTCGGCTTCTACCTGGACACCCCCGACTTCGAGTATTTCGACGCCCGTGTGCAGTCCGGTTGTGGGGGTTGTGATCTAGTCGAAGCCTTCGAAACCTTCCTGTGCTTCCTAGAAGCCGCGGTCGATTCCTACAACTATGAGCAGTGGTACGCCGGTTACAAGGGCGAGAACACGGACCTGTTCCCCAGCTATGTCGTGGAGTGGGCGGCTGCCCAGACGTACCTGGAGGAAGCCCGTAGTAACATCTGCGACGAGGACGGTAACGTTCTTCATCATTTGATCAAGGAATAGTCATGGCATACACCGAATTCCGCAAAAGCTATGGCGACTTTGAAATCGTCATTCCGGCAATCGACTTCAGTGAGCTGAATAACGACGAGGCAGAAAAGACGATCGAAATTCTTCGTAAGTACGAAGGCGGCTATGTTTGCCTATGGCTTGGTAACGGAAAAGCGAGAGATGCAATCGAAGCCGAAATCGGAAGGTGCGATTGGGGCCTTCAAGAATATCTATGGAAAACCATGGACAAAAAAAATATGAGGAAGCCTTTCTTCATGCGCACATTTGAGCCGTCGAATCTTGGTGGGATTGAGCTTCGCAAGGAATGGTGCAATCACATGGCCAACGAAATTGAACGTGAGCACTTCGGTCATGCAAACCAAACGACATAGCCTCCTTGAGCAAGTGCTCAATGTCGGTAGCGGTTTTATCCTCTCAAGTCTGGTATGGCAATTTATCATCATCAAGTGGTGGAACATCCATACCAGCTTCGGTGAAAACCTCCAGATCACCAGCGTGTTCACTGTCGTCAGTGTCATCCGCGGCTACGTGTGGCGCCGACTCTTCAACAAACTCACGGTGAAACATTATGAACTGCAAAATCTGTGGCGGTGAATTGATCCTCATTGGCCAACTTGGCAAGTTCAAGTATTACAGATGCCGTCAATGTGGATTGGATTATCGAAAATGAGCAAACTCAAACGCAAACACATTCGTGCATTGCAAAACGCAATCAATGAAGCGGCAATATGGAAAGGATCATTCACGGACGCTGAGCAACGCGCCGAATGGGACCTCTTCATCGCCACCGCACAAGAAGGCCTGAACATCATCAAGAAGGAACGGAAAAATGAACGCACTCGCACTGATTCACGGGTCGGCTGAGCCGATCCTCTACGGTCTCGTGATCTTCTTCGGCCTGCTCATCACGCTAAACAAACTGCTCCGTGGTGAGTTCCTCGGTTTCATGTGTGACATCACAGTCTTCTGGCTGGTGTTCACACTCCACGGTCACAGCATGACCGGCGGCTTTGCCGCAACGATCGCCGCACTCCTGGCCGGTGTGTTCTTTCCTCGGATGATAAGAGGGGCGTGGAAATGAGAATTGACATCATAGGTCAACCAACGTTTCGATTCGAACTCACCGTAAACCAAGCACTGATCATTCAAAAGTGCGCAATCAACCACTATGACATGGTGTGCAAAAAGAGTGGAATGGTTGGCGGTTTTGTGTACGATTGGGTTGTTCAAACGTCGTTCGAAACATCATTCGAAAGTCCGGCAACAGTAAGCGCCACACTTCGAGAATTGGATCTGATTTGCAAAATCCTTGAAGCTGGATCACTGCTTGGCTTTGAAGAGGCTGACGAACTCCGGTATGCGTTTGTGTTCGCGATACGACAAGCAATCATTGCATCGCGAGCCTGGACTGCCGGAATCGAAACCAAGGAGATGCCGAAATGAAAATCGGTGATGAAATCAAAATCTGCTTCTTGCCGATCGGCACTATATTCAGACGTTATGAAAACGGCCGCGTTGGTCAATTATGGGCAAAAAACAAAAAAGCTGGCGAAACCCCAGGCAACTATTCAAATGGTTGGTTTTCTCATAATGAACTCGATTGGTGGATTCAATGGAGTAAACCTTGGCCAGATACAAATCGACGCGATCAAAACCTTTCATACAAAGTAACGATCGTTCACCTCCCCAAAACTTACCAAACTGAATCCGAACAACCGAAAAGGAGTAGCAACGTGGAACGCAACATCGCAGCACTCATGCGCGAAGACGCCAAGACCGTCGAAGTGGCTTTCAATGGTGGAAACAAAAGCTACACCTACATCACCAGCCTGGACATCAAAGTCGGGGATCACGCCGTTGTCGATTGCGGCGGCGACGACTTCAAAGTGATGCAAGTGCTCGAAGTTCACGACGATGTGGAAATCGAACCGAACAGCGACACCAAGTTCAAGTGGGTCATCGCGAAGTTCGACCTTGAGCACCACAAGTCCAACAAAGCCAAGAACGAGCAGATCGAAAAGCTCATGGCCACTGGCTATCGCACCAACATCCGCCGCCAATTCGCCGCTAGCGTGATGGCTTGTCTGAGCGATGAAAAGAAGGCCGAACTGACGGCCATTGTCTCCGGCGAACAAGTCATCGATGGTAAGAAGGCAGGCTGATCATGAGAAGCAAACTTGCAATGGCAGCGATGGCGGCGATGATGAGCGGAATCGACTTCATTCCGCTTCCGCGAGATCCTGGCCGTCAATGGAAACCCAGGCGACCCATACAACGCAACGAGGTGATTGAAGCTGCGGCTCAGGCCAAACGCGATCGCAAGAACCGACTCCGTCTCGAAAGGATGAAGTGATGAAGATTCAAATCAAATACCGATTCACCGCGTTCGTAATTTTTGAGCACGAATGCGAAAACAACTCGATGCGTCTAACTGTGGAGTTGGCTCTCAAGTACAGGGCCAACCTGTCCGGGGCCGACCTGTCCGAGGCCGACCTGTCCGGGGCCAACCTGTCTCGTGCCAACCTGTTCGGGGCCGACCTGTCTCGTGCCAACCTGTCTTATACCAACCTGTCTTATACCAACCTGTCCGAGGCCAACCTGTCCGGGGCCAACCTGTCTTATACCAACCTGTCCGGGGCCGACCTGTCCGGGGCCGACCTGTCCGGGGCCGACCTGTCCGAGGCCAACCTGTCCGGGGCCAACCTGTCATATGCCGACCTGTCCGGGGCCAGTCTTGCAAACGGCGAAAAGCTGGTAGGAGCACGGCCCATCTTCCAAATCGGACCCATTGGATCGCGGTGCGCCTACTTCACCGCCTACATCACTGACAAGGGGCTTCGCTTTGATGCTGGATGTCAGCGTCAGATCACACGCGAAACCTTTGAGGAAAGGCTCAGTGCTCATCACGGGGATAACGATCACGCAAAGGAATATTGCGCGGCTCTGGCGCTTATTGATGCTCATGCGAAAAGTTGGACACCAAAAGAGGAAACTACAAATGTCTGACATCAAACCTCTCACCGAAGCCAAGCGCGATCGCAAGAACCGACTCCGTCTCGAAAGGATGAAGAAATGAGCAGTGCTCGCAAACGCTCGGCGTTGAATAAAGCCAACGCCGAAGTAGAACGGCTCAAACAAGAGATTCACAAGACGCGAGTAAATGCGAGCTTGCTCAATGCACTCGAGCACGTCATTGAAGATCTCGAACTTCGCGCCAACATGAAGATTGGCGTGGAAAAAGGAAGCGTTGATATCAGCAACGGTGTTTATGTCAACGCCAAATGGGCAATCGAGTTGGCCAAAAAGGTCAAGAAGGAACAACAATGAGCATCAACCCCAAGCCCCTTATCATCTACCACGACAACTGCGCTGACGGTTTCGGTGCCGCTTGGGCGGCATGGTTCAAATTCCACGACACCGCCGAATATCTGCCCATGAACTACAACGACAAGCGCGTTGAGCTTTACGACTACGGAAATGAGCTCAGTTTCCCGGTCTCGCTCGCTGGTCGCGACATCTTCATCCTCGACTTCAGCTTCAAGCCAGAGATCGTAGATGCCATGCTCAATGTTGCCAATCATGTGACCTGGATCGACCATCACAAGACGGCCTTCGAAGACTACAACTTCGATCCGACAATGCGCCATGAAGCCACCGACCCTGAACTGAATTGGACTTACGTCCTCGATCCCAACCATTCCGGTTGTGTGCTGGCATGGCAGCACTTCAATCCCGAGTTGGTGACACCGATCGGCCTAGCGCTCATCGAAGATCGCGATCTGTGGAAGTGGGCGCTTACCAACACTCGCGACTTCGCCACTGGCCTGCGTAGCGAACCATTCAGCTTCGAACGTTTCAGGCACGTTATATGGTTCCCCGATGAAACCATCAACGCCGGACGGTCGATGAACAAGTTATTCGACCAACAACTGGCTGACGTCACGAAGCAGCCGATGCCAGTCGATCTCTACGACGTCGGCGATGTCATGCACGGCGGTCTGTGTATCAATTGCACGCCGAACTTTAGCCCCGAAGCCGGCGACATCCTGGCCAAACAATCCGAAACTTTCGGCATGACCTGGATGCTCAGTGACGATGGTCATGTGCACGTATCGCTTCGCTCCGTTGGCGAATTCGACGTGTCCAAGATTGCCCGCAACTACGGCGGTGGCGGTCATCGCAACGCAGCCGGCTTCAAGGTGCCATTCGAACGCATCGAATTGGCACACAACCTCGAAGGTGGTTGCACTCTTTTCATTTCAAAATTATAAGGAATACGGTCATGGGATGGATGTCAACAACATATGTAAAACAACCCGGCCAAACCATGACCGATTGGTTTATTAGGAACGGGACGCTTGGCTGGGCATCGGGCAGTTACACCTGCCGGGTTCTGAAATCAGCATTGAAAAACCGAACCACTTACTACGCAGCAATCGAACAAAAAAATGTGAGCACCGGTGAGGTTGTTGTCTTTGCCGTTGTCATCCTTTGCCGTTTTGGCAAATGGCCGGGTGGTCACAACTTCGGTTGGAAGGACATGGACGAAACAGTCGGACCAAATGAAGATGACTGCCCAGAATCCATCCTTAAGTTGTTGACCCCAACAACGAGCGAGTATGCCAACGATTGGCGACGTCGTTGTTGGGAGAAAATTCAAAAGAAAAAGGCTCGACCAAAAATCGAAGTCGGGACGAAGCTCTTGTATGGCGGAACAATATATACGGTGGAGGAAAAACTGGGCCGCCGCGGATATAGTGTGTCACCCGGGTTCTATCGAATGCGAGTGACACAAGCCGCCAAAGCAGAAATCGTGCTGTGAGGGATCGCATTTGCCATGCAAAACTTTCAATGTCCAACTTGCCAGGCTGAAATGGAACACCGAAATGGAAAGTTCGGAGGATTCTGGTATTGCAAACAGCATGGGACAATCAGTGACAAGGGTGTTGCAATGTTGAGATCGATTCAACGCACATCGGAAATATCTACTCAATACAGCGGATCGAATACATCAGATCTACTGGATATGGTGAAAAGAAAAGGTTATGAATTAGGGCACTCAACGGATGACTTAGGGCAACTTGTTGATTGGATAAACGACCCTGATCCAAATGACGTCGAAGAAGACGATGATCATTGGATGAACATTCGACCGTATTAAAACTATCATTCCAATCAATTATTTCAACAAAATAACAGCCGTCAAAGCAAGGAGTGCGCCAAGTCCTTCACCTTGACCCGGTCTGACGCAGTCTGTCAGACTATCCGTCCACCAAGAAAGGCAAAAATATGGACGTGACATTTCTGTACGCTCCACAGCGGCTCTGCAAGACGATCAAGCAGCTCGCGGACGGCGAGATTGAGAAGTCCGCATACCCGCTGGCCAAGAACTTCACCAGCGAAACCGTCGAAGTCAACAACCTCCTCGACTTCTACAAGGCCCTGTCTTCCAGGGCTGTGAACCCCAAGAAGCCTTGCCTGATCAAAGGCAGGCTCAGCAGGCCGCTGATCAGCGAATCCCGGCGCAACACCACCAACACGAACGACAAGACCCAGTTCATCGTGCTCGACCCGGACGAAGCCCCGTTCTCGAGCCCGGAAGAGCTGATGCGAGCGCTCAAGCTCCAGGACATCAGCTACGTCGTTCAGTACAGCTCCAGCTACAAGCTGAAGCAGTCCAAGAAGCTGTCCTGCCACATCTTCATCATGCTCGACCGGCCCATGGCCGCCCCGGCGCTGAAGGCATGGTTGATGCAGATGAACCTTGACGTACAAGTTCTCCGTAATGCGCTGACCTTGTCCAACTCCAGGGCCGCGCTGAAGTGGGCACTGGACATCACGTCCTGCCAGAACGATCGCTTGATCTACATCGCCGAGCCCGATTTCCATGGGATGAAGGCGCCGATCAAGCCCAACGAACGCATCCTTTATGTCAAGAAGGAACGCGATCGCCTGGACATCTCCCGCCTGTCTGAGAAGGCCTTGGATGTCCTGAAGAAGGAAGCAAGAACCGAACTCATTCGATTGCAGACCGCAGCGGGGATGACCCCACTTCGGAATAAGCCTCGGATGCAAGGCGAATACCTTGTCCAACACGGCGTGGCCGAAGTTGGGCAGTTCGAAGTGGTGGACGAGGACGATGAATTCGTCCGGCTCAACCTCAACGGTGGTGACAGTGCCGCATATTGGCATTACCGGACAGACTTCGAACTCCTTCACAACTTCAAGGGTGAAGACTCCGTCAAGCTGAAGGAGATCCTGCCTGAGTATTACAAGGAGCTGGTCAATCGTCGAAAGACAGAAGAAAAGGCACTGAAAGCTCAACGCGCCACGCCTTCACCGTCCAATGAGGGTGATCAGCTTCTTTGCTTTCGTGACAAACACACCGGTTCATACTTCAACGGCACCTACAACGTGGGCCTGAACAAATTGGATTTGTTCCCGGCGAAAAACGAACGGCAGTGTGAGCACTTCATGATGTCGCACGGTGAGGTGAACGTTGACTTCATTCCCATTTGGGAACGGATCTTCGATCCGACAACTGACGTTGTTGTCGACTTCGAAGCTCGCACCATAAATATGTGGTGTCCGAGCGACTATATCAAGAACGCCAGAACGGTCAAAGAGCCAAAACTCATCGACTGCCCGATCATCCAAAAGATCCTTGATTCTGCAGTTGGTGTTGGTCCAATTCAGGATCATTTTCTGAATTGGCTGGCGGTCCTGATGCAACACCGAGCCAAACCCAGGACAGCCTGGGTGCTCCATGGGACGCAGGGAACCGGAAAAGGCCTCTTAGTTCACAACGTGCTTGCACCGATCTTCGGATCGAAATACACCCCGACGCGAATGCAAAACGAGTTGAAGTCCGACTTCAGTTCGTTCATTGAATTTGCAATGTTGGTGTTCATCGACGAAATCGAAGCCGGCTCACTTGAAGAAGGTGGTCAGCTCGAAGCGAAGCTCAAGTATTACATCACCGAGCCCGTCGTTCCGATTCGTCGGATGCGAACTGACAGCTACGAAGTAAATTCGTATTGCGGCTGGGTCTTTGGCTCCAACAAGGTTCAACCGGTGGTCATCCCCCGAAACGATCGTCGATACAACGTCGGTCAATTCCAGAAGAAACGCCTGGAAATGACACTCGACGAAGTTGAAGTGGAGCTGCCGAAAGAGCTGCAAGCCTTCACCAATTACCTTGTCAGTCGCAAGGCCGACAAGGAACGAGCAGCCAAGCCGCTGCTCACCGAAGACCGTGAAACCCTGATGGCGCTGTCGGAGAACTCCCTGGAGAAGACCGCCAACGCCATTCTCACTGGCGACCTGGAAGCCATATGGGAAGCAATGCCGGACGAAGTAATGACCATGGCCCAAAACCAGAGTCATTCTCGCGCAGTCTCGGCGGCGGCATACATCCAGTTCGTCAAACGAGCGTTGGAAGACGCTCACAACAAGCGCCAGACCAGACTTACCCGGGATGAACTGGGGATGATCTTCGACTGGTGCTGTGAATCTTCACCGAAGTCCCCGAACAAGCTGACTCAATTCCTGCGGCATCAAGGGATCGTGACACAGCGCCTTCGGAACGACGAAGGGAAGCTGTGCTACGGGATCGATGTGACTTGGGAGTTCGAACCCGCGTTCCTCAAGGACGTTTACAAGCCACCCAAACCTCAACCCAGGGCGCGAGGTGAGCGCGCTCTTCAAGTCGTAGAAGGACGCAGAAAATGAACAGCCGCGAAAAAGAAATGCTCAACGTCGCCCATCGGGTGATGGCCCTGGGTTCCATTTTGACCAGCTCTGATCTCCCCGCACTCAACAAGATCGGCAACGAACTTGGTGAGCAGGGGTCAAGACTGGCCATGGAGGTCCGACAAACGATGCTGACAGAAGAGGACATCGACTGTGTGAAGGCCATCGTCGCCCTGAAGATGGTCGAACTGAACGAGCTGGTCACAGCGATCCCTGAATCCCGCATCTTGACCCCGGAGTAAGTTATGGGCGCACCTGAATTCACCATCAAGCGCGTCTCATTCTCCAGGCTCATGGAATTCGAGAATTGCGCATACGCAACCAAGCTCAAGGTGATCGATAAGATCCCCGAGCCGGAACGTGAGCTTCGCCCTGGGCAACTGGAGCATGCCAACGACCGCGGCTCACGAATCCACGATGAGTGCGAAATGTACGTGCGCGGCAAGGGTCCGATGCCCGCAGAGGCCGCCAAGTTCTTCAAAGTGGAACTTGAGAGCCTCCGCAAGAACTTCATCAAAGGGGACGTCACCCTCGAAGAAGAGTGGGGCTTCACTGTCGACTGGGAACCTTGTGGCTACAACGCTCCCGAGGTATGGCTTCGCATGAAAGCAGATGCCGTGGTCAAGATGGGTACCAAGCGAATCCTGATCATCGACTACAAGACGGGTCGGAAATTCGGCAATGAGGTGAAGCACGGTCAGCAGCTTCAACTCTATGCACTTGCCGCCATGATTCTCCATCCCGAGGTTGAAATCGTCGATGTCGAACTCTGGTACTTCGACAAAGACGATCTGATGCACGACGCCAAGAGTGTCGTCAAATGGTCAAGACATCTGCCGTCGTTCGACGCCCGGTTCAAGAAGATGAGCAAGGCTCGTACCTTCAAGCCGGCTGCGAACCAGATGGCGTGTAAGTGGTGCGCCTACAAGGGCAACGCGTGTAAGTTCGGAGTCTGACGAGGTCTGTATGATTGGATTTGAAAACGCTCAGAGAGAAGCAGACTATCGAGCCACGACCAACAAGAGCAAGCCATTCAGCAAGCCGAAGACCTCGGTCTGCCCGGGCTGCCGAACGCCTCGCAGCCCTACGCAATTCGAAGGGAAGAAGCATTGTCGTAAATGCAGAGGTTTGAAATGAAGCTGACTTTGATGAAGCACCAAGCCGCCGACGTGAAGTTCATGGAAAAGCGCAAGCGAATCCTGGACTTCAGCGACGCCGGTACGGGCAAGACCCCCAAGCACATCATCGACATCAGCAATCGTCGAAAGAAGCGTGGCAGCGGCAAGATTCTCATCCTCGCACCACGCTCCCTGCTTGCGTCAGCCTGGGCGATCGACTTCAGAAAGTGGACCCCACATCTGAAGCTGAGCATTGCCCGCGCAGACAACCGCGAAGAAGCATTCGCTGTCAATGCCGACGTCTATCTGACCAACGTCGATGCGACGAACTGGCTGGCCAAGAAGCCCAAGAAGTTCTTCGACCAGTTCGAGGTGGTGACCATTGATGAGTCCACGGCATACAAGCATCGCACCAGCACTCGATCACGCAATCTGAAGAAGATCATCAAGTATTTCGATGTCCGCCGAGCGCTCAGCGGCACGCCAACCAGCAACGGCATTTGCGACATCTGGAATCAGGTTTATCTGATCGATGATGGAAAACGCCTGGGCAGTTCGTATTTCTCATTCCGCAAGGCGGTGTGTGACATCGAGATTGACGACAACGGCCGTCCGCAATATGTCGACAAGCCGAACATCGAAATTGCCGTCGCATCGCTGATCGAAGACATCACCATCCGCAACAAGTTTGAGGACTGTGTCGACATCCCGGCCAACCACCGCTTCGCCGTGCCATTCAGTCTGTCGAATAAGCATCGCGAAATGTATGACGAACTGGAGAAGCTGCGCATCCTGACTCACAAGGGTCAGAAGGCTTCTGCCAAGAACGGTGGCGCACTGTACCAGAAGCTCCTGCAGTGTGCGTCAGGTGCCATCTACGTCGACCCTGAAAACGACAGTAGCGATTACACGCTACTCGACGAAGACCGCTATGACCTGATCCTCGACCTTGTCGAAGCCCGGGACCACAGCGTGTGCTTCTTCAACTGGCGCCATCAGAAAGAACAACTGATCAAGGTCGCCAAGGCCCGAGACGTCTCTTTCGAAGTTATCGACGGCAGCACCTCGGACAAGGATCGTGAGCGCATCCGGTTTGAGTACCAAGCCGGTAAGTACCAAGTCCTCTTTGGTAATGCTCAGTCCATGGGTCACGGCCTCACATTCACCAGGGGTAAGCGGACGATCTTCTCGTCGCCGACCCCGAACCTCGAACACTTCCTTCAAGGCTACAAGCGGATCTATCGGATCACGCAGACCGAAAAGACCGAAACGGTCATGGTCATCGCACCCAACACGATCGACGAATACGTGTGGGCCCAGTGCCTGAAGAAAGACGTCAAACAATCTGACTTCCTCGCCTACCTGGAGAATTAAATGGAAGGTTTGTATGCAGTCGTCACAGGCATTGCCGTGTGGTTTGGGCTTCTTCAACTCTGGCGCGCGACCCGATACAAGGCCGCGTACAACGAGTTGATCGCCCAGCACAGTCACATTGTTGAGCAATACGACCTGCTCGCCGCCAAGCATTACGCACGGCATGAGCGCGACAGGAGCTTCGTGAGTAAATGAAACAACTCATTTGGGACACCGAGATCCTCGGCAAAAAAAAGCCCGTCTTCCTACTTCGGGCTTATTGCCCCCAGGAAGAGAAGAGCCATGTGTTCTGGTTCGACAAGAAAGGCCATATGGACAAGCTCTGGGCTCTCATGAACGACGAGGGCTACGAGTGGGTTGGATTCAACAGCAAGAAGTTCGACTCGGTCATCACGTCCGCGGTCGTCGGCTGGGGCATGACCCCTGAAGATCTGAAGAATGACATCGTGCCGAAGATCATCGAACAGCGTCTTCAGCCGTTCCAGATCTACCGGACGGCGTTCCACGAAGCACCACCCTTCGACGACAAAAAGAAGGTCTCACGCTACGCCAAGGACGAAGAGGTCAGTCGTCACATCGATCTTTTTGACGTGGCTCCTGGGGTTAAGACCTCGCTCAAGGTTTACATGGCACGCATGCACGCTGAGACGCTGCAAGACTTGCCTTACCACCATGACGACGAGATCGACACGCCCAAGAAGCGTAAGGTAGTCGAGGAATACTGCCACAACGACATCCGGGGCACCTATCAGCTGTGGCTGGCGCTGCAGGAAGAAGTTGCACTTCGGCGAGACCTATCGAGCCAGTTCAAGCTCGACCTCATGTCGAAGTCCGATGCTCAGATGGCCGAAGCAATCTTCAAGAAGATGCTCGACCTACCCAAGGCACCCTCGCCCCCTGAGTCCATTCGCTACAAGCTACCGAAGCACATCATCAAGACGCGAAACCGTGTCTTGCAAGATCTCATTGCCCAGGCTGAAGGCTGGGACTTCGAAATCAACCAGAACAACGGCTCGCCCATTCAACCGGATTGGATGGCAGACGGGTTGATCGCCATCGGCGCCGGTCGCTACAAGTTCGGCCTCGGTGGTCTGCACTCCGAACATGACCAGCAGCTGTACGTTCACACTGATGACGACTATGAAGTCAGTGACTTCGATGCCGCGTCGTACTACCCGAACATCATCGTCAAGTGCGGGTTTATCCCGAACATGGCCGGTGCCAAGGGTCAGCAGTTCATTGATCTGTTCTGTGAGTTCCTAGCGCGCCGGATGGGTGCCAAGCGAGACGGCATCAAGAAGGTGGCCAATGCCCTCAAGATTCTCTTGAACGGCACCTTCGGCAAGCTGGGCAGCATGTTCAGTCGTCTGTATGCGCCGGATCTCCTCCTGGGCGTCACAATCACTGGCCAGCTGAACCTTCTGTGCATCATCGACGAACTGGTGAAGATCCCGGGTGTGACGGTGCTGTCGGCCAACACCGACGGCATCATGGTCAAGTTCCCGAGAACGGGACGCGCCAAGGTCGAAGCGGTCTTTGCCGCCAACAGCAAGCGCACCGGCTTTGAGTACGAAGAAACACCTTATCACACCGTGGCACTGCGCGATGTGAACAACTACATCGCCATCGGCATCGACGGGAAGGTGAAAGGCAAGGGCGTGCATTCCGACGTCGACAGCAAGCCCGAGCCGTTGAAGACTCACCGGAGCTTCACCATTTGCTCCAAGGCCGCACTGGAGTTCATCAGAAATGGCACTCCTGTTGAGAAGACGATCAACGAATGCAACGACATTCGGGATTTCGTCTCCATGGCCAACGGTGATGGTCAGTCTGGTGGTCTTCAGACTGTCAGACTGGGTGTGTTCGACGACTGGGTTGAAGTCGAACCCAAGGTCTGGGAAAACCACATCGGCAAGATCTCCAAGCGCAAGAGCCGCCCCGGCCCATACGAAGCTGCCATCCCTGGCAGTGAAGAGAAGATCGGCCGGATCGCCCGCTGGTACATCAGCCAAGATCCTGACGTTCCGCCCATCCGCACGGTCAAGGGCCTGCGACAGGTGCCACTGACCGAAGGCGGCCGGTTGTGCATGACCTTGCCCAAGTCGTTCCCCAAGGACGTCGACCGCAAGTGGTATATCAATCGGGCCAAGGTGATGCTCAAGGAAATGGGCGTTCCTGTCTGACGAAATCTGTCAATGTCTGTTGCAGTCTGCAAGACTTATCCGTACAATCTGTTTTCTAGGAGAAACAAAACGTGGCGAAATCCAAAACACCCGCCAAGGAAGAAACCTTCGAGGAAAAAATCGAGAAGCTCACCGTTGGTGAGTTGATCGACGCCCTCGAAGAGCGTCGTCAGAAACGCAAACCGCTGGACGCCGAGTCCGCCCGCATCAAGGGTGAATACGACCAGATTGCCCAAGCGATCATCGAGAAGCTCGACGCGACGAATGTCCTCAAGCAAGGCACCAGCAAGGCAGCGGTATCCATCAGCGAAACGGTGGTGCCCGTTATGAAAGATCCCGATGCGTTTGTGAAGTGGGCAGTTCGCACGAAAAATGTGCATTTGTTCACTTCCAATTGCATCAGTTCTCCGTCATGGCGGGAATCGGTCGCGATTCTGTCGAAGCTGAATTCCGAAAAAGATCTCCTTGATGCGCTCAAGGATGAAAAGCGAAAGCTGACCCTGCCCCCTGGCACCGAGCTGTTCAAGAAGCGCTCTCTCAATCACTCCAGCCTGAAAGGTTAATCATGGCCGCCCCCAAGAAGCCCGCAGCGAAAGCTGCCACCAAGACCACCACCGCCGTCGCTCGCCCGTCCCGTACTGCGGTGGCCATGCCCGAAGATGCCAAGGCCCAGATCGCCGCCGACATCGCCCGCTTGAAGGAAAAGCTCGCTGCCCCCAGCGGCGACGGCATCCTGGTCACCCAGGACAAGCACTTCAAGTTCCCCGACCAGACCAAGGTCCGTGAGTTCAAGGGCGTCATCATCGACTTCGTGTCGGTCAATGCCTTCTATGAAGGCAAGTACGACCCGAACAACATCGTGCCACCGAACTGCTTTGCCCTCGGCAACGTCAAGAACGAAGATCTGGTGCCGAGCGACAACAGTCCCGACCTGCAGGCTGAACATGGCAACTGCAAGACCTGCTGGGCCAACGCATTCAAGTCGGCTGAGAACGGCTCCGGCAAGGCGTGCAAGCAATCCGTCAAGCTGGCCATCCTCACTGACACCGGTGAACTTCAGCGCCTTGGCATCAGTTCCACCGGCCTGAAGGCATTCGGCATTTACGTCCGTGACGTGATGGACAGCTTCGGTACGCCGCCGTATGGCGTAATGACGACTTTCGTCTTCGATGAGGCTTCCGAGTACGCCTCGGTGCGCTGTGTCGATCCGCTGCAGCTCGACGACGAGCAGCTTGCCTACGCATTCAGCAAGCGCCAGGAAGCCCTGGACATGCTGATGGTCGAGCCCGACGTCAGCGAGTTCGAAGAGAAGGTGGTTGCCGCACGCAACAAACCCAAGGGTCGTGCTGCCGCAACCGCTCCGGCCCCCAAGGGTCGTGCGGCCACCGGTCGCCGCGCCGCGTAAGTAGGCCGGAGGGTCCATGGATCAATTTCGCATCACCAAGGCCCTCCGGTCTGTTCGGTCTCTCGACGATGTCATCGACGAGATGACCGAAGAAGAAGTTCTGCATGTGCTGAGCATCGAAGTCGGAGCACGCCGGAGGGCCACGATGGTCACCCGGCTATTCCAAAAAGCCGTCGACTTGAATCGACAAACCTACGAAGCAACTCTCAAGGAGAAGTACAAATGGCCCGCGCCAAATCCCAAATTCTGAGCAAGGAAGACCTTAAGACCGCCAAGGCCGAAGCCAAGGATGCGCTCAAGGAAGCACAAACCGCCGCCAAGGCGGCCGCCAGCGCCCGCAAGACCCTGGACAAGGAGTATAACGCCGCCGTCAAGGTTTCCGTCAAGGAACTGCTGGCCGCCAAGAAGGCTGTCGCCAAGGCTCAGGCCGACCTCGACGCCCTGACCCGGCGAGCCTAAGCTCGCTTGCCCGGCCACGTCCCCGCTTCGGCGGGGATCTTTCAAACACTCGATATGCTATAACGATAATGGATCAGATTGCAATCAGGATGGACGCATTGGGGCCGATGGACTCCGACCCGGTCATTGCGGCGATAGCGTATGCCCATGTGAAAGACGGGCAGGTTGTTGAGGTCAGGCACATCGCGATCACGCTTGATGGGCAGGCTCCCAGAAAAATCCACCCGCGGTACTTCAGTTGGTGGGTGAACCAAACGGGAGAATTGCGGAAGATCTTCAACACCGCCGGCAACCGTTTGGACACAGTAATCCATCAGATCGAGATGCTGTGCAAGACGACGGGGGCGAATGTCTTCATGACCAGGGAGACCCAACAAGCTTTGCTTTTTCACGTCGGGTCCCAAGACCTGCACGAAACCATGAACGCGATCGGTCTGGGTGATCACATCGTGTTTAACCACGATCTTGATTGTCGACTTGCAGTCGAAGCCGACGCTGATACACTGTGCGGCCTGCACAGTCTGAAAGAGTCTCATGGCAACAAAGCCTGAGAACACCTTCCGTGAGGGTGTGCATCGACACTTGAAGGGCAAACCCGTTCATCATGAAAAGATGAGCAACCCCTACAGTTCTGGTACTGCCGATGACTGGTACAGCGGCAAGGGTCAAGGCAGTTCGGATCTGTGGATCGAATACAAGTACATCCCGCGTCAGCCACAGCGGGGTTCGGTGAAGATCAACAAGTTGTTCAGCCCTCTTCAGCTGGAATGGCTCACTGGTCGACACCGTGAGGGGCGAAACGTGGCAGCGATCATCGGCTCCCCCAATGGTGGCTTAATCTTGCTGGACGAAGACTGGGGACTTGAGTCTGTAACGGTTGAGTATTTCAACTCTCAAGTTCGCTCCAGACCTGATCTGGCTGCATGGATCAGGGAAAAAGTCGAAGGAAAGTCATGCTCAGAATCCTGTCCTTTGCCGCGAGAGCGGCGAGCTTGACTTACCAGACTCTTGCAACAGGTGTGATGATCGGCGCTCTTGTGAGCGGCGTGGTCACGCACCTGCGCAACAGACGGTGAGTGGACAGAATGGGTTTGGCTCAGGAAAACGAACATGGCACCGGCAAGTTGAGCGTTCGAGCAACCAACGTTACAGGTTGGATGACATCGAGCAAATCAACTGCATTAGCGATTCGCTTGGTCTGTTGTGGAGAAAAGGTGAGCTAATTCGTTATCCAAGCACCGACCCGAAAACGTTGGCTCGGTTTTCCTACGAGCTTGCCAAAACTGAGACGGTGGCGCCAAAGCCCATTCTTTCCCCGCCTCCTCCACTGAGAGGCAGGATTCCTATCACGATCAATGAAACGCAAAACTGATGTGGTCAAGCCACACTCAAGGAGAAAAGAATGAGTCACCTCGTAGAAACCATGGCCTACGCCAATGCAGTCCCCTGGCATGGCCTGGGCAACAACGTCGACGCCGACAGCACAATCGAAGAATGGCAGAACCAGGCCGGTCTCAACTGGTCGGTGAGCAAACGCCCGGTTCGGTACGGCGACTTTGACTGGGACACTTCAGGGCTTTCCGTCTTCAAGGACAAGTTCGTCCTGGCACGCGACATCGACAACGCCCCGTTCTCCGTCGTCTCTGACCGCTACAAGCCGGTACAGCCGAAGGAGATCCTGGAGTTCTTCCGTGACCTGATTGCCACGCACGGCATGACCATCGAGACCGCCGGCAGTCTGAAGGACGGCAAGCGGATCTGGGCCCTGGCCAAGACTGGCGACGCGCACAAGGTGCTTGGCTCCGATCTGGTCAACAGCTACCTGCTGATCGCCACTTCCTACGACCTGACCTTCTCCACCCTGGCGCAGTTCACCTCGGTGCGTGTGGTGTGCAACAACACCTTGCAGCAGTCGCTCAACGACTACATCAGCCGGGTGAGCATCCCGCACTTCAAGGACTTCAACGCCGACCAAGTCCATGAGAGCCTTGGCCTCGGTCGGGCCCAGTGGGGTGCGTTCTCGCAAGCCCTGGATGCCATCGCCAAGATCAAGCTCAGTGTGGGTGACGCCGGTCTAATCATCGCCAATGCGCTGAAGATCCCCCAGGACATCGAAGTCCCGTCGCCGAATCGCCAACACGTCATGCCGATCATGCGCCTGTTCAACGGTGACGCCATCGGGTCTGACGTAGTCGGACAGACTGGCTGGGGTCTGGTGAACGCGGTCACCGAATACGTCGACCATCACAAGCGTGCGCGCAACCAGGGCAATCGGCTGGACAACGCATGGTTCGGTGAGGCAGCCAACCTGAAAGACACGGTCTTCAAGAGTGTTCTGGAGATGGCCGGCTGATGACGTTCTTCGTGCAACACAACAACTCCGGTCGGGTGTTCATCGACACCCGACTGCACATCACGTCGACTCCGATTGAAGAAATCGAAGCCGACTCGTTCATCGAAGCTCGGCTCCAACTCAACGAGCTGGAATTCGACAAGGTCGATGGTTATGGCTGGTTTCTTCCTGGGGTGCGAAATGGGTGATCAAATTGTTTGGTTTATCGTCGGGTCGATAGCTCTGATTGCGCTTGCTGTGATCATCAGCAATGTCCTTCATCGGCGGGCTGAGCAACGGGCCAAGAAAAAGGCCCACGACGAATACGTCAGGGTTGTCACTGAGATTGAAGACCGAGTCCGAATCGCCAAGATCCGACCGGCTCCGGCATCGGCCCCGGCCTCAATTCATTCTCGGATTTATCCGTCAACCACTTGGGAAGACGGCTTTGGTGGTGTGCCGTCACACCCCTCCAGTTCTCCATCGTCGGGCAGTGACTGATGGAAGACAAACTCGTTAAGTACATGGGGATCGTCGATGCGATCGCAAAACTCTCGAAAGACCAGAGCACCCAGGTCGGCGCTCTCATCCTCGGCCCGTCGTTCGAGGTTAGATCGGTTGGGTATAACGGCGCTCCGCGAGGCTGCTCGGCGGACGAAGATGAACGAGGCGTCACCAGGCCCGAAAAATACTTCTGGTTCAGCCACGCCGAACTCAACGCAATTACAAATGCGGCCCGTGTGGGGACTCCTCTTGGTGGATGCACTCTTATTGTCACTCACCCTCCTTGCATGGATTGCGCTCGCGCAATCGTCCAAGCCGGAATCATCGAGGTTGTCACACGAATGCCTGCCCCCGAGTTCCTCGAACGATGGTCCGATCACACTCGGCGCACCAAACATCTCTTTGAAGAATGTCATGTGAAGTACGAGTGGATTTAGGAGCTGATCATGCCCAAATACGAACTGAAGCTGAAAAGGACTTGCATCGACTATGAGTACGCCACTATCGAAGTTGAAGCCGATAACGGCGCAGCTGCCGTTTTGAAATTTTATGAACTGACTCCTGATATTGAAGAAGCATTAAGCGATGCCAACTGGAAAGACAACCGGATGGTGACCACCGAATGCAAAGTAGTCGACTTCGATTTGGCAAAGCCGATCATGTGTCAAACCGTTCGTTATGAGAACCACAAAGGGGTAAGGGCCAGGGCCAGTCTTCATCCCGAATGGTCCGATGAAAACCCTTGGGTCACTTACATTGATGGCACCGCAGGCTGTCACCTCCCAACATTCGAAGCCGTTGACAAGTATTTCAAGGACCGCGGTTTCAAACAACTTCCGAGGAACGACAATGTCACAGTTGAAACGACCAACCAAAGCTCAAGTTGAAGCCGGATGTGAAGCGGCATCCGCAATGATGAACGCTTCAATTCGCAACCAAATGGGTGGCTTGGGTGGATGCGAGCATTTTGATTATGCCGACGTCCCGAAGCACTTACACGAAATTATTCGCATGTACCTTGACGGCGAAATTTGCATCACTGAAGGCATTTATATGGCAATGCGGGGCGTAGATGAGACTCCGACCTGATAATCCCGCCTTGGCCGCAGGGCGATCAATCTTCTTTTACAAGACCAAGCCCGTTTCGGAAATAAAGTGGGTGCTTCAGCCGGCCGCTAACAACAGCAAGATCGGCAAGGGTTTCACTAACATTGCCAAAGGCAAGTGGCGTGGCATTCCGATCTACACCTTGACCCTCGAAGAACGTGCAACGTGCCCGCGAGATTGCTCGAAGTGGGCGAACTGCTATGGCAACAACATGCGCTTCGCCACTCGAATTTCACACATTGAGTCTGACGCTCTCTGTGCGAGAATTGAGTCGGAACTACAAGACTTGCTCAGAATGTACCGACAAGTCTGCATCCGCCTTCACGTCCTCGGTGACTTCTTCAGCGTTGAGTACGTGCAGTTCTGGCACTCGATGATGGCCAAGCACAAGGATCTGCTGCTCTTCGGCTTCACGCATTGGAAGCGTGAGACTGAGATTGGCATGCAGCTCCAGGGCATCAACGTGGCTTTCCCCGAACGCAGCTGGATCCGCTTCAGTGACCAGGGTGGCCCCATGTCGGCAAACGTCGAAGGCGAGGGCATCCCGTGCCCTGAGCAGACCGGCAAAACCAAGTCGTGCTTGACCTGCGGGATCTGCTGGTCGACGAGCGCGCCCGTGTCATTCAAGGAGCATTGACGATGACCATTATCGAAACCCCGAGCTGGATCCTGAAAGACAAAACGGATCAACCCGTGGCCAGTGGTCAAACGGTTACATCGTTTCGTGGTGACAAGGCGATTGTTACCGGTGGTCGCCCGCCTCTCACAGAAGAATCCACCGGTCGAGTGGTAGTTGCCGGCGTTGAGTATTACCCGTCGGTGTTTGATCTCAAGTGGGTGCGGAAATGATCCATTTTGACGAATTCCGTGAATCCGAAATGGCCGATCTGGCTGCCATCGACAGAGCGGCTCGGATTCGATTGCGAAAGCTGATGGCCCACCCTGATTGTCGCGACCCTGATCACCCTGGGTGCGATCGATGCAACGAAGAGGAGAAAGACGATGACTGTGATTTGCAGCTACTGCAACAAGCCGGCTGAGTTGGTCACCGGAAAAGAAATTTATCCACATCGACCGGACCTCTACCCCAAGAAGTTTTGGCGCTGCCGCCCTTGCACTGCCTATGTCGGATGCCACAAACCGAATGCCGGCTATGGAGATGGCACACGCCCTCTTGGTCGGCTGGCGAATGCCGAATTGCGCGCAGCTAAGTCCGCCGCGCATGCTGCATTCGACCCCGTCTGGCAAGAAGGCATTGTGAAGCGCGGCAGCGCCTATGCGTGGCTGGCCGACAAGCTCGGTATTCCACCGAAGGAATGTCACATCGGTGAATTCGATGTGGAGCAATGCAAGCGTGTCGTTCAAATCATTAAGGAAAATCGTCATGAGCTGGAAACCCGCAGTACAAGTCGGCGGTAGTCAAGATTGGAGCTACAACGCGCTCCGCTTTGAAACCAAGGAGGAGGCCCTGGCCTCGGCAAAGGATCTGATGAATCGCTGGCTTCTCGTTACGGCGTTCGACGCCCACGAATCCGACGACCCCGTCACTTACAAACTGGTCGACAACGGTGTCGGCCTTGTTCTCACCGCAGTTGAAAAGGAAGAAGCATGAAGCTCTACAAGATCCATCGTCCGATCCACGAACTCAACGGTGAAGACGTCGATGCTGTCACCGAGTTCGCCGGCAGCCAAGCCGACGCACGCAAGAGCCGTCTGAATCTCGAAGAACCCTTCAAAGTCTTGAAGCCGAAAGCTCGCCCCGAGGTCACCGTCACCGAAGTCGATGTGCCCACTGACAAGAAGGGTCTGATCGACTTCCTCAACGAGTTGATGGGTGGAGCATGACAACCAAACCCTTCCGCATCATGAAGGGTGACCCGGTGGATCCGCGCTTTCTTCGCTACCCGGTCGCCGTGTTCCCGAAGTTCAATGGGTTCCGTGGGTACATGAAGGACGGCGTGGTCTATACGGCGTCGAACAAGCCTTTCAAGAACAAAGAGCTGCAAGCTCTCTTCGGTCATCGCGACTTTGAAGGTCTCGACGGAGAGTTCGTCGTTGGCGACCCGGCGGATGGTCACAACAGCCTGGAGAAGACCTCTTCCGTTGTGACCTCGCAGAAGCCGATTGGCGATCTGCGTTTCTACGCCTTCGACTGGATCGGTGACCTCAACATGCCATTTGGTGAGCGTTACTACAAGCTCAACAAGTTCGCAGGCATGGAGGGCCGTGAGTATTTCAAGGTCATGATGGCGCCGTTCGAACTCGCCTACAACTGGGCAGATGTGCAGCACATCGAACGCAGGTATGTCACCCTGGGCTGGGAGGGTGTCATCACTCGCGACCTTGCCGCACCCTACAAGTGCGGGCGCTCCACGGCTCGCGAGGCGTACATGGGCAAGCTCAAGCAGTTTTCCGATGCTGAGTTCCGAATCGTCGGTTGGGAAGAGCGCATGCATAACGGTAACGAGGCCACGGTCAGCGAAACCGGTCGCACCAAGCGTTCCACAGCCAAGGCCGGCAAGACTGGCCGGGGCGACCTCGGTGCCTTCATCCTTGAGACCGATGAAGGTCACAAGTTTGGTTGTGGCACCGGCTTCACCGACGACCAGCGTAGGGCCTTCTGGCTCATCAAGGAAGAATTGGTCAAGAACCGTGAGTACGCCAAGGTTCGTTTCCATGAAACCGGCACGAAGGACGTTCCCCTCTTGCCGGTGTTTCTCCAAGTCCGTCCGAAGGAGGACATGACGAAATGACAAGAGTTCTCACCCCTGAAGCCGAATCTGAACGGCAAGACTTCGAGGCCGAATACGGTTTCGATGGAAATTGCTCCTGCCACATTTCTCCTCCGTGCGGGTCGTGCACGCATCCTGGAAACCCCAGCAATCAAGACGAAGACGACACCGCCTGGATCTACATATCTGATGAGGATGCAACTGTATGAGAACCGTCAACACCAAAGCCCGAGCCATTCTCGAAATCGACCCCAAGGGTCTGGAGCAAAACGACCCGGGTGCCAAGTTCGACGCCGGCAAGGTCGAAGTCGGCCTGATCTTCGACGACATGCCTCGGGCCCTCCTGGCTGTGGCCGAGATCGGCACCTACGGCCGGCACAAGTACAGCAAGGGTAGCTGGAAATACGTCGAGAACGGCATCGAGCGCTACACCAACGCGATGGATCGCCATCGCCTGAAGGAAGGTATCGAGTCGGTAGATCGGGAGACGGAAATGCTCCACGCTGCCCACCTCGCCTGGAACGCATTAGCTCGTCTTGAGCTGATGATTCGTGAACAAGAGTCTGAAACAGTCTGAAGGAGTCAATCATGACCACCAAGAAATCCGCATCCAAGACCGCCAAGGTTGCCAAGCCCACCACCCCTGCCGACCTCATGGTGGTGTTCGACGCCAAGGCTGCCCGCGAGGCCCTGGGCCTGAACCAGAGCCAGTTCTGGAACCGTGTGTTCGTCACCCAGAGTGGCGGTTCTCGCTACGAGAACGAACGCTCGGTCCCGAAGTCCGTCCAGGCGCTGCTGGTCCTGGCCTACGGCACTCTCGACGAAGCCAAGGTGATGTTCGATCACCTGCGCAGCGAAAAGAAGGTCGAAGAGCAATGATCCAATCTCAAATTGTCGTCAAATACGACGACCACATGGGCAGCGACCTCAAAGTCGTCAACGCCGCCCGGGCCAGCTTCGGCAAGGAAAGTGAATGGGAGGCAGTCACAGACATCTTTGGTAAACCAGTCCTCTCCAGCAAGGATGCTCGTCTGATCCAGTTCCTTGCTCGCGGCTATACCAGCGAAGAATGGGACGCCCTGGCCAATGAATTCCTGATCGCCGAGAAGCCCGAAGAGATCAAGCACCTGATCCGTTCGGTTCGAGTCAAGGCGCAGCACTGGGCACCGTTCGCCCACCCCCACCTGTCGATCCGCATCAAAGCTCCGATCTTCGTCGTTCGCCAACTGGCAAAACATCAAGTCGGCGGTGTGTGGTCGGAAGTCAGCCGGCGGTATGTGGACGAGGAGCCCGAGCTGTGGTTCGAGCCTGTGCTGCATAAACGCCCTGTCGGGAACATCAAGCAGGGTGCGTCTGCTGAAGTGGCTGAAGAGCCGATCGTTCACATTGAAAACATTGGTTACGACCGCTTCGACCTCGCTCAGCTGAACGTCGACTGGTACATGGAGGCCGTTCGTTCCGGTGTCGCTCCTGAAGAAGCCCGTGAGCACCTCCAGCTCAACATGATGACCGAGTGGCTGTGGACCGGCTCTCTGCTCTTCTTCGCCCGGGTGTGCAACCAGCGCCTCGATCCGCACGCCCAGAGTGCCACCCGCGAAGTGGCCGAGGCTATCTACCCGATCCTGGCCGAGCACTTTCCTGTGTCGACCGAGGCACTGGTTTACAAATCGTGATCATCAAGGACGCAACAATGACCCCGTATGAACTGACCCCGAACGAACTGGACCTTATCCGCAACGGTGCCAACATCCTCACCACCATGTGCCACAGCCAAGCCTTCAGCGCCGGTTGGTGGCGCAATCCGACCACCGGTGAAGACCCGCGTGACAACCCGCTGTGCTTCAGCAACAAGCTGGCGTTGATCCACTCCGAGGTCAGCGAGGCTCTTGAAGGCGATCGCAAGTCCAAGATGGACGACCATCTGCCTCATCGTCAGGCTCGCGAGGTCGAACTGGCTGACGCCATCATCCGCATCTTCGATCTGGCCGGCGCCTACAGCATGGACCTGGGTGGTGCCATTGCGGAGAAAATGCAGTACAACGCCAAGCGTGCCGACCACAAGGTCGAAGCCCGGGCCGCTGCCGGCGGGAAGGCATACTGACCATGGCCATTCGGTTCAACCTGGAGATGTGGAAATGAAATTCAGAAAGAAACCTGTTGTTGTCGAGGCCTTTCGGTGGCCGCAAGATCGCGATCAAATAGGAGATCCGATCTGGATCATCGAGGCTCTGCGTAAACCTTGGGGCGAGGAAGGCTCAGCCAAAATCGGAAACATTGATGGTCGAGTCGTCCTCGGCATCTGCACCCTGGAAGGGATCATGGAAGCCCAAATTGGGGATTGGATCATCCAGGGCGTCAAGGGCGAAATCTACCCCTGCAAGCCCGACATCTTCGAAGTCACCTACGAGCCCGTGGAGTGATGAGTAAGGGCCGCCCGCCGGTTACCGGCCGGTTCGCCACCCGGGCTGAGCTGGTCGAATTCGTCTGGAGAGCGTATCTGGGAACCACCAGAACGACCTCAGACGTGGCGCGGGCGGCCCAGGTGGGCTACGGGGTAGTCTCACGGATTCTACGCACCAAAGAGGGCTATAGCTCTGCCAAATACCCCTCGCACTAGTCTGACAAGGTCTTTTAGACTAGAATCAAGTCTGATCCTGGGTGACCAGGGCCAACAGCACGGGTCATGGGTAGTCCCTGACGAGCAAAACCATCCCGAGGATGGGCGTGCAGCAGGGCTGATGGGCTCGCAAGGCCTCCCGTGACCCGTGCTGTTGGCGCAAGCCGGCAGAGTGGCATTAAGGCAAGAAGCAACGAGACTGTATTGCACATGCAGGGTCATCCCAGAGGTGACCGCTCCAAATCACGACAAGGGCAGTGAAATGTGCTGAGCCGCTGGTCAATCCCTTTCTCTCACACAAAGGGGTTGGCTAGCCCGGAGGACACTCCGGCCAGGGTCATCGTTACTCACCAATCTCATCCAGAAAGGATGGCTGATCGGGGTGTGTCGAACGAGCGATGATCCTGGCCCGAGTGTCTCCCTGTTAGACCATCGACGCGCAACCCAACTTCGAAAGGGGAAGGGGCTTCTGGAAAAGCCAGCGTCGATGGTCATCTTTTTATGAATAGGAATGTCAAATGAATAAAGAGTTGCTGGCAAAGATCAAAACCAAGTTCGAAGTCCGTCTCCAGGAGAAGACCGGCTGGGGTCGCAACGAGATCATGGCGATCTACAACGATTGTGTCACCGAGGTTCTGCTGGAGATGCTGGGATGAGTAAGGACGAAACGATCGACAATCTGTGGGGTCAGAGTGCTCACGGGACGCGAAGAGAGGACATTGCAGCGGCATATAACGCTGGAGCCTTGGCCGAGCAGGAAAGACACGGACCTGTTGCCAGTATGGAACTTGACGACGACCATCCGCTCTCACTGGTCGATTCCCAGATCGATGGCCTCCTCCAAGGCCAGGGCGCCAGTGAAGATCACGAAGACGTGATTGCCTTCTTCCTCAAGACCGGACTCCCTCGCAGCACCGTCGACCGCATTCATCATGCCATTGTGTGGGGTGACATGAAGACCGATCTTCGAGCCGACATCTTTCGCAGCATGATCAACGAGCTGCGTGACACAGCCAAGAATTTTCACAACCACGACTCGCTTCGCGAACGCCTCCGCCGCGTCGTGAACAAATTCATCAAGGTGCAATTATGACTGAACGTTATCTGGAAGCACTCGAAGTTCGATTTGACTCCGATGCCGGGGACAACATCACCGTCCGCGACTACCTTCGAATCCTCCTCTGCACTCTGTGGGAGGAAAGAGAAAGGTTCAGCGGGAAGCGTCCGTTCGGCAACAGCTCCTGGGAGTATGAGCTTTATGAACCCTTGGTCAAGAGTGGCTTCATCCAAGGCACTCTTGACGAAGATGGGTGTCTTCTGGACTTCGACCGCAAACTCGCCAATCAATACGTCCAACAGCTGATCATGGTGGCGTTCTATGGGATCGAATCTCTGAAGAGCGAGGATTGAAATGACGCCGAGTCTCAACGATCTGATCACGGGCGCGATACAGCTAGCCGGAGACTCTGGCGTCGCCCACGGCGCACGGCTCTGGCAGATCGAGGGCGGCCGCACGTGCCCGCTTGGCTGGGGCGGCTGCTCTCAGCCCGTGTTCGTTGATCTGGCAACTGGCGAGCACGACTACGGTGAGCCGGGCGGCCCCGGCTACGCCGACTGTTTGCGCAACTGCAGGCACGGCATGCAACCGCGTCCGCAGGACAACGAAGATCAACCCCCGAGCAACAAGGATTGAATCGTGACCCTCCAATGTCCACTTACCACATGGGAACAACCTCATGAAGATCATCGCGCCTGACGCCGGTCGTGCGATTTCTGAGTTGATACCCGAAGACGCAGTCCATGCTGCGTTTTTGCGGCGCGAAGACATAGCGACCCTTGCGCCCGAACAACAGGCGGAGGCGTGGCTCAAGCACAAAGAAGGCCTGGGTCGCTTCTTTCATGCCCTCCAGGGTGTTCCCTTTTTCGTGATAGATAAAGGATGAGGCTGTGACCTTCCAATACCCACGCACACCCCGTGAGACCCTGCTCACGTTCGACCCGGCGAGCAAGCGCTGTACCATGAACTGCGGTCAGCACGGTTCGGACCCTCGCAGCCGGACTGAAATGATGTTTCAATGCGAAGACTGCGAGACTCTGTCAGAGCACGAGATGGCCCTGGCTGTTGTCCGCAGCCTCAGCCATGCCTACTATCAACTGCTTAAGCTGCACGGCAGACCTCCCGTTAGCCTCAAGGTTGGTCGAAAGGCCTACGAACGGCTGAAACCCCTCTGTGGCGTGGCCACAGGCGAAGAGATGGACTCGTTCATGGGCTGCAAACTAGAGGTGGTTCGATGAAAGCAAGTGAGCTGGTTGAAAAGCTGAACACCCTGATCGCCGAGCACGGCGACCTTGATGTGCAGCTTCGACAGACCGAGTTCATGTGGGACACCTACGATCTCGGCCAGGTTGTCATCGCCCCTGAGTGGTCGGATCGTTCGGAAGGAGAGTTCTTCCTGCTCGGGTGGAAAGAATGACTACGGCCGCCATGAAGGACATGGTGTTCCACTTCTGAAAATGGTTGTTCCGATCCTAAAACATTGACTGGCCGTAGAGAGACTTTTTTCTGTGACGGAAAAAAGTACAGGAAACCTTTGTCTAATACCTTTTATTAGGTATTTTATATTTATATATAAATCAATAACTTAGCTAAGCTAAGTGTTCCAATGTTCCAAAACTTTCTCTCGGCCATCTTCGTTGACCCGAGCGCGAATAGCCCCAAACTGTAATACCCCCGTGGCATTCAGCTCAAATTTCGGAACATCGGAACAATGACGGAGCACATAAAGCCTCAGTCGTAGGCCGCCCGGCGGGCCAGATTACCCAGCGGCAAGGCCCCCAACGTCGTCTTGGCCGGGTCATCAAACGGAACGTGGAGCAGCTGGCTGATCGCAGGACCGGTCAGGCCGGCACCGTAATCACTGGCCATCGCGTCATAGCCCATCTGCCCGATCCCCAGAAGCCCAGCCTTGTCCACGCCATGCTGGATCAACCCAGCCAGCCCACCCTTCATCCACGGCGGCTCGTCGCCCGGGATCAACATCTCCTTCACCGCGTCGGCTGCGATGATGATCGGGGTGTAGCCCGCCATCATCACCATCGCCGGCCGGTAGTTCCCCAGCTTGGCCTGTTCGATCACCTTACCCAGGATCACGTTCTGGAAGGTGTAGGTGAACTGCTTCATGTGCCAGATCATCTGGAAGTGCGGGTCACTACCCCACACCGTCCGCTGGGCAGCGTTGGGGCGCAGGATTGCCCCGTTCACCCACCGGTTCACCGCCGCTTGGTTCTTGCTGTCGGAGATGTCCAGCTCGCCGTTGGCATCCAGCTTGATGTTCTCCGGCTTGAACCCACGCCCAAACAGCTCTTCGAACCGGGCCACCGCGGCCTTGTCGTTCTTGTCGAACCCCTTCTCCTTGAACTCCCGGATGACCCGCTCAGCCACGTTCGTGGCGGTGATGCGCATGGCCCGGTTCCAGGCCTCCATGCCGTTCCACTTGAACAGGCTGTCCGACCAGCGCCGGGCGGTACCGCTCATCCACGCACTGCCGTAGGTCTGCCCCAGGGCATCCAGGGTGCTGCCGGCATCCACGGTGCCCCACTGCTCGGCCCGGACAGCGGCCATATCCTGGCTCTTGTCGTCCTGCCAGCGCAGCTTGATCTCCCGGATCCCCCGGACGAAGCCGTCCCATGCGTCACCCAGCTCGCCCCCGTTGAGCACCAGACCGACCGTGTCGGAGAAGCTGGCGAACAGCGAAGTCGAGAGGAGCCGGAAGTTCTGGTAGGTCATCATCCAGCTGTTGAAGGTGCGCATGCCTTGCTTGATGTCGGAGCCCAGCGTGCCCTCCAGAGCCATGACCGCCTTGAGGGAGGGGCCCAGCTTCTTGAGCGCCTTCGCACGGGCTTCGGTCAAGACGTCCTTGCCCTTCTTGGTTGCGAAGATCACCTCACCCACACCGCGCAGGGTGGGCTTCGGGGCCTTGATCCCTCGCTCTAGGTTGTCTCGCCACTCGGCAATGGCTGCCGGCAGCTTGGTCGTTGCCTCGTTCACCAGCTTGCTGCCACCGATTTCCTCAAGCACCGCCTCGTCGGCTGCCGTGCGGAGCACCTCGCCACCACGACCGAATCGATCGGTGTATTCGGCGCGCTTGACCATGCTGCTCACGTAGCTGGAGAGGATCTTGACGACGTCCTTCTCCTTGAACTGGTCGAACACGTCGTTATCGAGCCAGTCGAGCGCCCGGCGATTGACGGCCGAGGCCATGGGGCTGATGCCCAGGTCGCTCGTCGTCTCGTCCAGCTCCACCTGACCCTGGCTGTTGAGCATGCGGGATAGGATGGCCTGGGCCACGTCGTCGATGGTCACCCCGGCCTCGCCGGTCTTGTCGAGGATGGCCTGCAGCTCTTTCTGGTGGGTCTCGATCAGCTTCGCCTTGAAGACGTCACCGTTCTTGAGCAGCGCGTCAATGTCCCACACCTGGGGGAAGTAATCCTTGCGGTGCTGGAGCCCGACCCACTCATGGGTCTTCTCGTCCCACCGGGCCACCTGCTTCTCGGCGGCGAACTTGTAGAGGTCTTCGAGTACCTCGCGTGTCTTGAGCACAATGCTCAGGGTCACCGGGTCGGTCGGGGTGGTCCCGTTGATCAGGTGCTTGCGGGCCAGCTCCAAGTCTTTCTTGTCGCGCTTGGCCAGCACCCCTTCGAGCCTCGTCATGAACCGGTTCTTCGACGCCGACACCGCTTCAAAGAACGACGCCTTCTCGCCCATGCCGTCGCCGGTCTTCTGGTGGAAGGCGCGCAGTACCTTGAGCAGGTGCTTGTTGTCGGAGGCTTCGATGACCTGTTCGGCAGGCAGGACTAGCTTGCCGGCGGTGTTCACCACGGTCGTCCACTTCTCACCCACAGCCTTCAGGGCTGCATCCTGGCGCTCCACGTCGGCATTGATGGCCGCCATGACCCCGGCGCGGATCGTCTCTTCGCCGTAGGTGCCCTGGTCGAACGCGGTGAGGATCTTCTCGGCGTTGAGAAGGTCTTGCCGCTCGCGCATCTCATCGGAGACGAGGCCGAGGACATTGCGGAAGTATTCGCTGATCTTCTCGAACAAGGTCTTGGTCTCAGGGCCGATCTTGAGCGCCCCGGCCTTCCAGAACTGGTAGATGTAGGCGACGGCCTCCTCGGGGTCACTCAGCTGGGCCTGGGCCTCGGGGTGGCCATCGAGCAGGCGACTGACCTCACGCAGCAGGCGCTTGTTCTTGCCGGCCCGGAGCAGGACGTCACGGGTGGCCGTGGCCGCTCCGGCGGAGAGAATGGCGAAGAACTCATGGATGGACTCATGATAGGCGGTGCCCAGCACGTCGCCGTTGAGGGCGATGCGGATCACATTCTCCTGGCCGGAGAGGTTCAGCTGGTGCTCACCAGACTTGCCGTCGCGGAAGGCCTTGACGAACTTCAGACCGATCTTGTTGCCGACGGTCTTGAGGATGTGCTCCTTGGCCGCCTGGACCTCCGGCGAGGCTTCGGTCAGTGTCTTGCCTTCGGCCTTGGTCTTGGATGCGGATGCGATGCCGCCTCCAGCCAGGATGTGCAAAGCCATCGCCACTTCTGCCGGTTCGTAGTTGATTGGGTCGCCGGCCACATCCTCGAGAAAGCCTTCGATCGTAGCGTCACGGTTTTCGTGCGCCATCATCTCCTCGCGCTCACTCCCTCTGTAGTTGGACATCCAATCGTCAAACGAAACCTTCAGGACAGATGGGATCTTCAAGCCCTTGTCCCAGTCGTAGTTGGTGATGTCGTTCTGAAGGACGGCGAGGTCTTCGTCGGACATTGAATCCATGATCCCCTGCGCCTTGGCCTTCAGTTTTTCGGCCCGCTTGTCTGCGAGGGTGCTGACTTTGCTGGACCTGACTACCGTCTTGGTCCACGAAGAATACAAACCCTCGTCGCGCTCGACATATCCAGCATCAATAAGGGCCTGACGGAGAACACCTTCGCCATCAACGTTGTGTTGGCGGGTTGCATTCCCCTCGTTGTCCGTCAGCACTGTTGCGCCGGATTCGAGCGCTTTGGCTGCGCGCTCAACTAACGCCTGAATGCCAGAAAAGCCGCGCCCTTTTCCTGGGACGGACACCAGCAGCACCTTACCTTTCATGTCGGGGAAGTTCCCCGGGGTGTAGAGCTTCTCTTCGCGCATTGCCCATCTGGCCAGATTCCCGGCATAACCTTCTGTGACCGACACGGGGGCGAGTACAAGATCGGCTGCGTTGAGTTTTGCGGTCTCTTTGGCTTGATGTGCGGGTGGTGCCGAAGGTGGGGCGCTTTTAGTGGCGCCGATGAGCGTCCCCGCTCTCACACCCTTCCCCTGTGCATCCTGAGCCTCGAAGACGGCACCTTCAATGGCCGACAGGCGGGCGGCACCCTTGGAGTCGGTGTCGAAGCCGATCTCGTCGAGAAGGGTGTAGTCGCGAACGGCCTTCTCAAGGATGGCCAGCTGCTCGGGGTTCATCTTGGCGATGGACGCCTTCACCTTTTCGATGTCGGCAGTCTTAGCCTTGCTGAGCCAGGACTTCAGACCGGCAGCTCCGCTGGCCGGCTTTTCAACCAGCTCATACTGGAACTGCCATGCACCCTTGGAGGCGTATGCCTTGAAAACTTCAGGCGCCCACCCTTCGAGCCGCGACCACTTCTCGGCGTACTGCTGATCCCGCGTGTCGCCAAACAGCTTGATCTGATACGGGGCCTTTGTGACACGCACGTCAACCTTCGTTCCGCGACCGTCATCCATCGTGACAATGTCGCCGACTTGGAGGTCGGGCTTGGAGTTACGGGTAGTGGCGGTTCGATCCCCGCTCATGATCAGATCCATGGTGCTCTTGCCACGGAACTCATCACGCATCACATGCTTGATCCCGGCAAAGTCGGTTCCATCTTTGAACCGCATCACCATGCTGAGCCGGGACTTCAGACCGGAAGTTTTGTCGGCCGGCTCGCTTTTGCGAAGGCTACTCACCCACTCTTTGAATTCGGCATTTGGCCGAAGTGGCTTGATGACCGCGTCAAAAAACGTTTTGAAAGTCTCAATCAAGCCCTGCCAGAACCCCTTCACATTGGCCGGAAGGCTCGAGTCAATGTCGGACGTGACGTATCGACTGAATTGTTCAGCAAACCATTCTTCGAAACTGAGGACGTAGTCCTTGTGCTCGCTGTTGTACGCCGACCCCCCGACTGCACCCATCAGCTGCCGAAGAGGGAACTGGCCCGGGGGGATCGACCCAACACTCGATTTGTCGATGGCGCCGGAGAGTCGAGCCGCGGACATGAACCGCGAGGTGTTTTTCGGGTCTGCGTTTGCTGCCTCAACGTCTCGCTTCCAGGCTGCAGTCACCCTGTGTTTAACCCCGGCATTGGCTTGATCAAAAATTATAAATTGCAGTGCGTGACCAAACTCATGCGCGAGAATGCTCAACGACATCTCTTTGGATGAGCCGCCGGTTGTAACCAAGTACCTCTCACCGTCAATCACCGTTTGAAATGCGTTCAGGGCGGTTGTGGTACCAGAAAGCTGACCTTTCACTCTGCTGACGATGATCTTCTCACCACCGGCAAACATCTTCGACCAGCCATCCACGGTCTTTTGCGAAACCGAATCACCCACTGATCCGGCCTTGATGGACTCAAGGTATGCAAGGTCGGCCGTCAGTTCATCGCGCATTGATTTATCAATGTCGCCGTCCTTCAGAATCCGACGTATTAGATTTGTATCTGCGTTTCGACTCGAAACCATTCCATTGAGCAAAGCCAATGCTGACTCTTGGCTCAGCTTTTTGGCAGCAGCTCCGCCGGCCACTCCTTCATCTCGTCGTACTTCTGCGGCCAGCTTTCGATCAGTGCTTTGATCGCCGGTTCGTTCAGTAGCGGGGTCATTCCCCACTTCACGAACGCCTCCAGATCGGCCTTGCCCCACTTCTTTCTGTGTGCCATTCGCAACAGACCGTTCATCGCTCGACCCTCCTTCTGCGTCAACGATAGCACGCGCTCGGGGTAGAGCATTCTTGGCACGTTCGATGAGCCGTTCAGCCTTCGCCATGTCCAGGTCTTTGGCCATGGCCATCACTTGCGCCGGGGTCATTTCGGACAGGCTCTCAAGGTGGTCGACGGCGTCCAACGCCACATCCAGTCGCTCGTTTCCGATCTGCTCGCGCAGATTCCCCATCAGGCCACCCACACTGGCGCGGAGCCACTTGATGACTTGGTCCGGTGACAGAGTGGGTGCAATTTCAACACTGGCGTTCTCGGGCGCAGGCTGAAGCCCAGCATTCGGCTTCACCTTCACCGTGCTCTCATTGCCCGCCATGTTGGCCGCCACCATCGTGGCATTCCCGCTGTTGATGAAGCCGCGCTCATCCCGGTTGATGGCCTTACCCCTCGGGCCCAGGGTGGCGGGGTCATCGTCACGTCGGCTGGTGTCGCTTTCGTAGTTCTCGAGCTTGCGTTCGGACGGAACAATGTTGTCGGTCTCGTTTGCAAACGGTTCGACCATGTCCTTCCGCGGGGGAAGGAGGCGATCGGCAATCGCCTTCATCTCGGCTGCGATGGACTCCTTGGTGTCGATCCCGTCAGTGTCGCCCTTCTCCGCATCCCAGAAACGCTTCGTCACGCTCATGAGGTCGCGACGATCTTCCTTGGTCAGGTTCGACTTCGGATCCTGTGACATCTTCCCGAGGGTGAAGGCCGTTTCTCTGAGGGTGCGATTGTCGACCTTCCACTTGGCGCCTTCGGGTGACACTTCAAGTTTATCGAGCGCCTTCTTCGTCTCAGGCGAGGCGCCCCGCGGAGTGACCACACTACCTTCGAGGCCGGTACCGTTCGATGACCCGGGCTTCTTGGCAAGGTGCTCAGCCATCTGGGCCTCGGCCTCGCGAACCGTGATGGGGCGACCGTCGGCCTTATTGACGGCGATGGTGAGGTCGGAGGGGAGCCGACCGCCCTTCATCTTGATCCAGGTCGGCTTCTGGCCGACGTACTTGATGTAACCCACCCGACGAAAACCACCGCTGGTCATCAGCGAAGCGATACCCTGCTTCAGCAGCTCAAGCCGGTTCGCAGCGTCGCCACCGAAGTCGTCAGTGGTGCCCTGCTGGGTGCCGTCCTTGATGCGGAACATCCGGCGAAGGATGCTGGCCGTGCTGGTTGCATACGGAGTCTTGTTCCCACCACGGTCGAAGAACAGCACACCGCGCTGGATGGTGGCGCGCTCGCCGCGATGGTCGAGGTTCTTCAGGTGCAGTTCATCGACGTCACCTTCGCTGAAGTTCACCCGCGGCTCGGCCATCTTCTCGGTCGACACGCGCATGGCCTTGTACTGCATGTTCAGCTTCGATGCGGCGGAGCGGACCCGGCGCTCGTAGTCCTCGACAGTCTTCCTATGAGCCTTTGTCTGCTCAGGTCCAGCATCATCGGGGAGCTTCGAGGGCTCGGTGAGCCCCAGGCGCTCCTTGACGATCTTCTTGGTGATCTTGAAGCGCTCGGCAGGCGGAAGGGTGCGGCCCTGCTCGGCCTCGACCTTCTCGATCTCACGGTCAATGAGGCCAATCTTGCTCACCCGGGTGTCGGGGTCGGTCTGCTTGGCTGTCTCTTCGTCGAAGCGACCACGGTGCAGCTCGTCGTGCATGTCGAAGTATTCGTTCGTCTTGCTCTGGTTGACGTACCGGGTCTTGCTGTCGATGTCGGCTTCGACTTCGTTGATGGCCGGGTCGTACTCGAGATCCTCACCAGTCTCTTGGGCGGCATCCGCCTCGAAGCTGGCTTTCTCATCGGCAACAATGTCGCGCGTCGAACTCACCTCCGCATCGGCCGGCTGGAAGTGGTCGAGCACGTCGTTCATCTTCGGGCCGAAGAGTTCACGAAGGAAACCGGTGTGCTCCTCAACAGCCTTCGCCTGAACGATCGACCGGATGTCCTTGGCCAGATCGAAGACGTGCTCCTGGGCGCTTGCCTTGTCGCGGAACGACAAAGCGTCGACGATCTTGTTTCGGGCGATCGGGGTCAGGTTCTCGATCACCATGGCGGTGTCGGCCTCATGACCCTTGCCCATCTCCTTCACCCGATCCTGCACATCCTTGAATGCAACCTCGGATTCATTCGGGTCGACGACACCCTGCCCGACAGCGAGGTCGTATGCGTTCTTGATGAGCTTGCCTGCGCGTTTGGCGCCGTAGGCCCGGATCATCTGCTCGGGAACAATGACCTCACCGTCCGCATCCTTGAAGCCACGCTGCACCCAGCTCATGACGGCGATGGCGGCATTCTGCTTGATCGGATCATCCTCGCTACCTTCGACGGCCTGGATGATCCCCTCGTCGATGCCCTGCTTGCGCCAGATCTTGGCGAGAAGGCGGGTCGATTCGTCCCACTCCTTCTTCGTCGCCTCGGCTGTCTCAGCCGACATCCGGGAGGACTTGGTCTTCGGGCTCAGCTCGTTGGCAATGGCTTCGTCCGCCTTGCTGCTGGCCTTGGCGCCCATGCGGCTCTTCAGCTTGCTCTGCAGGAGGAAGGGGTCGTTGGTCACACCGAACTCGGTCGCATCGGCCACGTCCTCCTTGTCATAGGCGGACGGGTTCTGCAGCACCTTGCTCGCCCAGGCCTGAGCCTTGGGGGTGAAGCGATCCACCAGCTCCTGACCGGAGAGGTTCGCCTCTTCTTCGGTCATCGGAGCCAGCAGTGCGTGGCGGTCGGGGTCGACGACACGGCTGGCGATGAATTCATCCAGCGAGCCACTGAGCTTCGACTTCGCCTTGTCGATTGCATTGTTGGCCTTGCCGAGTGCGTCACCAGCCAGGACGGCACCTTTGTCGAGCAGCTGACCCGGGTTGTTCACGACATCCTTGCCTTGGTCCACCAAGCCGGCACCACGGGCGTGCAGACCGGTCATGGCGCCGCCGGCCGCACCCATCCCACCACCCGCCACCGCTCCAGCGGCCGCCGAGTCCAGGGCCTGCCGGTAGTCCAGATCCTGGGTGAGGGGTTTGTCGCGCAGGCTGTTCATGGCACCCTGGCCGACCAGATCCTGTGCAAATTCCGTGCCAGCTTCGGTGGCAGCACCCGTCCCCATGCCGGCCGCGACGGCCCGGCCGATACCGGCCTTCCCCAGCCCCTTGGTCAGCCCAAGCACTGCACCCCCCATCACACCCGGCACAATGGCTTCCAGGGGCGCCTGGAGGGCCCCAGAGACCCGTCCGGTGTCCTTGATCTCCTGGTAGCCCTTGGTGGCCCGGATGGAGGGGTCCATCATGGCCTCGCCGATGGTCTCGTTGGCCATCTGGTTGTAGCCGGCCGACCCCGCACCGACACCCGCCCCAATCTGGGCACCCCGGAGGCTCCGGGTGGCCAAGCCGCCGATGGCCCCACCCACCACCGCGCCGGCCGAGGACGGGAGGGTTGAGCGCACACCGGAAGCCAGAGCACCCATGCCCCACTTGACCGCACCGCCCAGGTCTTGGATGTCACTGGCCCGCTGCACGCTGGGCGACCAGATCCGGGCCTGCTCAAGCGTGCGGACACCCTCGGCTTCGATGGCCCGGCCGGTCGCTTCGTCGCCGGCGCGGTAGGCGTTGTTGGCTTGGTCGAGGAGCGCGTTGCCCTTCTCGCTCAGCCCGGCCGAGGTCCAGCCCTTGGACAGCTCGGAGGAGATGGACGACTGGAAGGCTTGGTCGGCGTTGAAGTTCGCCCCGGCGTTATCCATTCGGGTTTGAGCTTCGGGGGTGAGGCTTGCACTCACTCGGGTGCGGAGGTCTGCCATTTACTTTTCACCTTTCATGCCAAGCAACTTGGCCACTCGCTTCTCGTCGTCGCTCAGTGCGTTCCACTGCCGGGCGCTGAAGTGGTCACCTTGGTCGGTCACCAGGCCGCCGCGGAGCCCTTCGTTCTTGCCCCAGGCTCGAAGGTCCGTCCCACCCTTGCCCGCTTGGCTGAACCAGCGGTCGTACCACGCTTGGCCGTCGTCGAGCTTCCCTGCAAGGCTGATCAAAGTGGTGACGTCTTTGCGGTACGACTCATCAGTCTGACCCGGGCTCTTCTGCAGGTTGGCGGCCAGACCGCGGATGCGAGACAACTTCTCGCCGTCGAGCCAGATCTCGTAGCGGTGCTTTTCGGTGTTGTGAATCACTTCGGTGTTCATGCTGTTAATCTCTTTCTGTGCCGGCAAATAAAAACAAAGTCTTCTTCGGAGATAACCTTGCCGTGCTTAAATCTATGCCCTCCGAGAGCGTGCAGCTGATTTATATCGACCCGCCGTTCAACACCGGCCGCACCCAAAGTCGTGGCACCGCAACCACTACCCGCGTCACCGAAGGTGGACGCGTTGGTTTCAAGGGTCGCCAGTATGAGACCGTGCGCCAAACCGTTCTCAGCTATGACGATGAATTCGCCGACTACTGGGCCTTTCTAGAGCCTCGCCTCGAAGAAGCCTGGCGCCTGCTCAACGAAACCGGCACCCTCTATTTGCACCTCGATTATCGCGAATCGCACTATGCCAAGGTGTTGCTCGACGCGCTATTCGGCCGCGATTGTTTCTTGAACGAAATCATCTGGGCCTACGACTACGGCGGCAAGAGCAAGAACCGCTGGCCGGCCAAGCACGACACCATCCTGGTTTATGTGAAGAACCCGGCTCAATACTTTTTCAACTCGGATGAGGTCGACCGCGAGCCCTACATGGCGCCGGGCTTGGTCACTCCTGCGGCAAAGCACGCCCGCACGCGGTTGATCCCGAAGTCGTGCACGAGCGCGCGTATCTCGGCCGGCTGGACATCCAGCCAATCGAAGATTTCCGCGTTGGGGATGTTGATGT
>ERZ650304.198-NODE-198-length-38238-cov-7.302543_pt1 | contig 38238 bp, 48 predicted proteins | sample MGYA00376240_ERZ650304 | MGnify/ENA primary metagenome ERZ650304 (study PRJEB26733, sample SAMN07839271) | wastewater metagenome | biome: small river; feature: stream; material: water | place: USA: North Carolina | collected 2016-03-01 ... | reverse complement strand
CTGCCGGAAGGACGGGCGGTGATGACGCTCACCCTCGGCATCGACCCGGGCCTCGCGCCCACCGGCTGGGGCCTCATCGAGCGCAAGGGCTCGGTGAGCCGCCACGTCGCGCACGGGGTGCTGAAATCCGACGCGACGCTCGACGAACCCGCGCGGGTGGCGGAGCTCGCGCGCGGGTTCACCGAGCTGCTCGCCCTTCACCGGCCCGACCTCGTCGCGATCGAGCGGTGGGTGCACTTCAACCAGGGCGACTCCACGCAGGCGCACGCGCTGGGCCTCGTCATCGGCGCCTACGTGGCGGTCTGCGAGGCGGCCGGGGTGCCGGTGATCGTTCGCGCGCGCTCGCAGGACTGGCGCCTGCGCCTCGGCATGGAGCGCGACGCCACCAAGGCCGAGGCCCAGAAGCACGTCCGCCGCATCCTCGGGTTGCCGTCCATCGTGACGCCGCAGCACGCCAACGACGCCATCGCGGTCGCGCTGGAGGCAGCGCACGACGCGCGCCCGCGGAAGGTTCGGCCGGAGCCCACGCGGGTGATGCGCGTGCGCTGGTCCCCCGGGCTCGACCGGAGCCTCACCACGGCGCTCGGTCTCGTGCGCGCAGGGAAAGCGCGGTGCCTGAGCGTGGTGCTCGGCGGCGTGCAGCTCGATCTGGTGGACGATGGCACGCCTCGCGCGGAGGGAGGCTGAGCATGGGCCGCCCTCGCGCCCAGCCCGTGTCCGTGACGCCCGTCGCCGAGGCCCCCGCGCCGACGCGGTTCGTGGCGACGAGCGCCCGCGCCCTCGCGGCGCACTTCAACGTCAGCCGCGCGACGGCCTACCGGATGATCGAGCGCCTCAAGGGCGCCCAGCACAACAACGACAACCTGCGGCTGACCACGGTCGCGGTGAAGCTCGGCAAGGGAGCGACGCGGACGTGCGTCGCGGTGGCGTTGCCCGAGTGGGACGAGTCGCCGTCCAGCGCGCCCGAGGAGGACCCGTGAGGCGGTGGGCGTTTGCTGCGTTTGGGGTGCTGGGACTCGCGCTGGTCGCGTGGGCGTGGTTCGCGACGGTGGGCCTCGCGCACCGCCGGCGCGCGTCGATGGAGTTCGTCTGCCCGTGCCTCTGGGCCGAGGCAGATGTGCGGAGTGAGAACGGGCGACTCCGCATCGTGTGCGTGTGCCCGGCGAGGGAGGGACGATGATCGCGTGGACGTTCGTCGCGGTGGTGGTTGTGTCCGCCGCGTTGGTTCGGGGGGCGTACCATCGTGGCGTGCGCGAGGGTCTGCGCCAACGCGCGGGCCAGGTGGCGACGGCGCGCGCGGAGGTCGACCACGCGAACACCTTCTGGCGGGACGATGCGACCCACCGCGTCGCGCGCTTCCAGCGCAGGTTCCGCGCGGTGCTCGCCGAGGCCCGCGCGTGGAAGAGCGAAGCGCAGTGGTCCGACCGTCGGGCCACCCGCGCCGAGGCCGCGCTCCGTTGGAACGCCGACGAAGTACGTCGACTGCGAGAGGCACTGCTCTCGGACGATGGGACGGGAGCGAACGACTGATGGCTCGCCGCACCAAAGCATCGCGCCGGGCCGCCTTCCGCCGCGCCAACACCGTGACCCTCGCCTCGGCCGCCGGCGGAGACCTCGCGCTCGGAGGCTTCATCACGTTCGACTTCAGCGACTGGTCTCGGGCGCTGAACCGCGTGGCGCGGACGTTCGCTCGCATCATCGACGACCTCCTTCGCAGGTTCGCGCGATACGCCCGGGACACCCGCTCGGAGCGGGCCGCGTTCAGGTGATGGACCCTTGCGCCGACGAGGACGACGCGCGCGCGAGCGAGCTGCCCGAGGAGGCCGAGCGCCCCTCGTGCGTGGTGACGCTCGCTGTCGATCCGCGCCCGCTGTGTCGGCTGTGCGAACGCGCCCCGCGCGCGCGCCGCGGGTTCTGCTGGAGCTGCTACGACAAGTTCCGCGAGTGCGGCCTCACGCTCCCCGACCGCGAGCCCGCGGGCCGCCCACCGACGCCGTCGATGCGCCGTGGGGACGATCGCGCGGAGCCATCGGGGTACACACCCGACGTCGGCGAGGGGCTGCCGATGGATGGCCCGCCGATGTTCTCGGGCGAGAACGGTCGCCTCGGCTTCGACGACGGATCGAACGGAGCATCGTGGTGAGCGCGCGTCGCACGAAGGCATCGCGGCGCGCTGCGTTCCGCGCGCACCTCGATCGCACGACGGAGCCCGTCTACGACGCGCCGCCGCTTCGGCCTTTCGTGAGCCGATGCCGTCAACGCTGCGGTGGCTCGCTGTGGCTGTCGTGTTGGTGCGGCCTGTGCGGGGAGGAGCAGTGCTTCGGCTGCGCGGACTGCGACGGCGAGCCGGACGCCGAGCACGACGACACCGACTGGGGCGACGAAGACGACTTCGCGCTGATGGAGGCCGCGCCGTGCTGACCCCCGTGCCCAAGCCCTTCGTGGCCGTCCTCGGCCCGCGCATCGCCGCCGCGGCCGACCGATGCCGGGTGCTCGCCGCCGTCGCGGAGCACCGCGAGCGTGCCCACCGCGCCGACGCGCAACGCCGCCTCGACGTCGCGGCGCAGGTCGACGCGCGCACCCACGGAGGTGCCCGGTGATCCGCCCCGCCCTCACCCCCGCGGTGCGCGAGCACCTCGCCCTCGTGCGCGCCTACCTGCACCCCGCGCAGGTGGTGCAGTCCACCCCCTGCCCCGTGCCGGGCTGCGGCGAGACGGCGGCGCCGACCTGGCCTGCGGGTGACGACCGCCGCTGCGCCCCCGCGTTCGAGCCGCTCTGCGCGCGTCACCGCGAGGTCGCGCAGGTAGCGGTGCTCCGCGCCGACTGCACCGAGCGGGAGGCCCTCGCCGTCGCGGTCGCCGCGGGGACGCTGCACCCGTGGCCGCTGCCCGCGGCGCCGACGTTGAGCGACGGGCAGCGGGTGCAGCGCGCCGTCGCGTGGAAGGCACGGATGGAGGTGCCGGTGCGGAAGCCCGGGAGCGCAGCCGCGGCTCGCGCGCAGACCTCCATCCGCAACCGCTGCGGGCTCTGCGGGCGCGAGGGCCACAACCGCCGCGGGTGCCCGCGGGCGAACGGAGCCGCGCGATGACGGCTCGTTCCCACCGGGACGCCGCGAAGGTCGCTGCGAAGGAGTTCGTCGCCGCGCTGTGCTCGTGGTCGCATGGCCACCGGGTGACCACGGGCCGCCCCAGCCCTCGCGATCGGTGGCATCACCACCACGCGCTCGTCGCGGTGCGGCTGCGCGACGGCACGGAGTGCTCTCCGGTCGTGGTCGACGAGCGCGACCGCTGCGCCACCGAAGCCGCCGCGCTCGACGCTCTGACGGCGAAGCTGCGCGCGGCCCTCGCGGAGGGCATGATCCTCCCCGACCCGTGGGAGGCGGCGCAGCGCGATGCGTTCGGGCCGCCGCCCGGACCGTGGTCTTCGTGGGGCGCGATGCCCGACGACGTGCGCCACCGGCTCGCCGCGAAGCGGCTGGAGGAGCGACCGCGCGCTCGCGAGGCAACGCCCCGGTTCACGTGGTTCGTGTGGGTCGACGGGGCCACCGCGGACCACAACGACCTCGCGGCGCTCGGGCTCACCAGGCCTCCCTCGCCCGACGAGCTCACCGCCGCGTGGCGGGCGGCGGCGAAGCAACACCACCCCGACGCGGGCGGCTCTGCGGAGGCGTTCGACACGGTGAAGCGCAGCTACGACCGACTGCGCGCGGTGATCGGAGCCACGCGATGACGCTCACGGTCCACACCGCCCGCATCGGCCCGCGCCTCTACGACGACGAGCTCAACGTGAGCCGCGCGACGGGTGCGGGCGACGGGCTCGCGTTCGCGCCGTCGTGGGACCTCCTGCGCCCCGTGCTCGAACACCGGAGCCTCCTCCGCACACACCTCGCCGCGAGCCAGCCGCTCCTCGTGTCGCTCGAACACGCCGCGTGGCGCCTCTACGAGCGGGCCTTCCACGCCGAGATGCGCGAGAGCTACCGCCGCCAGCGCATCGCGTGGGACCGGCTTCTCGCGCGCACGTCGGTCACGCTCCTGTGCTTCTGCACCGACCCGGCCCACTGCCACCGGACGCTCCTGGCGCGCGACATCCTGCCGAAGCTCGGCGCGGTCTTCGCGGGCGAGCGCGCCCCGGCGAAAGAGCCCGCGCCGACGCTGCCGGGGGTGGGCGGATGATCGTCGAGATCCCTGGCCTCAAGCTGGAGTCCGAAGCGAACGCGCACGCGCACCATTGGCTGCGGGTGAAGCGCGCCCGCGCGCACCACGACGCGGTGTCCCTCCACCTGCGGCCGCGACGGGCGCCCGCGCCGCCGGCGGTGGTGACGATCACGCGGCTCGCGCCCACCTCGCTCGACTCGGACAACCTCCAGGGGAGCGCCAAGCACGTGCGCGACGCGATCGCGGCGTGGCTCGGCGTCGACGACCGCGACCCGCGCATCACCTGGCACGTGGCGCAGGAGAAGACGAAGCGCGGCGTGTACGCCGTGCGCCTCGCGGTGCGCGCGTGGGACCCGGCCATCGTGGGCGCCCGCATCGTGCCCGACGGGCCGCTGCGTCGCGTGGAGGTGGTGCTCGGGGCCGACCACCTGCGCGCGCTCGGCGCGTCGCTGCTCGCGGCGGCCGACGGGGCGCGTCCCGCGTCACGGATCACGTTCCCCGGCGACGGCGTGGAGATCGTGCTGGCGCCGCGGGCGGGAGGGCCCACCCGATGACGCGTCCCCGCACGGACTGGTGCCCGCCCGCGTGGCTCGTCGCGTGGTCGCTCGGCCTCGGCGCGGGCTCCGCGTTGCACGACTGCGGGACGCCACCGCCGACGGAGCTGGTGTGCGCGTGTGACCAGGCGGAGTGGGAGCGGTGGTCGGAACATGGGCGGCTGCACCTCCGGTGCGTGTGCCCAGGGAGCGAGGGACGATGACGTGTCGTCACAGTGCCGGTGATCCGGCGTGCTCAAGCAACCAGTACCGCTACGAGAGCGGGCCCACGACGCCCGACGCGTCGAAGTACGAGATCGACGAGGCCGAGCAGATCGGCCCGCACCTCGTCATCCGCGCCCGCTACCCCAACTGCCGCGCGTGTTCGTACGAGGGCGTCAAGGTGATGGTCTACCTCGACGTGTCCACGAAGGACGCGTTGCGGTGGCGGACGATCGACCCGCACTTCACCGACCCCAAGACGAAGCGCCTGCCGACGGAAGCGCCGGGGCCTGCGGCGCGGTTTCCAGGGAGCGCGCAGGGCTGGTCCGACGCGCTCGCGTACGCGCGCAGCAAGGTGGTGCCGCGATGAGGCGGCGGGTCGCCTTGGTCCTCGCTCTCCTGCTCGCTCCGCTCGTCGCGCTGGCGCAGCGCACGGGCGGCAGCTTCGGTGGTTCCCGCTGGGGCTCTGGTGCCCCGGCGAGTCGACCCGCGCCTCGGGTGACGATGCCCGTGGTGCGCCCTGCGACCCGCCCGGTGTTCTCTGCTGCGCGACCCGTGTACCGGGCGGCCCCCGTCGATCGTGGGCCGGTGGTGCGCTCGATGGGTCGCCCGGTGGCCGACACGCACGCCGGCGTCCTCATCGTGCCGATCGGGTCTGTCGAGAGCGGCGACGAGGTGGCCGTGCCGACGACGCCTTCCGAGCCGTGGGGCCCGGACGAGTGGCGCGCGTTCGCTGGGCTCGTGGCGGTGCTCTGTGTTGTTGGGATTGGCGCGTGGTGGGTGCGGCGGTGGGCGCGATGAACGACAAAACGAAGCTGGTGAGCGCCGACGAGGCGCGGGGGCTGTGAGCCGCGTGGGCCCCGCGGCGTGCGCGATCTGTTGGGGACGAGGACGCACCACCGAAGGCGAGTTCGGCAAGCCGTGCCCGCGGTGCGAGCCGGAGGAGCGCGAGGCGGGCGTGCCGTGCTGTCGCCTCTGCGGCGGCGCGATGTTCACGATCCCGGGTCAGCGCGCGAACCTCGGGTGGCTGTGCGGGCGGTGCAGTCCCGACCACCGACGCGAGCATGCGCGGCTGTTGGCGAACGCGGTGCGGTCGACCGCGGTCGACTGGTCGAAGGACGTCGAGGGATGGCGGCTGTGGTGAGCGGCAAGGGGCTCAACGTGAGGGTTCAGAGAGGACGGAGACGATGGGCGTGAGGGATCTGGTCACGAGGCACGAGGCAGAGTTGTTGGTGATCGACGGCGGCCCCGGCGAACGCATCGCCCGCACCGTCATCGCGCAGGCCGACGAGCTCGCGCGGCTGCGGGAGGTCGCCGAGACGCTGGCGCAGCACGCGTACCTGCCCTGCGATCAGACCGTGCAGTGCGGGGCGTGCGGCGCGATCCATTGGGACTGTGCCGAGGGCATCGACGAGAACTGGCACGCCGACGGCTGCGAGGTGTTCGCGGCGCAGGTGCTGCTCGGGCACAGCCGCGACGTGCGGAAGGGACCCGCTCCGACGAGGCACAGCCCGTGGGCCCACCCGTCGAGCGAGGAGACGGCGAAGGCCATCCGGTCGGAGATGGACGCCATGCGCGCCTCCCGCGACGCCGCCGCCCGTCGCGCCGCCGCGCTGGCGGGGGCGGTGCGACGGGAGCGAGAGGCACGCGATGCACTCACTGCGGCGCGCGGGCGCTCCACGCGCTCACAGGTGGGCGACGACGTCGGCGAGGAGTACGAGGCGCGGCAGGCGCATTACGAGGCCGACGAGGCTTTCGGCGAGGCCACCACCGCCCTCGACGCCCTCCTCTCCGGCGCCCCCACGCCCGATCGCGATGGCTGGTGCTGCGCCGCCTGCGAAGGTGGGCGTGTGCGGTCGCGGTCGGGCCCCGGCCGATACTGGAAGCGCTACGGCGTGTTGTTGGAACTGCCCGCCGACCTTGCGACGGAGCAGTGTGATGGCTGTCACGAGCACTGGCTCGATGAGGCGGCGACCCTCGCAATCGACGCATGGTTGTCATCGCTGCCGCACGACAACGGCGCGGCCATGTGCGCGGAGAACGCGCGTCTCGCTGCCGACCTCCGCGACGTCCTGCTGCACGTCTGGCGCGGCCTGGGACGCGAGGGCGAGCCACCGTCGACCGCGGCGGCGCTGGCGGGGGTGCGTCACCTGCGCGGGGAGCACGAGGCGCTGCGGGAGATCGTCGAGGGGCGGGCGGTGCCCCCGACGGATGAGGAGATCGCGGCGCACGCTGCGGTTGGCGGTCGGTGGACGGTGTCGCACAACCACGATGGCCGACGCCTGACCTACACGCTCGACGCGACGCCCGACGACGCGCGCGCCGAGGCTCGCTACGCCGGGCCGAACACTCGCCGATGGTGGCCGCTCGACCGCGACGGCCGCCCCTGCCCGTGGCCGGTCGAAGCATCGACGGGAGGGGGGCGTTGATGGAGTCGCGGTGTCCTGACTGCGGCGCGTCCGATCGGCGGCCGTCCCTCACCTGCATGCGGTGCGTCGTCAGGAGCGAGTCGTTGGTGCGGCTCCACGCGCTCGCGATCGGGAGCGGCGACCTTGCGACCCTGCGAGCAGCCACGAAGGCACTGCGCGAGGCGGCCGACGCGGTGCGACCCGCCGAGCTGCCGCCGCGTCCGGTATGCACGCACCGCCCCGTCGCGCGGGTGCGGGTCGACGCGCGGCGTGGGCTCGCGTGGCTCGTCGAAGGGAGGGGCCGGTGACGACCCACGACGAGCGCGCCCGCGCCGAGGCGATCCCCCGCGCGCTGTGGGAGGCGATGACCGTCTCGGCGGTGCTCTACGGCGCGTGCGCGCGGTACGTCCAGGGCGACGACCCGCAGCCCGCGTTCGCCGCGGGGTACGAGGCGCTGGTGCGGCAGTGCGAGGGGCGGGTGGCGATGGCCTTGCGCTACGGGCGTCCCGTGGCGGTGGGCACGCTGCCGCCGTGGCCGACTGAGGATGACCCGCGCGCGATGGTGTCGCCCGCGCAGGTGGAAGCGTTGCTCGCGGCGCACGCGCGGAGTGAAGCGCTCGGCGCGGTGGCCGAGCGGGCGGCGGCGGTGTGGTGCGGGCCGATGCGGATGACGGTGGACGGATGGGAGGTCGAGCGATGCAAGGGCCGGTGATGGTGATCCGGGTGACGGGCGACGACGACGCGAGGCGCGAGCTCGCGGCCGTTCTCTCGGCGTGCGACCGCGCGCAGGCGCTCGTCGCGCCCCGCGAGGGCGAGGCGCGGCTCCTCGTAGCAACGCGGCAACGCCGGTCGGTGAACCGCGCCCGGCGGCGCGTGCGCGACCAACATCGGCGCGAGGCCGAGCAGCGTCACCTGCACCTGTGGGCACGGTGCCGGTTCGGCGACCGCGTGGTGATGGCGATGGACGTCGGGCGGTCGGAGTCGACGTCCGTGCGCGTGGCGGAGGGCGGTCGACGCGGCCTGCCGGAGTCCATCGACGCGCGTTGGCACGCGCTGCGGGCGATGTGGCTGCGGGGTACGATCCGGCTTCCGCCCGACCCGCCCGCGCTGTGGCACGAGCTGCACGGCCTCCCGGCGCCCTTCGCGCCCACCGCGTCGCGCGCCGGGATGCTCTCTGCGGACGTCCATGCCGCCGCCGAGGCGCAGCGCGTGATGGACCCGCGCGCCCACGTGCTCGCGCGGACGTCGACGATGTCGGCCGAGGACGTGAGCGCGACCCTCGCGGGCGTGACGCTGCGGGTGTCCTCGCGCGCCGAGGGCGTACCGCTCGCGACCCGGTGTGCGTGGGCCCGGGCGCTGGGTCACGTGCTGCTCGTGACCGCGGAGGAGTCGGAGGCGATCCACGAGGCGGCGCTGCGGCGGGGTCGCGGGTGCTGGCGGAGCTGCACGCGCACATGGCGTTCGGGACGAAGGGAGCGACGAGTCGATGACGAGGGCGAGGATCGGAACCCACGAGGCGGAAGCGAACGGGGCGTTGGTCGCTTGCGAGGCGTGCCGCGCGCTCGCCCCGCGGCCCGGTACGGTGCGGGGATGCCTGCGACACGGCTGCCCGAAGTGCGACGCGCTCTCGGACGGCGCTCGTGCGCCCGTGGCGTGCGCCGAGCACGCTCCATCCCCCACCGAGGCGGCCGCGGACTGCCCCCGCTGCGCGCAGCTCTCGGCGCTGCTCGGGTCGCCTGCGGAGTGCCGGGCGCACCGGCCCGCGCCCGAACCGGTGGTGGTTCCGGCGCCGACCACGGAGTCGCTCCAGCGTGACCTCGCCGACGTCGAGCGCGACGTGGCTGCGCTGCCGACCGCTCGCCCCGCACCCACTCCCCCGCCCGCGACGGTGGACGTCCACGCGCTGCACCGCACCCTCGAAGCGCTCGAACCCTACGGGCGCCTCGCCGCCGCCGGCGGACTGCGCGCGCTCCCGGTGGAGGGCCGCGACGGGCAGACCGGTGGGAGCGACCCCCAGGCGGCGGCCGATCGGATGATGGACCGCGGCGAGCTCGGCCGCGGACGCCGCGTGTGGTCGCGGCTCCGCCACGTGGCCGGGCCCGCGCGGGCCACGCTGCTCTGGCTCGCCGACCGGGGTGGCGCACGGCCCGACCCGGGCACGGCCGCGCTCCTCTACGCCCGCGAGGCGGGACCGATCGAGCTGCGCCAGGCGCTCGACCGCGCGGTGGCGGCGCGCGAGAAGGCGGCGGCCGGGTACGCGGGCGCAGGCCCCCGGCGCGGCCGAGCGCTCACGCAGGCCGGGGCGAAGGCGCGCGACGGACTCACGCAGTCGGTTCGCGCGGAGGCCGCCGCGGAGGCCGCGCTCCGGGCGTGGGGCACCGTGCAACTCGCGGGAGCGATCGCGGCGTGGGACGCGACGTCCGAACGGCGGGCGGCGTGAGGCGCCGACGTCAGTGCATCGGCTGCCCGGAGGCGGACCCCTCGCGGCTCGTGTCATTCGGTCGGCGGCGGCTCATCTGCGGCGCCTGCGCGTGGCGCGCGGCCGAAGCGCTCAACCCCGAACCGCTCGCATGAAGACCGACATGGCGCTCGCGGTCGACCTGCTCAACGTCCCGCACGACGTCATCGCCAGCCTCGGAAGGCCCTGGTGGCGCTGAACTCTTTCGCGGACCGGTGGGAGCGTCGCTGCGCCGAGGTGATGGCGAAGCACGGTCGACCCGCGGCACCGAGGGCGAGCGTGCCGCGCCTAAACCTCCCCTGACGATTCGTCGAGCGCGCGCTTGACCCCCGATCATTGTGACATTCAGGCTCGATTGCGGGTGGCCGACTTGTCTTCGCACGTACCGTTGCGGGCGCCGCAGCTTGCTGCGCGCATGGGCTGTACCCGCCGCCACGCCTACCGGCTCATCGAGCGCCTGAAGGGCTCGCAGCACCGGGACGACGTGTTGCGGGTGACGACCACCATCGCGACGCTCGGCAAGGGCGCGCGACGGAAGGTCGACGCGGTGCTGTGGCCGGTGGACGAGGCGGAAGCGGCTCTCGCGCGGGAGGCGGTCATGTAGTGCTCCACGCGACGCCATCCGGGTGCCGTCGCAGGCACGAAGCCCAGCCGCTTCACGCGCGGGCACTGCGACCTTCCTGCGGGCGAGGAGCATGGTGCTCCGGTGGTTTCATACGCCACGTCATGCGCGGTTCGATTCCGCGGCCCGCAACAGACAACCCCAGCGCGTCGCACGCCGCAGGCGACAGGTGGCCCCCGACCAACCGACGGGGCACTGCGGCACCTCTCCACCGCCCCTTCGGGGTGTCCGCCACGGTCTGACGGACCCCTGACGCCACCCCGACACCCGCTGACACGCCGATGATTCCACTCCCCCCGGGCCTCGGGTACAGCGCCGTCTGCCGGGCCTGCAACAGCCCCCACCGCGCCGAGATCGACGCGCACCTCCTGTCCGGCAAGAGCGGGCGGGTGGTGTCCAAGTGGCTGGCCGACACGCACGGCGAGGTGCTCCCGCATCAGGGGCTCTCCAACCACCGCAACCAGCACCTCGACGTCGCCGCCGAGGCGGTGGTGCGGGTCGAGGCGCGCGAGCAGCTCGCCGCCGCCGCCCCCGCCTTCGAGGTGGCAGTGCAGCGCGTCGTCGCCGACGAGGGGGTGCTCAACGAGGCGGCGGACCTCGCCCTCACCGCGGCGCGCGACCTCGCCCCGATCCTCAAGACGGGGAAGTTCGCCCAGCCGGTCGCAACCGCCTTCGTCGGCGCGCTCAACGCCGCCCGCGGGGCCGCCCTTGACCGGCACGAGTTGCTCTACGGCAAGCGCCTGAACGTCGAGTCCAACACCGCACCCCCGGCGCCTGACGCCGACGCCCTGTATGCACGTCTTGCCGGACTCGCTGCGCGCCCAGCTCCAGGGGATGACCCTGGCGCAGGTGGCGGCGCTCAGTCCGACTGAGCGCGCGGAGATCGCGCAGGCCCTCGACGACGACGAGGCCGCGCTCGCGCTTCGATCGCACCGGGCCTTCACCGAATCGCCCCACTGGTGCGCCCGGCCCGTCTCGCCGCTCATGGCGGCCATCATGGACGCGGCGGAAGGGCTGCCCGTCACCACGATCGACGACGCCGCGTGCTTGAAGCACTTCGGCTGCACCCTCGACAAGCTCCCCCGCAAAGCCCGACGCCTCGTCGCGATCCGCGCTGGGGGTCGCGCGGGTAAGACGTCTCGACTCCTCGCGACCAAGGCGCTCCACGCGGCGCTGACGGTCGCGCTCCCGACCCTCGCCCCAGGCGAGCGGGCCGTGGCGCTCCTCATGGCGCCCGACCTGAAGCTGGCCCAGCAGCTCCTGGGGTTCGTCCGCGGGTACACCCAGGAATCGCCGCGCCTCGGCGCGATGGTCGCGCGCGACGTCGCCGACGAAATCGAGCTCCTCCGGCCCGACGGGCAGCGCGTCCTCGTCCGAGTGCGCGCGGCCTCCCGCGGCGGCAAAGGCGGGCGCGGCTTCGTGCTCGTGTTCTTCGGGCTCGACGAGGCGGCATTCTTCCGCGACGAGTCGAGCGGCATCGTCAACGACACCGAGATCTACCGAGCAGCCGCACAGCGCCTCGCGCCCGGCGGGCAAGCGTGGGTGGCCTCGACGCCGTGGGTGGCAGGCGTCGGCCTCCTTGAGGAGACGATGGGGGCCGACTTCGGCCAACACGCCCACGCCCTCTGCGCGCAGGCCCCGACGCGGGCTCTCAACCCGACCTGGGACGAAGACGGCTCCATCGAACGGTGGATGCGGGAAACCGACCCCGACAACGCCGAGCGCGAGATCGACGCCGTCCCCTTCGCCGCAGGCTCCTCGCTCTTCTTCGACAAGGTCACGCTCGACGCCGCCACCGACGACCGGCGCCCCCAGGACCTCGCCCCCGAGCCCGGCGGCGTGTACGGCGCCGCAGGCGACTTCGCCTTCCGCCGCAACGCCTCCGCCATCGCCATCGTCCTGCGCGACGACGAGGCGTACGCGCTCGCGCTCCTCGACGAACAGCAACCGACGCCGTCCACGCCGCTCAAGCCCGCCGCGGTGGTGGACCTCTTCGCCGCCCCGCTCCGGCGGTTCGGCATCGAGGACGTCGCGACCGACTCGCACGAGCGCGACGACGTCGCGGACGAGATGGCGCGGCACGACATCACGGTGTCGTCGCTCCCCGCGGGACAGGCGGGCAAGGCCGAGCAGTACCTCTTCACCCGGCGCCTCTTGCGCGAGGGGCGCCTGACGCTCCCCAAGCACCCGCGGCTGCGGGCGCAGCTCAACGCGATCACCTCGAAGCCGGCGCCGGGCGGCGGCCTCTCCATCCACTCGCCGCGCACCCCCGACGGCGCGCACGGCGACCTCGTCTCCGCCCTGGTGGGCGGCGTCTGGAAGGCCGCCTTCGGGCGACGCCTCGCCACCGCCCTTCCGCCCGAGCCCTTCGTCGAGACGCCCGACCCCTACGCCGCCGTCGGCTGAACCCTCCCCCGTGACCTCCCTCGCACAGAGTCTCCGCAGCGCCGCCGGCGCCGCGTGGTCGGCCGCCGTGGACGCGTGGGAGCTCGCGCGCGCGCCGCGCAGCGCCGATCGCATGGAAGCGACCGAGGAGGGCGGCTACCTCGACGTCCCCTCGACGCTCTACGGCTCGGCGACGACGCCGGAGGTCATCACGGCGGCGATCTTCGAGCGCAACGCGGGGCGCCTCACCGGCTGGCACGACCTCGCCGACCACGCCCTGCGCTCCAACCCCCACCTCGCGACGTGCCTCCTCGTGCGGTGCGACTCCGTCGTGGAGACGGACTTCCTCGCGACACCCGGCCCCGGGACCAACCGCCGCGGGGCGCAGCGCGCCGCCGACGCCACCAACGCGCTCATGGCCGAGTGGCGGCGCACTGGCTTCGACGTCTGGCTCGCCGAGATGGTGGCGGCCCGCTACTACGTGGCGGGGCTGCACGAGGTGCTCTGGGAGCGGCGCAGCGGGCTCGTCGCGCCGGTGGGCCTGCGCCGCGTGGCCGAGCGACGCCTCTCCTACGCGCCGCGCGGGGGCCTCGCGTCCGGGGCGATGGAGATGTGTGTCCTCGGTCCGGTGGGCGGCCGCTACGGCGACACGTGGGCGGGCACGCCCGTCGCGGCGTTCCACCCGGACAAGTTCCTCGCGCACGAGACGCGCACCCTCGGCGGCCACCGCGTGACCGAGGGGCTCTTCGCGGCGGCGGTCTGGTACTGGCTCTTCGGGGTCATCTCGTGGCGCGACCTCATGCGCGTCCAAGAGATGCTCGGGCGGCAGCCCCTCATCGGCTACTACGCGACGGGCGGGGAGCTCGGGCCCGCGGGCGCGAAGGGCGTCGGCCGACGCGACGGGCAGGAGCCGCGCATGGCGACCGCCGAAGAGCGCGCCCTCCTGCGCCAGGTCGTCAACTCGATGAACATCTCGCTGCGCGCATCGCTGCCCGACACGACGCGCCTCGACAAGCTGCCCGTCGACGTCCCCACCCAGCCGCTGCACGCGCTCACGGCCGACCGCTGCAACGCCCTGCTCTCCAAGCTCTTCCTCGGCACGACGGGCGTCATCGACATCGTGCCCGGATCGCGGGCCGCGCAGCAGACCGCGTACGAGTCCTCGCACACGTTCTGGCGCTCGGACTGCCGCTACGTGGGCCGCGAGCTCACGCGCCTCGCGGCCATGTTCATCCGCGCCAACCCCGATCGCTTCGGCGCGGACTGTCCGCTGCCCGAGATCACCGCGCAGACCGAGGCGCAGCCGACCACGAAGGAGGCCGCCGAGGCCATCGCCGCGGCGATGGAAGCGGGCGTCGCGGTGCCCCGCGCGTGGGCCCACCGGGTGCTCAAGGTCCCGGCGCCGGTCGGTGAGGAAGAGGTGCTCCGCGCCGCGCCTGCGCCCGCCGCCCTCGCCCGCGCGCCGCTCTCGCTCCGGTCGGCCGCGCTCGCAGCCCTGCCGCCCCCAGGCGCGGTGCCCGTCGCGATCGTGCTGCCCGTGCCGACGGACGTGGCGAGCGCAGTAGCGCTCCCGGGCGGCGAGAAGCCCGCCGACCTGCACGTGACGCTCTGCTACCTGGGCAAGCTCGTGCTCACGGCCGCGGACGTCGCGTCGATCGAGCGCGCGGTGCGGACCTGGGCCGCCTGGGTCGCCTCGCCCGTGCCCGCCACGCTCTCTGGCGTGGGCCGCTTCGCGGGCAGCGCGGAGGACGGCGACGCCGTCTACCTCTCGGTCGATGCGCCGCGCCTCACAACGGACCGTCCGGCGCTCGTCGAGCTGCTCCGCGCGGCCGGATTCCCGCCGCGCACCGAGCACGGGTTCACCGCGCACGTGACCGTGGCCTACGTCGCGACCGACGTCGCCTCCCCGATCGACCGCGCGGCGCTGCGCGCGGTGACCTTCGACCGCGTGTCGCTCTGGGCCGGTGACGTCCGCACCGACGTCCCGCTCGCCGCGCTCCCCACCACCGCCGAGGCCGCATGAAGACCCACCCCGTCGTCGACCGCGAGGGCTACGGCCCCGTCGTCGAGCTCTCCATCCCGCCATCCGACGTCGAGGGCGGCCCGTGGTCCGACATCGCGTACGCGGTGGTGCTGCGCGGTTACACGCTCGCGAACGGCAAGCCCTTCGAGCTCACCGAGCGCGACATCGACCAGATGGTCGAGAACTTCGCGCGCTACCCCAAGAGCCCGCTCGTCGTCGAGCACGCCGACACCCGCCCCGAGGCCGCGCGCATCAACCCCGAGTGGGCCGAGCCGCGCGGGCACGTCGTCGCGCTCCGCAAGGGCACCTTGACGCGCACGGTCGACGGCGCGCCCAAGACCGTCGCGTCCCTGCAAGCGCGCTTCGCCGCGCCCCCCGCGACGCGCCTCGCCATCAACGGCGACCCGGCCACCGACACGCCGCCGAAGTGGCCGTTCTGCTCCATCACCACCGCGGACGGCTGGGACGACGAGCGGGGCGTTCGCCTCGGCTGCGTCCTGCACAGCGTCTCGCTCACCAGCCACCCACGCCTCGCTGACCTGCCGCGCCTCGCGGCGTCGAAGGAACCCCACGCCATGTCCAACACCCCCGACACCTCCGAGGGCCGTCGCGTCGACGCGGCGCTCGGCTACTTTTACGGCGACATCAAGACCCGCGGCGACGTGCTCTGCATGGTGCTCAAGGTGCTGGAGCTGCCCGTCGCGACCTCCGAGGCCGACGCGCTCGCGGCCCTCGACGGACTCGCCACACCCGCCGAGGGCGTCGACGCCCCGACGCTCGTCGGCAACATCCGCGACGCGCTGCGTCTGCCCGCCACGACCTCGACGCCTGAGGTCATCCAGGGCGTGCGCGACGCCCTCGCGGCGCTCCCGGCGGGCGTCGAGATGAGCCGCCCGCCCGCCGTCTGGGGCGAGATGGCTCGCAGCCTCGGCCTCGCGCCCTCCACCGAGGACGCGGACCGCGCGCGGCTCGTCGCGCTCGCCCAGGACGGGCAGGCCGTGCGCGCCTCGCTCTCGCTGAAGGACGGCGAGGCCCTCGCGCCGAAGCTGCTCGACCTGGCGACGGCCGCCGGAGAGCTGCCCGCGGTGAAGTCCGAACTCGCCCGCGTGCAGGGCGACCTCGCCGCCCGCGTCGCCGCCGACACCGAGGCCGCCGCCCAGCGCGAGGCCGACGAGAAGGTCCGCGCCGAGGCCGAGCTCGCGCGCCGCATCGAGGAGACGATGGTGTCGCGTCACATCGACGAGTCCATGCGCCCGCTCGTCGAGAACTTCGCGCGCACCGACCGCGCCGGCTTCGACGCGAAGTACCCGCCGCCCTCCCCGGCCGAACTCGCCCAGCGAGCGCAGGACGGCGCGCGCACCGAGCGCCTCACCGGCAACGACGACGGCGGCGCCGGCGCGACCGACGGCAAGCCGCCGACGCAGGCCGAACTCGCCACCGCCCTCACCGCCGAGGCCGCGCGCCTCGGCAAGCCCATCACCACGCTCGACGCCTTGCGCCTCGCGGCGCGCGGCATCGCCCCGAGCGAACTCGCCTCCCACCTCACCGCCACCGCCTGAACAGGAGCCATCACCATGCAGGGTCCCATCCGCTCGCCCGCGCCGAACCACATCCTCCCGGCGCGCAACCTCGCCTCCGTCACCATCCCGGCCAACCGCGTCGTCGCGCTCTCCGCGCAGGACTCGGGGCTGCCCACGCTGGAGACGCCCATCACCACGCTGTACTCGGCGCCGTCGGGCCACAAGAACGCCTACGGCATCACGCAGACCGCGCTGCGCGCGGGTCTCATCGGCGACATCTACCGCGAGGGGGAGCTCACGCTGGAGAGCGACGGCACCTCCGCGCTCGCGATCGACGACCTCCTCATCGCGGTGGTGGGCGCGTCCGACGCCGTGTCGGGCAAGGTCACCAAGATCCCCGACACCCTCGTCGCGGGCACCCGCTACCAGGTCGTCGGCAAGTGCCTCGCGCCCGTCGCCGCCACCCCCGGCCTGCTCGTGCGCGTGCAGGTGCAGATCTACACGGTCGTCGGCGCCGCGGCCTGATCCCTCGCCCACCCTCCCCAACGCCAAGGAATCACACCCGATGAAGACCGACATCCGCGCGCTGCTTGCGCGCCAGACGAACCTCAAGGCCGAACTGGCCTACGACCCCAACAGCGTGGCCGACATCGACGCCGTCACGCGCGTCATCATCGAACAGCGCGAGCTGCGCTTCTTCGCCGACATGGTCGCGCCCCGGGTCCGCGTGCGCGCCTCCAGCGGCACCGTGTTCCTGAAGGGGCGCGTGACCAACACGGAGATCGACGACCGCGTCGGCCCGGCGTCGGCCGCCACCGAGACGGCCCGGCAGATCATCAGCCGCCCGTACGCGGTCGACGACCACGCCCGTACCGCGTTCGACCCCTCCGCGGACGCCGCGCGCTACCCGTCGCTCGTGACGGTGGCCGAGCGCGCCAACACCTGCCGCGAGGCCGTGGACGTCCAGCGCGAGATCCTCACCTTCAAGGCCCTCTCGGACACGGCGAACTACGACGCCAACAACCGCGTCGTGGTGGGCACGAACTTCAACTGGAACGGCGGCTCCTCGGCCACGCTCTCGACGGTCTACGCCAACATCACGGCGGCCCGCTCGCGGGTGAAGCGCGGGACCAAGATCGTCGCGGTGATGACCGAGGCGACCTTCTACAAGATCCAGGCGGCGTCGGTGCTGCTCACGCTCGACGCGCAGCCGAACGCCGCGCGCATCATGACGCGCGAGCGCCTCGCGGCGCTCCTCACCGTCGACGACGTGGTGGTCATCACCGAGACGTACACCAACGTCGCCGGCGCCGAGACGCCGTACATGCCGCTCGGCACCATCGCGATCGTCGCCGTCGGCACCCCCGGCCTCGGCACGGCGGACGCGGCGTCCGAACTCGTCGCCGAGGGCGGGTTCCTCTGCACCGTGGTGCGCGACCTGCGCCTCGCGGCGACGCCGGGCATGGCGGGCGCGATGAGCATGGTCGACGCGGAAGGCTACGTCGTGACGCAGTGGAAGGAGGGGCGCGGCGGCATCGCGATGGTCGACTGGACGAAGGTCGGCCTCGCGTACGTCCCGCTCATCGTCGACCCGTCCGCGGGCGCGATCATCACCCAGGCGGTGATCTGACATGGGCCAGCAGAACGACCGCGGCAACGCCAACGCCGCGAAGCCCCAAGAGCCGACGCCTGCCGCGTCGCAGGCCGCCAACGCGTCGCCCGCCCAGCCCGCCGCCCCGACGCTGGAATCGCTCGCGGCCGAGCGGGACGCCCTCGCGCGGCAGCTCGCCGAGCGTGACACGCGCCTCGCGGCCCTCGCCGCGTCGGGTGTCGAGGCGCAGGCGGCCACCGACCGCCTCCGCGCCGATCACGCCGAGGTGTCGCGGCGGCTGGAGTCGAGCGAGCGTCTGGCCGAGAGTCAGATGCACGAGATCGAGCTGCTCACGAGCAGACTGCGTGCGGCTGACACCGACCGCGCGGAGTCGAGCCGGGTGACCGACCGGCTGCGCGCGCTCGCGGAGGCTGCGGGCCTCGGCCACCTGCCGACGCTCGACGGATTCCTCGACGCGCTTCTCTCGCGCGTGGGCAAGCTGCGCGAGATGCCAGGGAGCGGCTTCGGCGGCGTGAAGCGCTTCCACGCGCACACCACCGTGATCGGCAAGTCCAAGGCGATCATCACGCTCGCGCCGGGCGACGAGATCCCCGACGACGTGAACATCGACGAGCTCGACCCGAAGCTCATCACGGTGTCCTGAGCGATGGCCACCGTCCCGCGATACGTCGGCGCGACCGTCGCCGAGGCGGTGGCCAACATCCGCGCTGGCCTCGGCCTGCCGTTCTTCCTCCAGTACTTCGACTGGGACCGCGACGGAGCGGTCGGGTCGGGGTCCGACGAGGAGACGGCGCTCGTGCGGGGCATCTGCGACGCCGAGCTCGAGATCGACGAGGCGCTGGGGGCGGGCGGCGGCGCCCCCTTCGTCGCCACCGTCGAGCGCCCCATCCCCGACAGCGTTCGGAGCATCGCCATCCAGCGCACGCCCTGGTGCGTGATCCGCTTCCGGCCGTTCGCGGAAGCGACGAAGACCTCGGCGCGTCGCGAGTACGACGACAGCACCAAGCGCCTCGACCGCATCCGCACCGACAACGGGCGCCGCCTCGCGGGCCCGGCCGTGGTGCCCGCGGTGTCCGCCGAGGCGAGCGCGTCCGGCGGCTACGTGGAGCCCGAGGTGCCGACGGCCTTCCCCGACCCGCGCGACCCCCGCCGCTTCATCGCGTTCTGACGGCCATGGAGTTCACCTTCACCCTCGACGGCGACCGGGTCGAGGAGGACTGCCGCGCGCTCGAAGGCTTCCTCGACCTCGAACTGCGGGGCGCCATCACCAGCGCCTCCCGCCTGATCCGCGACGAGTCCAGAGCCAGCCACCTCTACGTCGACCGGACGGGCAACCTCACCCGCTCCATTCGCGCGCTGCCCACGACGGGCCGCGCCACGCTTGGGACGCTCTCGGCCGGCGTCACGGCCACCATGCCCTACGCGCGCTACGTCGAGGACGGCACCGATCGTTCGCGGGCGTACCAGTACCTGTTCCTCGCCTGGTACGTGAACCGCGAGGCGGTCGCGCAGCTCTGCGGTGACGCGATCGACAACGCCGTCTACCGGGTGGGTTTGCGCTGATGCCGCCCGCGACGCTCGCTGCGATCGAGGACGCGATCCTTGCCCGCCTCCGCACGCGGCTCGCGTCCGTGACGCCCGGCGCCGAGTTCGCCACCGTCGACCGCTGGGCGGGCACGTTCTCGCAGGACTCGGAGGTCGACCAGGCGTCCTTCGGCATCCTGCCCGCCGCCATCCTCGCGTACGAGGGTACGACGACCGACGGGACCAACGGCGCCGTGGTGGAGACGATCCTCGGCGACACGGAGGTCGTCGAGCGCCACGGCTTCGTGGTCTGCGTGGCCGTCGCCGACCTCGACACGGTGGCGGGCACGGTGCAGGGCGGCCCGGCGGCCCCGGGCCTGCTCGCCTGCGGCGATGCGGTGCGCGCGGTGCTCGGGCGCCTCCGCCTCCCCGGCCTCTACCGCGACGAGGGACTGCGCCTCGGCACGGCGCGCCCCTGGAGGTCGCTGCGCGGCGCGTTCGTCGCGCACCTGATCCGCTTCACTGCCCGCACGCTCCTCGGCGGCGACCTCGCCGACGACACCGAGTCGCTCGGCGACCCCACGCCCGAGCCCTTCGAGCGCCTCACCGGCACCAACGGCCCCGTTCCCGGCGCGATCGACCTCGCCGCCTCCGACCTCGACCTCACCGACTCCTGACACCCCCGCCTCCCTGGAGACACCCACACCATGAACATCCTCCGCATCCGCGCGGTGGGCGACGGCCGCGTGCCGTTCGTCGACGAGTCGGGCCGCGCCCACCCGGGCCGGTTCTTCGGCCGCGGCGCCGACGGCGCCATCCTCGACGACGGCGAGCCCGTGGTCGAAACGCCCGCCATCCGCCGCGCCATCGACGTGCGCCATTCCCTCGAAGAGGTGCCCGAGCCCGCGCCGGAGCCCGCGCCGGCGCCCGCGCGTGCCCCCTCGCCGCAGCCCGCGCCCCGCGCCCCGCTCGCGGGTGACGCCGCCACGAAGGAGGCAGGCCAGTGACGCTCGCAGCCTCGGTCAAGACCCCGCAGGTCACCGCGTCGATCCTCTTCGGCGGGTCGGGCGCCTCGCTCCTCGCCGCGCCCAAGCGCATCCTGCTCATCGGCTCGATGATCGTCTCGGCCCTCACGGCCACCGTGAATCTCCCGTCGAGCGCGACGGAGTCGATCGCGGTCGCCGCCGGCACGGCCGCCGTCAACGCCGCCGTGCAGGCCCAGGGCGCCGACCACGCGGCGGCGCTCGCGGGCCGTGGCTCGGAGCTGCACCTCGCGGTCGTCGCGGCGCTCGCGCAGTACCGCGGCGCCGAGGTGTGGATCGCGCCCGTGGCCTACGGCTCCTCGCCCGTGGCCGCCTCGGCGACGCTCACCCCCACCGTCAGCACCCTCGCCGCGGGCACCGTCCGCCTCACGGTCTGCGGCCGCTCGGTCGACGTCCCTGTCACCGCCGCGGACACGCCCTCCACGCTCGGCATCGCGTTCGCGCGCGCCATCAACGCGCAGCGCGACTGGCCCGTGACCGCGTCCAACACCTACGCCACGGGCGCGACGGTGCTCACGGCGAAGTGCGCGGGCCCGCGCGGCAACGCCATCGCCGTGCGCGCCGCGCTCCTCACCGACGCGACCACCATCGACGTGCTCGGCACGGCGAAGACGGCCTTCGGGCTCACGCTGACGTGGTCGGGCGGCGCGGCCGACGGGGGCGTCTACCGCCTCGCGTCGGGCGCGGTCGACGACAGCAACGCGACGCTGCTGGCGGCCATCGCCACGCAGAAGTTCGACCGCATCGGCGCGGCCATCTACCGCGTCTCGGGCGCCGTCACGGCCAACGCGGGGCGGCTGCGCGATGCGCTGCTCGCGCAGGACGCCGCAAGCATGTTCGACCAGCAGGCCGTCTTCGGCAGCGTGGCGGACCCCGCGACGGCCAACACCGACGCCTCGGCGGGGCTCCTCGCGAGCACGCCCACGGCGGCACTCAACGACCCGCGCTGCGGGTACTTCAACAGCCCCGGCTCGGAGCACCAGCCCCTGGAGATCGCCGCCGTGATCGCAGCGGCGCGGCTCTTCGGCGACGGGCAGCTCGGCGGCGCGCAGGGCGGCGAAACCGAGTCCCCCGCGGGCCCGGCGTGCAACCTCAACGGGCTCGAGCTCGCGCTCAACGCGCCCTTCTCGCTGGCCGACCTCGCCGACGCGGCGGAGGTCGAGGGCAACTTGAACCACGGCGTCTCCCCCGTCGCGCTCTCGCCCACGCGGTCGGGCAAGCTCTGCCTCGTCGCCTCCATCCAGACGCGCGCCGTCGCGAACGGCGTGGCCGACTTCAGCGTCTACAAGACCAAGGACGTCACGGTCGCCGACTACGCCCGCGCGTTCGTGCTGGGCGAGCTTCGGCGCGTGTACCGTGGCTACAACCTCGTGGCCGACGAGCCGAGCGGGCGGCCGCCGCGCGCGCCCAGGACGGTGAGCCCGTCGATCGTGCGCGCGTTCCTCTACCAGCTCTGCAAGCGGCTGGAGCGGGACGGCGTGCTCACCGACGTCGACAAGACGAAGGCGCAGATCACCGCCGTCCGCAACGCGAGCAACAACCGCCGCGTGGACTTCACCTTCCCGAGCATCCCGCCGTCGGACCTCGACATCCAGGCGGGCACGCTCTTCCAGCAGCAGTCGACGGACGAGGTCTGAGATGGGACAGGCAGCCAACAAGGGATACCTCGAAGTCGACGGCGTGCCGCTCCTCCAGAGCGCGTCGCTGAAGGTGGCCGTGCAGAGCGGCAACAGCGACGTGATGACCATCCTCGACGGGTTCACGGGGCACACCGTGGGCACCAACAAGTACGTGGTCAGCATCACCAACCCGGTGCCCGCCACCGGGTTCGAGAAGAACTGGCTGGAGATCACAGCCGACGGCCAGACCCACCAGGCGCGCTTCGTCATCCTGCGGCCCGAGGAAGCGGGCGGCGGCGTGCTCTACGAGCTGCCGCTGGAGGGCGACTTCCGCGACCCGTCGATCGACCTCGGCGTGAACAAGCCCGTCGACAGCGAGGTCCAGTTCCACAGCCGGAAGGTGTCGTGATGGACGATCCTCGCAGCCTCATCGTGAAGGCCCTCGGGCAGCGCGTGCCCGCGAAGGTCATCGCCGTCGAGAAGGGGCGCCTCCAGGGCATCCCACTCGCGCTCCGGTGGATGTCGAGCGACGAGCTTCAGAAAGCGCGTCGCGCCGCCAACAAGCGCATGACCGAAGTGCTCGCTTGGAAGCAAGAGAACCTTTTCACCGAAGCCGGCATCGAGGACGAGCAGACCGAGTACGCCACGCAGGTGCTCGCCGTCGCGCTCATCGAGCCGCCCGGGAACGACGTCGTGTCGCCGCGCGACGCGCGCCGGTTCGCCGCGTCCGCCGACGAGTTGCGCGAGATGCTCGACAAGCACGAGATCGCGCTCCTCTGGCGCATCTGGTGCGACTACGAGATTGAGCGCTCACCGCTCACGCTCGCGCCGGTCGATGACGAGGGGCGGCTGATGATGAGCGAGGCGATGGAGGCAACGCTGACCGCCCTGGGGGAAGCCCGGGTGTCGAGCTATGCCTTGCATGGCTTCGACACCGTTACGCTACGCTTCATCGTGACCGAACTGGCGGAGCGTCTGTACTCGACGCCGACGACCTCACCCTCCTCGGATACGTCGCCGTCGAGCGCGCCGGGCGACGGTTCGAGCGACTCCTCGGGCTCGGGGACGGGCCCGGCGATGACGATCGAGTGACCGCCCTTGCGGGCGTGCTCGCGCAGCTCCTCAGACGCAGCGATAGACCATGAGCGGCGAAGCCATCCTCCGCATCGGCGCCGACGCCTCCGGCGCCAAGGCCGGACTCGCCGAAACCGTCGCAGCGAACAAGCGCGCCGTCGCGCAGATCCAGGCCGATAGCCAACGCGCGTCGACCGCCGACCGCACTCAGGCCAACAACGACGCCGCGCTCAAGCGGCAGCTCCAGCGGCAAGAGTACGCCGACCGCGTCCGCGCACTCGCCGACAAGCGCCGCGCGGACGAGGCGGCGGCGAAGGCGCGCGCGAAGATCGAGGGCGACGTCGTCAAGGCCGCCGCGAAGGCGGAGAGCGACAAGACGAAGGAGTCTGCGAAGCAGTCGAAGTTGCGCGAGGCCATCGCCATGAACGAGGCGAAGGTCGCCAAGAAGGAAAAGGACGACGAGGCGAAGGCCGCCGCGAAAGCGGAGAGCGACAAGACGAAGGCCGCAGAGGCCGAAGCCCGACAGCGGCAGCGGCGGGCCGATCAGGATCGTGCGCGAGAGGAGCGGGAGGAGATTGCGAGCACGCGCCGCACCTTGGCAGGCCAGTACCGCGCGCGTCGACGGACCGAGCAGGAGAATCGCCGACGGCGCACGCGAGAGGACCGCGATCAGGACCGGTTCGTTGGCGGGGCCCCGACCGCCGTCGCCGGGGCCGCGCTGGCGGGCGTTGCAGCGTTCTCGCAGTACGGCGACGACCTGCGCGAGCAGCGACGGGCGCGGGACGCGATCACGACGCGTGCGGGCGGCATCGCCGCGGGGGACATCGGCGACTCGACGGTGACCCCGCAACTCATGCAGGCCACACAGAACGTGTCGAAGCTCACGGGCCTCGACCCCCAAGGCGTGATCGAGGCCGTCGGCGAGGCGCAGGCGAACTTCTCCAGCCTCGCCGACGCGGCGAGCCGCGGCACTTACCTCGGCACGGTGCTTCCGATGCTCGGCCGTGCGGCCGTGGCCACCAACAGCAGCCTGACCGACATGGTGAACGCGGCGGGCGAGTTTCAACGGCAGCTTCATATCTCCAATGCGGACCTACCCGCGGCCATCGCACGCGCCATTGTCGAAGGCCGCATGGGGAGCGTGGGGTTCAAGGACTACGCGGCCCACGCGGGTACGCTCATGGGCGCGGCCTCGCGATCGTTCTCCCCCGATGCTGCGGACGCTCCTCAAACCCAGGCGCTGGTCGGCGGACTCTTCCAGGCCGCAGGCCAGGCGGGCGGCGGCGGTGGCGAGGCGGCGACGCGCACGCAGGCGTTCCTCAACAACATGTCGAGCGCGCGCGGGCAGAGGGCCTTGCGCGCCGGCGTCGGCTACAACCCCTTCACGAGCACGGGGCAGCTCGCGACTCGTCCAGGCGAGAACCAGCGGGACGCGTTCGCTCGGCTCGCGGAGACGGCGTTTTCTCGCAGCCACGGCAACGCCACGCGGTTCCTCGACATGTTCGCGGGGCATCGCGACGAAGCGCGCACACTCGGCGACCAGCTCTTCCGCGACCTCACCACGCACGGCGGGCACCTGACGACGTTTCAGGAGCACGCCAGCGCCACCCTGTCCGCGACGCCCGGCAGCGCGATCGACGCTCCCTTCAACGCCCAGTCGCGTCTGCCCGGTCCGACCCGCGCGCGCGAGGATGTCGCGGCGTTCTGGCGGCAATCGGGCGACGCCGCCAACTACGCCGTGACCACCGAACAACAGCAGCGGGCCTTCGCGAGGGCTCATCCGTTCATCGCGCGCGCGATGGACAACCCGATCTCCACCAGCGTGCGCGACACGGCCAACGCCTACTATCAGGAGGACGACGCTGCGCGGATCGCTCCGCCGATCCGACCCGCAGCCGCGGGCGACACCCGCGCCGTGATGCAGGCACGTCTCGCGCTCTCCTACGGCCGCAGCCGAGTCGCACGCGACAACCTGGACCTCGGCGCGAGCGCGAGCCCGGCGGCCGAGCGGCAGATGATCGAGCAGCAGTCTGTTACCGAGCTCGCCCGGCTTCGACTCGGCGATGAAACTCGTGCGCGGGGCGGCAACCCCGCGACGATCTCCGACGCGGCCATCGCGCAGTTCGCGCAGCGCAACGCGGAAGCGCTCCTGCAAGCGCTGCGCGGTGTGCAGCTCACCGTCCAGCCTGCTTCGCCGCCCGCCTCGTCGGGCTCGATGCCCCCCACGCCCTGACCCATGGCCGACGACGTCCTCGCCCGCTCGCTCCAGCGCTGCCAGTTGGAGTCGATCGCGTTTCCCGTCGAGTCCATCGAGCAGCAGGAGGGCCGCGCCGTCGTCGAGCACGAGCGCTGGAAGGGCGACGGCGCCGAGCTCACCGACACCGGCCGCCGCGCCTCGCGCGGGAAGGTGACGGCGATCTTCCTGCGGGGCCTGCCCGGCTGGTCCGACGACCTCTACCCGGACACCTTCACGGAGCTTCGACAACTCCTCGCAACCCGCGGCGACCGCGACCTGCGCCTCGCCCACCCGCTCCTCGGCACCTTCCTCGTGCGCGTCCCATCGTGGGAGCCACGCGTCGAGGCGACCACCCGCAACGGCGCCCGCATTTCGTTCGATTGGCTGGAGCAGCGCGCCTCCATCGTCGGCGTGTCGGCCGCGCTCGTGCCGCCCCTCGACGTCGCGGACGCCCTCGACAACGCCGCCGCCGCGGCCGACGCCTCGCTCGCGCGTCTCGGCATCCTGACGACCCTCGCGCGGGCCGCGCAGACCGTGCGGCGGGCCATCGGTCGCGCACTCTCGCCCGTCGGCGAGGTGCAGGGCGCCATCGCCGCGATGCGCGCGCAGCTCAAGTCCGCCACGCGGCTCGTGTCCCTCCAGCCGCTCACCGCGATTTCGCGCAGCCTCGTCCACGCGGGCCGGGCGGCCGTCGCCCAATGCCAGGGCGCCGTCGCGCGCGTCGAGGCGCAGGTCAACTCGCCCGTGGGTCTGCCCCGCACGTACACCGCGCCGCGCACGATGACCGTCGCGGAGGTGTCGGCGGCGGTCTACGGGACGCCCCGGCGCGCGTCGGACGTCCGCACCGTGAACGGCCTCGCCTCGGACACCGTGCCCGCGGGCACCGAACTCCGCATCCCGTGAGCACCCCCGAGCGCAGCGCCGTCGACCTGTACGTCGGGCCCGACGCCCTCGCGCTCGACGTCTGGGAGTCCTACTCCGTCAAGCTCTCGATGCTGGAGGTGGGCCTGCCCTTCAGCTTCGTGTTCGCGTTCTCCGAGCAGGGCCGTAGCTCCTGGGCGTTGCTCGCCACCACCGCCGCCCGCGTGAAATGCGGTCACCTCGTGACCTTCGCGCTCGATGGGGACGCGGTGCTCTCGGGCCTCATCGACACCATCGAGCCGGGCGACAGCGGCTTCGACCGCGGCGAGCCCACGCTGACCCTCTCGGGTCGCGACGCGCTCGGGCCCGCGGTGTCGGGCGACGCGGACCCCGCGCTCACCCTGCGCGGGCGCCAGCTCGGGGACGCCATCGCGGCGGTCTACCAGGGCGTCGAGATCACCCCCGACATCGGCGAGAGCGTCGACCCGCGCGCCCTCGTCGGGCGGCTGCACCGCGCCCCCGCGACGCGCACCGCCACGGCCGGCGTCGCCCACCGCCGCGCCTCGCGCACCGCCACGGTGCTCGCCTCCCACCCCCGCATCGGCGAGCGCGCCCACCAGGTCGTCGAGCGCATGTGCCGTCAGCTCGGCTACCGCGTCTGGACGACGCCCGTCGAAGGGTCCGGGCGCACGGGCGTCATCGTCGACCGGCCGCGCTCGGGGGGCGCGCCGTCGCACACGCTCTTGCGCGAGCTCGACGCGTCGGGCCGCGTGACCGAGCGCTCGCAGATCCGCTATGGCAAGGAGCGCACGTCCATCGCGGGCATCCCGACGACCGTGACCGTGCTCGGCGCGCGGCAGCGGGGCGACCACGCGGCCGAGAACCTCGCGCGCGAGTCCACCAACGGCTTTCTGCTCACCGAGGCGGCGCTCCAACGCGTCGTCGTCGACCCGCCGCGACAGCCGCGGTACGTGCAGAGCCGCGACGCGACCACGGGGGCGGGCGCGCAGAACGAGGCGGCGCGGCTCTGCGCGCAGGCCAACGAGCGCTTCCGCGTCTACGAGTGCGGGGTGCTCGGGCACCGCCTGGACGGACGGCTCCTCCTCCCCAACCAGATCGTGCTGCTCACCGACGACGCCGTCGGCATCGCGGCCGAGCGCTGGCAGATCGTCGAGGTCGAGTACGCGGGCGCCCGCACGACCGACCAACGCACGAAGGTCACCCTGCTCCCCGAGGGGGCGCTGTCCGTGATCCCGGAGCCCGCCGACCCATGAGGTTTCCGTCGGTCCAACTTCTCTCCTGGGGCAGCCGCGTCCGCGTGCTCCTCGCGCAGCTCCGCACGCCGCTCGCGCCGGGCGCCCCCGAGATCCCGGGCGAAGCCGTCGAGGTCTGGCAGCCGCCGGGCCTGCGCGCGCGGCCCGTCGTGCGGCAGAGCACCGAGGCGCTGGAGATCGAGGCCCCCAACGGCGAGCGCGTGGCGCTCGTGGTTGACAAGGGGCGCGACGAGGGCGCCGTCGAGCCCGAGGACGGGGGCGCCGCGCTCGTGGGGGTGTCGCCGGCGTCGGCCGCGACGACCATCTACCTGCGCGCGGACGGCACCATCGAGGTCACGGCCGCCGCCGGGAAGAAGGTGGTGGTGCAGGGCGGCGTGCAGCCCTTCGTGCGGGGCACCGCCTTCGCGGACGCGCTCGACGGCTTTCTCGACGGCCTGGACACGTTCGCGGACGCCATCGCCCACGCCCTGCCGGGGCCGGGCGGCGCGCTCACCGTCGCCTCGGTGCTCGCCGCACAGGAGGCGCTCGCGCCTTCCATCGCGGCGCTGAAGGAAGCGCGCGCGCAGTACCTCTCCACGAAGATCGCAGGAGACTGATGGACAACCTCACCCCGCACATCGACCCGGCGAACGGCGACCTCGTGCTCGACGACGGCGACCTCGCGTGGGCCGCCTCCGCCGCCCTCGGATGCGTGGTCTTCACGCTGCGGACGCAACTCGGGACGTGCCTCCTCGACACCGAGATCGGCACCGACTGGAAGGTCGCAAGGGCCGACACCGCCGACGCCCCGAAGGCCCTCCAGCGCGAGATCGAGCGGGCGCTCCGGTGGGTCGTCGACGCGGGGCTCCTGGTCGACCTCGTCGTGACCGTCGAGCGGAAGCCCCCGCGCGGGCTCGCGTGGAAGGTCGCGTTCCGGCCCGTGGGCGAAGCGCGAACGCGGGCCGTGGCGGGCTCCTCGGCGGGCGGCGTGGCGACGATGGCGGGCACGCGGCCGACCGTCGACCCGCTGGGCGATGCGGAGGCGCTCGCGGGCGCGCAGCGGCTCGCGAGCTTCGTCGGACCGGCGATTCGTGCGGCCGACGGGACCGTCGGGGCGGCCCTGTACCTCGCGCTCGGTGCGGCGATCGCGGCGACGCGTCGCTACACCGAGGGCTCGCTGCGCGCGGTGTTCGGCCACCTCGCCGAGGAGCCCGACATCCTGCACTGGGAGCGCTCGCTCGGGATGGTGTCGGGCGAGGGCATGACGCTCGCCGCGCGGCAGACCGCGGTGCGCGCGCGTTGGGTCGCCGCGAACGCCGGCCCCACCCTACTGGAGCTCGCGCGGACGGTGCAGGCGCTCGTGCCCAACGCGGTGCTCCTCCCCATCGCCGGTGCGGAGGTCTACGCCGACGACCCCGACGCAGTGTTCCGCGTGGCGATCCTCCTGCCCTTCGCGATGGGCGACGACGAGGAGCTGCGCGGGCGCATCGACGCCGCGCTCTACGGGCAGGCCGAGTCGCACGTGGCGTGGGGCATCGGCCGCCAGGGCGACGGCTACGAGCCCGACGAGATCCCGCCCTTCCGCTGCAACCGCCCGCGGACGTCGCGTTGCGACCGCGACCTCTTGCGCGTCTGACCCCGGAGCACTGTCATGGCCGACCCCCGCGACGCGGACGCGATCCGCGAGAGCTTCCTCACGTCCGTCCGCGGCCAGTTCGCGGCCTTCGGGCAGCGCATCCTCACCGTCGCGCGCTCGTTCTTCGCCGTGATCGGCGACGCCGTCGGCGTCGAGCTCGAAGGCATCGAGGTGATGGCCTTCGCCTCGCGGCAGGAGGCCTTCCCCGACACCGCGAGCGTGGACGGCGTCCTGCGCCACGCGGAGTTCTCCAACGTGACGCGCGGTACCGCGGTGCGTGCGGTCGTGCGCGTGCGGATCACGGGCGGCGGTGTGTCGGGCCCCATCCCTGCGAACAAGGTCGTCACCGGCCCCACGGGGCTCGTCTACGCGCCCCAGGAAACCAGCTACGCGCTCGGGAGCGGCGTCGGGTACCTCACGCTGACGGCGCGGGACGCGGGCGCCGAGGGGAACGTCGCGGCGGGCGCGGTGTTCGCCTGGCAGAACGGCGCGCCGTCGGGCCTGAACCCGACGCTCACGGCGGCGCCCGCGCCCGGCGACACCACGCACGCGCTCGTCGTCGGCTCCGACGAGGAGGACGTCAACACCAGCCTGCGCGAGCGCGCGATCTACTTCCGCAAGCTGAAGGCGCAGGGCGGCAACGTCGCCGACTGGGTGTTGAACCTGTCGGACGTGGTGGGCGTCGACCCCTACGTCTACCCGCGCATGGCGTACAACGGCGGCTCCTACGACGCCGACCGGCCGGGGCGCCTCGTGGCCATCCTCTTGAACCCGTCGCCGCCCGACGACTCGTATCAGCAGCTCGGCGGCGTGTCGCTCGGATTGGGGCTTCAGGCGACCTACCGCCGCTCCGTCTCCGACGCGGTGCTCGACCTCTCGCGCGACTACATCGAGGGGGTGGCCGACGCGGAGGGCCGTCCGATCCCCGAGGCGTTGCAGGTGCCCAAGCACTCCGCAGGCATCGCGTCGGGCAACTACACGATCAAGCAGCCTGGACTGCTCGTCGTCGACGTCGGCATCGCGCTCGCGATGGACCCGGGCGTCGACCCGTGGGCGTTTACGATCGCACCCGTCCGCACGGTGCTGTCGTCGACCACGACCACGCTCACCCTCGACAACGCCTTCGGCATGGCGCCGGGCTCGCGCATTGCGGTGGACCTGAGCGTGCCCGATCCCGGCGTCGGCCCCATCCGCGGCGGCTTCTGGCTCGCGACGGTGCAGAGCGTGCTGCTCAACGTCGTCACCCTGTCGGAGGCGCTGCCGTCGGCGCCGCTCACGGGCAACGAGGTGCGGCCCTCGTGCGGCGCATGGGCCGACGGCCGACGGCTCGTGCTCGGACTCTTCGACCACCTGGGTCCCGGCGACATCGGCAACATCCGCTCGCGCCGCTTCCCGCGCCCCGCCGACCGGGGGCAGGACCGCCTCTACACGTCGCGCTTCGTGGACGCGTTGCAGGAGCTGCCGGGGGTGTCGGGGGTCGAGGTGTTGTTTCCGGCGGCGCCTGTCACCACGCCCGTGACCGGGCAGATCCTCGTCCCGGGACGCGTCTACTTCCAGCCTCAGACTTGAAGATCAGTCGCAGGTGACTCGGCCCGATCGCGTGCCGCAGTTGCCGTCGGCGCAACACCACACGGCGCCCGACGACGTCGGCGCGCACGCGTTGCAGTCCGCGCTCCGCTCGCACGGCACAAGCCCCGCCGCGCCGCAGGACACCTGGGCGTCACCGCGCACGCCGCCGTCGTTGTCGCCGCACGTGACGCGCTCCTGGCAGAACCCCGTCACCCCGCAGCACCAATCCCACGTGGCCGTGAGCGGACTCGTGGGCGCGCATGGGTCGCATTCGGCGTTGCTGGCGCAGCGACGGGTGAAGGTCAGGCTCGCCGGATCGCGACAGACGAACCCCGCGTCCACGCCAACGTCGCCGCCCGCATCCCGAGGTCCGGCGTCCACCGCGACGCTGACATCGATCACGGTCGGTACGTCGGCCATCGCCTGTCCGGCGTCCATTCCGGCGTCGATCGTAGGCGCGTCCACGCCGCCGGCGTCCGCCGCCACGCACATGCCGCCCTGGCAGACGGTACCCGCGCCGCAGGCGCCGCCGCACGGGCCGTTGTCGGCGGGCGGCGTGGCGTCGGGCAGCAGAACTGGTTTGGCGGCGCAGCCGAGGGCGATCAGGAGAACCGCGAGAGAACAGCGCATGGGCGGGACGCTACCTCAGCGCTCGTGGACGTTCATCTCGGCCGCGCGTGCTCGCGCCTCACGCTCATGCTTGCCTCGCAGGCCATAGCCCCAACCAAACGCCGCAAGCATGAGGCAGAGCACCGGCAGCCAGTGCAGCCGGAAGGGCTGCCCCCGCGGTTCCGGGGCGGGGCGGTGCTCGGAGGGCGCTGGCGGTTCCATCGCGCGACGGTAGCTCAGATCACGGCCCGCTCGTGAGCGGAGGGAACCCCGACTCTTGCGCCGTCAGTGAGCAGGAGCCCGAGAAAAAGGCAGCTAGTAGTTCGGCTCATTCCAGTGACCCTCCATCGTGCCTTCGCGGCACTCCACCCGGACCGAGCGGTCGTTGACCGACGACGGCCCGTCACGCGGATCGCTCAGGCGCGTGAGGCCATCAACATCCGCTAGCACGACGCCGCGCTCGACGAGACACGTCGGGCTGCTGCCGGCTGGGCACGCGGTGTTTGCTTCCGTGAACAGAGCGTCGCAGCTCGCGACGGCTCCGATGCGCGCAAAGGGACCCTGCGTTCGTTCGCGGCCGCCGGGGAGTCCCGTCCGAACGACGCAATCGTGCAGGTCCTCGCGCGTGCATACCTGAATCGACTGGCCCAGGCGGGACAGCGCGACGCCGCTCAACGGCAGGTAGCTCCGTATGTACTCCTTGAACGGCCCCCATCCGACCCAGGCGAGGAAGAGGAGCACCACGAAGGCCACGCGCGCCAACGTCGACGGGCTGCCTGGAATTTCTGGCGAGTTCGGTGGGCTCGCTTCCGACTGTGGCGCCAACGACTGCTGACTCATGCCCCCGACGCTACCCCGCATCGGTCGGCGGCGGACGGGATGTCGATGTGGTTGCATCGCGGGCTCTTCCGCCTCCTGGCGTGCGCGAACAACGCCGCCATCGCCCTTCGGCAACCCTTTGCCGGGAACTCAAACGAGCGCTCCGAGAGGGTGCTCACTCCGGGGATGCAGACCGTTCGCAGCAGCCCACGCCGGGACGCGTCCACGGTTCGACATCGAGAATGTCGCAAAGTGGCCGTTCACTGCTCAGGTGTTCTTTGATGGTCGCGTCGCAGCGAAAGCCGCGGCGCCGGCGCGGCGTTTCCGCGCAGTTCCCCTGGCGGGGAGGCCCTCGGCGCGTCGAACGCCAAGGGCCCCAGCCTCCACCGAAAGTGCAGTTCGATGAAGACGACGAATCAAGACCATGGGCAGGCGAGGGTTTGCAAGACCCTGGCAACGATTGACTTCGACGGGCACCACGTCACCGCCGTTCGCTGGCGTGACGGCTGGTGGTGGCCAGCCGCGCAGGTCGGAGAGGCGATCGGGTACGCGCACGGCCGGAAGCTCGTCGAGAACATCCGCGGGGAGTGGTCGGCGGACTTCGTGGACGGGAGAGATCACTGCGCCCTCGCCGGTGCCGATCTCGCGGAGTTTCGGGCCGCAGCGAATGACTACACTGAATCGGTGAAGTCATTGCCTCGCGGCCGCGGCGGGGCTCGGTCGCTCGTCGTGCTCTCGGAATCCGGCATCGACCTTGCGCTCGTGATGTCCAAGACGGACAAGGGGCGGAAGCTCCGCCGCCTCCTCGTCGACACGGTGCTTCCCCAGCTCCGCGCGACGGGTGCGGCGACCCTTGTTGGCGGCGCCCCAGCGATCGACGGCCCGGCCGTCCTGAGCATCGTCCGCGACATGATGAAGGAAGCCGCGTCGTCGTTGCGAGCGGAGATCCTCGCCGAGCTCAAGCCGACGCTGTTTGCGGGCGTCGACTTTGCGCCGTTCCTCGCCCGCCGCGCCCGGTCGCTGGTGCTCGGGCCGTTGCTCACCCTGGCCCGCATCTACGGTCAGGCTGACGGCCCGCGCCGCGTGGCGCAGGAGCGGGGACGACTTGATCGTCGCCTGCGCGATCACGTGGGCTGGCACGAGCCGTGGGCCTTCTACCCGGTGCATGACCTCGGTCGTGTGTCGGCATGGCTGGAAGCGGAGATCGTGACCGCCAACCGCGTCGCGACCGAACTGGCCCGCGCGCGGCAGCTCACTCTCGCGCCACGACCCCAGCCGCCGCCGCGCGGACAAGCGTAGTCGCACGACGCCGCCTCGCCCTTCGCCCCCCTTGACCCGGCATCATTGAGACATTCAGGGTCCGCTGCGGGGGTCCGAGGTGTCGGTGGGGCGCGCCGCCCCCTTGCCCTGCCCCTTTGGACCGCGCAGCATCCCCCACGCCCCGGCCCCTCGTGTCTCTGGCGCGCCCGCGCCCGCACGAGGACGGCCCCGCCCTGCTGATCCGCCGCGCCTCTGCGCGCGACCGCCGACGTCCATCCACCCCCCGGAGATCCGATGTCCGCAACCCACACGGCCTCGCGCCGCATCAACGCGGCCATCGACCCGTCGTTGCCCAACGCGCCCGCCTCCGACCTCGACACCTTTCGCGCGCTGCTCGACGCGCGCGTGTTCTCCGCCGTCGCCGGCGCGGGCACCTACGAGGGCGTGCGGCGGACGGTCGTCAGCGGCAACGCCGCGGCGCCGTCGCTCGCGCCGGGCGACATCGAGTCGATCGTCGCGACCGACAGCACGGGCGCGACCTGGGCACTCCAGTCGATCAACCCCGCGGCGGTGCTCCCCGGGGCGCTCACGGCCTCGACGATCCACTACCTCTACGCGGGGGTGACGACGGGCGGCGCGCTCACGCTCACCGTGTCGACCTCCCCGCCGACCTTCGGCAACTACCTCGTGACGGGCGGCGAGAACCGCCGCCTCGTGGCGACCTTCGCGACGGGCCTCCTCGGCTTCCCGCTGCCCGCTGTCGTCGGCCCCCGCAGCGGCCGCTACGTCACCAGCTCGGGCCGCGCCGAACTCGTCGCCCGCGCGCCCGGCCCCGTCGTCGGCGGCACGGGTGGCGTCGGGCGGGAGACGGCCTGGACGTCCGTCGACCTGAGCAAGCTCGTGCCCCCGTGGGCGACCTCCGCCTGGATCATGGCGAAGGTCGTGCGCGCCGCGGCCGACCCGGCGGTGGTGCTGCGGGTGCGTCGATCGAGCGCGGACGGCGGCTCGCTCACGGTCGCGACGGCCCGCAACCTCGGCGCGAGCGACAGCAGCGACGAGGGCCTCGTGCAGGTGCCGCTGCTCGGCCAGGGCTTCGAGTACCAGCTCTCGGCCGACGTCACCGACGACCCGGCCTACGGCGCGACGTTCCTCGTCGCGGGGTGGGGCTGACATGCGCCGCGTCTACCCCTTCGCGCGCGGCTCCGAGGTCGGCGCCGGGCCGCTGAACCGCATCCAGGACGAGCAGCTCGGCCTCGTGCGCGCGACCGGCTCCGCGGGCCCGCTCCTCACCGGCGCCGACGGGCGCCACTGGACGACGGGCGGCAGCGGGCTCGCCGACGCCACCATCGCCGTCGTGGACGCGTCCGTCGACTGGCGCGACCGACGGCTGCACGGCGTCTTCCTGCGCCTCGCCGCCGCCAACCAGCGCACGGGCCAGTCGGCCGCGTGGCAGCGCAACGACCTCACGGCCACCTACGGCATCGCGACGAGGCCCCTGCACGACGCGGTGACCCGCTCGGGCGCGGCCGTGACCGCGGGCGTCACGCCGACGCTCGGGTCGGGCGTCCCCGTCGCGGTGCTCGACGACGTCCCCGGCGGCCGCGTCTACCTCTACGCCCGCAGCACCGACGGCGCCCTCTGCCTCTACAACAGCACGGGCGGGCTGCTGCACGCGGAGCTGGAGGTCTACGGCTCGCGCGAGGCGCCCTCGTCCGGCACGGCGCCGGGCGTCCCGAGCTACCTCGCGGGCGATGTCGAGACCACCGATGCGACGTGGACCACGGTGCCCGGATGCGTCGCCTCGCTCGCCGTGTCGTCGGTGGTGACCTTCCGCGGGACCGTGAGCGCGATCCGCGACAACGGCACCGAAGGGGCGGCCTTCACCTTCGAGGCGGCCTTCCGCCGGGGCGCGAGCGGTGCGCCGGTCCCGGTGGGCGCCGACCTCTTCCTGCTGGTCGCGCGGGACGACGCAGCCTTCGACGCGCGCATCCAGGTCGTGAGCAACGACGTCGTGGTGCAGGTCCACGGTGCCGCCTCCAAGACGATGACCTGGCGCGTCGAAATCGACACCACCGAAGCGAGGATCGGATGAGCCGGTACCCCATCACCGCCGACACCCCCGGCCTGACGGCCGACGACGTGGGCGGCTCGGACCTCTCCAACGATGCGCCCGCGGCGCTCGCCGCGAGCGCCTCCCCCGGCGCGTCCGACGAGGTGTCTCGCGCGGACCACGCGCATCCGTTCCCCTCCGCGGCGGACGTCGGCGCCGCGACGCCCGCCTACGTGGACGAACAGGTCGCGCTCCTCGCCGGCGGCGTCGCGGCCAAGCCGAACATCCAGGCGGCGACCACCTCGTCGATCGCGAACCTCTCGGCCGTGACGCTCGCGGCGGTCTTCAGCGGCTACACCCCGGTGCAGAACGACCGCGTGCTCGTGAAGGACAACGCTTCACCCGATGGCATCACGGCGCAGTCGGCGATCTACAACGGATGGTACCTGGTGGGCGTGGTGGGCGGGGGCGTCGCGGCGCTCACGCGCGTCGCGGACGCCAATGCGTCGAGCGAGTTCTACGGCGTCACCACGTGCCTCGTCGCCCGGGGGTCGCTCTCCGGCAAGCAGTACAAGACCGCGCAGCCGGCGACCTTCGTCCTGGGCTCCGACCCGATCGCGTACACCGAGATCCCGGCGACCCCGCTCTCGAACGCGACCCCGCAGCCGAACGGCACCGCGAGCCCGGGCACATCGCTCGAAGCGTCGCGCGACGACCATGTCCACCAAGGCGAGGCTCGCGGCGCGGGTACCCTGGCCGCGCGGCCCGCATCGCCCGGTGCGGGCGACACCTACGAGGTGACGAGCGGCGCAGCCCTGGGCGACCGCTACCAGTGCTTCGTGGCGGGCGCGTGGACCCTCGTGGGCTATTCGCGACGCCGCCTCGACGAGACGCCCTACCACTGGTGGCAGCTCGATGATGCGAGCGGGGGCGCTGCCGACAGCGGGTCGGCGGGCACCGCCCTCTCCGAAGCGGGCTCCGCGGGCGGGCTCGCGTACGACGTGCCGCTGCCCGTCGGACGCGGCGTCCGCTTCTCGGGCAGCGCGGGCGCGCGGCGGTTTCAGGGCGCGGTCGGCGCAGGGATGGCGCTCACCACCGCCGCCACGATCGCGTTCTGGATGCGCCTGGACTCGGTCGCGCTCCAGCAGACGATCGTGGCCTGCGAAACCAACCAGGGGAGCAACGCGCAGCCGTACAGCACCCTGATGCTGACCGTGCAGTCCACCACCCTGCGCGCCTGGTGCACCACCACCGCGTCGAGCGGGGCGGGACAGTCGACGACCGGGGGCGGGGTCATGGTGGGCGTTGACCACCTCGTCGGGCTCACCTTCGGCAGCTCGACGCTCACCCTCTGGCTCGACGGCGCGGCCGTCGCGACGCTCGCGGTCACCGGCTCGACGCTCTTCACCGCAGGCACCTCACAGCGCTGGACCATCGGCGAGATGGCGGGCCCGAGCGAGCGCGCGGCGTGCCGCGTCTCCGACGCGCGCGTCTACGACACCGCGAAGGCCGCCGCGTGGTGGAAGGAAACGTTCGAGCGCGGCGTCGGCGCCTACCGCGGTCAGTAGCGCCCACCCCCACCCCCTCGCCCACCGTACGGACCGCCACGGAGCCCATCGCCCATGCCCCTCACCAACGACCCGCTCGTGCAGCGCGCGGCGGCGCAGCCCTTCGACGCCGCGACCACCACGCAGACGCTCGACCTCACCGACACCGACGACAGCATCCCCCTCGCTGCGGGCGTCTACGAGTGCCACCACACGGGCAGCGGCCTCGTGCCGATGCGCCTCGGCTCGACGACCGTCGGCCTGCCGCCCGCCTCGAAGGCCGCCGCCGTGACCGGGTGGCTCGTGCCCGGCAACGGCGCCGTCGTCACGATCGTCGTCGAGGCCGCGGGCGCGCTCCACGCCCGGACGCTCACGGGCACGGCGACGCTGTACCTGCACCGCAAGGTGCTGACCTGATGGGCGCCATTCGGCCGGGTGGTGGCGGCGGTGGTGGCGGCATCGGCGGTGGCGGCGATGGTTCGCTCTCCAACGAGGTGCAGGGCGCGCTGCTCTCTCGGATCTTTGGCGTGCCCGTCGTCTTGCTCGACCCCGCGGTGATGCTCATCGAGTGCAACGACCTCGCGACGACGCCCCTCGGCGCCGCGTTCGTCTACGACGACGAGGCGCTCACGCTCACCCTCGACGCCGACATCGACATCAACGGCGAGGCCGACCCCGGCGAGGAGTTCGCGCTCAATGCGCGCTTCCTCTTCCACTTCCTCGTGGGCGACTCCGAGCGCTCGGGCGTGTTCGATCTGATCGACTTCGGCGAGGACGGCGTGCGCCCGCCGCAGTGGCGGCGCGCGACCGACATGGATGCGACCGGCGACCTGGTGGCGGGCCTCACCGTCCCGGTGCCGGGCGATGGCGGCGCGACGGTGCTCCAGCGGATGACGACGCCGGGGCCGTACACGCTCGACACCACCCAGTTGCACTTCAGCCAGCTCACGGCGGCGACGTCGTGACGCCCACCCACCACCGCGACGCGCCGCAGATCGGACCCCACGACGTGCCCATGAACCCGACGCCCGCGCAGGGCAGCCCCGCCGCCATCCCGCCCTCCGAGCAGGCCGTGTACGACGCCGGCCAGGACGCGCGCCTGCGCGACCACAGCCAGCACCTCCACGCGCTCGACGGCCAGGTGGCCGCGCGCCTGCGCGACCACAGCCAGCACCTCCACGCGCTCGACGGCCAGGTGGCC
>ERZ650304.197-NODE-197-length-38335-cov-6.697962_pt1 | contig 38335 bp, 94 predicted proteins | sample MGYA00376240_ERZ650304 | MGnify/ENA primary metagenome ERZ650304 (study PRJEB26733, sample SAMN07839271) | wastewater metagenome | biome: small river; feature: stream; material: water | place: USA: North Carolina | collected 2016-03-01 ... | reverse complement strand
AAACTCCAGACACCACAACTAAAGCATTCCTCACACACGATATAATGTCGGCAATGTCCAACTACCGCTCGCAGCCTCGTGCAAACTTTAGAAAAACCCTGCCCAAAAATAGTGGCGGGGTTTTCTATTTCTATTTATATTTGCTGTAACAAATTAACCCTTTAATTCGTAACTTAGAAAATGGTAAACTTATTTAGCCCCCCTTCATACATTCAATTATATGCAGAGTGCATAGATGACTCGCTCCCTAAATTCAAACCTGATAATTGGATAGTTAAAGATAGGTGGTATAAAATCAAACATTTTGCAGAATCATTAAATACCGATGGCTTAGCGGTTACTATAACAAACAAACAAGGTGAAGTTATTGAGCCTTCATCAACTATGTCTTCATTCAAAGAAACACGTTTTAAAATTCACTCTATATGTCTAAACTAATTGTATCAAATGAGAATGTAATGGTTCTCCATTCAGAGGACGAAAAGTACGCTTATTATCAAGTAAAACAACCTGATATGAAGATTATTTTAGTTCATGACGTTGGCATGGAGGACGTAAAAGCGTTAGCACAATCCCTTCATGCAAAACAAGAGAGGGTATCTCCCTTTCTAATTGTTTTTGATAAAGAAAAGAAAACACAGTTTGACGATTTAGATTCTATTGTCAAATTTGCTGAAAGAGTTTCTACAAATACATCCCCAAATATTGAGGTAAATATGGAAAAACTCGCTCTAAAATTGATTAGAGAAAATCCTATCCCAATTCGTTCTATCAATGAATATGACGGTTTGGTTATTCGTGATGTTGATTATCGACCAAAAAATCCACACCGAAATAATAAAAGTAGAAACTGCAAACTAAGGCGAAGATAAAACGCCATAACATTTAAAGACCCTCAGATTAATTTCTGAGGGTTTTTTTATTTTCAGCACTTTACTGGTTACGCCGGGTTACGACTGGGTGGTTTTTAAATTGATTAGGATATACAACAAAGTTCAATGAACTTGGAAAATTCTTTTTTCCAAATAAAATGAACTTTTATGTATACCATTTAGTTTTAGTTAAACCAATATAAATAAAATATATTTGTAACAAATCATTAAACCAATTCGTAACTTTTATATAAACAGAAATAAAATGAGCAAACAAGTTATTGTTGCGGGTCAATCTTATGACAGTCGCACCGTTGTTACAAAAGTTGAGAAACTTAAACTTCCGAATCACCCAAAAGTAAACGCATTGGCTGTTCCTATTAAAGAAGGTGAAAATTTGTCAGGTAAAATGACTTTGGTTGTAAAAGTACCATTTGGTCGTTTGGATGCAAATGTAAAAGAACTTCGTATTACATTGCCTTCTCCACGCAGAATTGACGCAATCAACCGAGTTGTAGAAGAAGTAAAAAAATTGGTAATGTATCGCAGAGAACAACCAAAACAAAGAGCATGGTAAATTAAAGAAGCGGAATCTGTAACAAGTTTCCGCTTTATTCATGAGTATGGTACATATCAAGTCGTAGACGACAAGTATGACGAAAGTGGTCGATTATGTATCCTCTGTGAAAGAATTGATAAGCAAACTCACAAAGAATTAATGTAACAAATTTTTCTTTTTGTTCGTAACTGAATCATAAAAATAAAATTATGACAAAGAAAAGAACAACAAAAAAGGAACGTCTAATCGAACGTATCCGTTCAATCATTGAACAAGATGGAATTTTTACAACTGCTGATGTAATGGCTTCATCTTCTCCTGTTGTAAAGACAATGGGAAAAAACAGTTATATGTTGGCTGAAAAATTTGGCAAGAATGGTGCTGACTGCAATATTTACGTGCATGACATTGAAACTGAATCCGACACTCTTGAATATGAAAAAATGACTATTGATGTGTTGGAAGGAATTTTGTTATTGGCAGAAAAATGGAGTACTATCAATGAAACGAGCATCTGATTAACAGTAAAAAAAATTATAACATTTAAAGACCCTCAACTAAAAAGTTGGGGGTTTTTTGTTTTTCAGCCAATTCGTAACTGAGCCGGTTCCGGACGTAACTCGATTGGTTTTTTACTTCGAATAAGATATACAATAAAGTTCAATATACTTGGAAAATAAAATTATCCAAATTGAGTGAACTTATTTGTATATCATAATATTCAAAAAATCGAACTGGTTACGCCTGGAGGTCCGCTGGTAGGTCCGGTGTTGTAACAAATTAGTATTTTGTTTCGTAACTGTATTATGGAAGTAGAAAAAGAACAACCGCTCAAAAAGCCTCTGACAAAAACAGAACAATCTATTATAGATGAGCTTGAAATAAAAAATTATCCTGAGATTGTTTCAAATCCATTTTCAGGTGAACGGGTTATGTTACAACCAAAAGCAGTCGCATTATATGACTTCATTCGTGGATATGAAGCACTAATTGCGAAGGGACAAACCAAAAATATCCGTTTGTTTGATACTGCACGCTACTTGTTTTTGAAACTGTGGCCAAATTCTTACATGGCACTTTTAGATTAATGTTTGTAACAAATTGTTATATTATTTCGTAACTAAATCATGGCAATTAAAAAAGCACATTGTGCATATCAGGTTATTGTAAAACTCAATAATCAATTTGTTGAGAAATCTATTGGGGACAAATACCTAAAAGAAGAAACCTTACTTTATCTTAGTGAAGGTCATGTATATAATGACAAAAATGGTGAGTATGTAATGGTGAAAGGGGTTTCGGGTATAAATTCGGGATATGCTTATCTCAATGAATTAGACTTAGCTTTCGTTGTTAACTCTGACTTGATGAAAATTAACGCCATTGTGGTGATGAACAATATCGGCTTTAACAAAATTCTTTTAATCGAAAATTTCAGCGATGATAATATCAAATCAACATTGAGTAAACAATATCATGTTGATATTGAGCAATTGGAATGTTTATCAACGATTGGTGAGAGAATGATTTATGGTGTAAAAGAACAGTATCCAAATTTAAAAGATATTATTGGTGGTGTTCAACCTTGGTATTCAGAACATCCTAAAAAACATTTTCATTATTTTCATGTTGTAACTGCTTGTATGTAACAAATTAGTATTTAGTTTCGTAACTAAACTATAAGAAAACAAAACATGGCAAAGGAACAAGTAAAAGCATATATCTTTCGTGGTACTGATAGTGAAAAAGAATTAACTGTATTTTTACAAGATGGGGGAGTAGCGTGTGCATACAATCCAGACAGTTACTATCGTACCAATTACTATCAAAATAGAATAACACAAGAAACAACTCTGGAAACAATTTGGGATGAACTTGGTGAAGGAGAGATGTATTGGAGTGACTGGGATGGTAGTGAAGAAGAATACCCTCTCATTGATGAAGCAACAACAGAACAACAAAATGAAATCATTGATGATATAATTGCATGGCTGTATGTTTCAACAGGAGATTTTGAAATTGTCAAAGTTGAAATGGGCGAAAATATTACAGAAGAATTTTTTGCACAATTAAAAGCAGAAATGATTTTTGACGAAGAATAATTTGTAACAATCTACCTATTTAATTCGTAACTAAGATATGAAACTCGACAAAGAACTTACATATAATCAACCTGAAGTTGACATTCTAAATGGCTTCAAAGAGATTGATAAATCTATTGCAAAATCAAATGATAATTTTGAATTATTAAAAAAACTTTCAGAAGAGGCTCATGTAAAATATCCTAACTCTCCTCTTGGAGGCTTTTTCAATTTAAATGTTGCAGATGGTAGGGTTCAATATCAAATTACTGAAATTAAAGGCAATACTGCTTATGCAAAACTTTGTCACGGAATTTGTCTTGATATGTATCAAGACGATATTCTTGGTGATGGTGATTGGATTAGCCTCAAAAAAGCAACTGAACTTGTAAATGGACAAATTGCAATGGCAAAACTTTTCAGAAGATAATTTGTAACAATCTCCCTATTTAATTCGTAACTACAATATGAGAAACCCGCTTAGTCACAAACCGCTTAGTTTCACCATATCAGAAATTGATAATGAATTTAATCTTAGTAATAGCCCTTGGAAACTTCTAAATACAAATGGTGTAAACTATAAAGTTAGAAAATATTTTAATTGTGACCCTGATGATGAAGGTGTAACAGTTCATGATGAAGATGATAATCTTCTTTGTGAATTATCAGGTTTTTCATTGCACACTCAAGAAGATTGTGAAGACGATGAGGGTTGTGAACAAAATATGTTGAAGTTAATTTCTGCAATTGAAGATAATCTGTAACAATCTCCCTATTTAATTCGTAACTGTAATATGAAAATAGACCGCATAGATATTGTTCGCTCAGGAAATGACTTAGAAAAATATGTCATGGATTTTTACAAGGACGAAGCTCGATATGTAGTTCTTGACAAAAACGGTGCGGAGCATACTGTTCAATTTACACCTCAAAGACTTGCGGAGTTTTGTTCAAACAGAACAGTTTCAGAAATGATGTCTGCATGGGAAAACGGAATTAAGGATAGAATTTCTCATTACGAAAATTGTATCAAGACAGGTGAACACCCATATTGGACAACAATTCAATACTACTATGTGATTGTAGAAGGTCATAAATTTCCTGTTGAAAGGACAATGGAACGTCCTCAACACATGAATAAAGGACAAAAAGAATTATTTCAGAATGAAATTAAAAAACTGAAAGCGATTGATGGTAAAATGTCATTTGTTAGGATTGTACCATTTGATTTCATTGTAAATACACCTTGTGAGATTTATTCAAATAATTCAATGAAACATTGGAGAAATATTGTTATTACAAAAGTTACTAATAAGTATGTGTTCTACAAAGAAATTTATGATTCATATAAACACGGACCATCTCAGTCATCTCCCGAAGAAGGCAGAATTTTAAAAATCTCAATTAGTAGGATTGTTTACATGAACTAATTTGTAACAAAATTATCCTTTAATTCGTAACTGTAATATGACAATAGAACAACTCGAAAAAGGGAATTTTTTACAATCCCAAATAAGACAATCAAAAGATTTAATTTCGGATTATACTAAGTTACACAAAAAAGTATCAAACAGTAGTATTGATGACGATTTAAAAAATGAAATCAAAAAAGCACTAAATAATGCTTTATCAACTGCTGATGCCTTAATTGTTATTAAACAAAAACAATTTGATGATTTGTAACAATCTCCCCATTTAATTCGTAACTGTAATATGGAAACATTAAAATTGTTAGAAACAGAAACGCTTAAAAATATGTTGTTAGAAATTGATAACAAACTAACATTATCTTTTATTAGAGCGGAACTACTTAGAAGAGGTAAATTATGAGCAAATACACATATTGTCCCGTAGGTGGAATGGAAGGAATTTTAGTTTCATTATCCGAATTTAAACAGTTTCAACTTGCTATTGGTGCTGATTTTTCGGATGAAGTTATTCCTCTTCCTAATCTTACAACAGAGCAACAAAAAGCAATGCTAACAGTTTGTGAAAATCATGACGAAGACATTCAATATTGGGAAAAGACAAATGGCAAACATGGTTGTTGTTGTACTAAATGTGGAACTGTAACACAATGGGGCTAATGATGAAAGACTACGGCACAACATTCCGAACAAAACACTTGAAAATGTTAGGTGTTATGGTCGGGATTATTACCGCAAAATATTCTTTTATTGACGGTGGCATAAAAGGTTATATTCTTTTAACTAATATGTCAACTAAAAAAAGAATGGTTCTTAAAGAGATAGCTATACTTGACGGTAAAGTTATTGATGTAAAAAACACTTTAAATCCAATGTTTGATTCTTTAACAATACAATAATAATTGATATGCAAATATTTGTAGGGACATTCAATGAGCAACAACTCAAAGATAAAGAGGATAAAGCTGATATTGAAAAAGCAATTAAAGAAACAGGCTTGAAGTATATCAAATCAAGATTAGTAAAAATCCAAGGGGTTCAATACATGAAAGTATTTTTAGTGGATAGCATTGATAAAACGTAACAAATCAATAAACAATTTCGTAACTGTATTATGGCTGAAGAAAACAAATATACTAACTATCCTTACTTGAATGAAGGAGAAGAAAAAGAAATCAAAACCGCAGACCAAATCATCTCTGACATCTCTGAAGTGCTTGGGCAATGGGATGGTAAAGAATTAGAGCGTATTGCAAATCAAATCCTGTCAAATCCTGTCAAGTACATCGGAGATTCTACCTTTGAAGTTGGCTCATAAAATACTCTGTTTGTGTTCATGTAAAAGACCCTGCCCAATGTGGCGGGGTTTTTTGCTTTTATACCTTTCCTGAAGAACCTGCCTTCAGCCGGTCGTAACCTGAAGTCTTTTTTTAATTTAGTTTGATATACAATTAAGTTCACTGTATTTGGAAAAGATTTCTAAATTATAATTTTAAAAATAATGTAACAAACTATAAAGTAGAAACGTAACTAAATAAGAACAAATAAATAAACAGAAAAATGAAAGGAAAAACTTTAACATTTAATAAGTTGGTAAATAATGTTTACACAACTAATGATTATTCAATGTTTAAAATGTATGAGTTTAATCGTACATTGGTTAAAACAACGATTTTACATTTAATACGAATTATGAAAGGCTTATTGGAAGAATTCGGTCCAGATAAGGCTTTTATTGGCTGTATTGTTGTGGTAAGAAAAGGTAAGCATCTTATGATTGTGGATGGTCAACATCGTTTTAATGCTGCTTGTGTATTAGGAATCCCATTGCGATATGAAATTATTTCAATGAATGAAGCGAGAATCAAGAAACTCATTATTGATGTAAATACCTCAGGTGCAAAGTGGGTTAACAAAGATTATATTAAGGCAAATTTGAATCATGAAAATTCAACTGTAAGAAAAATTTATGAAACAATTGTTGGCTTACGTGAACAACATGGAGTTCAATTCTCTAACCTTGTAAGTGTAATCACTGGTGAAAGTTCTCTGAAATCATTAAAAGAAGGTACAATCACATTTGATATTCCTGTAAGTCAAGTAGAAACTGCACTTAAACAACTCAATGACTACAAAGGGTTGGGAATTAAAAAAGCTTTTGTTCTTCGTGCCTTAACTCCAATTTTAAGAACAAAAGAATATGCAAAAGTTCATAGTTCCATTCTTGCAAGTATGAAACGCTCAAAGGTAAATTATGAAAGTGAGCATGATGTGAAAAAATTCATCACAAGTAAGTTCAATTCTAATTTAAAGAAAGCGGCTTAATTGTAACAAGTTAATCAACCCATACGTAACTAAGTTAAATCTAAAAAACAATTCATTATGCGAAAGATGAAATTGAATGCTCAAGAAAGGGCGCATGAAGCAATACGGTTAAACAAATTGCTTGGGCTAAAAGGCACTAAGACAATTAATGAAGTAAAAATTCAGAGGTACAAGAGGACACATCCTAATCAAACGAAAATCACCCTTGCAATTTTAGCAAACCTTCGTTTGTCAAAAGGACAAACTCTCCCCGAACTGTTTGAAATTATTGCAAAAGAAGCCGAATGCAATGTATCAGAAGTAAGAAAGTTCTTCCTTCATACAATTGATAGCGTTCTACTTAACGAGCGAAGAATTGGTAAGCAATTAGTAACACCCGCTTTGATTAAGTTTGCTAAGAAGTTTGTATTTTCAGCAGAACAAACTGAACAAACTGCAAAAGTAGTAACAACAAAAAAAGTTGTTTCTACCGACACCAAAGAGGCTTCATACGAAAGTCAAGGAAAAGTAGTCGTAAGAGAGCGTTTAAAAGAGTTGTTGGTTGATAAGAAATCACCAAAAGAAGGGGAAATTTTAACACTTGCTAATTTGTTTCAGTTTGAAATTGAATTGCTAAAACTCCCTGTGCTTTATTTGTTGCGTTTCTTTGTTATCGAAAAAATCCAATCGGTTTTCAATAAGCAATGTAACATTTTACGTAAGAATAAAACACTCGACAAGAGAGTTTCAAGATTGTGTAATGGCGATATGACGCAGATAATTAATGCTTATGGTAAAAATTCATTTGCTCATATTTTTGCGGATTTTTGTGGTGAATTTGCCAATGGTATAAAATCATTTACTCAATATGTTGTTGAAAATGATTTGGTAAAAGTTGGTGGTATTATATGGTTCACTTACGATAAGCGTTCACGTTCGGGTGCAAAAGAAATAGATAAGGAAGTACTTGAATTGATTAAAAAATACGGAGGCAAACGCTATAAGATTGAACAAATTGAAGGTAATAAAGTGTATGAATACAAAGGACACTTATCAAACCCAAATGATGGCAGAAGTGGTTCAAATATGCTTACTGTAATCATTCGCAGAGTAAAATAAAACTCCAATCTCCCTACAAAGACCCTCGGCTGAAAAGTCGGGGGTTTTTTGCTTTTATACTTTTCCTGAAGTTGGGACGGAGCCGGGACGGTAGACCTGAAGGCTTTTTTTAATTTAGAATGATATACAACTAAGTTCACTATACTTGGAAATCCAAATTGAATGAACTTTATTGTATATCGAGATAATATAAAATATGCACAGCTCGAATCCAGGAGGAAGGCAGGTTCCGCCTGTAACAAATTTTATTTATGGTTCGTAACTATGTTATGTCACTACTCAACGAAGAACAACAGAAACTATTTCGCATTATCTTGGATAATAACCATGAATACATTCATGGTAAAATCACAACTGAAAGATTTGAAGCACTTGGTAAAATGACACAAGCCAAAATCGACTTAAAGAAATCTATGGGTGAAGAAGCCTATAACAATTTTATGTCGATGGGACAAAAACTCTTTGCACCAAAAGACCAACCAAGTAGAAGAACAACTTCTGATGGAGATGAATTTTTGGATGACGATGAATAATCTGTAACAAAGTAAAACATCATTTCGTAACTAAACTATAAACCAATAAAAATCATCATCTATGAAAAAACTGATTGCTCTCATGTGTATCCTGCTTGTAGGAAACATTGCGTTGAACGTTACCATGAACAGTTCTTTGGACAAACGACTGTCCGCCCTTGAACTGAAGTCTTCACCGCCTGTTACTGCAATGGTAACAACCACAATGTACAATCCCGTTGAGTCCCAGTGCGACAAAGACCCGCTTGTAACGGCTGCCAATTACAAGATTCATCCCGCAAAAGCCTCCAAGCAGAAGTATGTTGCACTTTCTCGAAATCTTTTGAAGCGATGGGGTGGTCAATTTGAATATGGAGATAAGGTTGCCATACGAGGTACAAAGCATAAAGATGGCGTTTATACGGTTGCCGATACAATGAATAAGCGATATTGTAACCACGTAGATATTCTTGAAACTTCCGGTACTGATTGGTACAAGTACAATAATGTACTGATAACGAAAATAAATTGTTAACGCCTACCCGAAAGTCCTTTCAACCCTGCAAACCTCCATTCTTTATGAGTGGAGGTTTTGCGTTAATTGTCAGCTTATGTCTGAAAAACATGGTGGATATTTGCAATTTTTACATAAAGGAACAAATACTATTTTAAGAATTGCTTTAAATTCAAACAGTTATCAACCTATAACAAATAATCTCTCCCTTTCGTAACTATATCATGAGCAAAATAATAGAATTTTTATATCGTGATGGAGGTAACTACAAATGGAACTTCCGTGCAAAAATCTCTGATAAAAAGTTTAAGAAACTTGAAAAAAAACATGGTAAACTTGAACTTAATACAGAATTATCTTATAAAAAAGATTTAGGTATTTCTCGTGAAAATTTTCATTTAGAACGTGGTTATCCCTATGATTCTGAAATTGACCATGACCTCATTGATGTTCAGAATATTTTAACTGATGATGAAATTGAAATTGAAGCTGTATCATTTTATATAGACTGTGATGAGAATACTAACTAAACTGTAACAAATCAGTTTATTATTTCGTAACTTATCTATGAACGAATTAAAAAAGGAAATGGGCAATTTGCATGAACGTGCAAAATCCATTGTAAAAATCCTTCAAGATAAAATTGCTGAATTGCCGGACAATCCTAATATTAAACGGATTGGAAACTCAGGGACTTTTACTATGAAAATGAGTGAGGTGTTCAAAACTCCCTCAATGAACTTGAGTGCTGATTACTATGATTTTAAGTATCAATATAAAAAGATTGTAGAAGTCCTGGAGCATACTGAACCTGGAGAAGTATTTAATCGCCTTGAACGTATTTGTAAAGAAGGTAAAATTGAGTATGTTGGTACAGGAATTCACGGCTCAACACGCAATCATCACAAACTTCACCCTGATGTAATTTCACATTTGAAAAGTTTTTTGTAACAAATCAGTTTATTATTTCGTAACTATATCATGAGCCACACAACAGAACTAATGAAAGATGTTGCAAATATAATTGCAAGAGAAATTACTGAACAAGGTAAAAAGTTTGGTTGTGTTGAATGTTCTGTAAATGATTTTGGACGTTTCGGAAACTTCTCCCTTATTTGTTATTTGAACATGGAACGTTCAAGTAGTTATCGACAAACAACATATAAGCCGAAAGATATTCATGGTGTTAATCTTACTTTGCTTGTTAATACAATTAAGCGAGTAATTAAATCCCATGAACAAACAGGAGCAAAAAAACGCTCCCATGAATGTCCTGTTGGTGTTTACTCAAAGCAAAGGGTAAGAAATTTTACAGAGTCTTATTTTGAGGGCTATGATAAAAATTACATTTTGATTGATTTGGATTTTATTCCTTACCATGCTGAATCAAATACTTTTGCTACACAATTACCATTTACTGAACGTGTTGAACCTTTTATTGTAGAAAACCAAAAATCACGTAAAGGCGAACAACTAACAATGTTTTAATTTTGTAACAAAACAATAAATTAATTCGTAACTGAATCATGGCAACAAAAAAAATAGAAAAGCGTTTAGAATATCTGAGAAAAGAACTCAGAGCAGAACGTATAAGTTATGATGAATTGTTTGAGTTGCAATCTTTAGCAAAACATATTGATAAGAATGATGTTGAACTTTTACAAGCAGCAGGTGTTGAAGAAAATCTTGAGCCTAAAACTCGTAAAACCAATTATATGCCTGGTTCAATTGGTGCATTTTAATTTGTAACAAACCCATTCTCCCTTTCGTAACTGTAATATGAACAAGAAACAAACAAAAAGACTTGAGGCACTTAAACCAAATGGTGTTCCACGTTACGTTCGTTGTTACGATAATGGTGGTAAAACTCAAGACCGTTATACTGTCGTTTTTACCGGTAATTACACTCATAATACAGGAAGGCGACATTGGTATTTAGGTATGTCAGCAGACCCTTTTCATCCTTTAGGTATTGGATTACATGAAGAGAGTTCAACTCAAATTGATTATCCAAGTTACAAACACTTAGGAAAGAAAATTAAGTTTCAGGATTTGCCTGAAAAATGTCAGCAATGTGTTTTACAAACTTATGATGACTTGTGGGATTTAAATTCTGTAACAAAACAACAAACTAATTCGTAACTCAATTATAACAATTCAATCTCTAAAAAAAGCAAATGAAAAATTTGACAAATGTTCAGGCTTATGCCTCAGAAGTAGCCGAGTATGAATTTCATTTTGGTGTTAAGGTTTAAAGATAAGGGGGGTTAATTCCCCTTTCTTATTTTGTAACAAATTGTTTTGTATTTTCGTAACTGAATTATGACAACAGAACAAATAATAGATATTGCTTTTTTAGAAAGCAAACTCAAAAGTGGATTTAGTGTTTGGGCACAAAGTGAAATTGAGTATCGTTCACAAAGCACAAACATTCACCGTTTATCAGATTCAGTTTTTTCATTTACTGAATACAATTTTTTACCATCTTGCGAACAAGATATTTTGAATGGACATTATTCTATCTATGTAAACAAAGATACATTTGAATATCTTTTGTATAAATCCTCAGACTATGGTAGTTTGACTTATGTTATTCCTGTGGACTTTGACGGTTTTTTAACGGCTGAAATGCTACCCGAACCTTCAAAAGAACATATCGAATCAATCATTGCTCATAAACTTTTAACTTCTTATTTTTTTGATTACAATCATATTAATCATCAAGGTGCTTTATTATTTCCAAATCTTGAAGACGATAATAATTATCCACATCGTTCATTGATTGTAGATAATCGTGGATATATTTGGACAGAATTAAAACCTGAAACTTACTCAGATGTTGACCTCAAAGCTCTAAATAAGCTCTGTGGTTTCGTTCCTCCTGACATTAAAGACTTTGATAAAGATTTCATCAAAGATTTCGTAAAAGGCTTTAAAAAGGCAAATGAGCATGGATTGAAGTATAACAACATTGAATTGAATGGAAAGCAATATACTATATTCTTTTATAAGAAGGAATATGGAAATTACTATCATTACTCTTTGCTTGAATCAACCAATAATACTGAAACTTCTAAAATTATGTTAGAGAAAAAAATCAGCGAATTAAGTGATACGGTAACTCCATCCAAATTTGTAAGTATTATTCCAAAAATTCTTCGTAACATTGCAAACTAAATTTTCGTAACTGGATTATGAACCTTTATTTTATTTCAGGAATTTTGTGGTTTATCAGTGGTTTAATAAGTCACAATCCTATATTTATTCCTATTGGATGTATGTTTATAGTATTAGCATTGGACAATAGTAAAAATAATAGTGAAAACAATGGCAAAGAAAAAGAAAACCCTCAAACAGATTCTGCACAAAGGAATTAAAGCAAAGTTGCGTGAAGACCAACTGAAAGATAATTATTTTCAACGTACCAAGCAACAAACTCATAAAGATAAAAAGACTTACACCCGCAAAAATCAAAAACCTCCTGAAAACAATGATGAGTAGATAAGTTCTAACCTCGTCAAAAACCCCGGCTGAAAAGTTGGGGTTTTTTTATGCCCAACTGGTTACGCCGGGTTACGACTGGTGGATTTTTACTTTATCAGGATATACAACAAAGTTCAATGAGTTTGGAAAATTCTTTTTTCCAAGTTGGGTGAATTTATTTGTATATCAAAATATTCAAAAAATCAAACTGGTTACGCTTGCAGGTCCCAGTACAGGACCGTTCATTGTAACAAATTTTATAATACTTTCGTAACTTCTATAAACAGATAAAAAAATGAGTTCGACTATTCTATACAATCGTTGTTTTATTAAGGCTACTGATAAAGAGGGGCAGGATTATATCGTGCCTATGATTCAAGCAGGTGCAAGCAACTGTACTCAAACAAGTAGAAAAGGTCGTGAAATTCATGAACGTTCATGGGAGGGGTTGACGTATTATACTAACGGGAAAATGTTTGCTACTCCTGAAGAAATTATGAAGGGTGTTGACCAAGAACGTGTAAGAAGAATTGAACAGGCTGAAGCGAACGTAAAAAAATATGATGAAACATGGGCGTATGATGATAAGAGTTTTGGATACCATGCCGGTGTTTTTCTTTACGGATATAGACGCTCAACAACCTTTGCATCTTACCGTGCATTTTTTGCTGGAGGAATTAAACGGGCAGTAACAGTTGAAGAGTTGCGTCAAAACAATGTGTCAGTTTGTTTGTATGTTTCAACATACTCAAAAGAGCAAATTGAAAAAAAAGGACTTGAAATCAAACCTACTGTTTATCCAAAAACCTCAGAAGAGTTATTGGAAAAAGCAAAAGAATATGAAGAGTATTATGGTAATTTGAATTGCTGTTATATTTCATGTGATGATTTTGAAATGGAGTTTTACTTTGAACGTAAAAAGCGTGCAAATAAAATCAACCGTCAAAACACTCGTGTAAACAAAAAAACGGAAGTAGAATTCTATTTTGTATTTAAGTGTGAAGTTGGATTTTTGGTTAGGCTTACAAAACATGGATTCAAATATTCTTTCAATGACAAATCTTATTCAACAAAGAAAGTAAAGACTGAATCAGAAGCTAAAACATACCTCAAAAAGTTAAAAGAAAGAAATTCTAAAAACTGGGAATATGTTAAGGTGAATGAAAAAACCGTTTTGTAACAAAGTTCTCCCTACATACGTAACTGATATATGAAATACATAGACTTATCTTCTATTAAACATATCATTTGTTATGGCGGTATTCGTGGCCGATTAAATTGGCCAATGAAAGTTGTATTCACAAATGGCGATTCAAAAGTATTGAAGCGTGACCCTTTGGGAATATATGTGGTAATTAATTATGTTCGCAATTACTTTCCAAAAGAACATAACATAAATTCCACCAATCTATTTTCTGAAATGAAACATTTATTGTAACAAAGTTCTCCCTTAAAACGTAACTTGACTATGAACAAGGAAACTAATAAAATCACCGAGATTGAAGTTGAGTTGTGGAAAAAGTTTGAGAAAAATACAAAAAATATTAAATCAATCCGCAGCAGAGTGAAAGAAATTGCCAGTATCATAGAAAATGGTAAATCTGGTGAACAATACTTTTCGGAATTATTGAACCTTAACATTTGTCTTGACCAAGCCTTAACGGTAAAATCTATGATTTTTTCAAGACTTATTCGTTTAAACCCCAATTTTCAATACAACTAATCATGGGAGCAAACATTAGAGAGCAGGCGTTAGCACTTTGTAATCGTGACATTCGTTTACAGTTGGATGTTGTAAATGTTCATCTTTTGAGCAAAGAGAATAAAAAAGCATTAAAAGAATACAAATTGCTGGAGGAAAAAATGGCAGAATTAAAAAAACACCTCATAACACTTTATGCAGATGGCAAACAAAAAAAGTTTAAAGTTGAAATCCACCAAAAGCCGGAACCAAGACGTAAAGATTCGTTTTGGTTTGATGGTCATGTAGCAACTGTTACAAATGGTAAAACAACAGTTAATATTGTTGCACTCGGTCGTATTGATGTTTTCTTTAATCCCAATGAAAGCAGTATGACAAATGACGATGCCAGAAAGGAAGCCAGAAAAAGGGGTTATACTGATAAAAAACTCACTAACATATGTAAGCATGATGGTTTCAGTAACAGTAATTGGTTTACTTTTGAGGTTTTTATTTATGGAGAAGCTACAATGAATGAACATACGGATATAAACTTTAATGATGCTATTGCATATGCAAAATCTCTTTTAAACAATTTGTAACAAATACACTCTCCCTTTCGTAATTAAAGCATGGACAGAGAAAAGTGGAATCAACTTGTAACCAAACTCCTTTCGATAGGCGGCACAAGAGTTGTTGAAGTCTTTGAAGAGGACTTGGATAAACTACTTGAGAGAGGAGCAATCATTCAAGGTAAGCCACGCTTAGTAAAACGAAGAATGCGTCCTTGCAGATGCCATCAAAACAGTGTATTGTACTACGAAAATTATCAAGTAATAAAACCTGACCTCAGAATTGTTACCGGCTGGAGTTTATCAAATGATGGATTGTGGAGGCAGCATACATGGTTGAAAGACAATAAAGAGATTGTGGAAACAACTGTAAAACGCCAGGTTTACTTTGGTATTGTTTTGGAAGGTCAAGAATTAGAAGATTTTTGTTTTGTTAATCAGTAACAAAGTTCTCCCTTATTTCGTAACTCTATCATGGCAACATATAAATCAAGAGCCGACATTGAAAAGGCTGAAAATAAAAGACTTACTCGTAATAATCTTAAAAAGATTAAAAAACTTATGAGTAAAGTAGAAAACCTTTTTAATGAATTACCAAATACAGTTCAACACAATATTTGGAATGTTCATAATGAAGATTGCTCACTTAACCATTGTATTCGTTGGGGTGTTCAAGCATCGGATGAGTTGCTGGAAAAGAAAACCTTCAAAAAAATTACAGAAGATTTGTAACAATCTCCCTACTTAATTCGTAACTCTATCATGAGCAAGACAGATAAAAAAATTACACAATTAGAAACTGATTTATGGAGAAGTCTTCATAATTCTGTTGACAATATTAAGTCTATTGAAAAAAGATTAAACACAATCAATGAGCAAATAGAAATAAAAGGTGATTCTGAAGAAAAATACATACAAGAGTTATCTGATATGAAAAGACAAATTTTAACATTATCTTTAAATCGAGTGAATATTTTTTCTCAACTTATTTCACTCAATCATAATTTTAAAGATAATTAATCATGGCACAAAAAATTAGAGAGCAGGCTTTAGCACTTTGTAATCGTGATATTCGTTTAAATTTAGATAATGTAACTATTCAACTTCTGAATAAAGAAAACGAAAAGGCATTAGAGGAATATGCTTTGCTAAAACAACAAGTTGTTGAATTGGGCGAATGTCTTATTAAACTCAATAATTCTGTAACAACTTCTAAACTTAATTCGTAACTATTTTATGGAACAAAAAGTTATTACCTCACATACTGCAAGCAGATTGAATGAAAAAATCAGCCAAATGATTGCAGAAGGTTGGAAGCCGGTTGGAGGACATAAGGTTGTAAATATCAATGCGCAAAATCGTTTTTCCGGTATGCAACATAAAGATACTATATACGAAGTTGAATATTCTCAGACTATGGCAAAACAATAACTATATCATGTCAAAAGAAATAAAAATAATAGACCAATTAGATAAAATTGATGAGTCAAGTTTATTCTATGAACATAGAGGCGATGTTGTTTGTTTACACGATGATGTCAATGGTGAACTTGGATGGTTTAAAGTTTGGTATGATGCTGAAATGGATGAACGTGAATATATTACTATTAATGATACAATTCATTATTTAGATACAATGGATAGATTGTAACAAACCTCTCCCTTATTTCGTAACTATTCTATGGAACAAAAGATTGATACATTTTTTAATTCTGAAGCAGATAGAGATTTATGGCTTAAATTAAACGCTGAATATCAAATTGAGTGGGAAAAAAATCTTACTTATTTTGATAGATTTACCGGTACTTACAAGCCAACTCAACAAGCATTACATCCTCGGACAATGGAAACAGCATTACAAATTGCAAAAAATCAATTAGAATATGATATTAAAAAAGGTTTTCTACGAGTAACATTAGAAGAATATTTAACATTGTCTTACAAACAAATCGAAGAATTAAAAATTAAACAACATCAAGAATTGATTAGCAAATTAAATTTGTAACAAACCTCTCCCTTATTTCGTAACTCTATCATGAGCAAGACAGAACAAAAAATTAGCAAAAAAGAAATTTCAGAAGGATTACATACCTATGGGAAAGTATTATGGGGAGGTGGTTCAGGTAAACAATTCACTTTTGGTTTTGGGTGGAATCAAGGTAAAACAGGAAGGGGTTTTAAATTTTTATTATTTGCTTATGGCAAAAAAGTAGATGTTATAAAACGTATTCATCTTATTCTCAATACATTTTCAGATGAAGAAATAGAAAAATTAGATTTTGTTCAATGTGATGTAAAAATCCCTATTTCTTGTGCAAGTGGAGTAGGTTTGAATTGTTTATAATTTTTGTTTACATTTGTAAGTTAACCAAAACTCAAAATAAAATGAGAAACGGATATAATCAAGATTTAGGTAGGGATATTATTGCAGAGAGAGAGGAATCTATTCAAACTCGTTATGATGCACAAGGTAATGTAATTCGTGATTATCGAGAAGAGATGCGTATTCTATCAGAAAGTGAGCAAAGGAATGTTCTACCCGAAATTCCAATCATTGTTTTTGATGGGTGTCGTAAATTTAATGAACACATTAAAAATACAAATGTTAAACCAATTGTTCGACAAGTTAAGTTAGTTCCTTTAGGTAAGCCAAAAAGAATAAGATTAACTCAAATAGTTTTTGATATAGTAAATGAATTTTTTGGTTGGGTTATTGGTAGAAGAACTGATGCACCCCTTTTCAATAGAAAGAAAAATCATAAACTGATTAAAAGATTATATGCTTTGAATAATTCTATTGTGAAACAAGCAAGAACATACGAAAAATGATAATAGAATACGACAAAGAGATTGAAGTAAGCAAAGAACAATATTTGTTAGTTTTAAAAGAATTTAGTGGAGTTATTGCTCATCGTCAAGAAAATGACAAATATTTCATTAAAGTTCTTCTTATGAAATATGCGGGTTTAATTGAAAGAATTTTGAAAAACAAAAAACTGTAACAAATATCTTTCTTAATTCGTAACTACATCATGGCACAAAAACTATCGTTTTTGCTTTACGCAGGTGGGGATTTCGGAGAACGAAACTTCGACCTACCACTAAAGCCAAATAGAAGAACCGAACTTGATTATACAACGTCAGCCCCACTTGCTTAAAGCATTTGTTAGGTGCAGTGAGGTAAATGAAACGAAAATGACAATAGACGAAACAAATTTATTACACGAAAAGGCAAAGACGAGAAAGAACGGAGTTTACTCTTTTCGTGGAAATTTATATGTAGTGAAGGATAATAAGTTTATTGCTTTCGCTAATTACTCTGGAGAGTGCTATCAAAGAATGGGAGCATTTAACGTTCAAATTGGAAAAGTAGAACGATATGATAGAAAGCAAAAACTTATGGATTGGTTACGGTCGCAGTAGCATTGCACCTAACAATAAAATACTCTAAACTCTCCCCATCTGCATTATTAAAAATGATGAAATTAGGTGCGAGAGTAGAACTCCCAACAGGATTTGTTTTTAAAGGTGATGTAAGAAATAACTACATTGAAGTGGGTTTTGATTTAGGAACCGGCAGAATGGTAAAAGATGGTTTATGGTCTATGGATTTAGAAGGAGCAAAGAAAGCCATTGCTGATGCAAAAGAATTTGAACTTGAACAAATAAAAAATCAATAAAATGAAATACTACGACATCCACGTTAATGATAGTGTAAATTCCTATTCAACATTTATGCAAGTAAAATCAGGACTTTTGCCTGATGATGCACAAAATGAAGAAATTGTTGGTCATGCTGTTGATATAGGAAAACTTGACCCTGACGATATTAAATATGTGGACAATGTAACTGAAATTTCTGAAGAAGAATATAACAGAGCAATGAAAGCATCAAAATAATCTTCATTCTTACCTTGAAAAGCCCTCTGAATTAATTTTCAGGGGGTTTTTTCTGGGCAAAAATCTGGAAAAACCAGGCTCTTCTGGAAGAGTTTTATAATTAAAAAAGATATACAATAAAGTTCATTGTATTTGGAAAATAAATTAATATATTTGCGTGTAACAATGTTATTCAATATTTCGTAACTATATTATGAAATTCGACATCTATCACGCCATTAAAGGAAACTTCTTTGCAGATAAATTACCTGCTGAAAGTTATAAGAAAGTTGCTTCCGTGAACGTTTCTTCTTTGGAAGATGCTTATGCAAAAAGTCAAAATATAGAATCTACATGGACAGAACACCCTGATGTTATAACTAATTTAACAGAGTGCCGTTCTACTTCTGTGGGTGATATTATTTATAATACAGAAGAAAGTCAAGGTTATATGGTAATGAATATTGGCTTTGAAAAAGTAGATGTTTTTAAATAAAAATAATACAATGTAACTTTTTTTATAAAAAAACGTTAAATTAAATTACAAATATAAAACAAACTAAAAAAACTTATTATGGCAGTTGCTAAAAAAAATGCACCCCGCAAACTAAAACCGGGTCGTCCGGTTGGTTCAACAAACAAGCATGGCATTAAATTGTCTGCTGAAATTCAAAATATCATTGCTCGAAAGAAGCGTTTCACCCATCAGCGTGACATCGTTGAGGCTTTGTTGAAAAACAAAAATTTGGGTGACGTGAATGATGAAAAAGCGTTTAAGATGAAAACCTCTGTGTTATTACAATCGCTTTTAACACGCAATAAACTTTCACAGTATTCGGCATCGGACTCAACTCGTGGGAAGTATTATGGACTTCCTGAGTGGTTAAAGAAAAACAAGCCGGTTGAAGGTACTGCACCAAAAGTAAAATAATTTAAAAAATTAAAAAGACCTTTCTAATATGGAAGGTCTTTTTTTTGTAACAAAGTAAAACTCCATTTCGTAACTTCAATATAAACCAATAAAAAGAAACATGGCTGACAGAATTTATTATGACGAAAAGAAAGGACAACACGCATTTGTTGATGCATTTGGTCCGGCTTGGCATTTAAAAGGTCAAGTATTTGGAAGACAAATGACTTCTGAAGAATGCATTCGTGAAGCACTCTTGGATTTTCAAGTTGGAAAACTTCCCGCACAGATTACTCTCCCTGATGGAACTGTTCGTCAAATTCCAGGAAAATATGGTACGTATCGTACTGATACTGGTCAACCTTTCGGAACAGTTGGTGGACGATATGAAATTGTTCAAAATGTTGAAGCGTTTGAGTTCTTTGATGCTATTGTTGGTAAAGGAGAAGCAATCTACGAAACTGCTGGAGCGTTATACAATGGTGAGTCTATTTTTATTACTGCAAAATTGCCTGACTACATTAAAGTAGGAAAAGATGAGATTGAAAAGTACATTTTTCTCAAATCAACCCACGATGGTTCAGGTTCAATTGTAGCAGCATTTTCAAGTACAAGAATCGTTTGTGCAAACACTTTGAATGTTGCACTTGGTAACATGACCAATAAAGTTTCAATTCGTCATACCAAAGATGCAAAATTAAAGTTGCAACAAGCTCATCGCATTATGGGAATTAGCAACCAGCTCTCTAAAGAATTAGAAGAGGCATTTAATGTGATGGCAAAAAAGTCTATTACAGACGATAAAGTAAAAGACCTAATCAAACAAATTATTGCTCCTAAAATTAAAGAGGAAGCAACTGAAGAAGAAAAAGAACTGTTAAGTACCCGTTCTTTAAACAAAATCAACGAAGTGTTTGCTTATACAATGGGTCATCACACTCAACAAACAGAAGCAACAAAAGGAACAGTATTTGGATTTTTGAATGGCATAACCGGCTACTATCAAAATGTCAAAAAGTGGAAAAATGCCGATGATAAAATTGACTCAATCATTGATGGCAAAGCACAACAAGATTCTCAAAAAGCACTCGATTTGGCTTTAACATTGATTTGAGTATTTTTACAAACTATTTAAGGGTATGAGAAAATACATTCTCCCTTAAATAGTTTACATATGGAATCAATTGAGCAAACAAGAATTTGTTGGAAGTGTAAAACACCCAAAGTATTAACTTCTGAATTCTTTTATAAAGATACAAAAGACAAATTAAAGTTTCAAAAATCTTGTAAAGAATGTCAAAAGAAAAGAAACAAAATTTATTCTTCTGAAAATAGAGAATATTTTAAAAAGAAAGGAAAGGAAAAGTATAAAAAGGAAGACAACCCCGCAAGGTATCAAAAAACAAAAGAAAATTTTTTAAAGAGGAGAGGTGAGTGGTATACCTCATTAAGAGGTCGTCTTTACGATTTGTTGGAATCGGCAAGAGAAAGAGCAAAAAAAAGAAATATTCAAATTGATATTGATTTAGAATATCTTTTAAACCTTTATGAAATTCAAAATAAACAATGTGCTTTAACTGGTATTGAATTTGAATTTAAAAGAACAACCGATTCTAAATCTAAATTTACACCTTTCGGTCCCTCAATTGATAAAATTGACCATACAAAAGGATATACAAAAGATAATGTAAGGTTAGTTTGTGTAATGGTTAATCTCTCCCTAAATACATTTGGTGATGAATGTTTTGATAAAATGTGTCAAGCATACATAAAAAAGAAAAATAATTTGTAACAAATTAATTCTCCCTTTCGTAACTATACCATGAGCGATAAAAGACAAATACGAAAAGTTCCCTTCTTCCTTGATGTGGAATTCAAAGACACAATACCTCAAGAGAAAATAAGAGAGGTTGCTGAGAAAATTGCATTAGCTTTAAACAACGCAATTGACTCAGGTATGGGATTAGCACCTGACCCGGATAATAATGGATTTGAAGGGACTTTTACGAATAAAGTTCGTATCATGTGTAAGGATGTTGTTCTTCTTGAAGAAGACCATACTAAGATGAGAGAAGATGGTTCTCGTGTTATAGATATTCAGAACATTCAAGGAAGTGTACCCCAGACCCCAGAAGAAATTCAACTGGAGGAAGCAAATACCATTCTAAGGAATATCCTTTGCGAGAGTGGAAGTGAATGTGAGTATGATAAGGAGATTTATGATTACCTCAAAGAAAACAATGAATTGCCGGAAGATTATGAACCTTATTGGGATTAATTTGTAACAAATAATTCTCCCTTATCGTAACTGTATTATGAACACTACATTAGATTCAAAAAATGAAAGTCTTTTCTGTGAAATGATGAGGCTTGAAAATGAAAAAAACTTTTTAATTGAAAAAAACCTTTCAGGTAAAGGTGATTCTGTACAATTCGTTCAATCTCCAAAAAATAGAGATAAGCATTGGTATCAATATTTGGTTGAAGTCCTTTTGGTTAAAATTGTTGGATATAATACTGATTCCTATGCAAGATTTATACAACTAACAGTTGTCGATAGTTATATTCATCCAGTACAATACCTTCACTATTTTTTTACTCAAAATGGAAAAAAATTTATTGTGTAACAAATAACGAAACCAAATCGTAACTATATCATGAGCAAAAATAAAAATATAAAAGCATTTATGCGTAAAAATTCAGGTTATGCATTGTTTGATTCTGATGAGAATGTACTTATCGGAGTTATTCAGTGTTCTACTGATGATGAATTTGAAGCAGTAAATTTAACTGAAAAAGTTCAAACAATGATTGCTGAACATTTTGTTGCTGATGAAGTAGAAATCCATTCTGTACCTGATGTTGTTTTACATCCTGATATGGGAACTAAACAATCTTTTGGAGCTTCTATGGAAGAAGATGGAGATAAAACAGACCGTTCATTTGAAATTATTTCAGTAGCAATTTATTAAACAATGAAGAAAAAAGAAATAAATCTAAAAGAGTTCTTTGAAAAGAATGATTTTAATGTACATTTATTTGAGCAAGATGGTATGCAATGTGCTGAAGTTGAAACTTGGACTGAAGGCGGTGTGAATATGGTTCCTGCCCTTATGCCTTTTACGGCTGAGAAATTTAAAGAATATGTTAATGGCTTTAGTGTAGATGAAGAAATTGATTTGCACCGTGAAGGAGATTTATACAAAAGGAATTTTACAATTTCCGAATCTTTGAAAGATTTTACAAATTTTCATAAACGACTGAAACAAGTTGCAAAAAAATTGTAACAAATCTCTCCCTCATTTCGTAACTTTACTATGTGTAGAATTAAAATCAAAATAAAAGAAAACACAGCATACTGTGTGTGGAATTCTGACGAAGGCGGAGTAATTGCTGTTATTATCAATAAGCCTGAGCAACAAGAAGGCGACATTGTTGATGTTACAGAAACTGTTCGTGATATTATTCGTGAACATACTGTTGCTCACTCTGTTGACTTTGAATCTTTCCCAAATGCTATTATTGACCATTATACTAAAGGTGAGTGTGTTGCTATTGTTCAACAAGAAGATGATGATAATTCTCCTTTTATTCAAACATTTGAAATCTATGGGATTTCTACTTATTAAAATTTGTAACAAGTTAATTCTCCCTTTCGTAACTATATTATAATCAATAAAAATAACTATGAACAGTACTGAACAAAAAAACGCAGAAGATAAAAAAATCAGAGAAGAAAACAATCGTCAAATGATTGCTGATTATAAATTACAATATCGAAGAGTAACAGGAAAACAATGTCCTGAAATCGAATTGAAGCGTGCTTGGATTTCAGTAGGTATTGTTTCTTTTCGCCCGCCTGAATTTGAGCAAGAAATTAAGGTCTTACAAAGTCGTCCTGACTACAAAGACCATGCAACTGATGTAGAAAACATACGACTTTACTTGGAATTAAATTCTCGAAGGGTAGAACTCATTGATACACTTAATAAAATCAATTTAATTCAAAGTTTACCGGCTGAATACTTTTTAAAAACTAATGAGTTTTTGAACAAATCTATTGAAGAAATCACTGATATTATTGAACGTAAAGTCCTCTTTGAATAAAGAGAATTTTTTTTGTAACAAAACAATATTTTAGTTCGTAACTGTATTATAAACAAGAATGCTATGCCAAAATTTAAAGGAACTGTTTGTAGAACATCATATGCTTTTCGTGATATAGAAGTTGAAGCAAACACAGAAGAAGAAGCAAGAGAAAAAATGCTTGATGAAGCAGGTGATTATGAATATTCAGAAAAATCATCAGAATATACTTTGGATGGTTCAATATATATTCAGAAGGAATTTGTAGAACAAACTATTAGTTTTGTTCATGAAGGAAAGAAAAATACTATTAAATTTACTCCTAAAGAATCAGATGAATGGAGAAGTTTTGAAAGACGTGGAATTGAATTTGATGTTCATTATCTTGAAGATGAGGACAATAATATTTGTGTATATCTCGTAAAAGATGGTGTAACACAAACTCAAAATACAATTCATTCTCAAAAAATTGTTCTGTAACAAAATAATATTTCATTTCGTAACTGTATTATAAACAATAATACTATGGCAAATAAATTACTTAGTTGGAAAACCCTTAGCAAACGTTATGGAACTCTTTCTGCTGATTTTCGCAGAACAATTGAGTGGACTGTAAAAAAGATTCTGAAGAAAGAAGGAGGAGTTTTAATTCGTTTCACAGAAAGTATTTTTACTCACTTGATTGCTGATAATAATTATTCAAGATGTGTAAGTATTCAACTTGGTGAAGATGGAAGTTTAACTTTTCAAATCGTTGAGAATGCTCGTGGAGTTATAAATGAGTATGACGATACTCTTGAGGATATGGATTGTGCTTCTTATTATGAAATACTTTTGGCTCTCAATGAAAAATCTTACGTTGTAGAAAAACAAGCATAAAATAATTATTCGTAACTTAACTATGAGTCAAGAAGAAACAATATCAAGAGAAGATGTTTTGCAAGTTGCAAAAAGTCTCAAAATGGAAGAACCCTCTGAAAAAATTATTCAAGAGATTATTGATGAATATCCTTCCGAAGCAGATAATGACCCATCTGCAACATGGAACTTAATTGTAGAAAATCAGTTGTATAATAAAATGTCTTAATAATGAAAAATCCAAGAGTTAGAATCGAACTTGGAGAAGACCATGTTACTATTTATCATCATGATGAAGAAGTTGTACATTGGCTTCAAGATGAATGGGAAGAAGACCCAAGCATTGTACCATCCATTGCTAATGCTGTAATGTTAGCTTGTACAAATATTCGACTCTTAAGGGAAAAAGTAGGAAAACCTTTTATTGTGCCTGAAGGAAAAAAACTTCGTCAGCCTGAAAATTGGGATGAAATGTCAATGAAGGAAAAAATCAAATACATTCTAAATTTTTCTACTGGTGTTTGTAATTGCACACCTTCTATCGGTGAGTCTTGTAAAAGATGTGAAAATATTTTCATTGATTACTAATTAAAGTTGTAACAAACCCATTAATAATTTCGTAACTACATTATGACACAAGAACAAATAAAAAACTTCAACTACCGTGCATTTATTATGTTGGTACAACGTTACGAACATTTAACAAATTTTGTTAAGCGTTCAGGGTACAATCCAAACGATTTATTTATAGATGTAAAATCTCAATCACAAAATTTGAATGGGTCTTTCAAGAAAGTATTACTCTCCACCTACCGGAACTTGATTGAGGATGAAAACAATCAAGAACTACGTCAAGAATTTGAAATTCTTTCTGTAAACAATCCTATGTATGAAGGACGCAATTATTGTCAGGAGGTTCGTGAAATTGAACAAGATTTGTCTAATGACATCAAAAAAGAGTTAAAACGTCTTGGTCGTACTTTTTCTCAATCTGATGATGAGCCATTGGAATCAATGACATACGATTCAACATCTGACTTGGAAGAGATTTATCCTGATGGTTCTGTTTTATTTGATGATAAAAAAACAACCATTTTTGATATAATTGACGATGGTAAAATTGCACTGTATGATGCCATATCATTACTTGATGACCTGAAAAAAATTAAATAAAAATCTATCTGTTTCTGTTTTCTGTTTCTGCAAAGACTCTGCCCAATAGTGTGGCGGGGTTTTTTGCTTTCTGCCAATTTGTAAATAAACCGGTTCCAGTGAAGACTGGATGGTGTTTTACAACTGATTGATATACAATAAAGTTCAGTTTACTTGGAAAAAAAGTGTTACAACTATTTTGTAACAAAAAATACGCTTATTTCGTAACTTAATCATGACAAAATCTAAACAACAAATACTTGACAGAATTAACGAATTCAAGGTTGATATTTGGAGCAATCCAAATCGTCCAGATGATACTCAGGTTGATGAATGTGAGTATTGCGGGAAGAAGTTAGGAAAAAACCCATTATGTGCTCATATTAATATAGATGGAACAATTATACCAATTGATATTACTGAAGCAGATTTAAATTTAGTTGGTATGGAAAGCCAAGGATGTTTTCCTATTGGTCAAAACTGTGCAAAGAAATTGTTTGGCAGTAAAATCAATGAGTATTGTAGAAAATTAAATGGTTAATTTGTAACAAATCAACAGACTAATTCGTAACTCAAGCATGAAAAAAAGATATACAATTGAAAAATCAACTAAAAACAGTATTTTGCTGTTCACTCCCAGTGGAGGTGTTTTACAATCTTTTGAATTGGAAATCTTTCCGGATATTAAGGTTATTCGTGGGGCTTGTATTAATGTTGTTAAACGCCTAAATGAGATTGATGGAATTGAACTTCAAGACGCAACAGATATTCCTCACGAAGTATGTGCTGAGTGTGGTTCTATTGATGTTGATATTAAATGTTGGGTAAGTGAGAAAGATGGTAATATCAGCAAGCCTGAAGATGTTGATGATAATGATTCTTATTGTAATCATTGTCAAAAACACGTTGAAGTTAAACAATCAGATGAGGATTATATTATCTATGATTCAGAAAAAGAATAGAAAACTATTAAACATGAAAGAGATAATCTTAAAATTTCTTAAAAAATTCTGCGTTGAAGTTGCAGACGATGAAGATATTGCAACAACAGTATTATACATGGATGACCATGATTGTATTGAATTTGAAACAGTACAATACTATGTGCCCAAAAACAATTCATTCTATACAGAGGATGATAAATTAATACGGGAAATGTTGGTTAGTACATTTAGTTTGTAACAAATCAACTCTCCCTAACGTAACTATATTATGGCACAAGAAATTGAACTACAAAATAAATTCGTTATTGCATTTGACACTATATGTGATGGATGGAATTGCGTAATGGAATCAAATGAAGATGATGAGGATGTAACATATCCAAGTCTTTACGATTCAGAAGATGAGGCTTTCAAGGAAATTTTTGATGGAAATCTTTCAATGCTTAAATCTCATCTCGATGATGATATGTTGAAGGAATACAATCCAGATGTTACACCGGAACTTATCAACACAATGGATGAAATTTTAAAATACGGAGATGTAGATAAAATGCGTAAATTCATGGATTTATATCCCCAATGTGATGATTCAGGTCAATGGGTTGAACCGGCTGAAACATTCGTAATGAATCGTAAAGCCTTCTTTACAGAACAAGGAGTTGTAATTACCGGAACCAAATTAATACTTCAATAACATGGAAGATAATAAAAAAGATTTTGAAGAAGAATACGAAAAACTTCGTAAAAAAGTAGAACTCCGTGACGAAATGGGAGGAGCATTATATTGGAATGTATTAAATGAAGAATGTTGTCATTTGGCTAATGAAATTTCTGCCAAAGGAGGAGATAAAAAAACTATTTCAAAAATTTTAGGTGAAGGAACTCATCAAGTAAATTAAAACTTATATTCCATGACAAAAACTAATTCAGTGGAAGGTTATTATAGTTGCAAACTTGCTAAAAAGTTTAAAGAAGAATTTCAAGATTTCTGTAATAAAGAAAAGATTGATTATGATTTCATTGAAAATATTGACGATGCCGGTATGTTGTATTCATTGTTTGATGTTTATATTAAAACACCAGAGCAATATAATAAATTAAAAATTGAAGGAATGAAGTTATTTTCTTTTTATATAGTAGAAGCATAATTTGTAACAAATCAGTTCTCCCTTTCGTAACTATATTATGACACCAAGTCAACAAGATGTATTGCTATACGCAATCAAAGAAATAACAGAGATTCAAAATGGTTCAACACAAGAATTAAAAAGTTGGTTATCTAATCGTGGAGTAGAAATAAGTGAACGAACATTTGTTCCTCCTGCCGGTCAACCAGCATTTTCTTGTACATTAATTGCTGGGCAAGTCACTCTACATACAAGTTCGAGTTTTACTCCTGATGCAGCATTAATTCAATGTGCTGGAGAATATTGTAAAAATCTATTGATTGAACGATATATGAATTCGTAACAAATTAATACTTTAAATCGTAACTATATCATGTCAAAAAAGCATAACAAACGTGAACTCTCTGCTGAGGCAGAAGCACTTCGATTAAAGGTTTTAGGTGTTAGTGAAGAAATACTGACCAAACTTGCAGAGAAAACAAAATCTGCAAAATATCGCTACCTTGAAGAAAATGGCGGTACCGATATTCCTGAAGGTTATATCTCCCTTACTAATGGTGTGGTGTTTTACTCTCATGAATCAGATGGAAATCTAAATGAAGTAATTGTTGGTATCCATACAGATGAACCAAAAATTCAAACAGATGTTCAAGGAGAAGTAAGTATTCATCTTTTATCTGATGTTCATGATTTGGATTTGATTAATATCATTTCCGAACTTGACAACCAACTTGAGTTCCCCGAAACAATTGATATTGTAACTGAAGATGATTATTAAGAATACACTTACTTTTAAACATAGTCCAATCTATCCGGATAATTCTCATATCAGATGGGAAATTGATGGAAAAGGATATTTAGGTAATAAGGTTGTTTTTAAATTAAATCATCCTGATGATGATGAAAGTTATACTGTTCAGGTATTTGAACCTCAAACAAACGATGAAATAGCATTCTCCCCAATTTTTTGGGAAGCAACACAGTGGAGTAAAATTCCAAACAATAAGAACTTTAACCACAATGCTCGTAGGGCAGCAATGCAATGGGCAGAGGATTATTTATTAAATGCTGTAACAAATCAATTCTCCCTTTCGTAACTGTATAAAGCATAAATTATGAATGAAGCGGAAATAAATGACAATTCAAAAGGTAATGGGTATGTTACCAAACGTACTTTTAAGTGTCTTGGATGCAAACATTATGGCATAAAAATAACAAATGATAAAGGTGGAACTGCTAAAACTTGCAATGTAAATAAAAATGATATTAGAATAATTGTTGACTTAGATGCACCAAATTGTACTGATTATGTGTATGGTTGGTAATTTTTATCGCTAATAAAAAAAATTCAACTCTCCCTTTCGTAACTATATATACATATAAATATGGAATACACAAAAAAAGAAGCAATCGCAGTAGCAAAAAAATTTATTGCAGAAGTTAATAAATTGGAAAAGAAATATAATATGACATTTAATTCTGATACAGGTGATGTCTATTTTTCATTCAAGAGTAAAGATGAAGGAAAAGTTTGGGATAATATTTCTTTGGGTTGGGATGGAAATGGTAGTGGAATCAAAGTTATTGAAGAGATTAAAAATAAAGAAAAGATAAGACAATCAGCACTTAAAAAACTAACAAAAGAAGAACAAGACGTATTGGGTATTTTATAGCTAATAGAACATTTGTAACAAAATAAACATTCTTTTCGTAACTGTATTATGAAAAAAAGTAAAGCAATAGTACACGACCCTTATTTTTTTATTTTAAATGGTAAAAAACATTTAAACTTTGGTCAAGGCGTAGGTCCAAGATTTTGGACTATTGATGAAAAAGTTTCGCATTATCTATATAAAAATAATACCCCTTATTTTCCAGATGTCATTGGTTGTAATGTTGAGTGGTGTACTAACAAAGAAGAAGCTTCAAATAAAAGTTCCGAAGCATTATTGTTGAAAAAATACGGTTCTGCATTCGTATATAAAAACGAACATAACCACACATTTTGTTATGCTGTGCATTTTCCAAGGTATAAATCTGAAGAAATAGGATTTATTAACTTTCATTGTGTTGATAATATTACACCGGTAGAAAACATACAGGTTCGTATGAATTACGATATTGTAACAAACTAAATATTCTTTTCGTAACTATCATATGAAAATCACCGATGACTTCTTTAATAAGGTTGCAAAAGAAATTCGCTCAACCTATTTCCCACAAGTAAAATACTACCGGGAAAACAAGCATACTGAAAAAATTCATTATGCACTGGAGTTGTTTTCAAATGGGTGTTCTACATACGACAAGTTAATTAATGTTTTATCTTTAAACACAAAAGATAATAAGGAAAATATTCATACAATTGTTTCAAAATATGTAACTGATTTTGAAGGGTATCAATACAATCATAGCAAATGAAAAGAACCACACTTGAAAAAGTTATTCATACTACACTTGCCACATCAATTTGGCAAGATAAGTTAACCTCGAAAGATTTAACTCCTCTTGGTCAAACTCGCTCAGGAGAATTGCCAACATGGGAAATTGGTCAACCTGATAAGAAAGATGATAATGGTTTTGTAACAAAATGCTCTTCTGTCTATTATGACTACACAGATTATTTGAAAGATTGTGAAACATTAGAATTAAAACCATGAAAAAGAAAATAAAAATCATCTTCCTTAGTATAGTATTAGTTATTTATGCTGCTCTCAATGTTGGTTGTCTTATCAAAATTAATGAAATAGACAAAAAGTATGATTTTATTCGCTCATCAGTTAAAATATCTGGTGAAGATAAAATATTTTTTGATGACATTTTATTTCGTCAACAAAAAAATGAAACTATCAGTTATGAATTGGCACAAGAATTATCCATTATTAGTTTGGTGCTTTTATTTGTTTCTACTAACACATTTACAAAAACGAAAGAATCAGAAATTATATGAGCGCAACAAAAACATTGCCAACACTTCGAATAGATAAAAGTGTTATTCTTCCTGATAATAGTCAGTGGCAAAACAGGTTTGAGATTCATTCAGAAAGTTCAGACCGTATTTATGTTATTTCTCAAAACAAAGCAAAACGTCACTGGGGTTGCTCGTGTCCTGCTTGGAGAATACACCGTAAATGCAAGCATTTGGCTGCTGTAAACTTACCGGCATTTGAACAACCATACGAAGTAAAAATCCTATCATAATGAAATTTTCAAAAGAAGATAAAGTCAAACTTATTTCTCAAAGTAATTGGGAAGGATGGGGTTTTGATAAAGCAATTGTTATAAGAACTGTCATTAAATCAACAGAAGCATCTCAGCAATATATTATTCAGGCTGATGAGGGCAAAGGTGCAACATTGTGTGTTAAAGAACATGAAATCACATTAAGATAATGGCAAAAGGATTTATGGATGTTTATAAAAAGCGTTACGACCCTGAGGTAGAAGGCTACGGCTCTCCCTCTCAGTGGAAAAAGGCTTTTAATAAGAGAATGAGTTTGGACGAAGCTAAAAGTCATGTAAAAGACCAAAGCCCTTATGATATTTTAGAGGTTGCATCAAACTCTGATTGGGAAATTGTTAAAAAAGCCTTCAGAAAGATGGCAATGAAATGGCATCCGGATAAGAATCAAGATAACATAGAACAAGCAGAAGACAAAATGAAAAAGATTTTGGCTGCTTATACAATTATTAAAAACATTTTAGGAAAATGAAAATCAAAATTAAAAGTTGGATTTGTACTGTTAATGTTACTTTCCCGTTCATTTTAACTGAAGCAAAGTTAAAAGCAATATCACTTTACTTAAGTACAAGTAAAGATTATCAATATATTGAGGATATAACACCAACAGGACAACTTATAGGTAGAACAAAAATTCTAAAGTTTCAATATGAATCACGTTTCATATCTGAAAAGAAATTTGAACGTCTAATGCTCAAATTAGCAAAATCAGTTGAAGAAAACGTTCAATACTAATTAATTTTTGTAACAAACCGGTTTTCTATTTCGTAACTGTATTATAACAAATAAGCAAAATAGCATGAAAGCAATCATTTTATATGTATCAGTAGGGACTCGAATAGTAGTTCCTGATGAGATGAATATTGATAATCTAACTGGAGAAGATTATGAGTTGCTTGCTAATAAGTCAAAATCCCGTTTGATAAATAATCTGAAAACATCCGGAATGGGAGATATTTTGGAAAGCATTGAGGAGGATACTCAGATGCCATTTGGTTCCGACAATGAAGATGAGTATTACCAGCCTGATTTGTTTGATGAAGACGTATTAAGTAAACTTGCAAGCCATCATGTGTTCGCTTCTAAAGAAAATGCTCAAAAGGCTTTTCCGGGAGTAGAAATCCATACTTTCCACGGGGATGACATTGAAGACCCACTGTTTGTTGATGAGGATTTTAAGTAACTAACTGTTTATCAACAATTAAATGTTCATATCTTTTTTTTTCAAAATGCTTGTTATTTGTAACTTTTAGTTTACTTTCACCGTTCAACGGGTTATAAACTGAAATTTATAAAAACATGGCAACAAAATTAAAAAAGAAGGTTCCTTTAACGAATCGGAAACCTGCTACTAAAAAAGGTGAAAACGAAATCAGTTCAAGTAAAATGTTCCATATTCCGGTTGGAATGATTGATGTGGAACCTGATTTTAATCAACGTATTGATTATGGGACTGATATTTTTGAGGAGTTAAAAGAATCTATTGCTGAACACGGCGTTGAAGAACCTATCCGTGTTATTCCTCACCCAAAACTAAAAGGGCGTTTTTATGTACGTGAAGGACACAGACGTATGGAAGCTGTTAAATTGTTATTAAAGGCAGGTGTTCCAATCAAAAAAGTACCGGCAATCATTGTTCAAAAGGAGAATACAGAACAATCATTAATTCGAATGTTGAGTTCGAATAACGGTAAGCCATTTACAAATATTGAAATGGGGTTAACTTTTCAAAAGTTAAAAGACTTTGGATGGAGTGTAACTGACATTGCAAAGAAAACCGGCTTTAAAGAAAATAAAGTTTACTTTTGTATGAGCCTTACACAACTTCCAAAGAAGTATCATAAAATGATGGCTCAGAAGTTGGTGCAAGATTCAATGTTAGTTGATATTTTTCGTAAAAGTGATGGGGATGTTGAGAAGGCTGAAAAAGAAATCGAACGTTGCATCAAAAACAAAGACAAAGAACAGGTTGAGCGTTTGAAAGAAGCTCAAAAAGAAGCAAAGGCTAAAGGTAAAGATGTAACTAAAGTAAAAGTCAAAGAAGTTAAACTTACTGCAAAACATTTATCTCCAAAATCAGGTCTTGCTTCTCCTTTGAAAGTTCTTGAAGAAGCAATTATTCAAGTTGATAAAAAACCGGAGTTATATGACCAAAAACTTGTATTGGCTGTAAGTACAATTTTTGAATGTATCACAAACAAAGGTACTTCTACTGAAGTTCTTGCTATACTTCAAAAGAAAAGATAACCATGTTAATTTTATAAGTAAAATTGGAGGACAATAGTTCTCCTTTTTTTTTGCTCTGGACCATGCTTCGTAACCACATATCGTAACCAGCGGACCTGCTTGCGTAACCAGTACGTTTTTTTAACATATCTTGATATACAATAAAGTTCAGTACATTTGGAAAATTTTAAGAAACTTTTTAATGTAACAATTCGTTTAATAAATTCGTAACTATACTATGAATAAAAAAACAATCATACTCGAAAACGGACACATTCAAGATATTCCTGAAGAACTTATCCGGTTCCTGGAAAAATATGAAAAGCAAGAATGGGAATGGTATGATATGCGTCAAAAGTTTTGGCCTGAAAACAGGGAAAAGACAATAGGTTTTTTTGCCGGTTTGCCTGAAGGACAACATCTCGCTTGCCATACAGTTTTCGATGGATTTCAACAACTGGAGTTGATGATTCAACTTCTACATAAATTAAAAGATAAAAAGTTTGTCTTCTATATTATGCAAGGTATGCTGTGCAATAATTTGTTGGAATTTTTAGATAAAAATGAAAGTAGCATCACTCCAAAAGAATTAGATGAACTGTTAGAAGGAAATTTGACTGATGAGGAATGTGAAGCAATCTATGAACAAATCTACGAATTCAAACGTAATATAAATAAACAGCTTGAGGAAGTATTATCTTCACATGAAGTATACTGGGTTAAACCTTATGGTGAAAAAATCAGACTCAGTTCATTACAAGATATTAAAGACAATAAATACGATTTTTAAATGTCTGAAAAAATTGATTTAAATACCAAAATTAAAATCCTTCTCGAAGGAGAGTTAAATGAGATGAGTGCTCCTCAAGTTGAGTCCTGGTTTACTGAAGCATTCAACTGGGTTAATAGTACAGAACGTTACAGACTTGGAGTTCGACTCCGGGATGCAAGAGACAGATGGAAAGAACAGTTAAAAGCAGCAGCAGTCTCAACATTATAATATTATGATTCCTAAATCACAACAGTTCGAAAATATCATTAAAGATACCAAGGAAAGTATAGTCCGTGCAATCAATAAAGAAATTGAACCTTTACTTCTCCCTGAATTAGATTACGTAGAACTCCCGCATCGAATTCGTATAACCAGTTCCTTAGGAGAGGAACTTGATGATTATATCATTGCAGTCAGAGAAGACGAAGCAATTGTAAATACAATGTTCAATGATTCTATTCCAAAATTAGTAACTTTGAAGGTAGAAATCCTGATTGAAATTCTACGACAAGTTGAAAGATACCGTACAGAAAATTATTAAAAATATGACACAGACACATTATAAAATTATTCTTGATGAAGATAGATTAAGAAAATTTATCGAATGGCTCCCTGAATTACATAATAAAGAAACTTATTATGTTTGTCTCTTTGCAAGAAGTAAATATACTGAACAAATGAAAATCAATGGAGGTCAACTTCAATTGAGAAGATTTATTTCTAAAAAAGAATATTTGTTTCAAAAAATTATGCAATTAGAAGTTCCTATTGGTGCTTTCACAAATAATGGAGTTGCAATTCCACAGGAATCGTTGGCTTTATACATTAATCCTAATCCTCGTAACATTGAAAAGGCAAGTAGAAAAGCAGTTATCAAATTAACACAACTTGTACTTGAATCTTATAATGGATATAATCCATACACAGAAATTCTTTCTGAAATGCAAGTGGCAACAGGTCGTAAAGTTAATATGAATTTTGATTTTGATGGCGTTAAGATTGATGATGTTCTTAATGAAATACAAACCAAAGACATCTTAAATATTAATGCAGTTAATGTATTAAAAACAAGAGGAGGATTTCATTTACTTGTTGAATCTGAGAAGATAGATAATAAATATAAAAAGTCTTGGTATATGCAAATGACCAAGATTCCAGGATGGGATAAGAAAAGTGGTTCTACTGATGGTTTAATGCCGGTTCCAGGATGTACACAAGGAGGATTCTCCCCATCTATATTTCCTGTTGTCTTTCCCAAATCAGGAATTATCTTGTAACAAACCGGTTCTCCCTAACGTAACTGTATATTATGACATACATAGAAATTAAAACATCCGGTGATTTTGGTACAACTTATACAAAATCAATTTTCTTCACAGAAGAAGACCGTGACACAAGCACTATTGTAAAAAACTTTTGTGATATAAATGGTTTAGAAAATCTTGATTGTCTTCCTTATAATATGACAAATGATACAGTTGAAGCATTTGAAAAATACTTAAAAAAGGAAGGATTCAAACAAATAAAAACAAAACAAATTTATATCGGAGACTAATGTGGACTAAAGAATACGAACCAGTTAAATCAGATTGGTATATTGTAAAAATTCAAGGTAAAAGAAACATTTTAATGTGGAATAGCCCTAATAAATTTTGGACAGGTCTTGATGGTAAGACATACAAATTTAATCAAATTGATGAGTGGTTGGATGATTCTGTAACAAAGTAATGCCTCAATTCGTAACTGTATTATGTTTAAAAGGTTTATTGTTTATCTTAAATTAAAATGTCAACTTAAACGATTAAAAACAGTAATCGAAAAGTTGAATAAGAAAGAATTCGACATTCAACTGGAATTACTTCTCTTACAAGCCAAACCTTCATATACTGATGAAGACATTATAAAAGAAATATTTCTAATTAAATTGGGAGAAAATATAAGTAAAATTAAATGTTACTCAAATTCAATTTTGCCTTTCTTAGAAATAAATGTAAGTCTTCAAAAAAAATCTATATTTTTATAACACATCATCAACATGAAAATAGAAGTTAAGAAAATCAAACACGCTCGTTCTCTTTCAGAAGAAACAAACGCCTTCACTGCTCAACTCTACGTAGATGGTGAACATATTGCTGATTGTAAAAATTCAGGAAAAGGAGGAATGACAGATGTTTATTCTAAGTATTCTGAAAACAAAACTAAGCGTGAATATTATCGACAGATGGTTCAAAAGACTGAAGCGTTCTGTAAAACTCTTCCAAAATATAAAGGGAATTTAACAATGTCTTTGGATTTTTACATTGATTTGGAAATTGAAAAAGATTTGAATAAAAAAGAAACTGAAAGAATATTAAAAAGTATTAATAAAAAATGTTTAAATTCAGTTGTTGTTATTTCCAAAAAGAAATTAGAAGGTTTTATTGCAGGTATATACAGTCTTCAAAATAAGGATGTAAAAATGTACAGTTGGAAAAAACCTATTGCTGATATTCCTGATGCTATAATCAAAGCACAACTTCCTGCAATTAAAGCAAGGCTGATTGGTGATGAATTCATTTATAATAAAAACTTGCCTGTATAATAATGGAAGAATACGAAAGAGTCGCAACAGAAGAAATTAACCGACAATGGAGGTTAGGTATTAATCCTGCTGTATACAATGGTTACTACTTTTATATTTAATTGTAACAAATCCATCTTACATTTCGTAACTACATCATGACAACTGACGAACTAAAACAAAAAGGCATTGATGCTGCTAATGCAGTAAGCAATATTGTAAACTATTCTGGTGGTGCCGGTACAAATGCATTCCTGGAACAGATGAGCAGAGACCATCGTACTCTCCAGCAATCTTTCACCAGGCTCTGTCTTCAGTGGCTGGAGCAAGTAGCAGAACGAAAAGGACCACAATTTACTGATGCCAGAAATGAAACATCTCAGGAAATTGCTGAAAATTTAATTGGTGAAGAACTTCCTTCCCAAAAAATCTTGGAACAAATGATGGACGAATTTGCTAATACAATAGCCAAAAAACATAACATCTCAGTTGAACAAGTAAAACAAAATTGGGATATTTATAAGCCCTCAAAATGGTTACCTCATATATAAAATTATGTCATCTCAAAGATTCATTCAGTCATTATTTACCGGTGAAACTTTCTTTACTAAAGAAGTAGAAAAAGAACAACGTGATGCAATATGCCCAGTTCGTGTTATTAATGAACATAACAGAATTGTAGAATTCTGCCAAACTAATCAAGAAGCACAAAACAAAATTAAAAAAAGGAATAATGCTCTTAAATTATTAGGCAGATGTCCTAAAGATTATCGTATAATTACTAAATCAAATAAAGGGGAATTTAACAATGGGAAACATAACTCTGTTGTATATAAATAAGAAACACAAATGAAAAAAACATTTCTAATTATCATATTTAGTTTATTAACTTGTATGGTAGCAAGTGCTCAAAAAGTAGAAAAAGATAGTTTAATAGAACTAAGGATTTCTACCTTAGAAAAAAACAATGTGGAATTAAACCATAATTTGGATGTTTTCGAAAAAAGAAATAAAGATAGGAATTCTATATTATTTGCTGGTTTAATATTTGAAACTATCGGATGTATAATTCTGAATACAAAATATTCTAATTTTGATAATGTAGAAGCATCAAAACCTTTTTTTATAATAGGTGCAAGTTTTTCTATTACTTCTGTTGTTTTAACTTTAGATAATACTAAATGGATAAGAAAAAATAAAAGATTAACATATAAAGAATTTAAAGAACTTAAATCTGTATATGAATAGAAATTCGTAACAAACCAACTCTCCCTTTCGTAACTATATCATGAGCAAAGCACACGCAAATAAAGGAGTTCTACGGAACAAAAAACCTTTAAAAAATATTGTTTATGAAATTGAACTTTCTCAACTGGAAAAATTAACTTCAGAAGAAAAGGAAAGATATAGTAAATATAAATTCAAAGAATTGGGTTACTTGGTTTTATATTGGTGGT
>ERZ650304.196-NODE-196-length-38360-cov-5.256833_pt1 | contig 38360 bp, 56 predicted proteins | sample MGYA00376240_ERZ650304 | MGnify/ENA primary metagenome ERZ650304 (study PRJEB26733, sample SAMN07839271) | wastewater metagenome | biome: small river; feature: stream; material: water | place: USA: North Carolina | collected 2016-03-01 ... | reverse complement strand
AGCGGCCTGCCCCGGAGCTACACGGCCGGTACCGCGATTTGGAAGACCAGTGGCGGTACCGTGCTCGCTCCCCTTGTGATCACGAGCGGCGGCGGCGCGAGTTCCACCAGTGCGGTGCTGACCTACGCGACGCGTCCTCGAGTCTTGGGCGGCGCCGTGTTCTCCAACGGCACCGTTGGCTCGGATCTCTTGTTCTGTGGCGCCACGACGACGCTGAGTGGGGCTGGCGCCGGTACGCTGCCGCTCATGTTCAACAATGCCAGTTCGCTCCCCGACAATGCGTCGGTGCGCGTGTACCGGAACCCGTACGGTTGGCAGGCCGACACGCCGCTCAAGAACGTGCTGCGCGCCGTGAACGGCGCCACGTCGAACGCGTTCATCGTGCTACTCCCGGGCACACAGCCGCGCACTGCCTGGGCGGTCGTGCGGTTCGCGGTGTGGGCGCCGGTCGGCACGAACTTCTGGTCGAGCAAGAGCGTACCGAACACGAACAAGATGCCGGTGACGTTCGAAGTGAAAGACGTCAACACGGCCGAGACGTGGACGGAATCGGCAGCCGTGGACATCCCCGCGGCCTTTGCGACCGACGAGCGCCCCGTGCCGGCGTACTTCACCAAGAAGGTGCAGTTCCCGCTCACCGCCGCGCGGTCGCTGACGTTCAAGCTGACCTCGAGCGACGCGTCGAACTCGTTCATCCTGAACAACCTCTTCCTGTTGCAGGGGCAGGTGATGATCACGAGCGACGACGCCGTGCCGTTCACGCCGGCCTCGCACGCGAACACGCTCGTGTTACGCGGCAATCGCCGGCTGCTCGTCGCCGACGCGGCCGCCGCCCCCATCTCCGGGACGATCGTCGACCATTCCCAGCTGCCCGGCGCGCAGCTGTTGCCGCAGAAAATCGTGCTCGGACAAGACGTGATTATCGCGGATGTCGATGACATCCAGCGCGCCATGCAGATCACGCGGCGCGCCAGCAATCCCCTGCTGTACGACGTCGACTTCGACCGCGATCTGCCTTTCTTCACGGAGCTCGCCGTGCAATGAGCATTTACCTGAACGGTGTCTCCCACGTCGACTTGGGACTGATGGTGACCGAGGGGGGCCCTGCCGTGGCAGGGTTTCCACGCGAGCGCACGATGCTGTCGTGGCAAGGGCGCGCCGGCACGCTGCCCGCGCCGGTCAGCACCACGCCCGCGCGCGTGCTGCGGCTCCAGTACGACGGACCGACCTCGATGACCGTCGCGCAACGCAACACGGTGCTGCAGCGCCTGTCGGCGCTCCTGACCGGGCCCGTCGAAGTGCAGCTCACGGATGGGACGGCCCGCCGACTGCACGGGCTCTGCACCGTCTACGACGCGGCGATGTATCAGCCGTCGTTCGTCAATGTGGCCCCGCGCATCACGGTCGAAATCACTTGCCCGAAGGCGACGCTCGAGGACCTCGAACCCGCGCAATACATCCTGGGGAGCACCCGCGTCCGGATTCCCATCGGCACGGCCGGCCACTTCGCGCGGTTCTACATCACCGGCGCACAGTCGTCGGCGTTCTCGATCGTGTACCGCGATTTCCGGGGCACCGAACAGGGCCGCATCGAGTGCGCCCCCTCGCTGGCGGCCCATGAGACGCTCGTGATCGACGGGTTCTCGCGCCAGTTCGCGAAATACAACACCAGTAACGTCGGCGTGCTCGTGCCCAGCTGGAACACCACCGTCACGTGGCCGGTGATGGTGCCGCGGCACGCCCAGCGCGAACTCGCGCTCTGGCCCACGCTCGAAGCGAGCGTGCCGGTGCTCGTCCGCTACCGTCGGCAATGGGAGAACTGATGCGCTTCGTTCCGGTTCCGCGCGACGTCGATGAACTGACGCCGGTCTCGCAGTGCCTGCACCATTGGCGCGGCTCTGATCTGGAGCTGGCCACCGTTGACGGACGGGTGGGCACGCTCACGCGGGCGCTCGATCTCGGCGTCGACGACATCAACAACGCCACCGCGTTCACCACCGGCTACCATCAGCCGAGCTGGGAGAACATCCAGGCGTGGCCTATCAACGGCGTGTTCGAGGAATCGATGATGTTGCGCCTGGGCGCGGCGGACAAGTTCACCTTCGACGTCGACTTCCTGCCGCAGGCGCTGGGATTCTATCACGAGTTCGTCGCAGGCAATCCGTTGCCGACGTCCGGGCTGGCGCTGTGGTCGATCACGAATGACGCGGTGAGTGGGGCGCGTCTGCTGGTCGATTCGACGGGCACCTACTACCGACTCCGGCATCACAACGGCTCGACCGAAATCACGTGCACGCTCGCAGCTGCACCGGCGATTGGCGATCGCGTGCGCATGTACGGGTTCCTCAATGCCAACGGTAGTATCCAGCTGTGGCAGTCCATCAATGAGGCAGCCTTCACGACGGCCAGCAATGCGTCCGCGAACGCGCTCGCGAGCGGCTGGGGATCCGGCGCCAAGCTACGCTACTGCGGGAGCGGCACGTCGACGGGCGCGACGGTGTGGGAACGGGTGTTCAAACTGATCCCGGGCGCGCCCAGTCTGGCGCAGTTGCAGCGGATCTTCTGATGCAAAGTGCTCTGACCGCGACGGATGTGGAGATGGTGAAAGTCGTTGGCTCGCTGGTGTCCACGATCGTGGGTGGCTCCGTGGTGTTCATATGGCGCGAGCTGCGCCGTGCCCGCATTCGCCAAGAGCGCGAGGCGAAGCAACGGGAAGACAAGATCAAGGCCGAGGCGGAAGAGAAGGCCGTGCAGGACTTGGCGATTCGGAAGCGCGACAAACGCCTGCGGTATCTGCTCCGCGAAGTGAAACAACTGCAGACGTTCGTGGCCACCGTGCTCAAAACGGTGTCCGAGATCGAGTATCAGGTGAAGCCGAACGGATCGGGATCGATGAACGATCGCATCACGAACCGACTAGATGCGCTGCACGCCGAAGTGTCGTTCGAGATCTCGGCGCGGCGCCTCACGGAACATCGCGCGGTGTTCGAAGGTGCCGTGATGCTCGATGGGACCGTGCGGGCCGTCAGTGTGAGTCCGCAGTGGACGCGGATCACGGGGCTCGGCCTCGACGACATGCAACACGACAACTGGCCGCGCTGCATCGCGCCCGAGCACTACGACCGTGTGATGAAGGCCGCGGAAGCCTCTCGCACGCACGGCCGCGCGCTGCACGAGACGTACGACGTGATCAATGTGCTGAACGGCGTTCGCACCACCGTGACGCACACCGCCTTCCCGATTCGCCACAACGACTCCCCGAAAATTGGGTGGTGGGTGGCGAGTCTCACCCCGCTCTACACGCCGACCGCGCTGGTGACGAAATGACGCCGACGACGACCGATACCGGCCGCAAGTACAAACTCGCGCGCTTTGTGCTCCTCGTGGGACTGACCTATGGCCTTGCGTGTCTGGCCGCGATGGTCTACTCCCCAACCATCGCGCAACACATCGCCTCGATGGGCGGTAGCATTTCCCTGCTCGCGGGCGTGGTCGTGACGATGTTCTCCTCGGCGAACGCGTACATCAGCGGCAAGGCGATGCAGACTGGTACTGATCCCATCCCCACGGAGCGCGCATGAGTCGCTTCGGCATCGTTCCGCGCGACGTGCCGGTGCAGCGGAGCCTCGCGCTGTGCGCCCCGCGCATGCGCACGGCGGTGGAACGCATGCTGGCCATGCTCGAGGGCGGTCCCACGGAGGCGGTGTTCGAAACGCTCCGCACCGCCGAGCGCCAGCGGTATCTGTATGGGTTCGGACGCGCATACGATGACGGCCGCGGCCGCGTGACGCAGGCGGCCACACACCTGCAGTCCTGGCACGGCTTCGGCCTGGCCGTCGACATCGTCGAGAAGGACGCCACGCCCTGGAATGTCCCGGTCGGCTTCTGGAATGCGATCGGCGATGCCGCGCGCGCGAACGGGTTGTTCTGGGGAGGCGCCTGGAACACGCCCGATCTCCCGCATGTGCAGTGGAAACAATGCCCGGCGTCGCCCACGGATGCGGACCGAGAGCTGCTCGCCCGTGCGGGCATGCCGGCGGTGTGGGAGAAGTACGGAGCCGCCGCATGAGCCGCGTGGCCCTGTTGCTGCTGCGCAAGTACTGGCCCGTGGCCGTCGTCGTCCTGCTGCTCGGCGCGGCACGTGTGCATGCGGCGCATTCCCGTGCCGCCCATCGTGCGGACGTGGCGCGCGCGGATTCGCTCGCCCGCGTCGAGACGCGCGACAGCATCGCTGAGGTCGCGGCCGCCCAAGTCGCGGCCGCCACTGCGGCGCGCGCGACGGCAGAAGCCGCCCTCCGTACTGCGCGTGCGGCACAAGCCGCGGACGCGCGCTATCTGCAGCGCGTGATTGCCGGGCGCGCCGCGACCGACTCGTTGTACGCACGGGAAGCACGTCTCACCGCGGCCGCGCGCACCGATAGCACGGTCCGTGCGGTCGTGGATGCCGCGCATGGCGTCGCGGTCGAGAACGACACCCTCAAAGCCACGGCATCGCGGCTCTTGGTGCACACCGCTGAGGTGGAGCGCCGAAGCGACGAACGCCACACCGCCGACACGGCAGCGATCCGCGGCCTCGCCGGCACGGTGGTGACGGTGCGCGACTCGCTGGCCCTGGAGGCGCGGCGGCCGAAGCGCACCAAGAAGGCAGTCGCCCTCGCGGCCGGCATGGGTGCGGCCACCACGACGGCGCTGCATGTCGCGTGGCATCTCCTCAAACATCGGATTCGGTAAGCATGCTGGCACTTCTTCGCGTCGGCCTCGCGCACGTCCGCGCGCACGCACTCGCGCTACTGGGCGCGATCGTGATTGCGGGCGTTCTTGTGTATCCGTCGCTCAGCCACGCGCAGACGACGCGCGTCGTGCTGCAACGCGACAGCGTGCTGCTCATCGCCACGCTCCCCCGCTGCACGACCGCGTGCCCGGATTCCGTGCATCTCGCCTGGACGTACGGGGCGCAACGCATCGCGCACATCGTGAAACCGAAAGCGATCGACACGGTGCGGATGGCGCGCCGCCCCGTCCTCGACTCGGCCCGCCTGACATACACGCCCTTCAAGGGGGTGCCGCAGGTCGTTGCGATCCCCGCGATGACCACCACCAGCGGTGGCAGCAGCGCGCCACCATCGGGAACGCCGACGAGCGGAAGCGGGACGACGACTACAGGTAGCACACCCAATACCGCGCCTGACCCCACGCAGGGCACGATCGCCGCACTGCCGCGGTCGGTCCCGGTGACGACGACACCGGGACCGACGCGCACCGTGCGTGTGCGCGCGGGCGCGGATCTGCAGGCCGCGTTGAACGCTGCACAACCCGGTGATGAGCTCGTGCTGGACCAGGGTGCGACGTGGACCGGCAACTACGTGCTGCCGGTGAAGGCCGCCGGCTGGGTCACCGTGCGCGCAGAATCGCTCACTGCGCCAGGCGTGCGCGTCATGCCAGCCTCGATGGGGCGCGCACCCAAGATCGTCACGCCCAACTACGCGCCCGCGCTCGCGACCGGCGGCGCGACCGCGCAGTGGCGGCTCGTCGGCCTCGAAATCGCGCATCAACCCGGCGCCGCCTACAACTACGGTTTGGTGGTGCTCGGCGCCGGTACCGAAACAGCATTAGCCGCGCTGCCGTCGGACATCATTCTCGATCGCGTGTACGTCCATGGGTCACAGACCGATGGGGTCAGCCGGTGCGTCGCGTTCAACGGGAAAGCACTCACGCTGATCGACTCATGGTTGGCGGAATGCCATGCCCTGGGCAACGATTCGCAGGGCGTCGGTGGTTGGAATGGTCCGGGCCCGTTCCTCATCGAGAACAACCACATCGAGGGCGCGGGACAGGGCATCATGTTCGGCGGCGCCGATCCGGCGATTGACCAGCTGTCCCCCAGCGACATCACGATCCGGCGCAACCACTTCTTCAAACCGCTCAGCTGGGGTGACGGCCGCTGGAGTGTGAAGGCCGTGCTCGAGCTCAAGCATGCGAAGCGCGTGCTGTACGAAGCGAATGTGCTGGAGAATCACTGGTCAAACGCACAGTCTGGATGGGCGATCGTCCTCATGTCGACGTCGCAGTATGATCGGGCGCCGTGGTCGGGCGTTCACGATATCACGATTCGCAACAACATCATTCGGAACAGCGCCTCTGGCATCAACATCAGTGCGCGGTACAACGCGACGGTCGTCGAGGGGACGCGCCGCGTTACCATGACGAACAACTGGCTGGACAACGTCGGACGTGATCCCATCTCCCAACAGAACGGCAAGATCTTGCAGATCCTTGGTGAGGTGGAAGACATCCAGTACATCCGCAACACCGGCACGCTCACCCTCCCCAAGTACGCACAGGCGGTCATCGGTTTCATCCAGATCCCGACGAAACGCACGATCATCACGGACAACATCTTCCCGCAGAGCAGTTACGGGCTGATTGCCGACAACGGCGCACCGCAGTCTGTCTGGGGGCCGGACGCGATCATTGCGCGGAATGTCATTCCCGATGCCGTTGGCACGTGGAACGGTCCACTGGCGTCGGGCGCCGATTTGGTGGCGTTGAACGCGGCGATCGCGGGCGTGGTGCGCTGATGGCATTCGAGAACGCGGAGATCATCGAAGTCTCCGGCACGAAGACCGGACTGGAGGCGGGTCAGAAGATCGCCGCCGATCTGGTCAATGGTGCGCTCGTCCAGCGTATCAAGATCGTCAACGGCGCCGACGGCAGCGACACGCCGCTCAACCCGCTGACGGATACCGAACTCCGCGCCAGTGCCGTGCCGGTCTCGCTGGAAGGGGCGGCGACCGAAACGACGCTCTCCGCGCTCAATACGAAAACCCCAGCGCTCGGCCAAGCGTTGGAAGCCGCGAGCGTCCCCGTGGTCTTGCCGGCGGCGCAGGTCGCCACGCTCGCCACCGAAAACACGCTGGCGGCCCTCAACACCAAGACGCCGGCGCTCGGACAGGCCCTCGCGGCCGCCAGTGTGCCGGTCGTCCTCACGGCCGCGCAACTCACGACGCTCACGCCACCGGCCGCGATCAGTGGATTTGCCACCGACACGAAGCTGGACGACCTCAAGACACTGACGGGCGCGGCGAACGAAACCGCGCCAGCGAACGATACGGCCGCGAGTGGCCTCAACGGCCGCCTGCAGCGGTTGGCGCAGAACATCACGGCGCTGATCGCGAAGTTCACCACCGGCGCCGGCACCGCCACCAGCGCGCTGCGCGTCACGCAGGCGAGTGATTCCCCCGACGTGGCGGCACTCGGTGCGACGAGCAGCCCTGCGGTGGTGGGCGACGTCGACGGGACGGTGATAGCGCATTTGCGGGGGCTCAATCTCAAAGCGCCCGCCTCGCAAGCGACGCAGCCCCTTGACACGGACGCCGGGATGCCCGTCCGCGCCATTGGCGCCGAACTGTGGCGGGTGTCGTTCGCGAAGGTAGCCGCGTCCGGGACCGACGCGCCCGACTTGTCGCTCCGTCAGACCGGCAGTGGCATGGCGGTCTCGCAGTCGGCGGGCAACTTGGTGGTCACGACGGGCACGACCGCCAATGCAGAAACACTGATCCGCTCGACGCGCACGTTCCGCGATGCGCACACGTTCCGCGCGCAGTGCATTCTCTCGCAACGTATCGCGAACAACAATTTCGAGTTCGCGCTTGCGGATCTGATCGGTGAATCGCTCGCGTTCACGATGAACAGCGCGACGAGCGTGACGGTGACGTTTCCTGCGAACCCGTTCACAAGCGCGAATGTTGGGCAGTCGTGCAACCTGAGTTGCATCAGTGGCATCGCCACCGCGCCGCCGATGCGCGCGGCCATTGCCTCGGTCAGCGGCTCGACCGTGACGTTCACCGTCGCCGGCTGGACGTCCACCGGCAGCGGGACGCTCACGGTGTGGGGGTGGAACTACCACCGCGTGCTGTACACCGGCACGACGGCAACGGCCGCCAATTACGATGCGCAGCGGAACGGCTGGAACTCCGGCGATACCGTGGCCACGATCAACACCACGCTCACCGGCCACATCGCGCAGTTGCAGTGTTCGGGACAGCGGGCGGTGTTTTCTGACGAACTGGTCGCCAGCTCCCTGACTTCCAGTCTCGCGCAGCGCGCGGACCGCAAGGCCAACATTCCCGACGACGATACGCCGCTGTACCTGTTCGTGCGCGCGTACAATGGCACCGCGAACCCCGCGACGACCACCACGTGGACCGTCGGCTTCGTAAGCGTCAAGCTGGGCGGTCGACTGGAAGTGACGGTAGCCGCGGGTGAGCAAGGCGGGGTGGGAACCGCGGTCCCGATCAACGGGCCGGTCACAGTAACCAGTGGCACCGTCACGCTCTCGGCGAACACGCCGACACTGGCGGCTGGCACCAACCTAGCGGGCGATACGGGCGTGCAGTACCGCGCGAGCGCGACGGGCGCCGCATCGTTGGCGCTGGTGCTCGCCACGGCGTCGACCAACGCCACGACGGTCAAAGCGAGCGCGGGGCGCATGCTCGGATTCGTGCTCACGAATACGACCGCGAGCGCAAAGTTCGTGAAGTTCTACAACAAAGGCAGCGCACCAACGGTTGGGACCGATATCCCCATCGCGACGATCGGCGTCCCGCCCAACGGCACGCTGACCTTCGCGCTCGAAGGCGGCATGGCGTTCTCGTTGGGAGTGAGCTATGCGATCACGGGCGCGTCGCCCACGAACGACACCACGGCCGTCAGCGCGGGCGACGTGACCGGCACGATCGCGTGGGTCTGATGCTACTCCTGCTCGCAGGGCTCGGATGCGGAGACGAGAACGTCATCCGGCGCACGATGCGCGTCGTAGCGGTAGAAGCGTTGGATGTCGTGCCCCGTGTCCTCGCGATCTCTACGACGCCGCAGCTCCAGGCGCGCACCGCGACCCCCACGGTTGCGCGCATCTCGACGACTCCGACCATCCGCCCGGCCTAATGGCGACCACGATTGCGCAGTTCCTAACACTCATCGCTGACAACGACTTCGCGGCGCGGGTGCGCCTGCAAGAAGTTGAGTCGCCGACGGGCGCGCTCGTCGATGTTACGAGCGGCACGGTCACGGGTTTCTTGTCCGTCACCGATGATCTCGAGACGGCGGCGAAGGCACACCCGGATTTCACCGTGAGTTACACGTGGACAGGGGAGGATGGCTGGTGGCTCGCCACCATAGACAAGGCGCTGCTCAACCCCGCAACGCTGCGCGCGACGTTCGAGAACCCCGAGTGTTACCTGTTTGCGATCAAGTCGGGTGACTTCAAAGCGTCCGTGAAGTGCAAGATCAAGTACACCAACCCCATGGTGGTGACCGCATGAGTGCGAAAGACGGACGGCCGGAATTGACAGTCGAGGACGCGACGCTGCGGCCGGGCACGCTGTTCCTCGCGAGCGGGCGGTTCTGGCGCATGCTGAACGGCGCGTTCCTCAATGACAACGACAGCGAGATCGTCGCGTTCATCGCGCCGGTGGATACGCACACGAGCGTTCCGTCGTACAACCCACTCCCCGTTCTCGTGTCGAGTGCCCGAGAGGCGGGGCGTCGCACCTTCACCGTGGATGGAACGCTGCTGCGACCGAACCTGCTGCGCGGTATCTTCCGCGACCGCCTCGCGTACTTCACCGTGATTCAGCCGGGCGTCGCGCGCGTCTCGGTCAAGCTCTCGGTGGTAGTGTAATGGCGCGCCAATGGTCAGCAACGCTTCGGAACGCGCTCCGTGATGTCTACGTGTCGGCGTTCCCAGCCGGGACGGTGATCGACATTCGCACGGGCGGACCGGCCGGTGTGAGCAACAGCGCTGGCGGCACTCTCCTCGCTCAGGTCACGACGCCTGCCACACCGTTCAACACGGCCACTGGGCAAGTGACAAAGAACGGGACGTGGCAGGACGCGTCTATCAACGCGAGCGGGACTGCCGGTCACTACCGAGCCGTCTCTGGATCGAACATTGAAGAAGGCACGATCGGTCTGGCCGGATCTGGAGCGGACATGATTGTGTCTTCGACGACATTTGTCGCGGGAGAGCCCTTCGACATCACGGCATGGACGATCACGATGCCGGGAGCGTAAGCGATGGCCATCACCGCTCAGTATGATTTCAACGGGGCAGACGGGTCAGACGTCACGCTGGACACGCCCACCGTGGGCGCCGCGCTGGCCACGTGCTCGTACTCCTTGGGCCCGTTGGTCACCAAGAGCGGAAGGGCACACTCTAACTTGTCGGCGGGAAACTACGGTTTCGTTGAATCCGCGGGTCCAGCGGCGGACTACAAGGTCAAGGCCATCATACGACGCGTTGCCGCCACCAGCGGTGCCGCAGGCGATATCCGCTTGCGGGCGAGTGCGGCGGACAAGTTCATTGGCTTCTATTTCAGCGACACGCAGATTGCGCAGTACGAGAATAACAATGGCTCGCTCACCTTCATCAACTATCTGTCCAACACGTTCACGGTCGGACAGGACTACACCATCGAGCTCTGGGTCAATGGGTCCACCGCTCGATGGTCCGTTGATGGTACGGAGGTCTTTTCGCCGGCGACTTGTGCGATCACCGGCACACAGAAAGCCGTCCTCGTGCTGGGAAACGCAACCCAAGCCTCCACCGCTACGAACGGATTCCACTGCGACAAGTTTTGGGTCGAGACGTTCGGAGGTTTGGAAGGTGCCGTGTCTGCGACGCCTGCGCTGAGCAGCGCCCTTACCGGTGCGCCCACGGTGCCGAAGCAGTTTGCGACGCGATGCATTCCGGACGGCGATCAGACGCCACTTTCTGGTTACGCCTCGTCGCACACAGGCGGCGTGTCCACCACCTCTTTTCACTTCGCACGCGCAGCCGTATCAGCGCTTCGACTCCTCTGCTGGAATGGGCGCACGACCTGGAATGGCGTCACCTATGGCAGTGAGTCGGGGAACGGAGCGTCGATGACGATCGAAACGGCCATCGAGTACCCCGTGGGCACATTCACACGCATCAAGTGGGGCGGTAGCAACTCAGGAACGATTGCCAACAACGCGCTAGCGTACTCCGACTACGCGACGGTTTCCATCCCCAAGGGTGCGAAGTTCTTCATCCACATGTATCGGGTGTGTGCGGGAGGAGTGGGTTATAACCCCCTCGGTAACGCGACATCCGGAGACCGGTACTCGCACAACGGCTCCAGTCTGGTGATGTCGGGCGGCGTTCCCAATGACTTCCCGGGGCGCACGTCCTCGCCCCTGGCGATTCTGGCTCGCACGACCGCACGCTCTGTCATCTTCTTTGGCACGAGCCGCACGACGGGTTATTACGACACCCGGGACGCTACCGGCGACATCGGCGGTATCATTCGATCGATCGGTCATAAGTACGGGTACATCAACACTGGCATGTCAGCAGATCGCCTGAGCGCGTTCATGGCGAATGTGAACACCGCCCGTATGGCCGTGGCGAATCACGTAACAGACGTAATTATCGACCACGGCATCAACGACGATCAAGGCACCATCCAAGCCAATGAGCTGTCGTTCGCTGGGATGTTTCCGGGGCGATTCGTTCACGGATGCACACAGGCGCCGGTGACCACCGGTGCATGGACACTGGCGGATGGATCAGACCAGACCGTATCGCGGGATCTGAGTGCGCATCGCGCATGGCTCTTGGGCCACCCGGCGCCATTCACGCGCATTTTCGATGTCAACGCCGTTGTGGCGCTGTTGGGTAACGAAAAGAAGTGGCACGCAGGCTACACCGACGACGGCGTACACGAGAACGCGACCGCGTTCGCCGCGATCTACGCCGCCGGCATCGTGCGCATCGAAGACACCGGCCCCCGCCTCTGGGCTCGCCTCGTTGGCCCGCCGGACACCCGCGCGCGCCTCTCGGCACTCTCTCTGCTGCAACAGCGCCTCGTCGGCCCGCCCGACACGCGAGCCCGTCTCTCACACCTGCCGAACCCATGACCACGACGCTGTCTGATCTGGCGCTCTTCAAGAACAACGACTGGATTCCCACGGTCTTTTTGTATTGGCCGACGGAAGACCAGACGCAGGAACGTCCCTACACCAAAGCGGATGCCGATAGCGAGGGAATGCCCGAAGTGTTCCTCTCGCGCACGGACAATCTGGACGCGGAACTCGGCGACGCCGACTCGCCGTCGGATTTCGAAGTGACCGTCACGCCGCAGGGTGGAACGGCGACCGATGGAGACTGGGCACTGTTCCTCGATGCCTCGGCCATCACCGCCGACAACTGCGACGGGTTCTTCGTCGACGGGAAAGTCTACGTGCACATCAAAGTGACGGCCGGTTCGCACCAAGTGCTCGAAATCGCCTACGAACCGAAGCGGTTCGCGACGACGCTGTAGGTCCCTTCCCTCTTTCCGGAGTCTGTCATGTCCGCACAATCCGTTGCCGAACTGCGCGCCGAGATGCTCGAGCTGGTCGCTGGCGTGCGCTCCGAAGTCGCGGAGCTTCGCGCGCAGCTGCTCCCCACCTTGACACCTGCGGCCGACGCGAAGCAATCCAAGGGGCTCCCCGTCGGCTTCCGTCGCATGGACGGCGCTGTGCTGCTCGCTGATGGCACGTGGCAGTTCGGCAGCACACCCACGGGTCAACCGGTCAACACTGTTCCCAACGTGATGCCGCGTGTGACTGACGAGTGGGGCCCGGGGGCCCTCGTGCGTCGCGCCGGCGTGCCGTCGGATCCGCCCTACACCGTCACGGCCGTGAGCGACACGATCGTGACGGCCGAGAGCGACCGCCAGGACGGCCAACCGCAGCTGCTGCAGCTGCCGCCGTCGCAGCTGGAGCTCATTCGGCCGGCGGGCGGATGACGCTCATCGCGTGGGATGGCAAAGTGCTAGCAGCCGATCGCAACTTGTTCCACGGTGATGACATCATCGGCCAACACAACAAGTTGCTCCGCATCGACGCGGACCGGATCGGTGCCTTCTGCGGTGTGCAACCCGTTGGCTGGCAGATCGTGGAGTGGTTGCGAAACGGCGGGCGCCGTGAGGAATACCCGTCCGATGCACGGAACGAGAACATGTTGACGGATCTGTTCGTCGTCCACCGCGACGGGACGGTGCACATCTACGGCAAATCGCCCTGGCCGAGTGTGCTGCGCATGCAGCGACACGCCATCGGCATGGGGGCCGAGTACGCGCGTGCGGCGATGCAGTGTGGACGCGATGCGGTGCAAGCAATCGAGGTGGCCGCCGTGTTCAACCACTGGGTTGGCGGCGGCGTGGACACGATGGCGTTCGATGGCTGATTTGTTCTATTAACGGTTGTATCTGCCGTGTAGTATGGCTCAATCTCCACCAACATCCCGCTCACGCTCTGAGATGACCATTTGTTGTGCATCTTCAAGAGACCGTCCTTGGCCGACGAGATCGATCAACTTCCTAGTGGCGGGGTCATTGTCCACGGAATAGAAATGGCCGCCTTTGTGCAACACTCGAAGTATATCTTCGAACGAACTATCACCGAAGGTTCTTTCCACAAACGCCTTCGCTACGGCGCGACCGAGCGGTGTGAATTTATACGATATCTTGCCAGCGAGATCGATGTTCGTCAAGCCAGGAGTCTCGAGCGCTCCTACCGTGTTCGGGAGTGAGCACTGAAGCACTCCTTGCTGGAGAAGACGGGAGAACCCGTCCATCACGCGGGGGTTTTCAGCAAGATGTCCGAGCGGCGTCGGCGCACTCAGGTCTGTAATTGGACTAAGTCCAACCATGAGCAGAAACTCAAACGACGAGACATCGATAGTATCGACGATTGACTGCACCGCAAGGTGACGCGTCAGGTCCACTTGTGCGAGCGCGCGCCGAAGTGACTCGGTTATCTGTTCCCGTGCGCGTGCAGGTGCATCCACTCCGCTGTCAGGATGATAGCTCTCTGCAAGGATTGGTGCGATGTCGAACGGCAAGCTGTCGTTGTCTGATCGCACAACCAATACTTCTTCCGGTCGCCTTACTGCTTGCGCAATTCCCAGTTCGTACATGACGTTTGCATTTCGCACTCCATTTTCCGTGGTCACATCGCATAGGATGAGCCGAGATGTGCGAATATCCTCCAGTATCTTGACAGGGATTGAGTCTGAGGTCTTCGAGAGGTCCACCCGATGCGGATCTAAGTCCGCGTGACGGATCGCCGGATCTAGCACAGCGGTCCATCGGAGTGTGAACCGATCGCTGAATGGCATCGCGACGAAGACCTTGTTGTTCGTTGGGAAGGCCGGAAAGAGGTTGTAAAAGGCAGATGGGTACACGTGGGCGGCTTTCTCCAGAGCTGGTGAAAATGGGTCACGAAACTGTCGCAGCTACGTCCGATGAAAGTCCGGGTTGGAGTGGAGCTTGGCAAGGTGCGGACTTCAACGGGCGCGCAGCCTTGAAGCTCTCTGTGGTGCCCAACGGCATCGCCTGGTATCTTTCGGGATGCTCGGATAGGACGACGTCTATCCGCCATGCAAATCCGGACTCATTTGATGAACCGCGCCTCGTCCTACAGTCAGCACCCCCACGTGATCAGCGGTGCCGTCCCGCCACCGGTGGAGCGCGTTGTCATGACACCGGATGAGTTCGCGGCTCGATACTATCGGCTCCCCGACGTTACGTGCCCGCCGGGCTCGATGGTACTGGTCACGATCCGCGAGGGGGAAATGCGGTACGAAGTGCAGCTGTCGTCACGACTCGAGCAAGACGGGCTGCACTCCGTGTCGTGGACGTCTACAACCGCCCGGCGTCCATAGCGCGGCGGAGTTTCTCCGCCTGAATGCGATATGCTTCCTCGGGCTCTCCGATCGTGTCCGACAGCTGCAAGAACCCATCGTTCTCGAACTTGCGGAAGATCATCCCCACTGTCGTGTGGTCTACACCCAGTTCCGAGGCCACCTCGGCACTATCTGCGGCCCTGACGTGCAGAAGCCGCGACGCGACCCGCGCCTTCATGGTTTGATAGTCCGGGAGACATGCGTCGGCGTACGCGTTGAACCCGTACGTCGTGACCGTGACACTATGCACCCCATCCCACTCGCTGCTCATCACGCTGCCCACCTCTAGATACGCTCCATCGAGGACCGAAAGGGACGCCAGCATAACACGCGGCGGCATGCCTTGGAGCGTTGGATGCGCGATCAGTTCTTCGGGGCCAGGCAGAGTGTTTCCGTCGATCAGTAGTTCGCAGGCCGCTTGAAGCACCAACGCATCGTTCGGCTCCAGCCCAGGGATCCGGCCGACCGGACGCTGCGTGTACGCTGGTGGACGTCCGAGCGGTGGCTTGTGCCGATATTCTCTGTTGAACACTGCATCCACGATGTTGTCGAGAGATTCTTCATAGGATGCGATGTCGTTGACGGGCTCCCAGACCCGACTGGAAAGCAGCAAGGGCACCTTCACGCGGTCGAGCACCACCGAGATGATCTTCGTTTTCGCTTCAATCGAGCGAATCAGCGCAGCATCGATTTCCTCGACCACCCATGGCTTGTTGATGCTGAATTCAGACAGTACCACGATGAAGGCGGCGCAGTCTTCGATCCCGTCCTGAATCTTCTCCACGAGTCTGTCACCGGGCTGCATTTCCCACTTCGAGTACCACGCATTCACGCCGACACTGCGGAGTTTTGTCGCGAAGTTGGTGACGAACCGCTCTTGGTCCTCGGTCGCGTGGCTGACAAATACGACCGGTGCATCCGTGGTGCTTGCTGAAGTCATTGTAGCTCTGGTGATGGGGATGGAACTCTGCGACGCGCAAAGCGCGTGTCGCGCTGACAATTCACTGACATCAAAGGGTACGTTGACGAATGAACGTCATCGACCTTGTCAAACGGCTGGCCGCAGTTCGTGGTGGAGACGCGCACACCATCCTCGAGTTTCCGGATGGCACCGAGATTCCCTGCACTGAACACAACGGCGAGTTCATGTTCCGGCTCACGTTGATGCTCACTGCCGAAGACAGTACAACACTGGCGCACATCTCTGGCACCTACTTTCGGAACGCTGTTCGCGCTCTAGAACGGAACGAAGTGAGCGCGCGTGGTTGGCCATACGACGGCCACTACGAGGCTCAACACAATGACGGCGATTCCGATCGCGAGCAGCACGATGGCAGCGCGACGCTCTGGCCGACTGGATTCTGACATCCGGCAGTGAAATGAAGATGGTTGAACTTTCTACAGACAGCTGCACGTGCCACCTCATTGCAACGAGATCTCATCCTGTCAGTGCACAGTCCACCGCCTGACGCCCTCGCGTCAGGAGTTTGATCGCGACGCGCGGTCCAGGTAGACTCCAGCGGCAAACACGACAATGCCAACGATCGCGGTCACGGCGATCTGCCCCGCGATTACACCGATGGCGGAATCGTCCGCTCGCCGATCGAGTGCCCCCTTCAGTGCGAGGCCCTGCATCAGCGCGAAGCCCACGATCAGCAGCCCCAGCCCCCGCGCGATCCAACTGATCAGCTTGGTCATGGCTACGGTAAGCATGCCACCTGTCCCACACGCGCAGTCATATAAGAGGTACGACCCCGATTTGACGCGATCTGCGATCGGCTGAAACATCAGCGTCGTCATCAGTCGCACGGCGTCGCGTGGCGTCCAGTGTTCGCCGGCTTCTTCGTTATTCTCTTCATTGAATTTGCGAACCAGTTCCTCGAAGACCGTGCCCATCGAGTGATTGTCCGTTGCTGGATGCTTCACCGAGCCGTTGCCGTTGAGCACGGCATTCGGGCTCAGGTTGATGTCGGGGTCGAGGAACTTCGCGATGAGCGTACCAAGCGCATCCGCCTTTGAAAGTGTTGGAACGTGGTTCCGGAACTTGAAGTTCTCGATAATGTCCTGAACGTTCGTCGAGAATCCGTTGAGATAGTCTTCGAAATCCGCCTTCAGCTGCTGTTGGTTGCCGCGCGACTTGAGATCACGAAGGCTGAACTTCGACGTGTTGTAGAATGCCTGCCCGGCTGCCGAACAGAGTGCGGCACGCTGTTCGGTGATGCCGGCGTCGTCGAGCATTTTCTTGGTGTCGAGCACCTGCTTCTTCGTTGGTTCCAGCACCGCGTCCATCCGCCGCAGGACGCACATTGGCAGAATCACATCGGGATACTTGCCACGCTTGAACAGGTCGCGGAGGACGTCGTCCGCAATGCCCCAGATGAATGAAACGATTTTGTTGTGCGTGGCTTGATCCATGAATGCGGGCTGATGCTGGTGGAGAGGAGGGTGGCGCTGCCTAGTCACTACCTTGTCACTACTTAGTCAATCTCAAGGCAGTGGAGTGAGGATGGGACCGCTTTTGGTCAAGCTCGCTCCAGCACCGACAACCCTGCTTTGGTAGTCCTGTATCGTTGTTTCGGAGAGCTTGGCGAAGCGTCGGTCGGCGCCAGATAACCTCCGTCCATTAGCGGGCGCAAGTGGCGGGTCATCAGATGGGTTGCGTGACTAAGCCCTAGGCGCTCTGCGATAGCACGTCGGGATTGGGGTTCGATACACATCCGTAAAATATTCCGCTGGAGAGAACTGAGGGGCGTTACCTCCTCCTCTATATCCGATCGAAGTGGTCTGTCGAGCGGATGCCGCAACAGCATCGTACTGAAGTAGCTCCGATCGTCGTCTGTGTCGAATTGCGGTTCAGGTGAACCATTCTCGCGCATTGCGCGGATCATCGTCGGGATTCCCGTGCCGCGCCCCTCGGTCAACCGCAGTTCCTTGAGAAACTCTCCGACACGGCGATTCCGGTAACGTCGTGCAACCACGTTGCCGTTGCGAAGCAACTCAAATTTCAGCGAACGATCGGGACCCGGGTAGCTTGTGATTGTCATCGCGTCTGGCGTGACCCGGACTTCGATAGGCTCACGCACGTCATAGCCGCGATGATACACGGCATTCGCCAACGCCTCTTCGACAGCAGCGAACGGAAAGGTCACGAATCGGTCGGCCTCCGCTTTGTGAGGAGCTTTCACCACTCGCTCCTCGATGAATTGCACCTTTATGTATTCCAATGCGGAACGCAATTGGACGTCAAGGGGGCCAACAAACCGCTTTTCCCGTAGCTGTGTTCCTGCGGGGCCGTCCGGCATCGCTACAACATCGATCCATGCCGTTTCGAAGAACTGGTCCGGCCGGTCGGAAAAAAACATCAGCCCAACGTTACGGGGGCGTGGGTTCTCGTCAGGACCATCGACGATTCGCATGACGCGGGCAAGTTCGACGAGGTCCATCTCCGCTGCATCACGGGCCAATGCACTCTTGACGCGCCGGAGATGTCGTTCAATCCGGCGCGGCACCAGCGCTTCAATTTCGGCATGATGATTCATCCGATCATCGAAAGGCACGTTTGCTGCCAACTGCAGTAATTCCTGCTCGATAGGTCCTGTGGCCCGAACGGTTGCAGCCCCCATACGGACGTAGTAGGCGAATTGCTTGTCACCCTTGCCAAGGGTGACAGGAGCCTTGTACGGACGGTTCTGTCCACCAGGCGCCCAGATGACAACGATGCGTTTGCCGTGGAACTCGACCGGTTCTATCACCGGGAAGTAGGTAGGATGGATCCGATTGCATTGCTCCAGAAGCTCCAGTTGAACTCGGTCGACGGTCGCGTCAGAGATGCCGACAGGCGGCAGAACGGGACGACCATCCTGCTCATCCATTCCAATGATCAGGTAACCGCCGCCCCAATTGTGGAAGTCATTCGCGAAGGCGCAGACGGTGTGGATGACTGCCTCCGGATTCCACCCAGCCTTGCACTCAAGGCGCGCCCACTCGACCCTTGCGCACGTAACAGTTCCGTGTTACATATGTATCACGGCCGACAAACAGGCGTAAAACAACGGGGAACGATGCAACCAACCACCGGAAAAGGGCAAGTGATTCTGACGCACATGTCGCTGCGCGCGGCTGCGAAGGCGCTCGAGACGACCGTGTACGGCGTGCAGATGCTGCTGGCCGACGGGGTGCTCGAACGGGTGCATGTGATCACACCCGACGGCGCGACGCGTCCCGCGATACGTGCTGCCTCGGTGGAGGCGGAGCTCGCCCGTCGGAAGACCGCCGCTGCGGGCAAGCTGACGAAGAACCGCGGCGCCGCAGCGTAAGCGGCTCCGCGGCCAACAGGATCTGAGCAGGTAGGGCATTCTCGACATTCGCCTCGGAATGCCCCCGGACAAACCGATTTCGCGCACGGAATCGGCCAGAAATGACAAACGCTGCCGTGCGGGCAGCGCTGTCATGAAGCAAGGGGCCGGCTGTGTGGGCCGGCATCATCAACCTACCGGAGAACCGAGCAATGAAGCAAGGGAATGTAGGGGCATTTCTGGTGCGAAAGCCGATCGCACCGGCGGGCGCGTCCGCGTTTCGCACGAGTGGCGAGCGGATGGCCGATGAGTGGCGCGCCGCCCTCATCACGGCCGCGAAATCCTGCGACCGCTACCCCGCCCCGGAACTGATGGAGCGGCTGCGTCCCGAGCGCGGGCGCAGCATTTCTCTCGCCGCGTTCTGTGAGGCGATCATCGCCGTCGCGAACGCCCGCACGCTCAAGATGCCGACGTGGCGGCGGTTTCTTGGCACGCTGGCGGGATCCATCGATGCGCTCATCGTTGCCATCGTCGCCACGCCCGTGCAGTCCTGGAGCGAGGAGCAGGAAGCACAGCGCCTGGGTGACCGCACGCAGGAGCGGGTGTTCCTGAACTGGGAGCAGGCCACCGTGCTGGAACTCAACGAGGCCATCGTCGCGATCGACTGCGAGATGGACGCGAAGCATCGGTTGCGGGCCCACCTCGCCACGCGAAAGGCGGCGCTCTTAGCGCGTCAGGCGGTGCGCGCATGATCGCCGTCCAGCCGAAACCGTTCAACGCGCTCAAGGCGCGTGATCAGATCGTGCGCGGCGTGCGGCAGCGTGCGCCGATCGAGGACGAGAGTGCGGTCACCGACGTCGTCCTGCCCCGCCACTTCTGCCCCTCGCTCACCGAACGGACGTGGGAAGACGTCAACCTGGCTCTCCCCATCGGATGGGGCGTCATCGAACTCAATGCTGCGACGTTCACCGTCACCGTGCTCGGGAGACGGGCATGACACGCGCCGCCCTGCCGCCCTTGAAGCCGCGCTCCGAACGCGAACGCGAGCAGATCAAAGCGCTCATCGATCGCGCGTTACGTGAGAAGCCGACGTCCGCGTGTGTCGAGCACGAGCGCTGGCTCGACAACCTCGTGCCCGTGGTGCGCCCATGATCGATGCCCTGAGCCTCACCACCCTGCTTCGCGCGCTGCTTCTCGTGGCCGCCGGGGTCGGCTGTATCTATCTCGCCGCGCGTCTCCTCCATCGGCTCTGCGGGTGGTACGAGTACGTCGACTGCTCCGAGGCGGAGTTCAACGCATTCGTGAAAGAACATCGGGCACTCGCGGTCGAGCGCAGCCTCGACACACCGTCGACCGAACGCGTCGAGTACTTCCAGCACGGGGAGTTGCGCGCGGGCTACGTCGTGGTGGAGGGCGTTCCCCAGCAGTGGTTTGTTACGCGGGAGGCCGCATGACCAAGCCACGTGTTCTGCTCGTTGGCAAGAACGGTCGCATCGAACGCATCGACGTCGCCGCCATCCGACAGTTCGGCGGACTGCAACGCCTGCTCTACGATCTCGCCAAGCACGAAGAAGCGTGCGCGGCCAAACGCCATGCGCAGATGATGCGCCCCACTCAACCCTCGTTGCCATCATGACTGCTGTCACCCATCCTGCGACCGCACACACCGCGCCCGTGCAAAGCCCGGCGCCGAACATCAGTCCGGCGAAGGCGGCCGGCCGTCGTGTTGAAGAGAAGTTGATCGAACTCGAGGAGCGCATCGCGGCGTTCTGCCCGCCAGGCATGACGCCCGGCATGGTGCGTCATTCCACCATGGTGGCGCTCGGGAGCAATGCGGCGCTGCTCAAGGTCGATCCGATGAGCGTCGTCATGTCCGCCATCATCATCACGCAGTGGGGTCTGCAGATCGGACAGACCGCCTACATCCTGCCCTATGGCGGTGTGGCGACCCCCGTCGCGGACTACAAAGGCTACATCGAGCTGATCACCGCGACGCGCCTGGTCAAGAACGTGAATGCGAAGGAGATCCGAGAGGCGGATGTGTTCGAGTACACGGAAGGAGAGCCCATCGTGCATCGCCCGCATTGGCGCGACAAGACGGGTCCCATCATCGGTGCGTACTGTTCGATGCCGACGGTCGCAGGCGGGTATATCCAGGAAGTGATGAACGTGCAGGAGATCGAGGCCATCCGCGCGAAATCGTTTCAGTGGAGTCCGAGCAAGCATCGCGAACTGCCCTACTGGTACGCGCGCAAAACCGCCGTGCGGCGCGCAGCGAAGTCCGCGCCGAAGTCTGCTCGTCTGCAGTACCTCGTGAACTACGAGGACGACGCTGGCAACGCGAGCGAGGAAGCCATGGATCTCGTGTCCTCGGGCAACCTCGACGCACTCCCCGCGGGCAGCGCCCCCGAGTACGCGGCGCCCGCCACGAGTGCGCCGGTGCAGAACGCAACCGCGGGCTACGGCGTGGCTGAGGAGGACTCGGTCCTGTGAAGATCCTGCACACCGCCGACTGGCACCTGGGCATGCGGCAGTTCGACCGCGTCGCACCGAACGGCGTGAACCAGCGCGAGGTCGACATTTTGCAGACCGCATCCGCTGCGGTCGATCTCATGATTGCGCAGCGCCCGGACATCCTCGTCATCGGGGGCGACGTGTTCCACGTGTCGCGCCCGTCGAACAACACGATCGTCTTGGCGTTCTCGCTCTTCCTCCGGCTCCGGAAGGCGCTTCCGAACACGCCCATCGTCATCGTCTCCGGCAACCATGACGCGCCGAAGACGGCGGACGCCGGCAACATCCTGCCGCTCTTCCGGAAGCTCGGGAACGTGCATGTCATCGAGAACGCGGCCGAGTGGCTCGCGTTCCCGGAGCTGCAGCTGGATCTCCTGTGTGTGCCCGACGTGATCGGGTTGCAGCGTCCCGAGCTCCGGCCGCGCGATGCGTCGGTCAAGCACCGCGTCCTGCTGATGCACGGCGAAATCGCCGGCGTAATGCCGATCGCGCTGCCGCACGACATCCCGCTGGCGGACCTGCACGGCGACGAATGGTCGTACGTCGCGCTCGGCCATTACCACGTCTATCGCGAAGTCGCGCCGCGCGTCTACTACAGCGGCTCACTCGACTACACGAGCAGCGACCCGTGGGGCGAGATGCGTGAGCAGCAGGCGCGCGGCGTACCGGGCAAGGGGTTCGTGGTGCATGACTTGATGAGCGGCTCACACGAGTTCATCCCAGTCCCGCCGGCGCGCGCCTGGGTGGAGCTGCCATCGATCGACGCGCAGCTCAAAACCAGCAGCGAACTGGATGCCGCCATCGGCTCGGCCGTCGCGAGCGTCCCCGGCGGGATCGAGGGCAAGGTCGTGCGCACCGTGCTCCGGAACATGCCGCGCCATCGTCTCCGCGAACTCAATCAGCAGGCCATCCGGGACTACCGGTTGGAAGCGCATCATTTCCAGCTCGACACCCGCGCACCCGAAGCGCGCGCGTTTCAGGTCGACGTCAGCACCCCGGAACGGCGGCGCTCCCTCGAAGACCGTGTCGCGGAGTTCCTCGAGGCGTACCCGATGTCGGCAGACCTCGACCGCAAGGCGTTCGTCGCCAACGGCGTGCAGTATCTCCGCCGCGTGGTCGATACCACGCCCACCGCCACGCTGGAGGCTGCGTAACATGCGCCTCCATTCGTTGCGGTTGCAGAACTTCCGGCAGCACGCGGATACCCTCGTGTCGTTCGAACTCGGGCTCACGGGCATCATCGGCACGAACGGCTGCGGGAAGTCGACGATCCTTGAAGGTATCGGCTTCGCGCTCTACGGCGTGGCGGCGACGCGCGGCAAGAAGGACTCGATCAAGTGGAACCGCGGACAGCCCCGCGCGAGTGTACGCGTAGTGCTGGAATTCGGGCTCGCGGGACATCGGTACCGTGTGGTGCGTGGCCTCACGACCGCCGAGCTGTTCGTCGACGGGGCTGAAGCGCCGATGGCCAATTCGACTACGGGCGTGTCGGACCAGCTCCAGCGCGTCCTGGGCATGACACGCGACGAATTCTTCAACACGTATTTCACCGGCCAGAAGGAACTCAACTTCATGGCCGCGCTCGGGCCGAGTGACAGGGCCCGCTTCCTGTCTCGCGTCCTCGGTTTCGACAAACTTGGCGAGGCGCAGGAGCTCATTCGCGAGCGGAAACGCGCGCTCGTGTCGGAAGCAACCGGCTTGCGCGCCGGCATGGCCGATCCCGAGGCGGTGTCGCGCGAGCTCGAGGATGCAACCGCGCGGCTCACGACGGCGAACGCTCGCCTGGCGACGCTCCGTGACGAGCAGACGAAAGCAGTGACGGAACTGGCACTCGTCGAACCGGCGTGGACCGCGATGCGCGAGGCTGCGACGCAGGACCAGCAGCTCGGCCAGCAGATCGCGCTCGCGGAGCAGGCAGTCGCGACCGCCGCGCGTGAGGTCGAACGTCTCCAGAGCGAGGTGAAGCGCCTCGACGAAGCCGACGCGGAACGCAGCGCGCTGCAGCCGCAGCTCGCCGCGCTCCCCAAGTGCCGCGCGGACCTCGAGCGGCTGACCCAAGCGTCGCAGCAGCATGCAGAACGACAACAGTTCCTTGGCCAGCTGGCCGCGTCCGAAGATCAGGCGCACGAGCTGGAGGCCGCGCTCGACGACAGCGAGGCCGCGGAGATGGCCTTCAGCCGCGCGCACGATGCGCTCCAGACGGCCGCTGAGCAGGAGTCCGCCGCAATCGCAGCGGCCCGCACGGCACGCGACGCGTGGAAGGCTGAGCAGGCGACGCTCACGGCAGAGCTGGCGCAGCTGCGGGCTCAGCACACCGCACTCAAGGACCAGCGCGCTGCGCTCCAGGCGAAAGGAGCCGACGGCGTATGTGTCACTTGCCAGCAGACCCTGGGCGAGACGTGGCAGTCCACGATTGCGCGCCTGAGCAACGAGATCACGAGGGTGTTCGCCGCCGGAACCGCGATCAAGGAGCAGCTGGCCGGACTCGAACAGCCGCCGGCGCCGGTGGTCGACGCCACACGTGCGGAGCAGATCGCGGCTCAGCAGGTCCAGGCATGCGCCGCGGCGTTCCGGACCGCCGAGAGCACGGTAGAGCGCCAGCGCCGCCTGCGAACCGAGCTGCAGGTGATGCAGGCGAAGTGCGACGCGATCCGCGTAGCTCTCGCGGACAGCGACGTGCCGTACGACGCGGCGCAGCACCAAGCGATGCGCGCCGAGGTGGAACGCCTGCAGCCCGTCGAAACGCGGCTCGCCGTGCTCAACGCCCTGCTCAAGGACGCCGACCACAAGCGTCGCGAGCTCGCCACCGCTGGCGAGCACCATGCCCAGGCGTCTGGGGCGCTCGCGGTGGCGCAGACCACGCGTGCGCTGCTCGCATTCAACGCCGTCGAGTTTGCCGCACTGACCGCCGGGGTGGAGCAGCAGCGGCAGTCGGTGCGCATGGCTGGCGACGCGGTCACCGCGACGCAGCATGAGGTGACGCGGGCGGAGGAGGCGCGCGGGTTCGCGCTCCGCCGGCAGGCGGAGTGCGCGGCACAGCGCGAACGGCTCACCATGCTGGAGCTCGACCGGCAGCAGCACGAGGAACTCGACCGCGCCTACACGCACTACCGCACGGAGCTCAACGCGAACCTGCGGCCGGAGCTGGCGGAGATCGCGAGCGGCCTGCTCGACATGCTGACGGACGGCCGGTACGCGCACGCGGAGTTCGACGAGCAGTACGTGCTGACGGTCGTCGAGGATGGCATCGCGAAGCCCGTCATCTCCGGCGGCGAGGAGGATCTCTGCAACCTCGTGCTGCGGCTCGCCATCTCGCAGATGATCGCCGAGCGCGCGGGGCATGCGTTCTCGCTCCTCATCCTCGACGAGGTATTCGGGGCCCTGGATCAGACGCGCCGGAACAACGTCCTGCAGCTGCTCCGCAGCCTGAGCGACCGGTTCGAGCAGGTCATCGTGATCACGCACTTCGACGAAATGCGCGACGCGCTCGATCACATCATCCACGTCAAGTACGACGCGGAGCTTGGCTGCAGCGCCATCGTCACGGATGGCGAGGGCGCAGCGAGCCTCGAGGCAGAACTGGCGGTGGCGGCATGATTCAGCACATCAAGCCCAAGCGCGGTCGTCCGTACACGCGCATCACGGGTGCAGAACGTACCCGACAGATCCTCGGCATCCTGGCGGCTGGTCCCGCGACAGCACCCGTCATCGCTGCCGAACTCGGTGTCACGCTGGAGCTCGTGCGGTTGCGCTGCCAGCGCTGCGAGCTGATCGAGCGCGCCCGGGTGAAACGCGAAGATGGGCGCTCAGTGTTCGAGTATCGCGTGCGCAGTGCTTCACCCTCACCCCCTCTCTGACCATGCCTCCAGTGCCGCAACAGAATTTCCTGACCCTCCTCTCCGCCTGCGAAGACGGTGCGCTGCTGTCCGAGCTCAACGACCGCGCGCGCGAGCTGATCGCGGTCATGCATCAGGAAGCGATGCGCACCGGCAGCAAGCCGCGCGGGTCGCTCGCGATCGCGTTCGACTTCAAGCTCGACAAGGGCATCGTCGAGGTCAGCGCCGATGTCAAGGTGCGCGAGCCGAAGGCGGAACGCTCGCGGACGATCTTCTACAAGCTCAACGACAACACGCTGAGCCCGAACAATCCCAAGCAGATCAGCATGGACCTGGGCACGACACACGACGTGGACACCACGCGTGAGATGAAAATCGTTGGCTGAACACTTCCCCTTTCTCCTGAACCCCACCATGGCCGCACCCACCACCGCAACGCCCGCCATCGCTGGTAGCAGCGATGCCGATTCCATCATCGACGCCGTCGAGCGTCTCAGCGAGCCGCAGTTCCTCCACGCCGGCGACACCCGGAAACTGGTCGTCCTTCCGGAAGGAAAGCGCGTCGAGTCGCTCAAGGAGCTGTGGGATGAGTATCTGCCCAAACCCGAGCGCATCACGGGCACAGCCACCCTGTTCGATGAGCGGTCGTTCGTCGAGCACGTCAACGAACAGAAGCAGAGCGCGACCCGCATCTTCGCCAATCCGAAGTTCGAGCACCCTTCGCTGACCGCCGTGTACGACTATCACGCGGTCGTTGGGGGTACGCAGGCCCCGGACTGGCAGCAGCACCGTGCGGTGTGGCCGCTTTTACTCTCGAAGGAGTGGAAGTCCTGGACGGCGAAAAGCGGGAGCGCCATGTCGCATGTGGAGTTCGCCGAGTTCCTCGAGCGGCATGTGCCGGACGTGTACTGGGGCGACCAGATGAGCGACTACACGAAGCTGCTGATCGCGCAGCTGGAGCTGAAGCTGGCGTCCCCCTCGACGCTGATCGGGCTCTCGCGCAATCTCGCGGTCAATGTCGAGACGCGCGTGAAGCACGTGCAGACGCTGTCGAGTGGTGAAGTCAGTCTCGTCTACGACGAACAGCATCGCGATGGCGAGGGACAGCCGATCAAGGTGCCGAACGCATTCCTGATCGCCATCCCGGTGATCCTCGGTGGGCCGACGTACCAGATCCTGGTGCGGCTGCGCTACCGCATGGCGTCCCAGAAGATCTCCTGGTTCATCGACCTGCATCGCGCGGATGTGGTGTTCGACGCCGCCCTGCGCGAGATCTGCGCGCGCGTGGCTGCGGAGACGGGTGTGCCGGTGTTTCTCGGCAGTCCCGAGGCGTAATCGGACCGCTTTCTGTTCCCCACCCTGTTGCCACTTCCGATGACTGCAACCGCGAACGACAAACGCGATCTCACCGTCGAACCGCGCTGGACCCGCGAAGACGTTGCGGCGTACTTCGGCTGCTCCCGGACGTCAACGTATAAGATCCGGGGACTCGAGCAGTGCCGCGCGAAGGTTCCCGGCACGCGCTTGGTTCGCTTCGTGCCGGCGATGGTGCGTGCGCTCGGCCAGCCAGTGAAGCGGTCCGCCTGATGCCGTATCGGAAGGGCGGGCGCAAAACGTGGTACACCCGCGTCGTGGCGCGCGACGGGCGGCATCGCCTGTGCTCAACGGGCACGACGTTGCGGAATACCGCGAAGGCGGTCGAGGCGTGGCACAAGGATGTGCGCCAGCGCTTGGATCCGACCAACGTGCTCGTGGCCATCGTCGAGGGGCGTATTCCGCTGGCGGAAGCCTTCGCGCTCGGTGCCGAACAGGCGCACACCCAGCTGCAGGCCCTGCAGGAGGCGAAGAACGACACCGATCTCACGCCGTTCCTGGCCGCGTTCATCGCCGCGAAGCGGAAAGCGCGGAAAGGCGCCGCGAGTGCGCCCGTCTACAAGAAGCAGATCGAACGGCTTCGCCCGCTGATCATTCAGGCGGCGTGCGAAGCCACGGCGCTCCCGTTCGTCGTGGAAGCGCCGCTCCGGAAGTCGCATCTCCGGGTGCCATACATCGCGGCCGCCCTCGATGCGCTGCCCGTTGAGGACCCGACCCGCAACCGGTACCGCGCCGCGCTCTCGAGCTTCTGTCGATTCCTCGTGCGCCGCGGGGTGCTGGAGACAAACCCCGCACGCGAGGCCGGCGGCTACCCGGAAGGTGACGGGCGCGATGTCTGGTACGAGCCCGACGTGGCCGAGCGGATCATCCAAGCCCTGCCGAACCCGGTGCAGCGCGGCCGCGAGGCCATGCTCTGGGGAACCGGCGCCGATATGAGCGACGTCGGGCGCCTCGAGGTCCGGGACATCGACCTCGACACCCTGATCGTGCGGTGCCACGGCAGCAAGTCGCGGCACCGGAACCGGTCCATCCGGATCACCGAAGGGCGGGCCGTGCGCTACATCCGGGACGCCATCGCCGGCAAGGCGCCTGGGGAGCGCGCGTTTCCCGGCGGGCGCCGAGCGGCGTGGGCGGCGCACCAGAAGGCCGTGGCGACCGTCCCGGGCGCCCGGACGTCGACGCTCCATGACTGGCGGCACACCTACGCGGTGAATGCGCTCCGGCGCGGCATGGAGGCCTCGCTGGTGGCCCACCAGCTGGGGCATGGGAACGCCAGCCTGGTGTGGAAGACCTATGGCCGCTTCGTGCCGGACTCGAACGACTACAAGCAGGCCGTGCTAACGGGCGCGGCTACCGATCCCGCTACCCACCGTGCCGAGCGTCGTGCCGGCGCGCACCCGTCTCCGAATGAAACCCACCCCACCACACCCGCACATGCTCAAGACTCATAATCCGAGGATCGGGGGTTCAAGTCCCTCACGGCCCATCCTTTACGCAACACTTCCTCTGGGAAGTGTTCGCCAGTGTTCAGAACTGTTCGCCAATGTCGCGGCGGTCGTCTACCCGTTTCGCTACCCGTCGATTGACGGTGGTTCGCTCGTGGTGGCCACCGCCCGATGAGCGCCAAATCGCAGTCCGATGCACCCTCGGTGCGGCCCGGATCGGGTGGGATGCGGTTCCCCGGATTCGAGGCATTCTGCGCTGATGCTGGTGAGCTCGCAACTCGCTGCACGCCGATTGCCATTCACTGGAATGGAGTCCCTGACCTAATCCCACCCGCGAAGTTCGGGGAAATCACCTGCCGGCCACCGTTCGCGAGCCAATTTGTTGAGTTTTTGTGGCCGCAGGACATGAGCACCCAGCTCGTTCCAGGCGCATCGACTGGTGTGTGGGTGACCGAGGCAAACCAGTCGCAGCTCCCAGAAATCGAGCGGGTATACCCATCGCTCGAATATGCGTGCTTCTTCGCCGCTGTGCTGTTCTTTAGGAACGGCAAGACTGTGCCATTTTCGCCGGGAATGGACTACTCGGCGTTCATGTTCTTCAAACGCACCGACGGAACGGCTGCGCTCGGCACGTCGCTCAATGGCACCCCTGAAATCAAGTGCGCGAAACTCGTAGACAGCTCGTCAACGAGCGGCGGTCGCTTCGATCGCGATATGCCGCAGCTGCTGCTGCCGGTGCTGTTCACATTCGCGCTCATGCATTGCACGAACGTGGCGAGTGTGGACGTACCACTGGCACGTCGATACCGACGCCAGCAGGCGCGCGTCGGCAATGTCGTCGATGCCATCCGGGTCAAGACGCTGCACCTCGTGGCGTTCTCTGCCAATGGGCCGGATGAAGCGAGTACCCGCAGTGCCGAGGCAGGTTACACTCCGCTGCACCTCGTTCGCGGCCACTTCGCCACGTACACCGAGGACCGCAAGCTCTTCGGCAAGTACACGGGTCGTTTCTGGATCCCGCAGCATAACCGTGGCAGCGCAGCGTTCGGCGAGGTCAAGAAGCGTTACACCGTCGCCGCGACGGATGAACACTCGCTGGCAGGTGCGCGATGAGCACGACGCTGCCCACGCGCCAGACCGTTCGGTCGATCTACATCGCCGGACCGATGCGCGGCTATCCGGACCACAACGTTCCGGCGTTCGAACGCGCGGAAGCGCTGCTCGGCCTCGCGGGGTTCGCGGTCGTGTCTCCCGTGAACATCGGCCGCGAAGCCTTCGGCAACGATCCGAAGGTGCCGGGCGGCGAGTACCTCCGCCTCGATGTGCGGGCGTTGTCGCGCTGCGATGCGATCGCGCTGCTGCCCGGCTGGGAAGCCAGCACCGGCGCGCGCTGCGAAGTCGTCGTCGCCCTCACCATCGGACTGCCGTTCTTCGATGCGCTGACCGGGCTGCCCATGCCAGCGCCGACCCGTGTGGTCTGCAACGGAGGATATGAGCAGCCGGCGGGCGCAGTGGCCGAGCCGGAGGTCAACCACTTCGCCGAGCTCCTGCAGCTGCAGCAGGAGATCACTGCCTGGCAGCGGGCCACCTTCCCACAGGCAACTGCTGCGTCAACAGCGGCACACCTCGCTCGCGAAGTCGCCGAACTCGTGACGGCGCCGCGCGACCGCAACGAAATCGCGGACGTGTGGCATTTGTTGGTTGCTTGGTCGAATGCGTTGGGCATCCGTCTGGTCAGTCGTCGAACCGAACTGATCACGCTTGAGCGGATGGACGGGTTCGCAGATCGACTGCGGAACCATCCACGTGATGTGCGCTGCGGGTGGGAAGTGATGTCGCACCTCCTGACTTACTGCGCGCTGACGAACACGCCGCTCGCGTCCATCGTGCGCGCGAAGTTCGAGCGCAACAAGCAGCGCACCTGGGGCGCGCCAGATGCTGAGGGCGTGGTCGAGCATGTGACGGAAGGTGCGGCGTGAACCTCACCGTGGAATTCATCGAGGTTGGCCGCGACAAGCGCACGTGGACGGAAGTGCTGCGCGCGAATCCGCTGGACTGCGACGACATCGAAGCGGCTGTGGAGCGTGCGGTGAGTAAGTCTCGTGCCCTCATGTCACGCGATATCACGGCCGTGATGACGGACGTGGACCGCGGCGACATCTGCGCGGGCATGCGCACCGTCGGCACGTTCCGCATCGACGACACCCCGCGCATGGACGGTGCCCGATGACCGCCCGTCGCGAAGCCGCCGCCTGGCGCCGGTTGGCGGAATGGTATGCGGAGTGGGAGGGCCTTTCCGGCATCACGATCGACGATGCGATCTGGTACCACATTGACGATGGCGACCTCGACCGTCGCATGGCGCAGCGCGTGCGCGATCACGACACGTGCGTGGGCCTCACCAACCGCGACCGCGTGCTCGCGTGCCTGTTCCTCGCGTGCGAAGCGGCGGAGGAGGGGTGATGGGTCTCATGTTACGGCCGATCACGATTTCCGGCGCCAAAGAATATGTCGCGCGCTGGCATCGTCATTCTGCAGTGCCCACCAGCGCGTTGTTCGCGATTGCGTGTACGAGCACATCCGACGCGCTGGAGCCATGCGGCGTCGCGATCATCGGGCGACCGAAGGCACGCATGCTGCAGGATGGCAGCACGTGCGAAGTCGTGCGCTGTGCGACGGATGGCACTCGCAACGCGTGCTCCTTTCTCTACAGCGCCGCACGACGGGCCGCGCGCGCGATGGGTTACACCCGCTGCATTACGTACACACTGGAAAGCGAGAGCGGCGCTTCACTGCGTGCAGCGGGCGCGATCGCGTCTGCGCGCGTTCGTGGCCAGTCGTGGGATAGGAGTGCGCGTCCTCGCACCGATCAGACGACAGCGCAGCGCGCGGACAAGGTGCGATGGGAATTGATGGAGCGCGACCCATGAAGCGCCTCGCCCTCGCGCTCCTGCTGGCCGCGTACGTGTGGCACGCGCGGGCGCAGTTGCATGTGCCGAAAGCCAACGCAACACCGGGAGCGCCGATCGTCGGGCTCCTGCACACCCGTCACGCACAGGAGTGGTACGAATGAGTACTGAGATTCTGTTTAGACCGCTCAACGCGTGGCCGTTCAAGCTGACGCCATCGTATGAGCGTCGCGAGTGGCCGAACGCAAGAACTCTGACGTTGACGCGTGCGCTCGGCATGGTCGCCGACGAGCTGCGGCTCATGTACTGCGATCGCGGCGCGCACATCGAAGTCGATGTTGAGGAAAAGTACATCCGGAATGATGGCCAGTTGCGCGCGAACGCGAGCGCCAAGACGCCCGGCTGCATCATCTACGCGAAGCACCGCAAGCTCGGCGATCTGCGATGGGCGTGCGACCAGTTCACCCGCCTGGAATACAACGTGCGCGCCATCGCGGCGACCATCGAAAGCCTGCGCGCGGTCGAGCGGTACGGTTGCGTACGGGACAACGAACAGTTCTGGGGATTCAAGGCCCTTTCGGCCACGAGCTCTGCGACCCTGAGCGTCGAAGCCGCGCTGTCGGTCCTCGCAAAGTACGCGCCGCGCCTCGACGTGCAGACGAGCACGAAAGAAGCGTTCGCCATCGCCGTACGCAGCGCGAAAGCCAAAACGCACCCGGACATGTTCGGGGGCGATCGCGAGCTGTGGGATGAAGTCGAGCGCGCCGTCGTCGTCCTCGCGCCGATCCGGTGGCGCCATGCATAACGCACCAATCCCGGCGCTGTTGCGCCACGGCACGAACCCCAACTGGTGGAGGATGGAGTGATGATGAACGGTGATCAGATGGAATACGAAATCGCGAACGCAAACACGCCGAAAGAACAGCGCGCCGACTGGCCCATGACGTCGTTCGATGCGAGGGATTGGGCGACCGCGTTCTGTCAGCGGTTTCCGACGATGGACGAGAGCGACATGCTCGCATGGTTCGCTGCCGCGATCATGACCGGCTACGATCGCGGGCACGTCGACGCGGCGCGCGCGGCCGGTGTCGCGCGGGTCTACCTGTACAACCTGTGGACGAATGACAACGACGGCTTCGGCCTCGTGCGGCAAGATGCGCGCACCGAGCGACCGGCCTTTCACACTCTGGCCCATCCATGACGGAAACTGCACACCCTCAGCTCCACGACGCCCTGCGCAACGCGTTGCGTCGCACCCTGCAGCGCCACGGCCACGTCATCGCGGAGCTGCAACGCCGCAACAGCGCGTCCGAAACACTCCGGTGCTACCGCGAAGAGCACGCGGCGTTGCAGTTGGTGCTGCAGCCACCGGAGACAGACACACAAGCGATCGGCTCGGAGCAGGTGGAAGGATGAACGAGTACACGTACACCGACGCCCGCAGCGACGACTCTCGCGAGGAGTTCGGCTGCGCCGTCTTGGTGCTCTGCCTGTTCGCCGCGCTCGTCATCGTGGTCAGCAACCGCCACGACGTCACCGCGTGCCGGACGCGCTTCCAGCACGCCGCGACCGCCGCCGACTCGCTCGCGATCGTGCGCGAGTTTCACTGTGAACTGACGAAGGGAGGGAAGTGATGGACCAAACTCTGGCAGCACACCTCGCGCAGCGGTGGTTTCTGCTGCGCTATCGACTGGCGAAGTTGGTGCAGCGTGACGAGTGGGCGCAGCGTTTCGCGTGGTGGCTGCCGCGTCGTGTCGCGTACTGGGCGTTCATCCGGGTCCATGGTCACGCGACGCGCATTCACAGCGACCGGCACGTCCTGTCGCTGCTGCCCGAGGAGATCGCGAAGGCGTGGGAGATGCGTCCCAATGGCTGACCCCACCCTCGACCCCGCCGCGATCGCGCGCGGGCGGGCGGAAGTGGTTCGCTCGATTCAAGAGGCAGAAGCGGCGGCAGTAGAATTGCGAAAGTCGTACCCGACACACGGCCCTCCACCTTACGCCGAACGCGCTAAAGCCCTCACCGCCTTCCTCGCCGACTACGATAACGCGGTACTGGCGAGATCGGCGCTGCCAACGTGGGTCGCTGAACATTCCGAGTTCGTGGTCGATCGCCAAATGCAGACCTGTGGCCTGAACTTCCGCGTTGCCGATCGCATGCTGTTGGCAGCGCACGATGCCGATGCCTTGTTCGCAGAGTTGTGGAAGGATGCGCTAGGCAAGTTTCGCGAGCACGCGAACGCGCTGCGAGCAGCATACGCCGCCACCCCCACGCGGGAGGGGGCGTGAAGAGCGAACTGCATCGAAAGCTGATCCTTATCCGCGTTTCCCGGGGAATGACGCAAGCCGAGTGTGCGCGAGCGGTCAGGATATCACGTGCGCACATGTGCGACATCGAAAAAGGCAACCGAAACCCGTCTGACCAAATACTGGAGCGGCTCGGCAAGGTGCTCGGCTTCGCGATCGTGCAACACGCGAAAATCACCTACACACCCGCAGTCATCGCGCTGTGCGGAGTTCCGGACGAAGTCTGTGGCAGCACTCAACATTCAACTGGGCGATAGCATGAGCGCTGCAAGCGGGAACTCGACGCGGGACCTTCTGCGCGTTGACGACATCATGGCCGACATGAACGCCAGTTCGGCCACCGTTTACCGGCTGGTACGCATCGGTGTATTCCCTCCCGGCGTAGTTCTGAGGATTGGCCGCAGTCTGCGATTCTCACGCGCGCGGTATGAGCAGTGGAAGGCCAACGGCGGTACCCTCGACGCCGCGATCTCCCAGAGCTCTGATGAAATGGGCAAGCAGGACGCGCCCTCCGAGGAGCATGAACGCGAAGCGAAAGCGATCGAGGCATGCCCGCCGACAGTGACCAAAGCGCCGACAGTGACCAAAGCGCCGCCTGACGCCACCACCGATGGCCCCGAGGTTCAGGTGAAGGTTGCACGCTGGATCGTTGTCCGCGGAGACAGTGCCTGTTTGTTGACGATCCAGAATCCGGGAGGCTCTGTGCGAAAGTGCCCCGAAGAAGAGGCGCGCCACTGGTACGGGCCCGGCAACCGAGGTGCGGCATTTTACCCCGTGCGACTCACATATGAGATCCGAACAAGCACAGAGGCGATTCGCAAGCTGAAAGAGCAGCACCTCTCGGGAACGGAGGGCGCCTGTCCGTGCGCGTCTTAGTAGCATGCGAGTTCTCCGGCACTGTCCGGGACGCGTTCACGGCGCGCGGGCACTACGCGCGGTCGGTAGACCTGCTCCCCACGGAAGCGCATGCGCCGGTGGTGTTCGCCGGCGACCTACCGCTGTGCGAGTGCTGCGGCGAAGAGCCGTGGTGCCCGGTGCATGAGATGCACTACGGCGACTGCGTGTGCATGGGGCCGACGGAAGATGAGGTGGAATACAGCGCCGATGGGCTGGCCGGCGGCCGGCACCTGAGCGGTGATCTGTTCAGCGTGCCCGATATCGATGGGTACGATCTGCTCATCGCGCACCCGCCCTGCACGCGTCTCACCAACAGCGGCGTGCGGTGGCTCGCTGAGCGCAACCTCTGGCAGGAGATGTACGAGGCAGCGGACTTCTTCAAGCGCATTCTCGCGCTCCCGATTCCGCGGAAAGCGATCGAGAACCCGATTCCGCACCGATATGCGCTTGAGCGCATCGGGCGGAAGTATGACCAGATCATTCAGCCGTGGCAGTTCGGGCACGGTGAGACGAAAGCGACCTGCCTGTGGCTGGAAGGGCTGCCCAAACTCACGCCCACGAACGTCGTGAGCGGACGCGAAGCGCGCATTCACAAACTGCCGCCGGGTCCGGATCGCTGGAAGCTGCGCAGTAAGACGTATCAGGGGATTGCTGACGCGATGGCGGAACAGTGGGGCGACGTGCGCGACATCATGCCGGCGCAGACAACAATGGCGTTTGCGGAGTGCGTTGCATGAGCCTGGTCGGATTCAAGGCCCGGAATCATCCGCAACAGCCGGTGCGGGACGAAGTGAACGACCGTCGCACGCCGGCGGAGTTCTTCAACGCGCTGCATGCGGAACACCATTTCACGCTCGACGCTGCCGCCAACGCAGAGAACGCGAAGATTTCGCACAACTACCGGAGTGTCGACAACTGTGGGCTCGCGGCATCGTGGACCGGCGAACGCGTGTGGTGCAATCCGCCGTACACCGGTCTTGACGCGTGGGTCGCAAAGGCTTGGCGCGAAATGTGGAGCGGCTGTGATCTGGTTGTGATGCTGCTCCCAAACAACCGCTGCGAACAACCGTGGTGGCAGGACAACATCGAGCCGTTCCGCGACGGTCCTGCCGTCGACGGTGTGCAGCTGCGGACGACATTCCTCGAGGGGCGGCTGCGTTTCGGAATGCCAGCCTCCGTGCGCACACCAAAGGGAGGCTGGCGTCCTCCGTTTGGCTGCGTGCTGGTCACATGGTCACATGACACTCGTGCTCTGGGGGCTCGCTGATGGCCAAGCCTCTGCATGCGAAAGTGCGAGCGCGGGACGCGCATCGCTCGCACACGAAGGAATTCCTGAAGGTCGTCCAGGAGATTGCGTCGACCGAAGGGTGGCGCACCGAGCAGGTGCTAACGCATTGGCTGAGCGCCAGTGCCCGCGCGTTACATGCGGTCGCCCTCAAGTGGCAGCGCGCCGAGGACGCGTGGGAACGGAACGAGGCCGAATACCTGCAGCTCGTCGCGGCGTGTCATCACCCAAAGGAAACGATGAACGCGTGCGCGATCGGCTACGCCATCATCGAAGACGCACTCACCGTCGACGCGTCGGATGTGCTCACGCCGATCTTCGGTGAGATCGCGGCCGCATCCTCGCTCGGTCAGTTCTTCACGCCGTGGGATCTGTCGCTGTCGACCGCACAGCTCACGTTACAGAACGCGGCCGAGCTGCTCGACCAGGCGCGCGAGGGCGGGAGGAACTACATCGCGTGCCTCGAACCGGCGTGCGGGGTCGGCGGGATGATCCTCGCGGCGAACCAAGTGTTTCGCGCTGCCGGCATCGATCCCGCGCGGCACGTTCACTGGACGGCCATCGACGTGGATTGGCGCGCCGTCTGCGGCTGCTATCTCCAGACGACGCTCACGGGCGCGTCGGCCGTCGTCGAGCACGGGAACGCCCTTTCGCTCGAGACGTTCAGCCGAATGGCCACCCTGATGGCGGTGTGGCACCCGAAGCGCCCGGCGACTACGCATGCGCCCGTGGTCACGCCCGAGCCCGCCCCGTCGACGGTAGCAGCGCCGCTACCACCGGGACACGCGCAGACAACGTTCGATTTCATGACGGAACGCGCCGCCTGATCCTCGCAGGTCGCAGTCACTTCTCAATGCGGTTCATCATCTCTCAGGAGGATCGTGTGGCACGCAGTCTCAACAAAGCGCAACTCATCGGCAACGTCGGTGGTGATCCCGAGATCCGGACCACCCAGACCGGGCTCAAGGTCGCCACGTTCTCGCTCGCGACGTCGAATCAGTGGAACAACGCGCGCGGCGAAAAGCAGGAATCCACGCAGTGGCATCGCGTCGTGGCGTGGGATACACCCAAGGGCGGTATTGCGTCGGTCGCGGAGAAGTTCATTCGGAAGGGCGCGCGGATCTACGTCGAGGGCGAGATCGAGTACCGACAGTGGCAGGACAAATCCGGACAGACCCGGTACAGCACGGAAATCAAGGCGCGCGACATCCTGCTCCTCGGTGCCCGTGGCGAGGGCGACGCCACGCATGCAGCAGCGCCGGCCAGCGCGCGGCCAGCGACGGGCGGCGACGACTTCTCGGACTTCCCCAGCGCGCTGCAGGACCAGGATGACGATCTCCCGTTCTGATCTGCCGGTGCCGCCTGAACCCGAACAGTTCGGCGTGACCATCGCGCGCGTGCTGCGACGCCTTGAACGGGTGCAGCGCGGTCTCGGCAATTCCGTGGTTGCGGTGCGCTCGACGAACGTCACGCTGCCGCGCGCGATCCTCCAGCATCACCACGCGGAGGTCACCGAGGCGTGCAACGAGCTCCGGACGGCGATGGCGGGCCCCGTGGCACGCGCCGTGCCGGATCGCGTGAAGTACGGCGTGCTGCTCGATGCCTGGGACGATGACGCCCCCGGCTACCGGTGCGCGCGCTGCGGCGCATATGAGGCCGACCGGAAGAACATGCACGTCGATCACAAGATTCCCCTCGCCCGCGGTGGCAGCAACGATCGGAGCAATCTCGAGGCGTTATGCCGCACGTGTAACCTCGGTAAAGGGGCCAGCGCCGCATGACACGCCTGGTGTCGATCGTGGTACCGCGCGCGGAGTGGCGGCAGGAGACCGAGGTGGACGGGCACTACCCGATCACCATTCGCGCGCGACTGCAAGACACGTTCACGCGGGCGCGGGCGATGGGCCTCACGTGGCTCGCCCCGTACGTGCCGCAGTATGCGCGCGAACGCGTGGGCGACGCGCGCTGGCAGACCCGTGCGACGCCCGGCGGCTTCCTGCAGGCGACCGCCATTCGTGCACTGCGCCTGCACTTTGGCGATAGCCGCAGCGCGGCGAGTGAGTGCGCGAGCGTCCGCCTGCTGCAGCTGGCGGCCCACTGGAAGCTCCTCGATGCGTCGGTGCGGTGGGCGGACATGGGCGTGGTCGACGCGTGGCCGATTGCCCTGCGTGTGGATGCGCAGCGCTTGGCGCCCCGGTTCGCCGCGCTCGCGACGGCCACCTGGTGCCTGGAGTGCGACGACGCGCCGTGGGCGAGCGGCACGCAGCGGTGCCTCTGGTGCGAACGCATCGGGCCGCCCCCACCCCCGCCGTTGTCCGCGGGCCTCCGCGTCGCCGCATGAGCCCACTGACGAACGGCGACGCGCTCGTGCGGTGGGTCGAAGCGGCGGATCTCGCGCTGGACACGCCGGCCACTGCGGACGCGCGGCGCGAGCAGTTCCTCGCGCTGATGGCGCGCCCTGAATCCCCGGGCAAACTCGTGCACGGGGTCACGTACTACCTGCAGCAACAAACGCTGATGCTTCGCAAGTTGGAACGCGAGAAACTCCCCGACGTGGAGAAGGTCGGGACCTACCGCTGGGAGCAGAAGCGCGAGCTGCGCGCCTGGTGGGAGGAAGAAGCCGATCGCTTTGGCGCCGAACACAATGACGCCGTCGCGATGGCGCGCGCGTTCTGTGCGCGGGACGACGCGCAGGTGGCGAAGCGGAAGCGGGCCGCGCGTCCATCCGCCGATGAGGTGCGCGCCGC
>ERZ650304.195-NODE-195-length-38543-cov-8.731033_pt1 | contig 38543 bp, 65 predicted proteins | sample MGYA00376240_ERZ650304 | MGnify/ENA primary metagenome ERZ650304 (study PRJEB26733, sample SAMN07839271) | wastewater metagenome | biome: small river; feature: stream; material: water | place: USA: North Carolina | collected 2016-03-01 ... | reverse complement strand
TAGCGTCGCCGTACACACCGGTGGCCCCCACAGAACGAGGGAATGTGCCAGCCGCCACGACGAGCCCGTTTTCAACAGTAACAGCAGCAAAATTGGAAGCGCTTCCAAACGAGCCGGTCACACCGCCCCCGGGGTCGCCTCCGTTTCCCCCATCGTCGCCCAAAAACCCTTCAGCTGCACCGCGGTAGGTTTCTACGGTACCGCGCACAATACTCATGTCAAGCGAGGCGCTGGCCGCGGAAATCGACAAATGTATTGCTCGTCTGCAACTGGCAGAAATTGAACATCAAGACAACCACCGCAGGACGCTAGGGGATTGCTACTGCCTGCCGGAAGAAGACAAAAAAATGTACTTGGTGGGCATCAAAAACATGCAAACAGACCTACGAAAGTTGCAAGACAGCGAACGCGAACAGCGAGACAACGAAACCGCAACGGGCAAGTTCTTGCGCATGACAGACCAATAAACCAGCTTCAATACACGCGCTCCACCACCAGGTCGGCGGAAAGCAAAGTGTAGTCAAGCAACCCGTCATCGGTAAGCCAAGTCTCAATCGTGTCGCCATCAGCCATGCGCAAAAGAACCGCGACAGACAAATACGGCGTGTGGAACCCGCTTTGCGTCAAAAACGGGACCACGGGTTTGGAATTCAGCAAGATTGCGGGACTAAACGCGTTGAGGGAAACGTTTCCATCAAGAGCCACATACAAAGACACACGATAGAGCGCAGGCTCGGAAATCTTCAAAACCGCACCGGGCACGTCGGGATCATACGCAATGTCGCCAACAATGTCGGGAGCGGCATCAAAAATGACAGTGGCACCGCCCAGCACCTCCTGCGGACCAGCCGACCAAACAAGTCGAGGCAAAAGAGCTGCTGAAGTGGCAGCCTGCGGCGTCACATAGCCCAAAAATCCATCGGACGTACTGCGGAACACTGTCAAGGCGCCGTCAACCAAACTCATTAGTTCAACAATCACAAATCAGAAAGTCGAGTCACACGCAAGTAGCAGCGACGCAGTTGATTGGTCCCGCTCAGCTGCACCGCGGCGCCGTTGTTGGCCAACGCAAAAAACGTGTTGGCAGTGGCACGACGCACAAACGACGCATTCAGCATAGTTTCGCCGATTGCCATGGGAAACACATCCAATTGTACGCCCCACAAAAGCGTATAGTTGAGCAACGTGCCAAGAGGCAGCGTCCACAGCGCAAAATCGACCTGGTAGATGCCAGCGGGCACTTGCCACACCCACGGCGCGCCGGGGGCGTTAGGGTAAGTGCAAAAGCTTTCCGGGTCGATTTGCGCGCTGTCCCAAACAATGCCAGCACCGGGAGCCGGCGTAGGGTTGGTGGTCAACATGAAGAAGGCAGTAGGTTTGCCGCCCCCATACACGTTGCCCACGGTGTTGGTACCGCTGGGAGCACCCAATGTACCTTCCGTGCCAAAGTAACCGGCATCAGCGCCGCGAAAACTAGTCAAAGCACGCTCGACTGTGCTCATTTTTCGCACCAAAAAAGACACGTCGAAAATGAGCGCATGGCAGAAGGGCACACTTGACGGCGAAGGCTACAGCTACAACCCGTTCAGCGAGACCGACATTTGGGGCACACCCGCGCAAGTGAACATGACACCCGTGACGCACAAAGAGTTGCCAGTGGGCGCAGACAGCAGTGCCATGCCGCTGATGAGCGAACACTACTTGCGCAACGGCGGCATCATCACCGGCAGCGACCAAAGCAAGCAGTGGCAGCGAACCAACTACCAGCAACAACAACGCACAGTGGACAACAACTACTTGCTGCTGGCGTTTGCGGTGATTTTGGGCGTGGCGTTCTACCGCGGGCTGTAATTTTTTGCGCTACTCGTGCATGTATTGAACCAAATTCATGCGTTCCACAAGCGCCGGCACTTCGGTGACGATAGTGTTCTCGCGAATCAGCTTGAGCAAGTCGCACTTGTCCTCGTTTGTCATGCGCGGTGGCATTTGTCGCACACTCCACCAATCAGCAAACTCGCGCAGCCGAGGATAGATCTCTTGTTCCCAAAACCCGGTGGTCCACCGCACTTCAGCCAAAAAAATGCTCTTGTCGTACGTGCTGGCAATGTAGTGCGCGTAAGGCAAGTTGTAGATCGCACACAGTCCCAGCATTTGCAAGCTGTGCGTCTCGGGCACACTGTCACGAATGTTGCCACGCGGGCAGGTCTTCACCTCCAACAGCCATTTGTTGCCCTGCGCATCGCTCACCAACCGATCCACACTGCCGCCCAGCCGCCGATCCAACGCGTAACTGCAAAACGCATCCACATCCAACACAACAGGATGCCCGCAGCTATGCATCAGCCGAAAGTACACTTCGGCCACCCATGCCTCGCGCTCTTGTCCCGCCAGCATCATCCAGTTGGCTTCGTCGGCCTTTTGCAACCCCAACTTGACGCGCATGTACTTTTGCCGCGACACGTAGCCAATGCCCAGCGCGTTGCCATACTCGCTGCACGTTGCTGCATGACGTGCGCGCAAGTCGAGCCACGCAGCGGACCCCTGCTCCATCTTAGCCCATTCGAATCAAAGTAAATTCGGCGCCAGCGTAGACATCGCTGCTTGCCGGGCCCGCGTTGTACTGCACGTTAATGTTGCTGCCACCCGCCGCGTAGCCACCATAGGCCAGCGTGCGAAAGCCAACTTGCCCGGGGTAGATCTGTGTGCGAGGCACGTAGCTTTGCAGCCCGGTGACCACCACGTTCACGGCGTCGGCGCTGTACAGCGACACAAACACCATGAAGAACGCAGTGTCCGACACAGGTGGCAGTGTGTTCATGCCAGCAGCCACGGCAACTGTTTCCTGAATGATGTCGCCCGAGTCGTACACCACTTGATCCCACGGAACCAGACGGGGTGCCAAATCGGGCACGTTTTGCGTGGTGCTGCAGCGCCAAATCACGCTAGGCAACGGGTAGAACGCAGTGGTGGCACCTTGAGGCAACAGAGGAATCGCAAACGGCAGTCGGTTCACTTCAATGTTCAACAACTTTTGATTCGCGGGCAAATTCACAATGCTGCCTTGCGCAATGCCGCTGCTACCTTTGAACCCCTCGGAAGTACCGCGGTAGTCACTTTGAACAGTACTCATGGCCGCAAAAAAGACCACAGTGGAAAATGCTCACAACAAACGAAACGCACCCAACCAGTTCTTGCTTCCATTGGCTGCTGCAGCCTCGGAAGACATGCCACCGCCGTCAATTGTGCGCACACTCAACTCGGCGCCAACAGGCAAGTACATCAGTACATGAGCGCTGTCGCCACTGTTGATGCCGGCAGCGTTACTGCCGTAGCGATAGGCAGTTCCGTCGTAGATGCCCCAGTTGCGCGAGACATCCAACTCCACCTTGGCCAAGACAAGGTAGTACCCGGCCTGCAACACCGCAAAGCGACCAGCCGCAACCTTGGTGAAGCCGCTCACAAACTGGTCGGTATCAAACGCCATGGCAGTGTTTCCCGCAGTGACAAGTGCAGCAGTTGCCTGTGTGAAGAAGCACGCACTGTTGGCGCTGGTCAGTTGCTTGCCAAAAGCATCGCCCAACTGCCCCTCATGCGCGTCACGATAGCCTGCAAGCGACCCTCCAATCAAACTCATAGTGAGCACAGTGCGCTAAAAATAGAACAGAAATAAGTCATGGTAACCGAGGTAACGGGTGGTAACGGGAGATGGGCCAACTCTATTTATAGCACACAGTGTGTTCTATTTTTGGGTACACGTTTCTTGTACACTCTTCAGACATCACCCGTTACCAGGCGTTACCTCGGTTACCATACCTTTTCAGCGAAATGCTATATTGTTACTCTTCGTCGGTGGCGTAGCGATCGCCCCACGTGGGGTCGTCGTCGCGCATCCACTTATGATGGCGCGCCACGTCGGCAGCAGGAAAGTACTGAAACAAAAAACCGTTGTTGTCCATCATTACAGGGCACGGCTTGTACATGTCGTGATCCCCGCGCCAAATGCCACCGTCAACACCCAATGCACGCCATCATCGCCAACGCGAGTGTCGCCTTGTTGCGGGTGCGCCATAGTGCAAAAAACTTTCTCGCGTTGTTAGCGGCGATAAAATGCAGGCGCCCACTCATCATGTGGTACCGCTACATTTGCAGCCGGTTTTGCTTGAAGTGCAGCGGCAAGAGATGACTACAACCGAAGACGTCACCTTTGTCAAGGTGATCAAGTGCGCCATGCGCGCGGTGGAAGTGTTTGCCAGCCGCATGCGTGAAGGTGATGAGCCGGTGCGCAAGCGTGATTTGTGCCACTACGCCATTAGCGCGGTGATCTTCAGCTGCATGACGCAAGGGTTGGTGACGGCCAGCGAGGCCATGGCGTTGCAAAACCGCGTGGACAGTGCGCGTGACTTGGTGGACGACGTGATTGAGGGGCTGATTGCAGTGAGCAAGAACCCGCAGTTCATTCAGATCGCGCGCGAAGCAGAGAAGGCAGTTGCTGCGTGCTCGCCGAAGTGTCGTAAGCGCGCACGTGCGAAGGCGTCGGCAGCGGATCAAAAGGCAGTTGCCGCCAGTCGGTAGCGCGAGGAATCGCCAACGGGTTGCTCGGCACCTGCTCAAAAATCGTTTCGATGCGATCGTGCGGGTAGAAGGCCGTGTCAAACGGCGTGAGCATGCTGCGCCCCCAGTTCATGTCATAGGGCACGTTGTTGAGCACGTTGTGGTTCATGCGCTGTGCACGCAGCACCTTGTAGTCCGCGTCGTGGTTGCCTCGAAACACCAGCCAGCCTTGTGGCTGCAAAGTAGGGCCACTTCCACTCATTGCGTTTGTGTGATGTTGTTGGCGGCGGGTAGATTTTGCGCGAAGCTTAGTGCCGCAAAGGTGGCAACCAATATGCCAGCGCCAACCACAACAGTCAAGCACACGCAAAGGCCCCAGTGGAAGCACTCTGCCATCACCAAAAATGAAAAATTCATTGCGCAGGCTTCACCGTGGTCTTGCTGCTGGCAAAGTACAGCGCAGGCCCGTACACCGTGCAGCCGGCCATCTCACTGGCAATGGCGTTCACCGTGAGCTCGCTGTCCTCGGGCAACTCGCCATCGAGCGGCAGCGGAGTCAAACACGCCAGCAACGTGCCCTTGGCGGTGGCATGCACCTGCACGTCCAGCTTGTGCTCCTCGGCGTACTTGCGCAGCTGCTGCACAGCGGTCACCACAGCAGCACTGGCCAGCACATGCTTGGCGGCAGTTTCCTCCGCGTCTTGAGCGCCAGGAGCGGGAGCCTTGTGAGCAGGAGCATCAATGGCCTTGATGTTGCGCGGGAAGACACCACCGGCAGCAATCAAGTGCGCACCGCGAACCATGCCGTGAGCAGCGGGCTTGACCTTCTTGCTCTTGGCGCCCTTGACACCGCGAGCAGCCGTGAAGGTGGCAACGTCCACGCCAGTCTTGCGCGTCACGGCGTTCCACAGCTGGATGTCAGGGAACCACTCGTCGAACACGCGCTCACCACCAAAACCAATCAGCGCTTCACGCTCGGGCAGCTCGGGAACGCTCTCCAGCACCTGGCCGGCTTGCGTGCACATGCTGGCAACAATGGCGGTCTTCTCCTCGTCCTTGGCAGCGCTGGCCTTCACCCATGCCACCGCGCACGGCAGGTTAGCAAAAGCAACCTCCTTCACCGCGTCGGGCACAAAGGCGTGCGTGATGAGCTCGCCCGTGTAGGCGCACACAAAGCGGTTGTTGATGATGGTGATGCCAGGACCGGTGAGTCCCTTGGGCTTGCGCTCACGCTTGGGCTTGTCGCCGGTGGCACGCGCGCGCTTCTTGGTGGTGGCGGTAGTGGCAGCAGTAGCAACGTCGATATCCTCCATGGTTAAAAGTACCCCTCTTACTAGTGAAAAGTTGTACTTCACTTGGAAAATGCACACGAACTAGCGGCAGCAGCACACGGTGTGTTGGCGGGCGCCGTTCGAGTGCGTGGGATGGTTGCAGGACCAATGGGCAACGCCTTGAGCACCGAGTTGACAGCAGCGGCACTGAGACCCACTGCATCGTTCATCAAGCCGCTGTTGGTGTTGAAGAACAACAAGCTGAAGAACACGTTCTGGCTGGTCTGCGGCATGTAGCTTGCCACCACGCCAAAAACAATGCTGGTCACTGTGCTGCGCACCACAAACTGTACACCGCGTTCGCCGAACCCCGGGTTGCCACTTCCGCCCGCCGCGTTGATCAGGTACTGGCTCAGCTTGTTGCAAGTCATTCCCGCCACACCTGCCGCCAGCGATGTGATGGTGGTGCTGACATCGGCAGCAATCAGCTGCGCGCTCAACGTGCTCATTGTGATTTGTATTGCGCATCTAGAAACGTAGCGCGTGTAGCGTACACTGCTAGCGCAAGTTCACGCGCCATGTACTTGCAGCCGACACGCGCAATAACACGATTGTGACGCTTGAACAGTGCCATAATAATCACGCAAGCAGCACGGCACGCTTCGTAATATTTGCGTTCGCGAGTCCGGATATGAGAGTGGTACCCGTTAAGTGTCAACACAGGGTGTCGCTGTTGTATCAAAATGTGCGGAGGTGGCCGCTTGAATGCAAGAAGCACCTGTATCACGTTTGTGTTGCCCTCGGAAAGCGCGTACTCCCACGCCGTCCAATGCACGCCAACAACCATCTTGCGATCAAATTCGTTGGAGTCAAAACCAAGCAGTAGCAACCTCGCAACCTCGCGCGGCTGGTTAAACCAGCACGCGTAGTGCAAAGGGTAATTGTCCTGCAACCCATCGTACTCCATGGCAAATCATTATCAAAAAATTCGCTTCAATTTGGTCTCGACACCGCCCAAACTTACGCCGGCAGCTGGTTGCGTCATGTCGTTGGCGCTGGCCTCCCAGTACTTTGGATGACACAGCCGAAACTTGGGCAGCTGCTTCATCGGCACGGGCGTCCAGTGATAAAACTTTTCGCTCACCTCGCTGCTGTCCTCGAAATCGGCGCAAATCATAATGCGCACCGTCTTCTTGGGCTCTTGCGCGGTGTTTCCCTCCAGCAGCTCGCGCACAATCACCTCGTCCATCAACGCGCTGAAGTCCTTCTTGTCCATGAACGCTGCCTCCATGTCCCACAAAATGTCGCGCTGAGTCTTGTTGTAGATGGGCTGCAAAAAGATGTAGTCGCAGTTGGTGCGCACCATTGGCCCGACACCTTTCACGTACTGGCTGGCAATGAACACGGTGATGGCCAAGTGACGGCCTTCCATGAAAAAGCGCGCCAAGTCGGCGCTGTAGCGAATGGTGTTTTGATCGGCGATCACATCGTCCAAGATGATGAACGCGCTCACTCGTGGATCTTCGTTGCCATACTTGCTCACCAGCGTCTTTTGCCGCTTGACCAACCAGTCCAACACGTCCGGGCGCAGTCCTTGCACAATGAACTTTTTGGGAATGATCTGCTCCCAGTAGCCCGCAAACGCCGTGTCGCTCATCACCAACCCAAAGGGAATGTGCTGGCAGCAATGAAACAGCAAGTTGGTAATCGTCGTACTCTTGCCCGTGCGTCGCTTGCCAAAGAACGCCATGGTGGGGTGGTTGGGCAGGTTCTCCGGCACCGGCAGCCACTCGTGCACCTCACCATAAGGGGTGCTCACTGTGTTGGTGCCAGTTTGCAGCGTGGGAGCTGCCTTGGCGCCATCGCGTCCCTTCTTGCTGCGGGCGCTGCCTTTTGCTTTGCTTGCTGCTGCCGGCTTGCGCTTTGGCGGCGGCGGCGAATCTTCGTCGTCCGGCTTTTGCATTGTGATCAACTCGCTGTGCCAGAATTTCGCCGCAAAACAATGGAGCTGCAAAAACCCGGACCGCTGTGCGACACCAGCACGTACCTGCGTGTGTTCGACCGCTTGAGGCAGTTGGACACGAATGCCACCGACCAGATTGCCGTTGGGCGCTTCCCCATGACATACGAAGGCTTTGTCAAGCTGGTGGCGTACCTTATGCCACGCTACTACGTGTACGACCCCTGCTGGAAGCGCGTGGACGCCAGCAACACCATGGACTTGTGGCAGGACTTTGGTGTGCAAGTTCGCCGAACGCCGGTTGAGTGGGACACGTAAAAAATTGGTGTTACTTGTCTTGCCACTGATCGTTTGTGCGTGTTGCCCACATGGCAAAGGCTAGCTCTCGCATCAAAAACTTGTCCACGTGGTACAACTGGGCAGTCTTCTTGACCCGCAGCATTGCCACCACAGCCTCCCGGCAGCGCAACACGCCGCACTCAAACGCCTCCAGCTCAGGCGTGATGTAGCGGCGGTAGTCCTCGCGCACCGTGTTCAACCGTACCCCATTGGCCACCAGCACACGCACAGCCTCGTTGCCGTCCTTGTGGGCGTACAGGAGCGCGCGATCAATGGGAGAGCAACCGTCCTTGTTGCTCGCCCGCAGGTCCGCACCCGCGGCGCACAGCACCTCCAGCACGCGGGGCTGCTTCCACGCAGCAGCCATGTGAGTGGTCGTCCAACCGCCCTTGTTGCGCGCGCTCACATCCACCAGCCCGCTCTGCAGCAGCGCCACCGCGGCCCCCACGTTTGGGCCGCAGCAGGCGCGGTGGAGGAGGGTGTAGCCGTACTCGTCCCGCTCAGCCCAGCGCTCACGCGGCAGCTTCACGAGCAGATCCTGGAGCCGCCCTCCATCCCCCGCCTTCCACCAGGCAGGCCAATCGATGGGCGGCCCCTCGTTCGTTGCGCACATCGCAAAAAAAACTTTGCTTCACTGCTCGTCTTCGTCCATCTGCTCCACACTCTCGCTGGCAAACGAGTCCTGCGACCCCAGCGACAAACTCGCGCTGCCCGTGTGCTCCTCAGTCACCGGCGCGTTGGGGTCATAGCTGCTGTCGCTGCCGTTGTCATCGTAGAAGTCAAAAAGCACAAACTGCAAGTCGGCGGCAAGTTGTGCCACGTCCTTGTCCTCGCGCCACACAAAACCGTTGGCAAGCATGAACTTGTCCACCATGGTCACAATGCGCTGCATCATCTTGGTGCTCTCCTCGTCGGCCATCTTCACCGCACAAAAAAGTATTTCACTTCTGCTTCACTTGAGAAAAGCACCCGGTGGCATCACTGCTCAAAGTCGTGCTTGAGCTGCGCCACCACTGCGCCCAGGTCGGCCAACTGCTTGCGCAACTGCGCCACCTCGGCCGCCAAGTCTGCCACTCGAGCGTCGGTTGCTCCAGGTGTGTGCGTCACGGGACCCACAATGTTGGTGCCGGGGCTGGCTGCCACACGTGCGCGCTTTGTGCCACCATTTGCCACCGGTGCAGCGCTGGCATTGGGGTTGAACTTCTCGTTGGGCAGCGCGTCAAGGAAGCAAAAAAGTCCGCAACCACCGTGGTCGGTGCTGCAGCTCACAAAGGCGCGGTTGGGGTTCTTGGCGGTGGGGCCACTCACACGCGGCTTGAGCTGCTTGGTGCACCACGGGCAGTCGTACATGCCTTCCTCGGCGCGCAAACGTTGGCTCCAAAACTCGGCCATCTACTCTACTTTGAAAAGTTAATATGAGTGGCAGCAGCAATACGGTCAAAGTGGTGATGGTGCCCTACGACGAGTACGTCACGCTGCTCACCAACGCGTACAAGGGGCGCAAGGATCGACGCCAGCTGACGGCCAAGCAAAAGGCCAAGGTGCAGGACATTGTATACAAAAGCTTGGTGCTCAACATGACCACGCGCGAAGTCAGTCAGCAACCGCGTGAAGTGCAAGAGGTGGCACAACAAGTGCTTGCTGGCGAGCGGCAGTGAAGTATTTTTTTTTCATTTCTGCCATCGGTCGCACGTACGTGTTGCCCACATGGCGTATGCCAGCTCACGCATCAAAAACTTGTCCACGTGGTACAACTGGGCAGTCTTCTTGACCCGCAGCATTGCCACCACAGCCTCCCGGCAGCGCAGCACCCCGCGCTCAAACGCCTCCAGCTCGGGTGTGATGTACTCGCGGCGGTCCTTGCGCACCGTACTCAGCCGCACTCCGTTGGCCACCAGCACACGCACAGTTTCGCTGTGCTCCTGCATGAGAGCGTGATCGGCGGGGGATTCCCCAAACATGTTGCGCGCCTGCAGGTCCGCACCCGCGGCGCACAGCACCTCCAGCACGCGGGGCTGCCCATCCGACGCGGCCACGTGCGCGGGCGACCTCCCCCATCCCGTGCGCGCGCTCACATCCACCAACCCACTCTGCAGAAGCGCCTTGACGGCTGCAACGTTTGGGCCCACGCAGGCGTAGTGGAGGAGGGTGAGGCCGTATTCGTCCCGCTCAGCCCAGCGCTCCCATGGCAGCTTCACGAGCAGCTCCATGAGCCGCCCGCCCCAGCTCGCCTCACGAAAGGCATCCCAATCGATGGACGGCCCCTCGTTAGTCATGACAAAACACGCAGTTACTTCACTCGCATCTCCACTCCGTCCAAATGCGATCGTCCACGTTGCCGGCGTGATTAACAAAGGCCGTGCGCAACGTTTGCAGCGGCGGGAAAGCAAACATCTTCACGCGCGAACGAGTGGGTGCCACCGCTGCTGCCACTGCGTTGCCATGATCAATCGCTCGGCGCTTCACACTTGGCGTCGCGTTGACCCACAACGGACTGTCGCGTGGCACCAATGCATACCACGCCTGCCACACCTGCGCTTCCTGCACGCGCGAATTGGGGTAGCGCTGCGCAAACGCCAGTCCCATAAAACTTCGAGGCAGCATGTGCGCTTCGCTGCTCCACAAATCAAAGCCGGGGTGGTCAGGCAATGCAACACCGTCGTAGAGCTCCATGGTGTCAATCGGCGAAAGCAACAAATCGCCACTGCACAGCACCGCATACACAAAGCGCTCGGTGGGCATCATGCTCTCGTACTGCAGCGTCCACAGTGTGCGTGTCGCCGGCGCAATGGTGCTTTGCCAGTTACTCAAATTGCGTCGCATGCACAACGTGTAAAAAGCCGCTCGTGCTCGTGCGTCATGCTCCACTTGCTCCACCAACTGACTGCGAAACAACAGCTCTTCCGGTGTGTTGCGAGCAGCCACTCCATACCGACACGGCAACGCAACGTAACGACGCTCGCCTCGCTGCACATGCACAGCGTTGTTGTCGTTGCTGGCGATGACCAAATGCTGAAACGTGTTGACGCTCACCTCGTCGTGGTAGCGCTGCCGGCGCACCATGCTCGTTTCGGTGATAAGCGACTTGATCTGCGCCAACCCAGTGACCTCGCGCTGTCCGGGATGCGCTTCGTCGACAAACAGCAGCACCTTGTCCATGATGCTGGCGGTCCAATTGTTGGTGATGTCCTGGCTGGCCACCTCTGCGCTGTAGATGGGCCCGACAATGTGCATGAGCATGCGCGCAAAAATGCCCTTGCCACAGCCGGGATCGCCGATCAGCACCAGCGCGGTCATGGGCTTCAAGCCGGGCTGCTGAAACATGTAGGCAATCCAATTGAGCACGTAAACGGCCAGCTCACGATCGCCGCTGGTGATGTTGACCTCCACATGCTGCAAAAACACGGCGCACATCTCGGCCAGCTCATCGTCACTCGCGTTTTGCAACTCGGCACTAGCAGCAATAAGCGGGGCGGGGAAGCCACACCAACTGTTGTAGAACTGCCGACTCAACCGGCCCAGCGGATCGCACGCCACGCCGCACTCGTAACTGCGCGCAAAACGGCTAATGTACCAAAAGGCACACCAACTGACATCGCGCTTGCCCACGCGCACTATCTGATCACTGCGCTCGTACTGACCCAAAAAGTCGGCCTTACGAATCACGCGGTAGCTGGTGTAACTGCCGTCGTCCAGCTTGAGCGGCAGCACCAGCACGTTGCCGTTCTGCACCTTGGCAAAGCGCTGGTTCATCTGCTCAATAACGTAGTCGGCCCCCGCAGGCACCACACTGGCAAAGCGCATCTCGCGCTTGCAAATCTGGCAGCGAATGGTGGCGTTCTCCAGCGCGTCCACCAGCACGTAACACTTGCCGCGACCAGCATGTTGCAGCGCGGGGGCATCATCAGTGGGCTCAGTCTTGAGCGGGCAGTGCGTGCTGTCAAACACCAGCACCACGCTGCCGGCATGCCCTTGCACGCGTCGACACGGTACACCACGCCACGCAGGCACAGCCGTCAATATGCGCTCCTCCACTGTGTTGCCGTTAGCAGCAGCAGCGGGCGCAGCGACCGGAAGCAACATTCGCACGGCATCGGGCACCACACGAGCCGGCCGCGCAATGAAGCTGACACCCTTGGCGTAGGCGCGAGTGCCGCGAACTGCAATGGGGCTCGTCAAACCAAACAGCTGTGTCCACGAGCTAAAGCGCATGGGATCAAAACCGGGAGCAAACACAAACAGCGGCCGCATCACGGCACCACGCCAGCGACCTTTGATAAACTTGTCGAAGAATGGGTACTTGATGCCACTGCGCGTGATGCTGGGGTCGGCGGTAAATCCAAAAGGGGCCAGCGAGGCGTTGAGCGCAGCAAAGGCCTCGGGATTGTCCTTGTAGTGGTTGCTCGGCTTGGGCTCCAGGTGCACGTCGGCCAGCACCAAGTGAGCACTACGCGGCTTGTCGGCAAACTCGCCGTAGCTTAAGCAGCCGTTGGTGCCGTAGATGTCGTACTCCAGCCAACGCAACGCCCAAGTGCGAACAGCCTCCAGCAACGCGGCACCGTCGGGAGGTCCAAGAGGTGGCTCGTCGGGGCTGCCATTGAGCGGGTCCAAGTCAAAGGTCAGCCGAAAGCGATGCGCGCAGTCGGGCTCCATCAAGTGCTTGACGCTCGCCACCACGCACGGACGAAAACACGGCACCGTGACAGCTTCGTACCCGTCGGGTGCAATACGGGCGGCCTCGGTGGCAAACCAGCGCACCAACTCGAGCGGGTCGTAGCTGTAGCGCATGGGGTTCGACCCAAGCGTGTAGCACGTGGTGGGCAACCCGCGGTCGGTAAGGGCTTGCTCGCTGGGGGCGCCTCGGGTGGCATCCAGCTCCAGTACCACCACGGTGACACTAGCGCATGAAGCGCGTATGTTGGTAGCGAGCGCCTCCATGCAGCGAAACAAAAATATTTGCTTCACTCAAAAATCGGCCAGCCGTCGTCACGATAATGAGCGCGGCCAAGGAATTGGCGCCCACCCTCAATCCACGCAAAAGGCATCGGGTACAGCGAACTCACTTCCCCCACGCTTCGCTCCTTCGGCCGCCAGTGCGCAAAAAACTCCGCAAACTCCGCCACCAGCCCGTTGGCAATTTGCTTCGCGGACAGCTTGCCGGGGGTACGACGACGCGCACGCATGCGACCCACCAGCAAGTAGTCGGTGTGGGTGGCCGCTGGCTGCACCACCACGCCCACACCGTAAAAACCACGTGTCTGCAGCATAGCGCGGGTCACAGCGGTGGCATGCAGTAGCTCGCCGTGGTACGTGTGCCGCTGGCCCATTAAGATGCGCAGCCAGGGTGCCCCAAGCCGGTCCTTGAGATGGCGCAGCTGGTGCTTAAGCATGCGGCACACCAACGCCTTGCGGTGCGGCTGCCACCCACCAAACATACAGCAGCAGCCGTCAATGTGCTTACGCTGCTTCTTTGTGCGGCTCTCTGCCATTGCTGAAAAAAATATTTTTCATTGAAAAATTGGCCACCCGCTGCTATCGTAGGTGCAACGAGCCGCAACGGGACTGTACTGGGTGCAATGCAAAAACATGTACATGCGTTCGTACACGGTGCACGCAGCATAGGCCTCAGACGCAATGTCCTGTGAAACACGCGGGACCCGCACAAACCAGGCTTCGTCCGCCCGACGGTACCCTTGGGCACTCACAAACCACTTGTCGCCCCAGCGCACTCGGCCATGCGCTGAAAAGATCATGGCGGTCAACTGGCGCTTAATACCACAGGTGGCATTGCGCAGCTGTTCCATCACTTCATCGTGCAACACCGCACGAGTGGCAACTCGACTACGCTTGCGCACACTCTCTGCCATTCTTGCCAAAAATATTTTTTCGCCGCAATGGCCGATGCCGACAGCGCCGCAGTCAACCCCCCGTGGATCTACCGCACCCAGTGGAACAGGCTGCAAGCGCGCATCAACGCACTACGCAACAAGGCCACCGAGCTCGACCTGCAGAACCGTCGCCTCGCCGCCGAACTTGCTCGCGTGCTGGAGGAGAAGCGCAAGTTGTGGCAGACGGTCGAACTTCTAGAGGCGCAGCTCAAACAAAGCAACCTATGAGTGGAGTCACCCGCGCTGCGCTCACGGTGCAAAAGCCTTTTGCCATGCCCTACCCCGTGCAAGAACAGCCCGCCTTGCCGCCCGGGGTGGCACCCAGCTTCATGCGTGACCGGGGTGGTGTACTGCGCAAGGTGGATGTTGGGGTGCCTCCCGTTCGCGACGTGGCAACACAAAAAAGCACCGCAGCCGCAGCCGATTTGCCTCGCGGTGTGCACAGTGCGCGTACCACCGACATGTATGTGGGCAACGCGTATGCAAGCAACAGCCGGCACTGGGGACCTTGGCCGGACACGGTACACATGTACGGGAAATGATCATGTGCGCGGCTTAGGTCGTCGTATAAATGAAAGATGCAAATCACCGGTTGATTGCACTATCGCTGTCGCACGTGGTTTTAACCGCGGTTACGTTAACTCGCGTAACAGTGTGCGCACTTGTCGGTAGTGTGTCACCAGTGGTTTGTTTCTTTTTTGCATTATTTTTTTACGGGCCGTTTAATGATACTCGGGAAGTCGCTCCCGCGAGCCAGGTTCAATTCCTGGGCGGTCCACTTATTTTTTTATTTTTTGTTTGCACACTTTTCAGTGAAGAAAAGTCCGCAACAAGTCGCGCACGCCGCGGTAGTTGATCACCAATGTCGAGTCGCGTTGGTTGCCATAGGCCTGCTCATACAACTTCCAATCCACCCACTCGTACTCGCGCTCCACCTCCTCCGTGGTGGCGTCCTCCAGCAAGTACTCCACCACATCCTCGCTGCCGGCTGCCACCGCTGCGTGCAGCACCTGTGCGCGCTGCTTCTCCCACAAGCCTTCGCGTTTCAGCGTTTTCGCCACCTCGCGCAAAGTGACGGCGTCGTCCAGTGCGGCCAGTGCCATGGCAGCGTTGGGTGCGCGCTTGACCACGGTGGGCATGGGCGGGTTAAAGTTCATCTTTATGCACCTTTGTGGCGTTCAGCGATTTTAGCTTGCACGCCACTTTGCAAGGCACACAATCAACGCGTACACCACGCAAATATATTTGACTTGGCGCGTTTTATAGCTCGTCGCAAAAATCAGGCATCTCGTTCTTCCTTCCTTGCCATAGGAAGCCGGATCGGCGGCCCTGCCACGGATTTTAAGAATCGTGCCTCGGCGAACGGTGGACATCAAGCCACCCGCGGTTGGCCAACGACGCGACTTATTTTTTTTATTTTTTTCGCGGCGATCAACACATGCGCGGTGTGTACTTAGCGCACTACTGGTGCCTTGTATGTCGCCCGAACAAGATATCTTGGCGGCGGTCGTGGTGCGTCACCACTGCGACTGCCAAAAAGATGTTCATTAGTCGAGCCGCAAAGTAGTTGTGCATGTTTTGATGCGTCGGACTGATCACCCGGCGTGTTGAAATGTGTGCAGCGAAACGCGGAACAATTGCTGGCGGTGAACGCGCTAAGCAAGGAACTCGATGGGTAGCGAACAATTAAGACTGTCATTCGAAGCAACATTGCGTCGAGTAAACGTAACTCGACAAAATGCAGCATTGAAAGGGGGACCGGGTAACTCCCGGACTCGTGGGCGCGTCATGCCCTCGATGTCAGCATAGCAGCCCACGTCAGAACGAACGCTGTATTTTTTGCTATTTTGCACGACAATTGTTGTAGGCAACGCACACGTCGTGGCGCCCCACAAATAATATTAGTGTGCCGTGCTGTTGCACATTTGCCGTTTTTAAGCGTGCAATAACGCTCTCCATTTGTGATGCGTCCTTCACCCGAAGATACATTTTGATATCGGGAGCGTGCACAGGCAATAGTTTGCCGGCATTCTTCCCACGCAATCGGATGCCAATATGCGCGCTGTTCTTGTGCTTGGCAGACACAAACTCAAAATCGTCCGTTTCGGTCAGTTCTTGTATAGGAGAGCGCAACGCTTTGACGGGCTGTGCAAACAACTCAAACAACTTGTCGCCGCGACACCAAACTTGCCATTTGCAAGCACACAGTGCTCGTGTGTTGCCCTTTGAGTACGCAATCTTGCGCGGCGCAATGTCACGATCAACTACACAGTGGAATCTTGAATCCAATTTGTTGACCTGCCGCGGCCTGGCGCAAGCAACTGGCAAAATGAACGCAATGACAGACGCGTGCAATGCAGCGTGGTTAAAAAAAGCAATTGCCAGTTTGCCCGCGCGGCCAAATGGCGGATTTCCGACAATCAATCGATTTGACACGTTTGCGGGACGAAATTGCAAGTAATCCCGTCGTTTTTGAGGATCAACCGAGTCAATATCACACCAGTCCAAAATGTCGACATGAGCGCCAAGATGTACTTTGATAGCACGCACAAATGCTCCGTTTCCACACGACGGTTCGAAGATAGCATCAAACTTTGACAGTGCAACTTGCAATTGATTGCACATCATATCAACACATTCCAGCGCAATTTCATCAGGGGTGAAACATTGATCTAATCTTTGTGGGTCCCCCCCGCGGACCGCAATATCAAGCTCCATGACAAATTCATTTGTAGAATGTCACAAATCCTCCACTGCTTGCTGCTGCGCTTCGCTTACCGGTGCTGCACTGCCACGCACAATAGCTGCCTTGTTTGCCGCGTCCACTGTCATCACCATTTGCGCAATCAAAAGCACAGCGCGCTTGCCAGGGCCCATCATGAACCACTCGGCGTTGGCAATGGCGAACTCGGTGATGGTCTCGTGCCACTGCTCCTTGTTAGCTGCGACCGTCGCAGTCAAGCTGGCTGCCGGTCCGCTCAGCATCAGTCCCAGGGGGTTGTATACTGCCGTGAACTGCTCAAGCCCGCGTGCACCGTTAAGGAACAGCGCATCGGCTTGCTGAATGCCGCCAGCGCTTTGCAGCTCGGTCTCAATCGCCGCAAGCAGCTCGTACACGCCGTTGTCGTCCTTGGGCAGCGACTTGGGCTCCTTCACGCTCAGCCGACCGCCAAAGTGCTTGAAGTACAAACGAATCTTTTGCGCAGCCAGTTCGCGCTTGCGTGCACGTTGCATGTCAGTGGCCATGGCTTCCTCCTTGTGTGCGGCGGTGGGCGCAGCGGCAATCTTCTTCACCGTGGCGGCCTCTTTCTTGGCAGCAGCAGCACGCGCCTTCTCGGCAGCTGCGTTCTCCTTCATGCGCTTGGCCTCCTGCTTCTGTGCGGCTTCCACTTCACGCGGGTCCGCGCCGGGGAACGTTTGCACGTCACTTTGAAACGCATCCTCAAGCACCCCCTCCATGCTGTGCACAAAGTTACAGTGGTTCATTGGTAACCACTCGAAAAAAGAAGTCCACGTAGCGCCACAACATCTTTTGCATGTCAGCCGGCATGCCGCCATACACCAATCGCAACCGCAGCACGCGCTCGTCGTCACTCTGCGCTTCGGCAGCCGCAAAGAGCAACTCACTGTTTTCGTGATTGCACAATCCGCGAACCGGCAGAGCGCTGATCACATGGGGTGCCGCAGTGTCCCATGTCATCTCTTGGATCTCTTGCGGCGTTACGCCCGCCAAATGCAGCATAGGCTGGAACCGGATCAGGAAGTTCGTGAACTTTGCTTGTGCGAGATCCCATGTATTCATATCACAAAAAGAGCCCCAACAGCAGCGCAGGCACAACAACGAATCCAGCAGCCGGAAAAACTGCGGCTTCGGCGTCGTCGGGGTGCGTGACAATCCAGTTGCGTGCACGCCCGTCGGGCAAGTAGCTCATGCTGGGCTTGAGCGCGGTGGCAGCGGCATAGCCAATGGCGCCACCCCAAGCCGCGCGACCAAGTGGGTGCACACCGAAAGGCAGCATGGCAACAAGACGCTCAGCAGGGGCCACCACCACTGCATCAAGTTCACTCATTGCGCTTGATAATGTTGCACATAGTGGGAGAAATTGGGTGCGTTGTGGACATGCATAGAGTAGGCCATTCCCCAACTTGGACCCGCCCTAGCTAAGCGTACAATCCTCGCTGAACACCTGCGCCAACGTCCAGTGTCGCAGTATGAGTACCATCGATCGTACCAATAAACGTGGACAGCATCACGCAACACGCATGTTTCGCAAAGCAACTCCTCAAACACCGCCTGCATTTTCACACCAATCTCGCAAATTGCGATATTGCGCCAACACTTCGCCGTAACGGATCCACCACACGTTGGTGCCATCAAGCGGCGCGTGATAATGCGCAGCTCGCACAAACACCATGCCGTTGTTAGTGCGAACGTCGAGACCGTCATACGCGTGGTACGGCAAGTCGCAGCTGTCGCGCAGCCATCGTGTGCAGCGCAGCAACTCAGTCATTAGCGGTTCGACGTGCGCTTGCTGCATAGTACACCACACCGGCAATAAGGTACGCACGTGCAAAGTTGCTCACTGCGCTAACGCTAGCGTCAGGTGCCACGTCGTTGAGGTAGTACAGCGTACCAAGCGCGGCAACCCCTGGCACAAAATCGCCGGTTTTCAAAATGTCGTACAGCCAAGTGACAATCACACTCATTGCGCTGTATTATTCAATACAACGCCGCGGCAGAAAAGGCCGATCCTTGCACTGGCTCATTGGCGGGCGTGGGAGGTGCACTTCCCGGGCTCCCGTGATACAGCGCGCTAAACACCACACCGCCACCCAAGTAGCCCTGTGCAAGTGTCATCCAGCTCTGCCCTTGGGTGGGCCAACCTCCCCCAATGTAGTACGCTGTTGCAACTGCAGCGCCGCCGTACAGCAGCTGGCGCTGGTTGATCGCAATGAGAGGCCACGTCAAAATGGTGTTCACGTTCATCTTTTTTGCAGCGCACACTGTAGAATCAGTACGCGCTCTTGCCAGGCGGTGCCGAGGTGCGATCAAGACCAATTGTCAAGGCGCCATAGTAGGCCACACCGCCCGCCAGGTACCCCTTGAGCATCTGCTCGCAAGGAAGCCCCTGACCGGGAAATCCCCCGCCCACGTACCACATCGCAGCCACAGCAATTGCAGCAGCCTTCCACGTCTTCTCCTTCACCGCTGCAATCGGCCAAGACAAGATCACCTCCACATCGCTCAAAATTGTGCTGTCGCCGGGCATCTTCACTGTTTCTGCTGCACGCTTCGCTCGAGAAAATTGGCCCCGCTTACGCCGCCAAAACTGAGCGAATCATCGCTGTATGGACCCAGCCCGTGACTTCCAACTCGCGGACACATGGCCTGCAGCCGGCCATCTCGTCCAATCACGCCGCCGCCGTAGAGCGGACTCAAACTCGTTGCAGCGCTTTTGTGTGACTCAACAGGCACACCTTCATCTGCAGCGCGCACATAGCGCCCCTCATCAACAGCGCGTTGCAAGCGAGTCGCCACCGGCACAAAACGCTGCGGGCGAGGTTGCGCGTAAGGATTAGACATTGCAACTGTTAACATCTGGAAAATGAGTGGCTCTGAGTTGTTGCAGGCCGCGCTCGACATTGCGCTTGAAGCCCAGAATCGATCGGGTGCTCGTCACAAGGTCATGGTGATGCTTCTTCATGCGCTCAATTACGCCACCGACGCGAACTTTTCAGGCGATAGCAACATTAGCGCCGCTTTTGATGCAGTACCGCGCGATCACACTTGCGATCTTTGTCCCATTCACAAAACGCTGGAGCGCTATTTGTACGGGCCGGACATGCCTTACATAAGTTCAAGTTCGGACGAAAACGAGTGTCTTTGCGATAAGCCCGGCGGGATTTCTTGCAATTGTAGCTCTGAATAAGTAAAGCATGACGACTGCCTGGAACGCTTACCACGCGCTCGAACGCATTGCCACCGAGAACTACTTGGACGAAGATCAGCTGGAAGCGCTGGACTGCTGCCTTAACGCGCTACGACACCGAGCACGCGGGTGTGATGCCACCTTTGTGGGCGAGCAGCTGGCGTTCCTTGCGCCGGGCATCCCGATCGACTGCGCGTTCAGCGATAGCAGCAGTGACAGTGATTCGCTGAAAGAGGAGGTGGTAACCGAGGTAACGCCTGGTAACGGGTGATATCTCAAGAGTGTACAGGAATCATGTACCCAAAAATAGAACACACTGTGTGCTATAAATAGAGTTAGCCAACCACCCGTTACCACCCGTTACCCACGTTACCACGTTCAGCGAAAAGCTATTTATAGCACTTCCTCGTCGACGTCCACTTGGTCGGCGTGTGCCATGACACTGCGCAAGATCTTGTTGCCCACGTGGCGCGGCACGTAGTCGGGCACTTCCTTGCTCAAGTAGCGCAAGCAAAAGTCCTTGTCTTCCCCTTCGCCCTTGATGAACCGACAGTGCACGTTGGGCGTTAAACCAACTGCGGTGCGAAACAGCCGCACCAAGCCTTGTTTGTCAATTTGCACCATGGTACTGTGCGCCACTTCAATCACAATGTGAACGTGCAACCCGCGGTTTTGTTGCCCCCCATGCTCAAACGCCGCGCGCAATCGTACACGTTCCACCAGCGGCTTGGTGTCCTCGTCAAACTCCACCTGGCTGCGCCCGTTGTACTGCTTGAGCCACGTCCACAAGTGATCAGTGTCCGCCATGTCTTCCACTGCGGTGCGCATAGTGTCAAGGTGATCTTCCGCGTTGACGTTAAAGTTCACTGTGACATGAAAGTTGCTCCACTTCACTTTGCCATCACCGTCCACAGCAAACATACTGCCGTGGCGCCCAGGGCAATGCCGCAAACCAAAAAGAGAAGATTGCTGTGCATCACTTCGTCGTCGGGCGGGTCGGTGGCACAAAGCAATGGGTTCACTGTGACAGCGGGTGGCGGCAACACAGCAGGTAGCGTGGCAGCATGCGTGGTGTTGCAAGTCTTCTTCCACGAGGGCTCTTCAAACTTCTGTTGCGCTTGCATGGCGGCCTCGTCACCGTAAGCGCGCGCAAAAGGAGCGGTGCCAGCAAAGTCGACTCGCACCTTGGGATGATAAGGCTCGACAGTTTTTTTCATCGCAAAATGGAGGGTGGCAAAACCAAGCCAAGCAGAAAGCGTGTGGCGCGTGAAGCTACCCCTGAGACCGCCGTGGATGAAACTTTGCCGCGCATGGAGCTCACTGCCGCCGAAACTGCTCGCGACTACATTGCCCGCATGAGCAGCGCGCTCACCGAAAGCAACGACTTGGAGGCGGCGATGATCACACTGCGCTGCGTGGGCAAGCTGGACGCGTTGGTGCGCAAGCGCGGCAAGAAATGAACTTTTTTGTGCACGATGGAGGGTACCGCAAAAAGCCTGGATGAAGTGAACGGTGGCATCGCCGAGGAGCTGCGACTGCGCAGTGGCTACGAGCGCTTGACGTACTTTGAGAGCATGCTGCGTGCCATGGCCAAGCAAGCCGAAGTGATTGGCGAGTACGATGCCCACGCCGCGCTGCTGTTTGCTGCCCGCAAGATGTACGACTTTGCAGTGGACGCTGAGCGCCAGCTGGCACGCAAGGAACAAGACTAGCTGACCAAACGCACTGTTCAATCAATGAAGAGCCTTGGCAATGCCACCAGCGCGAGACTGGTTGACGTTGTAGCCCATGCTCCACACATCCACCTGCAGCACAATGTGCGCGCCCGGGTTGGTGCACGTGATCACCAGCGCCAGGTTGCCCAGCACGCTCGCACTGGCGTGACCGGTGGCGTTGCGGCTGTCCTCGGGGAACACGGCAAACGGCAAATGGTACACGGCACCGCTGGTCTGCGCGTCGGGGTGGTACTCCTTGCGAGCGTGGCAACGCGTGTACAACTCGGGCAGCGGGTTGATCATGTCCTTGCCGCCAGCCGTCATCTTGAAGTCAATCACACCCGGGTAGGCAACACCAATGTGCCCGCCACCACCACCAAGCAGCGAGGGCGTCGACACATTTGCCTCGCAGCGGCTTCCACGCCAGCCGCGCAGATCAGCGCCATACACGTAGCCAGGCAGCACCACAGCGCCCGTGTCCTCGGCAATGCGCACGGTGAAGATCACCTCCTTCATGTCCAAGCGGAAGTTGGTCAACGGCACGTTGAGCGTGATGTTGCCACCAGCGCCCGTGCCCTGCTGACGGAACCCGCGCTGCGTCTCAATGTCGTACATCAGGTTCACCAATCCCTCGGGCGCCTTGTAGAAGCGCAGACGGTTCTCCTTCTCGCTGGCGCTGAGCGTGATCTCCTGGTAGCGCAGACGCAAGTCGCTGATGGTGGGAAGTGCGCTGGCGCCTCCCGTGAACACGCTGTTGGTGCCGCTCGCCGTGACAATGAGCTGAGCAAGGTTGCGAAGAGTGAACTCAAGCTGCCCTTCAAGCGCAAGCGACTCGGGCATCCAGTTCTGGTCGCGCTGCTGCACAAACCACAAGTGCTCGACGGGGTGGCGAAGGCGAACGCCGCGGTACAGCGCATCCACCAGGGTCTGCTCGGTGTTTCCGCCCGGAGGCAAAGCGCCCAGCACCTCAACGTTGATGTACTCAATGTTGACGTTGTTGCGCGACAGCTGACGGTAGAACACCTGGAACTCGCTGTCGTACTGCTGCAGCACAGTGCTGCCGTAGCGCAGGATGATCTCTTCAAAAATGAGATCGCCCACGTTCTTGACGTACTCGGCTTGCGGCGTGCCCACTGCGGGAACAGCAGCGGTTTGCGGCACTGACAGCGTGTTGGCCGGCACAGGGGGCGTGTAGGCAGGGTTGGTCTGGGCGGCGGTGAGAGTGATCTCGCTCCACATCTTGCCGATCATAGTGCTGCTTTTGGGCAGCGCGTACACGACCTTGTAGCCCGTGGTGTAGGGAGGGTTGATCACGCCGTTCACGGGGGCAAGGTAGTTGCTTTCGTTGCGGTAGGTGGGCGTGAGCGCCTGCGAACCCTTGGGTTGGTACAAGCTCTTGGTGCCAAGCAGCACGCTGCTCAGTTGGGACATCTGGGTGCTGATACCCATTCCCGACAGTCCGGCATTCAAAGACGACGACATGGCTGTGTGTGATCTTGTATTTGCGTGCAGGCTTAGAAACACGTCATTGCCGACCGTTCAACTTGTTCTCCAGCACTTCGATTTGCACTTTGGCCGAGTTGAGCATGTCAAGCGCGCGGCTGGCCTGGTGACGGCTCACGCTGTACAGCTGGCGCCACTTTTCGGCTTCGCACTGCTGGTGCGCAAACGTTTCTTGCAGTTCAAAGTGTTCGCGCTGCAGCAACGCGTACTTGGTGGCAGCTTCCTCGTACGCAACAAAACCGGGGAAGGGAGCGACGTCCACCTCGGGTTGTGCTTGTTCGCGTGCGACCGCTTCTTGCAGCACGGCGATTTTGTCGTCGATGCCGGCAGTGTAGCGGGCCGCCGATGCGCGCAGGTGCGTGGTTGTGTCTTCAGTCAAGCGCTTGCGTTGCAAGTCGCCACCGCACATGTAGTACTCTTGAGTGCGCTCCTCCATGCTGCTGCACAAAAAATGTTTTTAGTTGAGCTCGCAGCGCAGCGCCAACAGCTCCAGTGTTTGCAGCAGCTTCTGGTTGAGAGCGCCCTGAGTATCTGCCAGTGTTTCCAGTTCGGCTACGCGTCGCTCCAGGTTTGCCACCTTAAGCTCCAAGCTGGCAATGGTTAGCAACCACGGTTCGGTGCTGCTCACGAACACGGTGTTGCCAGCAGTAGGCACATAGCTGGGTACGACAACCTCCGGTGCCACCACCGGCCCAATTTCAAGCCCCCGATTCAGTGACATCACTTTCACTTCTTTGCTGCTGCAGCAGCGGCCTTCTCGATCTTGCGCGCTTCTCGCAACTCAAGCATCAGCTTGCGACGTTCCTGCAAGTTGAGGTCAAGCTTTTCCTTGATGTCCTTGGACGACATGATGGCACAAGAATGCGCGCCGATAGGGTAGAAAGCTAATACACGTTGCGGAACGGCATGCCGCTGTTGTTCATGTAGTAGGCGTCCGGCGTAAACAACTCGGGGTTGGGCGGCAGCGCTTTGGCAATGCGACCGGCCTCGCTCCAATCGCTGTCGGTGGGGTTGTTGGGCAGCCACGTGAAGTCGATGCGGTTCGTGGTGCGCGTGCCCACTGCTGGGTCGCTATCCATAAGCGTGAGATCGCTGGTGAATGCCGTGTACAGCGCAGCACCACTCTTGCGCGCAAAGTGCTGGCGACCACGTTCCAGCTCTTCGGCCACCGTCAACCGGTTGTGCTCGGTGCCGTTGGCAAACAGCGTCATGATGTCAAACAAGCTGGCTGTTTCGGGTCCGCCGCGACGATCCTTCTCCACGTAGTAGGGTGGAAACGCCGGGTTCCACGGTACGTAGGTGCGCGTAGTGCCGTGTTGAGGCGCGATGGTGCCCGTAGTGATGTTTTGCGTCACCTCGAGCTCGTAGGGCGTTTGCAGCATGTTGTCGTGCATTTGCTGCACGGTGGGGTTGACACGCGGCATGCTGTGCACCTGCAAAGCTCGATCCAGCGCGCTCATTTTCTGGCTAAGTGCAACAACGCGCGAGAGAAATGCAGAGGGCCAAGCTTACGCGTCCCCAGCTGGAACAGAAGCTGCGGGAGGCGCCCACTCAGTTTGAAGCGGGCAACAAAAAGTTTGTCGTCGGCAAGAACCCATTGGAACGCGAGCGCGAGCTGGATGTGATTCAACCACAAAATGCACAGCAGCAAAAACGCATGCTGGAGATCATGAAAGCGCTGTACAAAGATGCTGCCACTGACCCCGCACGCGCCAATGCGCTGGAGATGTGGCGAGTGCAGCTGGAAGGCAAGGACGCAGAAGCACTGGTGAAAACGGACTTTCAGCGACGTTTTCAGTTTTGGTTGTTGGGACGTGGCACGCCCGAAGACACGGCCAAAACATTTTGGGGCCGCGGTAACATGGCCGCTCACAACCCGGAAATTGCTGCGTACATTGATCAGTTTTTGGAGGCGCGTGCCAACTATGCCATGCAACTGGCGCTGCTGGCCAACCGTGCACCGACCACGTTGTTGGGCGCATACCTGTACTTCAAGTACATTGTCAACGGAAACTTGAAGCAAACCACGGAAAACGGCAAAACGTGGTGGCATTTGGATCAAGGCGACTTTTTGGAAGACTTTGACTTGTTTCGCAAGTACTTTGATCGCGTGCCCGACGAAGGCAATCGACCCGCAAAAAACGACGACAAGTACAGCAAGATGATCCAGCCGCAATCACTGCGTCCCGCAAATCGGCCCAGCAACGATGGCACGGAGCCGTACCCCATCACAACGGAGGAGAAGGCACAGTGGGGACTTTCACCTGGCGGTGACATTGACCAAAGCATTGCCGTGATTCAAGGCACCATTGGCAACGAAGCTGGCGCTGGCATGAACCAGCCGCCGCCAAAACGTGGTCCGGGCCCTGGCGGTGCCAATGGCCCATCTGATCCTCCGGTGCCCCCCGCTGATGTGCCCAGTGCACCTACCAACGCACCGGGCATTGATCCTGCAGCTATCTTGTCGCAGGTGAACACGCAGCTGCAGCAAGAACGAATGGCCCGCGACAAGGCTGACGCGGAGCGCGAGCAGCGATTTGCAACTGAACGCGAAAAGGACCGTGCAGCGGAGCGAGAGCGCTTTGACAAGATGATGGCACTCTTGCGCGAAGGCAATGTGAAATCGGAGCCAGCTTCCGCACCAGTGGCAAGCACCACCGCGGAACAACGGGCGGCGGAGCGCGCGGAAACTGAGGCTATGTTCAAGCGCGTGTTTGCGGACATGAAAGTGGAAGCTACAGTGGATCCTACACACATTTCAGGCGCGTTGCAAAAGGCGATTGAAACCAACAGTGCAGAGACGCGCAAGGCATTTGACGAGGCGGTTGCCAAGTTACAAAAGCAAAGCGACGCGGCGCCAGAGCACAAGAAGTTTATGAGCGATTTTATTGCCGCTCATCAAAGTGGGCTGAAAGATTTGGAAACTGCGATCAAACGTCTGGATTTTCAGCGGCCTTTTGAAGAGATTAGCAAGGATGTTGTTGTTGCAAAAGAAGACTCGAAACGTGCACGTGCATCGGCCGAAGCTGCCAGGCGAGACTTTGAAAATCGCCGAATTGAAGCCGAAGTGCTGAAACGCCAGGAAGACGCAGCCAAAAGTCGCGAACGCGCTGCCAAGCAAAAGGCTCGAGAAGCCGCTGACGTGGCACGCAAAGAGCAAGAACGCATTGCGCGAGAAGGCAAGGAAGCCGCAAAAGCGGCAAAGCAGGCAAAACAAGCGCAGCAGGCGGAGAAGCTGGAGCAAATCGAGGCAAGCACCGAACAACTTCGAGCGGCCGCACACGAGCGGTTTACCAAATTGGAGCAAGAAGGCGAAGAGCGCAAGCAGGAGATTGGTCGCGTTGTTGGCGGTATTGTCAATATTGGGACTCAGTTTAGTACGCAACTTCAAAACTTGTTTCAAGCGCACGCTAAGGCAGAGCGCGAACTGAACGAGTTGCGTGGCAACACAGAAGCAACGGCGCTTCAAGTTCAAGGTGCCGAAAACGAACTGAAGCGACAATCAAAAGCCCTGTCGGCTACGCGCGCTCAGGCCGAAGCAGCATTTAATGCTCAAAAAGCCAAGTTGACAGAACTCAACGCTCAAATTGCGACGTACGAGGAACGCATTCGAACTGCTGAACACGACAAGTCGCATGGAGCCAAAAACGTGGCAGCGCTACAACAGGCTGTTGCCGAATTGCGCTCGCAATTTGAGCAGGGGCAGCGAGCATTGACAATCGCCGAACAGCGGACGGCACACGCCGCACCCGCGCAAAATGATGAAATGCCGCCACTCGAACCAAATGTCGTTGATCAGAACAACGACCCCATTCCGCCTTTTGTGCCCGAACCTATGGAAACAAACGACGACGTGCTTAAGGCAGATGCGCTGGCAGCACGCGTGCAGGAGTTGGGAACCGGATCCTACACAGAACAGCGCAATGCAGTGCAAGAGTGGGCAGATTCGCTGCAACGCATACGCCGCAATAGCAAAGATGCGCCTCCCGTGCCCGAAGGACGACTGAACGGACAGGAAATCAATTTGCAGACATGGATCAAATCACTTTGGAAATGGCAGCGCGCACACGGCTCAAAAACCGCGTCCATTGCCACAGAGCGCAAAAAAACTGCCGCTCGCGATGTCAAGACCAGACGCGAAGAGAAGCGGAAAGAAGCGCGCGGCGGAAGCATGGACCAAGCGGATTAAGCGATCAACCCAAAGGGAAACAACAGGCGCCAAGGATCGTGCACGTTGTGGACCTGCGCCACATAGTGGTAGTTGAGCAGTTCTGTCACAACGCGCAAGAGTGCCAAAGCGACAATACACCAGTTGAGATTGGTGGGCAAGTCCGCGTACAGTAGCAGCAACATGCCAATCAAAAACAGCAGCGACTCGTACATGGCCACTAGCCGCTTGAACGCCACAAACTTCAAACGCGTCATCAGTACAACTTCCCCAAACATTTGCTGGACGCCGTCCATCTTCATTTTGCGTAGATGCGCGGATGGGAAAATGGTGGGACACTCAAAACCTCGCCGCGCTTGGCTGCCTCCACTTGCGTCGGCTGCCCAAACAAAATGCCAATGGGGTTGCCCGCGTCCTTTTGCCGCACGTGCGTGTCGGCCACCAGCATGCCGTTGTGCAGCATTTGTGCGCTGTCGTGATTGCGCTGTGCCGCCACAAACACGTCGCGCAAACTGCCAGCTTGCGGCAGCTGCACGTTGGGAATGATGGGCGCAATGTCCAGCGAAATGCGCCAGTCTTCCCATTTGTGAAAGCCGTCGTAGTTCTGCGTGCTGTCGTACGGCTTGTATAGGTCCTGGCGATTGGCAGGCAAGTTGCGGTCATGCCGGCGGCTGCTTAGCGCGCTTGCATGCGTGTGGTCGCTGAACGCATTGCCAAAGCCGTTGTAGAACTCGGTGGTTGGCATGCGGTCATGGCCAGGTGCAACAAAGTAGTCATAGTTGGGCACACCGGCAAGCGTGCTAACTTTTTGTGCCTCAAAGGGGCTCGTTGTAGCCCACATTTTGCCGTGTGTGTTAATGCAATATGGAGGCTGCGAGAATTGCGGCGAGCGCGACTATTGCATTGATTTTGCATTGGGAACCTCTACTTGCGTTGCGTGCGGTTGCGTGGATAGGGACGGCACTGTCATGGTTGTGGCGTTGGGTTACAGCGAGACGCACGGTGAAAATGGCGAGCGTGATGTGGACGCTCCTGAGGAAGAACCTTTGGAGCGCGCTGTCTTTGTGGAGAGCGTGGAGGACACCATTGCCCGTCAACCGCGCGGCAAGTACCGTGGCATCGCCAACAAGCTGCGAGACCGCGAAAAATGGCGGCTCGGCAACAGCGCTCCCTACAAGCGTGAGACTTACTTCAGCGAGCGCGTCAGCCAGTGGCGACACAACGAGCCCGACATCTGCTTGGAAGACACAAGAGCAATCAATCGCATGTTCCAGCGATTTACTTGCCAAGGCGGGTTACGGCATGACACCGTGCGCTGGGATGGCTACGTCACCGCCGAAGGACAGTTCAAGTTGGTCCGACCTTTGACCAAGGAAGACTGCCGCACACTACTCGCGAGTTGCGACGCCTACCAAAGCCATGCCGCGCCGCGCTTTGTCAAAAAGTACTTGGTAAGCACGGTCTTTTTCGTCGTCGGGCACAATAATGCACGCGGGGGTGTGCGTGCACGGCTGCCCATACGCGTGACAGTACTTGCGACTGGCGTTGATGTGGAGCGGCTCCCAGCGCAAGTGAGCTAAGCAAATGCACCGTGGCTCGCCGCACAAATGACTGGCTTCGTCCCATTCGTGCGTGGGGTAGTACCCGTTGCCGTGCAGCACAATGCTTGTGAACTGCATGCGCGACTGGGCACGCTGTCCCGGCACACAAAACGTGCGGGCGGGGCGATTGGTGCGCGGTTGCAGCAACACAAACTGACAGCCGGTGCTAAGTTGTACGCTGGGCGCAGCTGCAAGTTCCTGTGCCCATTTTTGGAGCGTTTGGTGCGTAGGTTTGACTCGACTAACACTTCGCGGCAGGAGAAGTTTTTGACGATCCGATGGCTTTTGACAGGAGAGCGCAGTAGTGGGGTCAACGTGAGCGAGAGCTTTGTTGGTCGGCTCAAGCAGCTGTTTTCGCGTTTGCAAGACCCTTTCACGCAGATTGTCAAGCCGTGCCGTGCGCGCTACAGCTTTCTCAACTACAACTTTGTGTTTCGTCGCCTTTTTGATCTTCTTGGCGCGCCGCATTTGGGTCGCAACTTCCCACCCCTTAAGAGCCGACGAAAGCGCGAAGACATTATTCAGTTGTGGCTGTGCATTTGCATCGCGCTCAAGTGGCCGTACGTGAACAGCGACGAAAAGTTGTTTGGCGCCGAGCATGCTTGCCGAATCTCCACAATCCTCTCCCGCCGAGGTCACCTATCCGAGCAACTCCGTGCGCGAATTGCCGCCTACCCAACGCACGCCAACTACGGCCTTAGTCGATTTTGATGGCGAAGTAACGCGCGTGCGTGCTAACAACGTGCGTGGTGGGCGTGTGTCCCGGCAGTGCATTGGGTTTAGTGTGCATGTGGGTGTGCTGTTGGTGGTTGCCCTTGTTGCGCTCACAATGATGATCATTGAACACTTTGGCAACAACGCATTCTTCTTTTGGAGCAGTTTGCTCACGTTCGCGATAGGGGCTATTTTGCCCGCTCCCAAGCTGCAAAAGAACCGCGATGCAACAGCAGCAGCAACAACTAGTGCAGTCGTTGCACAGCAGTGAAAGCAAGTTTTTTGTGCGACGCGGCGTGTGCATGGACAATCCGCAGTTCAACTTGACGTATGGGCCGGCGTTTGGGCAAGCGACGTATAGCAAGCTGCATGTGGACATTGAAGGGCACACGCGGGTTACGCAAGTGCCAACCGATGTGTTGATGGAGACCGACGACTGGGAGATGATTCGGTTCAACAGTGCCAACGGCAAGCACGTGTTTTTGGCGTGCCGCAGAGTGGAAAGTGGGTTGCCGACCAATCGGTTGTGGGACAAGGTACGCGAGTTGTTCAGTCACGTCAAGTGTCCAAAGTACTGTGGCGACATGGTTTTTTTCCGCGAGCACGATGATTTGACCTGGACGCGCGAAGTGCTACTGCGTGAACTTGTCAATTGGTTGGTGCGCAACAAGGTCCACAAGCAGGAATACAGCTTCCCACAGTAACGCAATGGGAAACGCAACAAGCACACCGCCATGGGAGTTTGTGGATGGGCCAAGTGCTGCTAACTACGATGCGCACGGGTATGTGCCGCCGGGGCTTACGTACCCTACGCAGAACAGCTGGAACACTGCGCGGCAGTACCCCGGTAGCATGGAGCCAGCAAACGGCATGCCGCCATTTAAGTATGGCATGGTGATGAGCAACAGCGCGTTGCGACAGTGGGGGAATCGACCGCTGAACCAAGTGCTTGACGCGCCTGCCAAGTGGATCAATCAACCTAGTTGGACTATCAATCAAGATACCTTCAACAACAGCCCGTCGCTTTGCACGCCCGAGAACTTCCCCAACTGCGATGTCGTTGCAATGCGCAACATGGCACCCACCATGCAATTGTTTGACGGCAAGACGTACAACACAATGGACATGTACTCGCTTGCTATCGACGACGCGTACACAAAAGGTTACGTTGGCGGCGGGTTTGACGCGCTCGCGGCAGTGAACGAAAACGACACCAGCACGTATGATCCGTGCGACAACCCAAGTGTCATTGAAACCGTGGTGCCTTTGACAGCAGGCATCGCGGCGGGTACTTTTGCGTCTCGCATTATTTTGCCAGCTTTTGCAAGCGGCAAGACGGTTGCCGGGTTTGTTGCGCCCATTGTCATGACGGGGTCTTTTGTCACTGGCTGGAGTTTGGGTCTTGCGCAATTGCGTGGCTGGGGCGACAACAGTGCGGAGTACAAGCAAGCTGCGTACGCCATTGTTATCAGTGCGGGAGCAGTAGCGGGCGCGTTTGTTGCCGACGCTGTGAATGCGGGCCCGGGTGTTCAAGCAGGGGTAGCAGGCGGTGTGGTGTATTTGTCAACAACGGCCATTCCTTCTGTGGAGCTGTTTCTTGAGCGCAGCGGATTTTTGACCGGGTTTTTGTTTGGCTTGGTCGACGTCATTAGCAATGGCATGCAGCGCTTTTTTTGCAGTTTGTCGGCCGATTCATTTGAAGCATGCGCGGACAAGGGGGAGCACCCAACCGGTCGTCGCTGGGATGTAGCCACCGTGGCTGGCAAATTGACCGACGAAGTGTGCGAGCGCGAAGGCTGGAGTCGCGACGACCCGCGTGCCGAGTTTGTGTTTCGAGGACTCGTAACTGGTCCAAGTATGATGAGCGCTGCAACACCCGGAACGTACGCACTGTTCAACGAGCAACTTGTGAATCCCATTGGCAGCGTGTACGAAGCTCCTTGGCAAAACGCAGGGCCGCCAAGTGGACCAAATATGTGGGCGCCTTTGGGGCAAGTTGCAGGATGGGATGGTGCGCAAAGTGGACTGCTCGACGCGGCCGGCAGCAACCTATACGCGTGTCAAAATTGGGACGTGCTGCGAAATGGCGCGCAAAGCAACGGCACACCGCAAAGTGCAGCGCTGAAGGACACGTTTGATCACTGGATTGGTAACGATGACCTTGAAACCAAAGTGGGCGTGCTGGTGCAAGCCGCGTACGATCCTGCCAACATTAGCAAGATGCGCCACATCAGCGGCATGAACGCACCAGCAATTCCGTACAAAAGCAGCTGCAACGACTTGCTGCAACTTGTGCTTGAGTCGCGCACGTATGTTGATCGGTACCATGCCGCGCAAAACTTGCTTGCGTTTTTGCAAGCCAACGCCACAGCAACGTGCGGCGCCACCAACGAAAACGCGCAGATCTGGGCCAACTGGAATGCAACTTTTTACAGCAACTATTCAAACTGGCCGGCAACGATGAATTGCACTGAGTTTTGGGCCGTGGCTGATGGCATTAACCCAACTGGCGCGCAAATGGGCGGTCTGCTTAACGCGGTTGCTGCAGGGCCGAACGGCAACTTTGCGTTCACAAGCTGGGACACGGAAATGCCGGCCGCCATGGTCAACGCACTCAATGCCAACGGACCGCTGCCTGGGTTGCCAAGCGCTCCATTTGACGTCAAGTTGGGATTTGTAGGCAGTGTACTGCAACTTACACCGTGGAATGCGCCTGGGGGGCCTTTGCAGCTTGGGCCTCCGCACGATTCGCATTTGTCACCGCTGGGGGCGCCGATTGATTTGGGACCTCGCAGCATCTTGCCCACGCATTTGCAAGGGATTCCCATCGGCGCGCCCATCGAAATTGGTCCCACGCACGTGAATCAGATTCCCATTGGTGCGCCTATTGACATTGACCCCACGCGCATCAATCAAATCCCCATTGGTGCTCCCGTGAATTTGCTGCCCACTCACCTCAACGAGATGCCCATTGGTTACGGCCCTATTCATTTGGGCACTCCATTTGACCCCATGCCGCACTTGGACAATTGGTGGATGGCGCAAATGATTAACGTGAGCGAGCAGCCAAGCGCACAAGCGCGTTACTACATGGCGATGAATTTGTGGCAAGCGGGCACCAACGCAAATGGGCAAACTGGCGCTCCCGGCAACGCGCAGCCCACGTCGGATCAGTTGGTGTGGCTCATGGCCAACGCAATTGTGTACTACCAAGTGGCGCAAGGTGTCGATCCTGTCACGTTGGGCAAAGCGCTGCCAACGCTACAGTTCCAAGGAGCCGCATGGGGCGGATTGCCGTGGCTTAGCATTCAAAATCAAGTGCTGTGGGCTGTGCGCAGCAACACGCAAACGGGGTGGGCGGCAGCTTACTTTCACGGCGAGCAAGACAGTCCCAATTGGACCCCGCCAGGACAGCGACCGGTTGGGTACCCGACTTAGTTGGCATCACTCTCGTCGCGATCGCGTTGATCGGCCCAAGCTTCCATTTGTAGACGGTGGCGTATGTTGTCTTGTTCCCGAAATTCGTCGTCGGCTTCGCGCCAATCTTCAATGCGGCGGCGGCGCGATTCCCGTCCATAGTTTCGCGCCTGAGCAGCAGTCATCCATTCGCCCGTCGCTTCAATGTGTTCTGGAGACTCCAATAATGTCGCCATAGCGCTGTTAATCGCGAGAGTCAAGTCGTGTTGATTTTGCATAAACGCGTCCATGGCTTCGTCAACGCGTTCTTCAATCAAAACACCAGCTATGTGGCGATTAGCATCAATCCATGCATCGCCTCTTGAAAGCCATGCGCCTGGGGCAGAATGAACCCAGGGGTTGGCCGGTGTTTTGGCAATCACGCGCAAAATAGCCCGGACAAGCGGAATGTTGTCGGCGACAGCGGCATTTTTCATAAAGTCCATCTGCTCCTGTACAAAGGTTAGAGTCTGAGCGGCATCGCGGGGCGTGTCTCCTTGGTCCGCTTCAAGATTGCTTGCATATTCGCGCCCTTGCAAGTACTGCGCGACGCGTTTACGACCCAAATCCATTTTCTGGCTAGGGCAAATGCGAGAAATGAAGCCGCTGCTTTATCACCATGTTGTGGTGCGGCTTCGCGACGATGCGCCAGCAGTGGGTACCCGCTACAATCGCGTCACAGTGCCCTTGTCGCGCATGCTGGAACATGTGCAAGAAGTGTGGCTCACCGAGTACAGCATTCGCTTCCCTGACAGTGCGGTACCTATCAGCGACTTGTGGCGCGTCAACTTGATTCACAGCAACTTGGTAGCCGACGTGAACACCAACGCGGCAGGAAGTGGTCACTGTATTGCGGTCCCCAACTTGGGCGAAGGCGACGTGCACGTGGTGTATGACACGCCGCGTGTGTTCAGCATGTGCAATCGCAGCGCGCTCACAAGCATTGAGGTCGAAGTGGTGGACGAGTTTGGTCGGGACGTGATCTTTGACACCATGAGCATTTTTTTGACGATTGTGACACGCAACCCCGAGTGGAGCGTGCAACAAGTGGTGGCCAACAGCCGCAACCACTTGGAATGGGAGCGTTCGCAGCAGAACAGCAGCCGCTTCAACCCGTAGCGTTTCATTGCATAAAATCACTTGCTTTTGCCCCACGCAACCGCACCAGCTCGTGTGCCGCCATTAGCCACGCATCGGCCAGATCATCTTGCTTGCCGTTTGTGGGAAACTGCAGTCCGCACTCGCGCACCACCTCAATGCCCCGAGCCTTCTTCTCCACGCGCCGCTTGGGCAACTGCCAAAACGCACCCACGGTTTGCGGGTGTACTTCGCGCACCTTGCCAAAAAACAATGTGTGCAGCACGGCGTTCATCACAATAAACACGGGCCGCATTTGTCGCTCCACCACAATGCTGTGGCAGCTGTCGATGGTGTCGTAGTTCTCCAGCGCCCATTTGCGTGTCACGCGCACGATGTCTTCGATTTTGGGCTTTTTGGTGCTGCCCCAAATGTCAACACGATGCCACTGCAACGGCGCGCGAGGGTCGGCACTGGTGATCACGCACCATGCCAAGTTGCGCGTGCCGGCATCGATTGCACACACACGAAACCCTCCTGTGGCGGCGTTCATTTGTAACATTCGGGAATAATTCGCCCGTTTGCGCGAGCGCACAACCACAGCCATCTTATTGTCATTGGAAATCGCAAGTCGCGCCACCAATGGTCCCAGCGGCTGAAACGCATAGGCAGTCGTTCCATCATTTTTTGTGCAGCAAGTTAAGCCCTTCGAACACGCAAACAAGTATAAGACCCTGCACAAAATAGCGCCACTCCATTTTGCTCAGCCAATCAACTCTCCAACGTAGATTCCGGCGCTGATGGTGCCCACCAGCGTGAGCGTTTCCATGTCCACCACGGCCGGCAGTGCGCCCGCGGCAATCATCAGCACAACAGCCACGCCGGCACCGGCCACCGCGCTCAACACGGGCTCCTGATTTGCCTTGTCACCGCCCACCACGTTGACAATGATCTGACCCATCACAGTAGGCGCACCCACCGTGAGCAGCAACGACGCCAAGTTGTTGGCGTTGAAGTCCTGGCCGCTCAGCACGTACGCAAAAGCCGTGCTAGTGGCAGCTGCCACAAGTACCTTAGTGCCGTTAGTGTCAGCGCGCGACATCTTTTGCTGCGACTTGCAGCGGAGAAAACACACACTATTGCCGCCGCATGTACAGCCACAGCGCTGCAGCGACAGCCACGTAGATCATCATGTTGCTTGGCGCTGCGGGCGCGGGAGAATTCGGACCCACCAACACGCTCGTTGCGTAGCGGCCTTCGGGAATCAGCGTGAATGCGCCACGAGCCGGTTGCAAGCCACCGCGCACGTCCAGCGGCAGTTTGCCAGTGTGCGTGTCGAAGATGCTGTTCATTTTCGTCACGCAAGCGTCGGGAGAAATAGCAAGTACGCCGCGGCCGCAATGAGAAGCGTGGTGGGCGTGATCAAACTCATGGGCGACTGCGTGCGCATCACTGCGTACTGCTCGTCTTGCATCCACTTGCCTGCTGGCTCGCGTACCGGCAGTTTTCCAGTGACCGGCTCTTCAAATCCCCATGGCGCCACAGTGTGTGCGTAGGGGTCATTGGCAACGTTGGGGTAGGGTGGCAACTCGTTGGTAGCACGCTCGTTGACGCGGTACAGCTGCGATGAACTCATAGCAGCACGCGCGGATCAACGTATTGCAACACTTGTTGTCCGTTTCCGTAATCCACCCAGAAAATTGGGGCGCCAAGGTGGTCCACGTCCTCCTTCACGCTCACAAAGCGACCGCGTGTAGGAGCTTCTTGGTAGTCGCGAATATGACCGATCGGGCCCCAAAACGGCGGCGTGGCACTGGTAGTGTCGGCGGCCGTGGTTTTTCGCACGGCGTCGCGCTTCATACTCACCAGCTGCCCGTAAGCCATCCAGGCACCGCCAGCCACAATGGCAGGCAACAGCAGCGACATGTCAACAGTGCTTGCGCAAGTGGAGAAAAGCGTGGATTGGACGCGACCCGAAATTCGCGGTCCGCTGTACATTATCATGCGCAAGGTGTTTGAAGACACTTCATTGCGCTGTGCGTTGTGTACGCGGCCTTACATGCAAGAACTGCGCAACCCACAAACGGTGGCGCTACAGTTGGTTTGCAAGATGTGGTCCGACACCGTGCGGTACGTGCGCATCACCGTGTTGATGACCCGGCACTTGACTTGCAATGACGGCGGCGCATGCTTTGAAGATTACCAGCGACAAGCGCCCATGCCTGGCATTTTGCGTGTTGAGCTGCCGATCAAAGTACGTCGCCCAAAGTGGAAACGGGCCGCAACGAGCCCAGTGGCGAAAAGCCCGTGTACGGAACAATGAACTGTCCGCGTTCTTGGTACAGCCAGTGGTACGTGGTGCGAGTGCGTTCGAGCTCTTCAAACCACGCGTTGCCAATGCGTTGGTTCCACGGGCTCTCCCAAAAGTGCGGCTTGGCATCGTCACCCCAGTTCATCATGGGCGGCGCATTGTTGCTGGTGCCGCGCTGCTCGTACAGCTGCGAGCGGTAGGGACCAAAGTAGGGCCGACTGGGATCGGGGATTTGTTCGCGCACACCAGGCGGGCGATTGTCAATGTACTGGTTGGTGCCCACCAAAAAATCATTTGGCAAGTGTGGTTGGCGCGCTGTGTGAATGGTGCCCAGCGAATCGTAGTCGCGGGCAAGCTTGATGTCGCCTTGCAGCTCGCCGCTGCGGCTGGTGTCGAGTCCGTAAGCGTGCATTGTACGCCAACAACAAGTAGAAACCCATTTCTATCCGCGGCGACCTATCACGAAACCGCAGCGATGCAGGAGCTTAAGCGTCGCGATGAGGAGCTGCAGGACCGGTTTGAGCCGGCGCAGGTGAACTTGGCCGGTGCCGCTGGAGCCGTTCCAAACCGCATGACGGCGATCGCGCCTCGGTCAGCCAACACTATGGATGAGCAGTTCCCCACTGCTGATCTGAAGGCCGACGATGAGCGTGACAAGGTCATGGCCGCCAAGTTGGCTTTGCAGACACCCGGTCAGCCTGGGTACACGCCGTTTGGCAAGTTGGAGGCTACTGATGCGGACTTCAAGTGGCTGCAGAAGAAGCAGGCCGCCGTTGAGGAGGCCAACTTCCAGCTGTGGTTTGCCCAGGAGTACGATCGCATGAGCCCTGCCGAAAAGAAGCGGGCCAAAGAGTTGTACCCCGAGTTCTACGCTCAGCGCAAGAAGTTGCTTAAGAAGCAAGCCAAGAACCTGGTCCGCCTTGCGTCAATCAAGTTGGAGGGGGTGGAAAGCTTTGATGATCTGCGGTTGCAGTACGAGGCCGAAACTGGCCGGCTTGATGTGGGCCCGTTGACGCATTTGTTGCATCCGGAGCAGAACAACAATGACGCCGCTTACGAGCAACGCAAGTTTCAGCGGGGATTGCTGAGCCCTTTTCGCGTGTTTGGAGATGAAGCGGTGGCTCGCACACCTGGCGCAACAGTGCAGCAGACGCGCAAGCAGCAAGCCGAAGCGTTCAATGCGTACACGCGTCCTGAGGACGGTCTTGGTCTCACCCAGGGGTTCCCTCCGTTGCCTTCTGGCGGTGCGACTACGTTTGCGCAGACAGGCGACAAGGATTGGTTTGCCACGATGCGGTCTCTTTTGCAGTGAGGTTTCTAAGCTTGGACGCGTGCAAAATACACCATGGCGAGCGCCAAGGGCATGAAGATTGCCAACGCTGGCCGCGATGTGAGCGAGGTGATGGAAGATGGCGTCATCACCGCTGCGCCCGACAACACGCCCAACGCTCAAGGTGGGCAGCAGGCAGTGGCCATGCCTCGCAAGTTCCTGTCTCGCGACCCCATGGACGACAAGATGCGTCAGCGCTTGCAGCTAATGGACAAGGATGGCATGACGCCATTTGGTCAAGTGTACTACGATGACAGCGTGGGGCGCTGGTTGGAGAAGAAGGAGGCGGCCACTGAGCTGGCCAACATGGACGCGTGGTTTGGGCAAAACTACAACAAGAGCAGCATTGCCGAGCGCCAGTTTGCTCAGCAGATCTACCCCGAGTACTACACAGAGCGCGAGAAGCTGATGATGGAGAAGGCAGCCATGGTGGTCAAGTTGAAGGCCATTCAACTGCGCGGTCCTCGCAACAAGGAGGATTTGATGTTGCAGTACCTTGTGCAGAGCGGCAAGGTACAGCTGCCGGCTGATTGGGATCGCATTGGAACGAGCACGCTGAAGGCGCCCGACATGACTGTTGAGCGCGCAAACTTTGCCCGCGGATTGGTTCGACTGCCGCGTTTTCAAACTGATTCCGAGCGCGCAACGAACGCTTCGTCGGCTCAGACGCTGGGAGGCAATCCTTCCCGGGTTGGATACGTGTTTGGTCAAAAACTTGACACTGTGGTG
>ERZ650304.194-NODE-194-length-38679-cov-8.807866_pt1 | contig 38679 bp, 54 predicted proteins | sample MGYA00376240_ERZ650304 | MGnify/ENA primary metagenome ERZ650304 (study PRJEB26733, sample SAMN07839271) | wastewater metagenome | biome: small river; feature: stream; material: water | place: USA: North Carolina | collected 2016-03-01 ... | reverse complement strand
ACACAGGCGAAGACACTCTTTCCCTACACGACGCTCTTCCGATCTAAAATGACTCTTGAAGGTTTCAATACTGTCGGCGGCGGGATGTCGGGCAGTGGCGAAGTTGCACAAAGGCTTTTGCAAAGCGGCTTCAACGTGAACTCTCTTCGCACGTTGGGTACTCTGCGGAAAGATGAATGGATCCATTTCGACAATGCTCTGGTTGAGATTGCACGTCCCAACTTGATTGCAGCTAACGATCTGATGTCGCGTGGTCTGTCATTCAACCTTCCCAATGCTCTGGGATCTACCCGAATTGAGTGGGAACGAATCTCGGATATGGATCCGGCTGCTGTCAGCATGTCGGGTATCTCCGAATCGCAGAACGATCGTGTTGTCTATGACCTGGACGGCATGCCTGTTCCGATCATCCACAAGGACTTCAACATCAACATTCGTGCGCTGGAAGCTTCTCGCCGTAATGGCATGCCGCTCGATACTACCCAAGTTCGACTGGCAACTCGCAAAGTTGCTGAGCAAATTGAAGGCATGATCTTCAATGGCGCTTCAGTACTTGGCACCAACAATATGATCTACGGCTACACCAATGCCGTGTATCGTAACACTGGTGCTCTGACTGCTTCTTGGGCTACTGCGACTGGTGCTCAGATTGTTGCTGACGTTCTTGCAATGGTGCAAGCTTCGATCAACGACAACATGAATGGTCCGTGGGTCATCTATTGCAGCACCCTGGCGTTCAACAACCTCTCGAATGACTACAAAGCAGAGTCGGACAAAACGATTATGCAGCGTATCAAAGAGATCCCAGGTATCCTGGATGTTCGTCCGACGACCTATCTGCCTGTGAAACAAGTCGTGATGGTTCAGATGACCTCTGACGTGATCGACCTGGTTAACGGCATTCCGCCGACGATCGTCGAATGGAGCTCGCATGGTGGTATGGTTATGCACTTCAAAGTGCTGGCGATCATGCTCCCGCGAGTACGCAACGATCAACTCAACCAATCGGGGATTATGCATTTTACCGCACCCTAATAAGGTGATTGGTGTATGTATAATCAATCTAGGAGGCTCCTATGGCTGAAGAAAACAAAGCACAAACGAATCCTACGCAAACCAATCCTCAGCAAGCTGCAAAGCCTGCTGAGGCTAAAACCGAACCAGTAGCTGCTGAGTCCCTTGAACCGGGTCATGAAGGTACCTTTCCAGCAGCAGCCGGTGCTTCCGATGGTCGTGCTAGTTTTAAGGATCTTGCGGACGGAACTCGAGTCTACAAGCTCCAACGAGGTAAACACATTTACCGAGATGAAAGCGGTGAAGTGAAAACTGCAGGCCCTGGTGACTACATTGCGCTTACTCCTGCGCAGCTTGAGTCGATGGGTGACCGGATCATTTCAGAGTAACGGTAGCACAGATGACAATCACCGTCGACGATATTCGTAGTTTGTACGCAACACAGCGGTTGGATAGTGAAATTCAGCCGTTCATTGATACTGCTATGATTATCGTCGACGAGGATCTTATTCCTCTTGGAAAGCTTTCAGTTCAACGTCTGGATATGATTTCCAAGTATCTGACAATTCATTTCATGTCGTTGTCAGATGAACAGGTAGAAAATGGTTCAGTAAGTGGTAATGTACTTAAACGTAGTAAACTTGGCGAGTCAGATGAGTCCTTCGATGCTGGTAACCCGAAAGCATTTGGTTTAACAACTTCACGCTGGGGTCAAACCGCTATCGCACTGGATAATACCGGTACGCTAAGTAACTTGAACAACAACCAAATCTTGAAGGCACAGTTCAGAGTCGTGTAGATGCCGAATTTCATACGGAATATGAATCAGGATATCACGTATTGGAAGCCAACCACAGCAGATGTGTTTGGCAAAAAGTCTTTTGAGATGCCCAAACTTTTCAAAGGTCGTTGGGAAGACCGTAATGAAATGGTCTTTGATAAGACTGGGCAAGAAGTTATGTGTAAGACTCGTATATTCGTATGTGAAGATGTCGATCTAGATGGTTACATTTTCCTTGGCGAATGCTATGAGCCTGATCCACTCGTAACACAAGGAGCCTTTGAAATACGTCAGATTGCGAAGATGCCAGATCTTCGTAATATGCGAACTTTGACTACGGTGTATCTGTAATGGCTAAGCGGAAGAATGTAAAGCTTAACATCGGCCGATCAATTCTCCGGTCTAGACAGGATCCCGGCTATCCATCTGATGCGTCCTACACTCGTAACATGATCCAACAGTCGAAGGAACTGACTGACACGCTATTAGGAATCATCAACGCTCTGGAAGATGTTAGTGAAGACATCATCATTGAAGTTCTAGAACCGACGTTCGAAAAGGCTAAAATGTACTGCCCGAAAGATACGGGTGCTCTTGTCAATTCGGCCTACCTGGAGAAAGCTTCATTCCGTGGTAAGCCTAGAGTTGAAATGGGCTTTGCAAGAGGTGGTTATCCACATTATGCAGCAATTGTACATGAAAACCTATCTATGCGTCATATGGATCCGACAAGGGCTAAGTTCCTTGAACAAGCACTGAAGGAAGACATAGGTACATTCGAAACAGCGCTGGCTATGAAGTATAAGGAATTCTTGGGTATCTAAATGACTAGTCCTGCAATGAATGCAAAGAACATTCTAGTATCCAAAGGAATTGTCCGAGAGACAGATCCTACAGCTACTGAATGGCTTGTACGGATTGGTAAAATGCCTGAGAGCCCTGATCAAGTTGTCACTGTATACGACACAGGAGGCTTTACGCCGTTTACTAAGTGGCAGTTAGACCAACCCACAATCCAGGTAATGATTCGAGGGGACAAGAATGGATATGAAAACGCTTGGAACAAAGCTCTAGAAGTCAAAGATATCCTTCTTGGTATTGAACCGCTGGATATCGACGAAGTGCATTGGTCTGGTGCAACAATGCTTGGCGATATTGCATTCCTCAAGTATGACGACTCTGATAGACCCCTGTTCTCTGCAAACTTTCGTATCTTCCTTGAACGGAATGTTACGCCCCTTTCAAACAGAAACTCACTTGACTATACAGGTCCTTAACTGTACGAGGTAAGAAATGGCTAAACGTGTACGTGTCTCAGATGATGTAGGCGTTACTTGGAACACACTATCCGGTAACACTGCAAGCATCAACTTCAAGGCCGATTCCCAAGATGATACGGTTTTCGGTCAGAACTACAAGTCGAGCCAAACTGGCGCGATTTCATGGAGCATCTCTGCTAACTCAGTGTTCAAGGGCTTTGCTGGTTATGTAGCAAAGATCCTCAAAGCTGGTACGTCAACTGTCATGACTGATGAGCCTATGGCTCTTGTATCTGGCAAAACGTTCCGGATTACGAATACTGCCAAACGTGTGATTAACCGTGCAGTGACTATTGTTGTCAAAGACAATGGTACAACAGTATCTGCAGCAAACATCCTTTCGTTTGATTACCTATATGGTAAGGTAACGTTTGTTTCAGGTTATACTGTTAACGGTTCGATCACTATTACTGGTGCTTACTTCCCGCTTGTTAGCATTGGCTGTGCAAATGAGTTCACTTTGACTCAAACATCTGAAACCATCGATAACACTTGCATGGATACTGTTCAAGCAAACGGTGGTCACCGTACTTTCGAACCTGGTCTTAAGACTGTCGCTCTCGAGCTGAGTGGTATCTACAAATCTACCAATGGCTTCCTTGCCTCACTTATTGCTCGTAGCGAAGTCGTTATTGAGATCGGTCCTGATGGTTCTAATATCGCAGTTGCTCGTGGGTTCTTCAAACCTATGGAAACGAGTCAAGACGGTGATGTTGGTGCTCTTGAACAAAACAACATCAAGTACGAACTGTCTGTACCTGATGATGACAAGCTTGTGTATCCTTTCCATTGGGATATCGGTGCTGGTACTACACTTAACCTTGGTGTACAAAAGTGTATTGCTTCCTGGGAAGCTTCGTCGGTTCTTAAGGTTGCATACCTTCCGGACGGCGTTACTGGTGTACAAGGTGATGCGATCATTACTGACCTGTCGCTGTCTGGCGGTCTCGAATCGATGAGTACCTTTACTGTTGACTTCCAAGGTTCAGATGCTACTGCAGCATACCCGTAACTTAACTTCGCGCCAACTTTAACTACTACTACTTCTTTTCCTTCCCATTATAGGCGCGGTAATTGCGGAAGGAAGCAAGCCATGGAGGCAAACAATGGCTGGACTACGTGATGAACTTCGTGCTAAGATCTTTGCAGCACATGAACGGAAATTTGAAATTGTCAAGTTTATGGGCGCAGAGATTGAACTGCGTCAACCTAAGCTTGGCGATATCATCAGTGCTCGTGAGGAAGAAAACCGTCAGGCTGCCGTAATCAAGACTCTTGTTACTTACGCTTATGTTCCTGGAACTGATGAGCGTGTGTTTGAGGAGGGTGATGCTGATGCATTGATGGAACTGCCTTTCGGACAGGATTTCCTAAATGTCAACACCGCAATCGAGAAGCTGACCGATGTAAATTTTACCGGAGGTACTCCAGGCTAGTTGCTAATCCCTGGAAGTATACAGCAATGATGCTTGCCTTCGAACTAAAGCAGCCTTTGGAATATGTAATGAACATGGATCCTGAAGAGTTTGTAGATTGGGTTGCTTTTGTAAAGTATAAGGGTGAGCAGACTGAAAAAGCGGTACAGTCAGCACGTCGTAAGAACAGATAGGAGTAGTTCTTAATGCCTATCAATCTCGGTGATATCAATTTTGGTTTAGGTCCAGACACTCGTCGACTCGATGCGGCGCGTAGATCGATTCTGAACTTTGGACAAGCTGTTAACCGTGTAGCGAGCTCCCAATCAGAGGGGGCTCGTAAAGCTGAACAGGCAATGCTTCGTCAAGAACGAGCAATGCTCAAAGCATTACAAACAACCATGAATTTGAATACTGCCATTCGAAGCACTGGCGGTCAGGAAACTCTTGTAAACACTACTACCGCCTCGATCAACCGGTTAGTTAAAGCATTGTCGACAGGTAAAGTCTCTGCAAAAGAGTTCCAACGTGCTCTGTCTGATTTTGAAGCAACGTCTGGTAGAGTCAATAGGTCTCTCGACGTATTCAAGAATCAAACCTTGAAAGCAGAGAAAGCCCAAGAACAGGCAGCTAAAGCAGCTGTCCAGTTCCAAATGAAGACTGAGCGTGCATATCATGCAGCTGAGATGGCTGTATTACGCTATAACATGACCGTTTCTAAACTGAGACCTGAACACCAAACACTATTTGCTGGTGGTGCTGATTCGGCACTATCACAGCTAAAGTCTTCGGTATCAACTTCAGGTTCAAACCCACTAGCATTTCAAAAAGCGCAACAAGCTTTTTCCAAGTCAATGCTTGTAATGAACAAAGACTTGGATGGCTTCATTGCTAAGACACGGAATGCAGCACTGTCCGGATTTGAAATTAGCTTACGTCGTTTGGCAGATGTTTCAATTCTACTTAACGGGCCTCTTGGAGGTATCGCTGCAAGGCTATCGCTGCTTTCGCATATTGCTGACTCTTCTTCAGTTCGTATGGCTGCATTATCACTAGCCTTAGCTGCAGTAGCATTTGCCTTTACCAAAGTGTCTCAGGCAGCAATTAGTGGTGAAAAGCAATTTCAACGTATCGAACAAGGTATGCTAGCTGTTACAGGTTCGACAGATAAAGCTGCTGCAATGTTGGATTATGTTCGTGATGTATCGAACCGTGCTGGTACTCAACTTGCGACTACTGCGCAACAGTTAATCCGCCTTAAAGCTGCATCCGCAGGGACAGCACTTGAAGGTGATAAGACCCGTATGATCTTTGAGAAGATTACCTTCTCAGCACAGAAGCTTGGACTTAGTAATGATGAGCTTGAAGGCACACTTCGAGCTGTTGAACAGATTATGTCTAAAGGTTCTGTACAGGCTGAAGAACTTAGAGGTCAACTTGGTGATAGACTTCCAGGCGCTGTAAACATCATGGCTGCTTCTCTCGGTGTAACAACCAAGAAGCTAGGTGAGATGATGAAGAAGGGTCAGGTCTCATCAGATGCACTGGTCGGCTTTGTAGATGAATTAGCTAAACGACTTGGTGTTGATGTAACTAAGTCAATCGAAACAGTTATTGCTGCTGAAAACAGACTCGCCGATTCATGGCGTGAGTTTACGAACGCAGTCAATGACTCTTTCGGTATTTCGGATGCGTATGTCAAAGTAGTTAATGCACTTGCAGGTGCTCTTGATTGGGCATCGAATAACATGGATAAGATTACTGCGGCTCTTTGGGGTATTGCTGCTGCAGCATCCGCTACTTATCTAATCTTGTATGGTCCAGGAGTATTCGCAGGTATTACAGCACTTACAAGTCTATTGTGGGGTGCTGTTACAGCTACTGGTGGTCTTACGGCTGCTATGACTGTACTTCGAGGTGCATTGATAACAACAGGTATCGGCGCTCTTGTAGTTGGTCTTGGGGTACTTATATACTGGATCGCATTGTCTATTGAGAAGATGGGTGGATTTGCTAAAGCCTTCCAACTACTTAAAGACGTCTCTGCAGAATCTTGGGATAGGATTAAGCAGGGAGTTGAAGTAATGGTTGGCGGTATTGCTAACTCCTTGACTCGCCTTAGAGCAGTCTTCTTTGAGGTTCTTGCCGCTATTGTAGGTAAATTTGCAGATGCTACACAAAAAATTGCGGATGGTTGGAACTATATGATGTCAACGATGGGTGTTGAATCCAACGCTAAAGGTTTTGGTTCCGACTTTGTTGCAAGTCTAGATGCGTCTGCTAAGGCATTGAACGACAAAGCTAATATCGTGGCTGATCGGTTAAATACTGCTTGGAATAGAGTCAAAGCACCACTAAAGTCTATTGCGGAATTTAACCGCGGACTTATCGAAGACAATAAAGATTCCGGGATGAATAACCCTAATATCTGGGGTGATAGTCCAACATTCGATCCCAACGGTGGTGGCGGAGGCGGTAGCAAAGGCCCTAATGCTATTCTTGATGCTATGCGCAAAATCCAAGAACTTAATGACCAGATTGGTGTTCTACAGTTGCCTAAATGGCAGCAAGAATATGCAAAGACACAAGCTGAAATTAATAAACAGGTTATGGAGTTTGCTGACTCTCTGACTAAAGCAGGTGTCCCAGCCGAGAAGGTTAAAAACCTTACTGGTGAGTATGCTGACAAGTTACGTGAATTGAAAGGTCTCGAATCTGTTGCTAAGTCTCAAGTCACCATGTGGGAGGTTCTGAATAACGCTATCGGCTCAGGTCTTGATAGTATGGGTAAAGCATTTGTTGATGCTATGAAGACTGGTGGTGACGCAATGGATGCGTTGAAAGATATTGTGCGGAACACAGTTGCCGATATCGCACAGCAATTTATTCAGCTTGCCTGGATCAATCCACTTAAGAACTGGCTTTTCGGCGGTGACTCTTCTGGTAACGCTTTCCCTACATTTAGTGGAAGTACTGGTGGAGGTAGTGGTGGTATTCTTGGAACATTGTTAGGTGGACTATTCGGTGGTTTCAAAGCTAATGGTGGACCACTAAACTCAGGTAAGTGGTATATTGCTGGTGAGAATGGTCCAGAACCAATTTGGGGAGGTGGAAATGGTGCATTTGCATATGCGAACGGTAATCAAATGGCTAACGCAATGTCGAGTGGTAGTAGTAATGCTGCAAGGTCTAAGCTTGAAGTCGCAGTGCGTGTTGATGAAGATGGTAACTGGAAAGCTCATGTGGCTAAGATCTCTGGTGAAGTCTCTTCTGCCATTACACGAGAGGGTATTATTCAATATGATGGTATCCTTCCTTCCCGTGTAAACCAAATTAGTGCTGATCCGAGGAAATCATAATGGCTCTTTCATTTCCACTGACATTAGCACAATTTGCTGATAAGCTGAAAGTCGTTCAGGCTTCTCCCTTAATGATCCCTGATGCTAGAACATATTCACAAACCGCTGGTGGCGAGTTGATCTTCGCTGAGTCAGATGTACGTCTTTGGCAAGGTAGTGTAACTATCAAAGCATATAGCCATCAACAGGCAGCTGAATTCCAATCTATGTTGCATTTACTATCAAGCGGTGCTGGTTCATTCCTTATGACCAATAAAGCTAAGCCGGGACCTTTAATGGATCCGCTTGGCTCAATACTTGGAGCATCAACTCCTGTTATTGCTACCTTAAACGGAAATAATCGAGAACTGACATTTTCTGGTCTTCCAGCTGGATACGTATTGTCACCTGGAGATATGTTTAGTTTCCAATACGGTTCAAGCCCTACCCGATATGCATTGCATCAAATCGTAGTTGGTGGTACTGCTAATGGGTCTGGAGTATCGCCTTCAATAGAAGTAATGCCTTTTATCCGTCCTGGAGCTGCTGTTGGAGCCGCTGTCAAGTTTATCAAACCAGAATTCAAAGCCGTAATTCCCCCCGGTAAGTTTGATGTTGGCTCTTCCGACATTATCTTCACTACAGGTATTTCAATCGACTTTAAGCAGACGTTGAGGTAAGAACAATGAGAACGTTCGGCTCTAACATTGCATCATCGTTAGCACTACGTAAACCTGTAGTTTCCAGACTTCTATTCTGGATCACTGCGATGGAGTATGGTACTAACACACCACACTCACTTGGCTTTTGGGATGGTGATGATCACCAGAACTTTACCATTAACTCTGTTTCTCGCCTTTACTATGGTGCAGGGCAGATTATGAACATTGAAGACCTTACGATCCAAGCTGGTTTCGATATCAAGTCGTGGAAAGTAACCTTCTCTGGTCTGTCTGATGAAGTAGAATTAGCTATTCGTCAGTACAATGCTAGATTTGCTCCTATTGAAGTTCACCAGGTGTTCTTCAACCCTGACAATATGAACATGCTTGACACGCCTGAGATTGTGTATGATGGCATGCTCAATTCGCTTAGCTTTGAAAAGGAAGGACTGGGAGGTTCCTATAAAGCTACGCTTGAGTTGACAAGTGACGCACGTATTCTTACACAGACTCTACCTTTGCGTCGTTCAGATGAAGCATATAAGCGTCGGTCAGGTGATCGGATGTTTAGATATGCAGCTATGACTGAATCGACGAAGGTATTCTGGGGTCAAAAAGGCTCTGGACCTGTGCTTGGTGGTGCTGGTGGTCAAGTTGTTAACCCTGTTAAAGGTAACAACCAGAACCGTGGAAACAATTATACACCACCTTCTAATGCAGGTTCTGGAACTGTTAGAGGCGGAGGTAAGAGTAAATGACGACCTCTACTGCACTCACTACTACACAGCCTTTGACAAGGCTTGTTAACTGGAGATCAAATCTTCAGAGTTTTATCCTAACTATCCAAGCACAGCATTTCGAGTATGGAGTACATGATTGTATTATATTCCCAGCAAACTGCATTCGTGCAATGACTGGTGTAGATCTTGCAATCCCATATCGTGGTAAGTACAAAACACTCCGTGGTGGGATTGGATTACTTAAGAAGCATGGTTATAAAGATCAGTTTGACTACATTAAGCGAAATTTTACCGAGTATCCGCCTTCGATGGCTCAGACAGGTGATATTGCGCTAGTTGATATAGGTGATAGTATTCCAGCAGGTGGTATAGTATATGGTGACGTTATTTACATGGTCCACAGGAAGTCAATTGCTGTAGTTCCAATTACTATGGCAGCAACAGTATACAGGTTCTGATATGCCTCAGGTAGGTGCGTTTTTTGCAGCAATAGGTACCGCAGTAACATCAGTTGGTGCTGCATTTGCTGCTTCTTCTATCGGTACCTTTCTAACGACTACCTTCTTAGGTAAGTTGTTAGTTACTGTTGCTCTAACTGCATTACAGGTCGCACTTCAACCAAAACCTAAGAAGCCAGGTATTGTAACTGATGTAACTATTGGTGGTGCGACTAACCCTGAAGGTTTTATAGTAGGACGTTACGCTACTGCAGGTATGTTCATTGCTCCGCCAATGACTCATGGTACTTCAGGCAAGACGCCTAACGCTTACCTGACATATATCATTGCACTTGGTGGTATTCGTGGACAATCACTTGCCTACATGTATATTGATGGGCAGAGTGTAGCTATCGACGGCGCTACGCATGCAACTTATGGTAAAGCTGTAAACGTTGGTGGACCGTATTCTGGTATTTGCTGGGTTAAATACTATGACGGCACACAGACAACTGCAGATCCTTATCTTCTAAGTGTGTATGGTGCCCATCCGACTACGCCATGGCAATCTGATATGATTGGCCGCGATCTCTGCTATGCTATTGTGACTTTCAAGTTCGATACCAATAAGTATTCCAGCCTACCTACGCTGAAGTTTGTCATGGACGGTATTCCTCTGTACGATCCGCGTGCAGATACTACTGTGGGTGGATCTGGTTCGCAACGTTGGAATGACAAGACTACTTGGGTTACTACCAAAAACCCGAAAGTCATTGCATATAACGTACATCGTGGTATCACGTTTGCTGATGGTTCAGTATGGGGTGGAAAGTCTGCCGATTACAAACTACCGTTAGCAAACTGGTTCGCAGCAATGAATGCTTGCGATAGTAATGCATCTTTATCAGGCGGTGGAGTTGAACCAGCTTACAGATGTGGCTATGAAATCTTTGTCGATCAAGAACCTGCTGATATCCTTCAAGAGCTAGACAAGTCTTGTTCTGGTCATACTGTTAACGATGGTGTGTATTGGCGTACTCGTGTTGGAGCACCATCTGCAGCAGTGTATTCATTCACTGACGATGATGTAATTGCGACAAGTCCGTCAACCTTTACAAGCTTTGGTGGCATTGAATCAACATACAACGGTATTCATGCAAGATTTCCTGATCCAGCATCTGACTGGGAACCTGTTGAAGCACCTGCTAGATATAATACTGCTTATGAGAACGAAGACCAAGGTAAAAGGTTGATTGCAGATCTTACTCTGTCTGCAGTTCCTTACCCAAACCAAGTTCAACGGTTGATGTACTCGTACATCGAAGAGGAACGCCGTTTCCGTAAGCATACATTCTTCCTGCCTCCTGATGCTGCTAAGGTTGATGTTCTAGATTCGACTTCATGGACATCTAATACTAACGGTTACAGTAACAAGATCTTTGAGGTACAGCAAAAGACCATTAACTTTAAGACTATGGTCTGTCAGTATTCCTTCCAAGAGAAGGATCCTGTCGATTATGACTGGGATCCTGTAAATACGCTTCCTTATTCACCAATTCCGAATACCAACATCTTCCCACAACCTGTCCTAATTCCAAGCTGGGCGGTTTCTCCACATACGTTGACTGACTCTGCAACTAATGCACGTAGACCAGCAATTCGTGTTGCTTGGGATAGCACTGATATTCTTAATGTACAATTTGTCGAAAGCCAAGTTAAGGTTAAGGCTACAGGACTTATTGTAGTTAATAGTTCAATCGCACAGCTCCTGAATAACGAGGATATAATCTCGCAAGGTATTCTACCTGACGAGTTGTATCAAGTTCGTTCAAGACTTGTAGAAGATAATGCTGCACCTTCCTGGACTACTTGGACTGATGTTACATCGCCTGCAGTCTATCCAACGAATGATGACTTTGAAGGTGGTGTGGTTCAATTTTTCAAAGACAATGGTGGTAACATCATTGCCTACGGTTCTACTTTACCCAGCACTTCAGATCCAGCACGCTATGACGGTGAGATGTTTACACTTACCGCTCCTCCAGCGACGCCTAAGCTTTATAGGTTCGATGCTACTGCTGGAGCCTGGACAGCTGCAGTACCAACTACAGATCTTATCGGGTTGATTGGGTCAAGTCTAATCGCTAACGGTGCTGTAGGTGCTAAAGCACTTGCGATTGGAGACTTTTCAAACCTCTGTCAAGATCCTAGCTTCGAATCTGGTGTTGGTTGGACATCTTCAACTGATATGGTATACGATACAGCAGACTATCGTAATGGTCTGAAATGCTTTAGCCGTACATACTATTCAGGTATTGCTGCTAACGGTAATGCTAAGAATGATCTTCTCGTAGACTGTGCTCAAGGCGATGTATTCTTCGTCTCGGTATGGCTTAAAAAGCTTGCAGGTGCTGCTTGTACATCTGCTGGTGTAGGTGTTGTCTGGCGTGACAACGCTAACGCAATTATTTCAACAAGTAATATCCTTCTTCCCGATGCCTCGATCACTACGTCATACCAACAGATAACAGGACAAGTCACAGCTCCCGCCGGTTGTATCAAAATGCAGCTGCAAATAACTGTGATCACACATACAGCCGGAAAGTATGTATTTGATGATGCATATGTTAACAGGGCTAATGCTGGACAACTTGTTGTTGACGGTACTATTACTGGTACTAAACTTGTTGCAGGTACCATCGCCGGTGATCGCCTTATTGCTAATACAATTACAGGTGGTTTGCTAGCTACTTCCGGAATCATTACAGCTGCAGCACAAATCCAAGATGCAGTAATTACAGGTGCCAAGATTGGTAACTTGCAAGTTGATACTTTGCAAATTGCTAATGATGCGGTCTCTCTACCTTATGGAGCTGTATACGTCAGTCAAACAGCCGCATCATTCTCGTACACAGCTGATGATGACATGAAAGCACTTGTCATTATTACGGCATTTGATATCTCTGGTCATAACGTCACAAATGGTATTATTTTTAGACTGCGCACAGACACAACTCCGACGTCCATCGTATGGTGTCAAGCAATTGAGAAAGGTTATGGTACTAGTCCACACATTACTACGACTGCAATTGCTATCAAAGTATTGTCTGCGGGTACGTATAACCTAATTATTGAATGCAAAGATGCTGTCACGTTTGGAAACGTATTCCCAGCTGAAATGACAGTAACAATTATGGGAATGAAGAAATGAGTGAAGTATTCAAATGTGTTTGTGCTGACGAAATTACTGGTAGGATTATATCAATACAGCAAGGACCTCTTGTTGCATTTACAGGTTTTGCTCCTCCTATAGGTCAAGTTGTTGTAGAGGGTGAGGCTGATCATACTCGCCAATATGTTGATGTCGTTAACCTTTCAATCATAGATCGTCCATTACCAAATATCCCCGATACTAAGGTTCTGTCAGTGAATGAAGTTTGGTCGATCAGTTCTATTGCGGAAGGTACGGAAGTAGTAGTTGATGGTGTTTCGCAAGGGCAAATTGATGAAACAGGTCTCGAACTTGAATTTCCTATACCTGGAGAATGGACTGTTGAACTCTATTCGCCATGGCCGTATTTAGGCAAGACTTGCATCGTGACTGTGGAGGCATAAATGCGTATTACAGTATCGGCAGATGTTAAGCTGGACAAAGTGCGAGATGCTATCACAATTGAACGTGATCGTAGACTAGCTCTTGGATTTGATTTCAATGGTAAACGCTTTGATTTTGATCAGGCAAGTCAGATCCGGATCTTAGGAACTGTCCAAGCTGCACAGGAAGCTAAGTCTGGAAATGTTACTGATGATGCATTGTGGTATGATGGTACTACTCCGTTCGGTTGGATTGCACAAGATAATTCTGTTATGGTAATGGATATCACTACCTGTATCGAGTTTGGCAAAGCTGCAGCACAACATACTACAGATCATGTTAGAGCTGCGTACGCTCTGAAGACTTCTTCACCTATACCGTCAGACTATACTGACGATCAATATTGGCCATAATGTCAGGAGGCTAAAATGACAGTGGACATTGTGAATGTGGTTAAGCGGTTAGGTCTTAAGAATATCAGCCCAGTCTATTTGGAGGCTTTTGATTGGGCTCAACGTAATCAACTGCTCGAAGAATATGAGATCAATACGCCATTGCGTATTGCACACTTTCTAGCACAACTACTTCATGAGTCAGCAGGTTTTACACTGCTTCGTGAAAATATGTCGTATTCCGCTAAGCGTATCGTGGAAGTGTTTGGAGTCAATAAACATTCTGCAGCTATTACTGCTTCAGAAGCCAAACAACTAGAACGTAATCCTCAAGCGTTGGCAGAGCGTGTGTATGGTCTTGGTAACCCACGTAAAGCAAAAGAGCTTGGCAATACTCGTAAAGGTGACGGATATGTATTCCGTGGCGGCGGCCCGCTTCAGATTACTGGTGGTGCGAAGTTCAAACAGTATAGTAAAGACCTTGGAATTGATCTCTATGACAACCCAAGTCTGGTTACTGATTACCGATATGTCTTGAAGACTGCACTTATCTTCTGGAAGAACCATTCGCTGAACAGTTTGGCGGATAAGGACAATCTGCGTGGTATTACCAAAATAGTCAATGGTGGCTACAATGGTTATAATGACCGTTTAGAGTGGTTTAATCTAGTTTGGAAGGTCGTTGGAAAATACGATAATTCACCGGCATGGCTATTCGCGCAGCCTGACAATGAAGTTCTAGACGTACAAAAGGCTTTGAATGAACTGGGAGCTAATCCGCAGTTGGAAGCTGACGGTAAGATGGGTCCCAAGACTGAGGTTGCGCTTCGCAAGTTCCAGAAGGATAATAGTCTCCGTGTTGATGGGATCATCGGACCTGCTACTACCTCAAAGATTGCACAGAGACTTGAGTCAGGTTCGCGTAAGTCTGATCTTGATCCTGGTAGTGAAAACTATGTACCTACTGAGACCGAGGCTCCAAAAGACACCACTACTGAGAAAGGTGTTACCTTAGCCGGTGCAGGTATCTCAGGTGAATATATTCTAAATCAGGTTGATGGATTGCGTCAATATGTTGCTGACAACCAGTACCTATCTACAATCCTGACTGTACTTGCTGTTGCGGGTGTGTTAATCATTATTTACGGTAAGTACAAGGAATTCAAGTACGAACGTGATCAACTTAGACCTAGGAAGGAATAATTATGGAACTATTGTTCAGCTTGTTCACAAGTTCCGAGTTTGCGAATATTGCTAAGTATGGTGCAGCAATCCTTGCAGCTATCCTAGTTGTATTCGGCATTCGTCGTACAGGCAAGAAAGACGCCGAGAAGCAAGCAGAGATCGATCAACTCCAAGGAACCCTGAAAAATGTCAAAAGCCGTCAAGATGTTGAAAGTCGCCTTAATCATCTCTCTCCCGATGAGCGTAGGAGGATGCTTGACAAATGGTCCCGCGATAAGCGCTAACTGTGCTGGATGGTTACCAATATCGATCAGCAGTGAAGATCAATTGTCTCAACTGACTGTCGATCAAATCCTTGAACACAATGAAGCCGGTGCGGTAAAGAATTGCTGGTCCAGACCATCTTAATGCCTCCTAGGATGCGTGGATCAGTGATAGGTAAGGGGAGCTTAATTGCTCCCCTTGCTTCGTTCTATGGTGTACCGTTAACGCTTGATGAGTGCTGTCAACTCTTGACGTAATGCAGGAACTTCAAAGAACTTTCCTGTCATCTTGGAAGTAATAGTATCACTCCCATTGTCTTCAGAACCCCGCATAACTACACAGAAATGCTTGGCTTCTATGATAACAGCTACATCATCTGTCTCCAAGATGTAACGCAACGCTGCCGCTATTTGTTCGGTAAGTCTTTCTTGGATTTGTGGGCGTCGGGCAAAGAATTCTGCCACCCTGTTGAATTTAGATAGTCCGAGAACTCTTTCCTTAGGGATATATGCGATTGTTGCCTTGCCGATAAAAGGCATAAGATGATGTTCGCACATTGACTTAATTTCAATCCCACGTACGATGACCAGCTCATTGTAACCCATCTTGTTTTTGACTGCAGTAGCCTTCGGAAAGTTCATATAGTCGAGACCTCGGAAGATCTCACTACAATACATCTTCGCTACCCTGGATGGTGTCTCTTTGAGAGAGTCATCAGTCAAGTCTAGACCGATAGTGTTCAGCATGAGCTCTATCTGAGTCTTGACGTCGATATACTTCTGGTTTGCCGTAGGATCCAGAGGTCTTTTCACTAAGGGCGTCTCTAGCCCCAGCCTTGTTAGCTCTTCATGGATTCGGTATCCAAGTTCTACATCAACTTGCATTTAGATCTTCCCATAAACAAAAGTGTATGAAGGCCAGTCGACAGCACTATCAAGAGTCTTTACCATATCCTGATAGAATGCTGGGTACCGTGTTTGAAAGTCTTCGGCAAGTTTACCAATGACTTTTGCGATCTCTTCTTCAGCACCAAAGCTAGTACGAGCTTCGATGATGTGACGCCAGATTCGATGGTTACCAGTCACCATGATGTTAGTATTTACCCCACCAGCTACAAAGCGACGCATTGCAGAAGTAACCTGCTTCTTCAAATGGAAGGGAAGTGATGGATTATTAAGTTCCCAGGACTTAATGAAATCCTGCATGAAACCTTGCGTGACTGTGTTGATCTGACCTACTGCACTTATGAACTTCTCTTGCTGGTCTTGAGCCCATACTGCTGGTTCGTCTTCAGTATTGACATAACCTGCAATATCTTCAAAGACATTAGTCAGATTTGGAATGTAGACCTGGAAATTATCGAGTCGAACAAAACGCTGACTCTCTTGGCTATAAGCCATACCAGCTCGGTGACGAACTATCTCATGCGTAAAGATTCTGGATACGTCACAAAACACAACACTAGCTGTCGAATGTTCGAAGACACTACCATGCTTCTGCTTGATAATGTTACCAAGATAATCGTGATTACCCTCTCGTACACGAGTTACGTTCGGGTTGAGTCCTACAGCAAATGACTTGTAGCAGAGTCGTCCTGCAACTTCAGAAATGTACTCTGCATCTGTACCCGCATCAGTATCCCAATTAGGAGCACCAATATGCTGCAAAAAGTTCTGCATCCCTGGTGTAACTACACTTGTTTCGGCTATTACAAAATGTTTAGACATCTTATCTACCCCATCCTTTCGGTTTTGTGTTCTGAATCCATTCGTTCATGGCTGCAAATATCTCTCCGGCTGAAGCACTTTCATCAGGAACGATAGGTCTGTCATCAGTAAGCTTTCCATGCACTTCTGCATCGATGACAATTGCACAACATGACATCACATGACCAAGGTGATGAATGTCAGAATCTGTAGCAGTCTGTTCACCATCAAGGTATGATAGAATATGCCTCATTGCAGCTGCAAGATATGTACGAGTCTGAATTGGCTCAACACGCCAATTATATGGTCCATACTTCGTAGCACCATCCATTAGACCAAGAGCGCAAGCTATAAGAGCTTGTGGTGGAATAAGTGTCAGATCTACTTTTGATGCACCTATCCGATCTTTAGGATTGACTCCTACTTCAGAGCTTGCATTACGCAAGCCTATTACTTTTGCAGCCTTTTCTGTATTAGGTAAAGGCGCTTTCCAATCTTCCGGTACCTCGATCTTGGTCATCTTTTGCCTTTCAGCCTCCTCTAGTGTTAGCTCACTTCGTAGGTCAAATTTCTGCATTTGTTCTGTCTCGTCTTTATTACGGGCTAGAAACACATAGTTAACCGCACTCGCTGAAAGAGCAGTTACTACATTTTCTACATCCCTCGACGTAAGAGATGGAGGGGGCTGCGCACTGAGGACATATCTGGCCAACAGCTGGGGTCGAGACAGTGGCGGTAATTTTTGGTTCTGGGCCTGGTTCTGTAGCTTTTGTTCTGTTGATGACTTTGTCCAGAATCTGGCCGATAAGAGCCGGTAGAGACGCAATAAATCTTCCATTAATCCATGCTCCTTCACGTACTGACTGAATCTGCATCAATTCACTTGAGATGAATGAGATATCTCCACCTTTGCGGAAGATTGCAGTGATCATAAGACTCAATGCAGTTGTCCATTCAGATGCAGTGCTATCCTTAGACTGGATTAGGATCTCGAACGGATTCCCTTCTTCATCCTCGTTTACAGTCACATACATCGCAGCAGCACGTCCTGGCCATTTAATTTTGTGCGTATGCCCAACAAGGACTTCAGGGCGTTCACGCAGCATCTGACCTACTACTACTTCTTTGTCTCCCGTTGATGCCGGGGCACTATCGGAGGTAAGGATAGATCCCCGAATGTCACTAGGCCTGTACGTGGTGCAACCTTTACAGCCCGAATTATACGCAAGTAGATACACCTGAACAAATTCTTCATAGGGCATTTCCTTTGGGATGTTGATTGTTTTGGAGATCGACGCATCAATCCAACGTTGTACACGATCCATAATCAAGATGTGATCATGAATGGACAAATCATTGTGTGCGACAAAGTGTGACGGCAAATCTTCCTTAGACTTGATATCAGAAGGTTGAATTCCTTTAAGCGTCAAGTATAGCCTATAGGAATAGTTCATTTCAGTGTACTGTTTGAAAGTACCATCAGCCTGCAGAACTTTACGTCCTGAAGTCATTGCAAAGATTGGTTCAATTCCTCCAGACACATTACCATAGTAGATGCTTGTTGTCCCTGTAGGTGCAACAGTATTCAGAACGCCATTGCGAATACCATACTTGCGGATATCATCCTTCATCGTTTCAGGAAGGTTACGATTTACAAAGCTGTCACCACTAAGATACATTTCTGCATCGAATAGACCGAACGAGCCACGATCTTTGGCAAGTTCAATAGAAGCTTTGTAGGATTCAATGAACAAGATCTGGGTAATCTTTTCTGCAATAGCTGCAGAGCCGATCGAACCATAACGAATACCAAGCTGCAAAAATACATCAGCAAGTCCAGTAAAACCAAGACCGATACGACGTTTCTGTACAGCTTCCTGAGCCTGTTCAGCAAGTGGAAAGTTGCTCACGTCAAGAACGTTATCAAGAAAACGAATTGCAATCCTAACTACACGACGTAGCAGATTGTCATCAAACTCTGCCTGGGCAGTAAAAGGGTTACGAACCATTCGAGCAAGATTGACATGTCCTAGATTACAGGATCCGTGAGGTGGTAGAGGTTGTTCACCACAAGGGTTAGTACAAGAAATTGTTTCGCAATATTGTAGGTTATTGAACTCATTAACCCGGTCAATAAAGATAACACCAGGTTCAGAGTATTCGTATGTAGTCTCTGTAATCAGTGTCCAGAGATCACGAGCCCTCCAGATTGCATAAACATATTGCTTAACGCCATCGTTATCGAAGAAGTCGAAATCAACCAAGTCTTCCGAAGCACGTTGAATAGGCTCAATATGAAAATGAAGTAGCCACTGTTCATCCTCAGCAACTGCTGACATAAACGCATCAGAAACCAGGATTGACAGGTTAAAATTCGTTAGTCGTCCTTTGGTTTTCTTCGCTACAATATATTTGGGTAAATCTGGATGAGTATCCTTCATGGTAGCCATCATAGCTCCACGACGATCACCAGCACTGCGAATTGTGGTACACATACTATTCCACATGTCCATAAATGGAAGTGGTCCAGATGCTTTAGTACCTGTACGAGTTAGAATTGCACCTTCGGGGCGAATTGGTGAGAAGTCTGCACCATCTCCACCACCTTGTTGCATTGTCAATGCAAAGTTTGTGTGTTCCCTCATAATACCTTCCATCGAATCTTCGATAGTTCCGGTAACATAACAGTTCATCAAGGTAACACGTTTCTTTGTTCCTGCACCAGCTAGAATTCGTCCAGCAGGCATAAACAAACCATCTCGCATTGCTACGTATGCTTCTTCCTTAGCTGTTGCATCATTATCATGAATATAGACACCTTCCACAACACGACGAGCAGTCTGTTCAGGAGCTATTTCATCTGGTTGTGCATATTTATCACGCCAGACATCTTTAACAAGGCCTGGAAACATAAAGCCCATCTTTCTATGAGCTGGGTCTATGTCAAAGACAATAGTGGGATTTGCCGCTGGTTGATCAGACGCCATTATCGCTACCTCTAAGGTTATGCTGATGTGGATGGTGAAGACGGTGATGCAGATACATTCTCCGCACTACCATGGATGATTGCTCGGTGGATTTTTTCAGTTTGTTTAGCCAAAGGCCTTTTTGGATCTGTAGTCGAGAGAATACCTCGCACAATATTATTAGCTTTGGTAAAAGGTATACTCTTCGCAGATCGTCTGTTGTAACTCCTCGACAGTAGCCAAAACATTGAGGTTTTTTCTTCCAATGACGTTTCTTCTTGCATTTAAGTCCCCTGCTTTGCTAATAATATTATATCGATTTTCATTAAAGTCCTCAAGATGCAAAATTTTGGGCGACAAATTGGCTTAATTTATTCAAGCTACCCCAACGTAGACCAGCTTTAGCATCTGCTTTAAAAGGTACTCTTGTAATACCGAAATCGATCGGCACTTGTTCAAGAACTGCAATCGCATCTGCGGCTACTGCTTCAATTACATCTTTGGCAAGAGGTACCTCAAATAGAATAGAGTCGTGAACAGTGTTACAGATCCTAGTATCATATTCCTTTACGAACCGTTTCTGGATTCTGATACCACCATGCATTGTAATTGTAGATGCGGTATTCTGGTGTGGGAAGTTTGCAGCTTCGTTTTGTTGTGCGACCATTGTCTCTGGAGAAACAATACCGAATCGCTTTTTATACCCAAACACTGTTACAAGCGTTTGTCCACGAATCGGTGCCATACGACACTGTTCAATAAATGCCCAGGCTGTAGGAAACTTTCTTGCCCATGCTTGCAACATCTTTAAGGCAACAAGAGGTGTGTCTTCAATCTGTTCTGATAGACCTGCTGCCGTAATGCCATAAACGATTCCAAAGTTAACGTTCTTAGCTCGCATTTTCTGTTCTTCAAGAACCCGTTCAAGTTCCGTAGTATACCATTTATTCATGAACCCTTTTAATTGTTCTTCAGACCACTCATCTGGGTTCTTGTAAATCTCATACCGTACTTCTTCATGAAGACCCTTAGACTTAGGATCAATGTAAATACGGCAAAGCTCTTCATCACCTGATAATGCTGCAAGTGAGCGTAGTTCTGCTTGGTTAAGGTCAACCTCTAAGAAACAGTATCCAGGTCTCGGAATAAACTGACCACGAAGTTTTGGTTCTCGAGGAATATTCTGAAGGTTAGGATCCTTACAAGCTAGACGTCCAGTGACTGTACCATGAAGCAAATATGATTGATGAACTCGATCATCATCCTGAATATGATCTAGAACAGGTTTAACATATGTTGATAGGCCTTTGTTAACCTTCCGGTACTTAAGCAATGCATCAACTGCAGCATGCTTGGGCAGTTTTTCTAGAATATCAACACCTGTACCTTTTTCTTTAGTCGGTAACTTCAAGGTATTATACAAGAAGTCACTTACTTGCATTGGTGAGTTTGGATTGATTGGTCCGTAACCAGCATTTATAGCTTCAACATTGAAGGCATTAGAATATTCATCTGCTTTTGCCTGGTATTCAATTCTATTCTGTTCAACTCGTTCCTGGTCAACATACATACCAACAGTTTCAATACCTGCGAGATACTCAGATGCTGGTAAAAGCGTTACGAAATATTGCTTCTTCGTCATCTTGTCACTATTAACAGCTTTAAGCATAGGTTCGACAAGATTATACGTGTTCCCAATATCAAATGCCATATACTTAGTAAGTATAGGTTCAGGTATAACGTCGTAAGATTCACCCTTCTTCTTATGCGAATCTAAAACGCCTTTCCAGTTCGGTGAATTTAGCCAATCACTAGCTACAGTCTCCAAGTCATGCATACCTCTTGTCTCGTTGAGGCTGTATGACATAAGCATTGTATCATGATCGACTCTAGCTTGTTGCTGATATTGGTGCCGGAAGAACTTTATGTCGAATTTACCGTTATGCCAAACGAACTTAACCTTCTCAGGATCTGTATCCCAGATAGGATCTAGTAGACTATGATAATCGGGAATCCCTGAAGCTATGAACTCCCTCTTATGACCTGGGACTACATAAACGTGTTTGCCATCTAAGGAAAAGCCTGACATAAGGATCTTACTCAGTCGATGACTGAAACCTGAAGTTTCAATGTCTGTAGCTACAAGACCTTGGTGTGCTCTAATCTTTTCTACCAGTTCTTGTACTTTATCAGGGCTATCAAGATAAGAATAGGTAGGAGGTACAAAGACATGTGGTTGTCCGCCAGAAGCCAAGTGTACTGCATGTGCGACATCCAGCTTGAATTGCCAAAATGAGCCATTTCCCCTCAACAAATATGCAGGATGGACAGTAGCAAGGATTCCCTGCTCTGCATAAGGACTTTGAAAGATCTTTCCCCTCACTTGGGTGATCTTCAAGTTGTAGTCTCCAGTTAAAGCCCAAGCAGCAACGTTTCCAAGCGTCAAGATTACTTTACGAGGATGTTTCTGGATGATTTCCAAAAGGGCATCACGATACTTAGACACATACTCTTGAAGCATACCAGCTTCTTTTTCACGTGACTTTGGAATAAGGTGAGGTATCACGTTAATAAAGAATGGCTCTGGGTATGTATCAGAAGGTGTCAAGCCTAAAGCATGATGTATAATCTTGCCAGAAGGGCCAACAAATGGTTGACCCTCCTTAATTTCATTCGGTCCTGGTGCTTCACCTACAATTACAAACGGTGAATCTTCTGGTCCTTTTGGTGGTACTGTTCTAATCTGTAGTTCTAGCATGATTATGCAATCCAGTTACGAATCAAACTGCAGTTTGTAGCCATTTGCTGATCGTATGTAGTCTTAGGATCGTCCCACCAATCTCCTCGCTTACCAAGCTCAGGAAGATTCATCGACATTCGCATTCCAGCAGATGCAGCACGGATAGGTACTGCAGAGTCAATACCACTAACTTCATCTTTGCATGCTGATAGTACATCATCAACGATGTCATCACTAAATCCAAGTAAATGTATTTCATTCTGTGGATCGATTGCAGTGCAGATGTCAATAGCATCTCTACGAGAACCTAGACCATGAATGTTATAATTGCGGGGAATACCCCACCATCCAATATATGCAAGATCTGCAAAAGCTTCAGCACACTCTGCAAATTCAGCTCTTGTCTTACCTTGAGGTACAATCATATAGGACCAGTTAGAACTACCAAGAGCTTTGTCAAGAATTGGACGCCATTCAACATATGCTTTTTTACAGTCGATAACTGTTTGCTTCCCATCCAGGAGAATGTCAGGAAGCACGATTACATTTGCACAAACAACTGCTGCTGCTTCTGCAATCACCTTGATATCTACTGCAGCACCAAGTTCGATGACTGAGTTGTCGAGGATTTTAACGCCGTTCATGCTATTAAACAGCTTACGGTATTCTTCCGGGTGTTTCAAGATATCGTGTGCAAGAAGAAGATGGTAATTCCCAAGAGCTCGGTCCTCCTCCAAACCTTTAGCAATATGAGCTGGACATACAGGTGCAAACTTAGCCATTTTCATTTCCTTAATGGGAGTGCGTGTAGTAGTGGTTAGACATTGCGCGATGGGTGTTAGACGCCTTTTGCATTACCCCATACAAATACATGCCACTGTGGAAGGAATTTAACCTTCGACAAAATTGCGTCATTTACGATGTCATCAAGCAGTGTACGATACGCACTAAGAAGTTGGTTCATGTGTTCATCATGACTGATAGTATCTGTACCATTAAGTGATGGTGGATTCGGGTTACCAAGCGACAAGAACATCATCTGTTCGTGGATCCGATCTTTGTACTGGTAAAACATGCTTCGAGCGAAGTCCAGATCACGTTGATCGAATACGACAATTTTCATACTGATAGGTGTATACAAGGAAGTGTCATGAACAAACCTGTCAAGAATCTTGATGTCAGTAAGTTCACCCATTCCTGGACCTTTAGGAGATATAGTTACAAGTGTAACATATCGAAGCCAGTTAGGATTCAAAGTGCCTTGAGTCTCGACATGAATCTTGAATCCATTCCGCAAAAGCAACTGTACAAGATGTTCAAGATCATGGACGCAAGGATTACCGCCAGAGAGCGTAACCCATTTTGTAGTGTTTGGTTTATGGAACTCTGCAAACTTTTCAAAGATCTCATCCTGGGTCAGCCATTCAGCATTTGCTTTGACAGACTTGGGATCTACTGCATGCATTGAATCACACATGGTACATTTGTAGTCACAAAGCCCAAACCGAATAAAGTAAGTTTGCTGTCCAATGACAGCACCCTCACCTTGAATTGTTGGTCCAAAGATTTCCATTACAGGAATTTTCTTTGCGATGGGATTTTCTACCATGATTTATTCCTCACCGAAGTACAAAGCAGAGTTGCCACCATGTTCAGCCACTTCAACCGATACAAGTTTACATCTAGGAGCATATCCTGCATCGGAAAGCCATCCATCGACATATTCGTAGATGAACTCTGCAAATTTTTCACAGCCAGTAGCTGGAACGACTCGCATGTCAATAATGTTTCGCCAATGAAGTTCGCTGAATATCTTCATTTCCGGATCATCTTCAGCGACCAATGTTTTATGGTCAAACCAATCTTCCAGGAATCCTTTAACAGACTTCAGCGAACCAAAGTCTACAGCCCAATTTCGGACGTCAAGTTCAGATGTTTCAAAGGTTAGCTTTACCTTCAATGCATATCCATGCAAGAATCTACAATGCGAATCTGCCTTCCATTGACGGAAACAAGCAGTTAGACCTACTTCATGGTTGTAGGTTTTTGTTGATTGATACTTAGGCATCAGATCTTTCCTTTTCCTTTTCCTTCTTCCTCGACTCTCCGAACCGTTGGAGTTGCACTAATCTTAACCCGCCGTGGTTCTTCTGCAGCTCCAACGCTAAGACCGCTAGCATCGACAAAAGCCAAGCTTCTTATGTAAGCGCTACGATAGTGGTGTGTTCTATGACGATCTGGCTGAACAAGCTCCTCATACTGCGGTATGAAGTAGATACCTTCTTGTTCGATAATGTCTGGCTTACCACGCTCTGACATCTCTAGGACACCAGAGTCGTAGATTTTGCCGTCATGATGAAGTACATAGTACAGCCGGTTATTGATATCAGCAGTCATTTCATTTCCATCCTCTAATTTGCCCTGATACTTGACCTACTGCACTCAAAACGGAATGTCATCATCATCCTGGACAGGAATCACACCACTAACAAGGTAATCAGTTGGATCATTTACGCTAGCAAGTAGGAATGCTTCACGACGAGCACGGCAAGTTGGACAGACACCACAATGTTGTTCTTTATTGTCGTAGCAAGACCATGTGTCTTCCCAATGAACGCCATGCTTTTGACCAAGCTTAATGACTTCACTCTTTTCAAGCCATTGCAGTGGAGTCGCAAGACGAATAGTATTGTACGATCCAGTATAGATCGCATTAGCCATTGAACCATTGAATTCTGGTGTACAATCAGGATATGCCCAGTTAGCTGAGTCTTCTGCATGAGCGCCATAATAAATTGTTACAAGGTCTTTCGCCATACCAGTAGCCATAATTTTGGCACTTTCTTTAGAATAACCTTCATTGGTTACCATATCAAAGACTTCTAGGTCAATCTGCGCATTCACGTACTTCTGAGCATGAGCAGTGATTGCTGACAAAAGAAGACCATTACGGAATGGAACATAAGATGGTGAAACACCAGTAATGTTCGCATATGAAGTGTTAACCATCTCCATCGAACCGACAGAGTCTCCTGACAGTAGAATATCTTTGCCTGCAAGAAGATCACCTACATCGAGAACAGTATGATCAATACCAAGCTTAACACAGGAGAGCTTGGCATATTCAAGTTCGCGCTTATGTCGTTGGTTATAGAAAACTGATACAGCAGATACTCTGGTTTGGAAATCAGAATAAGCCTTATAAAGGCAAGTGGTGGAGTCAACTCCACCAGAGAGAAGTACAAATGCTCGTTTTTCCATGTCATGCTCCTGATGTAAAAGATACTATCCCACCATAAGATGGGATAGTTGCTAGATCATTCCTTCAAGTTGCCTTCAGAAAGAAACCTACGTAGTTCCTCTTCATAGACACGCCATCTTCCACCGATACGAACTGGTCTAAACTTTCCAGTCCGTTTATAGCGTATAATCGTTTGGTACGTAACGCCAATTAGCCGAGCCATCTGCTTGAAGGTAATCCAGTTGCGTCCGACTAATTCATGAAGTGGAGGTAGGTTTGCAATCTGACCAGGCTGAAGTTGTTGAATACTAGACAACTCATCAGAGTCAGAGTCATCATCAAGGTCAGATTGCATTGATCTTACCCGCCGAAGAAGCCCGAACCACCCGAAGCAGAGCCAGGAGAAGCAGGTGCAAGGATGGATTGAATGCGCGAGCGTTGCTCACCATTGTACTCTTCGTGGGTAACTTTGATACGAACTTGTTTGCCAAGCAGCGTACCCTGATCAGCAATATCCTTCGGACGGAAGGGTCCAGAGAAAATCGTCGGATCAATGCGGAGCAGTGCTGTCTTCGTACCTGCCAGAGCTTTCTCTGAGAACGAAGCATAGAAGTACAGCTTGCGTCCAGCGTACTCTGCATTGTTGATGATCGCAAACATGAACGTAAGCATCGGCTTGCCCGAAGAATTCGACATACCGAATTCGACACTGTCGACTTCAGCTTCGTAGATACCTTTCGGGATTGCCTCGAACTTCATTTCGGCAACGCCTTCGAGGTTTACGACGAGCTGGCCGCCATCCTCAAAAACGGATTGTTCGTAAAGTTCGGGAGTCATTTGATTGTCAGCCATTTAAGGTCCTCACAGGGTTAAAGAATAATGGGTTTTGAGTTAAGCGAACCTAATCGCTATTTTGCTCCAGGATTGCCCACTTCCTGATACCGCCATGATCAATGATCGGGTTCTTGCGTCAGCGATGACGCTAAGAATCAAGTTATCATAGCTTGGTATTCGATTTATTTTGCCAGTCCGACATCCTTCATGATCGATGTCATGCTCGGATTTTCAAACCAAGCACCCTTAAAGACTGAACGTCGGTTTTTCGCATCAAAGCGAGGTCCGCCAGTAATTGGTTGACAGTAAACACGACGTGGAGCTTCAGGTTGTTCTTGAGTAGCCTGACCTACAGTGATCCATCCTACGATGTCTACAAAACCTTGAACTTGTGCAGAAAGTTTGCCAGTAAGCTGGGGAGTGTAGTGAAAACGCTTCTGGTCATCCTGAGTATATTGTTCAGCACATACAAAGATAACATGCATCGGAAGATCACGGAAGGCTCGTACCAGGAGTTTGACCATCTCAGCATTTTTGCGGAATTCTGGCCAACCAGCAACATCGATACCATCCATCTCGACTTTTGAACTGTCGATGGATAGGAGACTGTACAAACAGTAGACTTCAACTTCAGAGAGGGAGTCAATGATAACAGTCTTGTAACGAGGTACACCTGTATCAGTAATTTCTGCGACAGGAATGCCAGTAACTTGTGAATAAAGCTGTTTCATTACCAAAATGTTATTGGCATCACGAGCTTTGCAGTACTTGACTAGGAACTCTTGAATGTAAGCAACCTGCTTGAAGTTTGTGACTGGTACAACATGCAATTTGTCAGCATGTTTAATACGAGTGTTGTCTTCTAGAGTCGTATCACCAGATTCTGCGGAGATCAGAATGACATCACGCATTGATTCACAGTCTACAGCAGAACCAGCAAGTTCAGTCTTACCAGCACCATGCTTACCGTACACAAGGAATTTCAACCAGCGAGTACGTTCATGCATCGTATGTACTTGAAACGGCGCATTTACAGCACGAATCGAGTTTGATGCCTTTGAGGGATCAGCATTCAATGATGGGTTCTGATTTTGTGATGGTACAGACTGATTTACTGTCTGTGGTGCATCCATCTTACCGGTTATCTCAGCCATTCGTTATATCCATTTTGATTACAGGTTGCGGTAGTTCCAAATACTTACGCCATGAATCATAACCTTCATCACGTTTGTGCATAAGGATCTCAAGTTCATATTCCCAATCAGAACCATCATCCATCGATACGCATGCACCATTGAATGGACACATGTACTGACAAGATCTTGATGGGTTGGGATATAGCGGCAAATGCGGATTCAACATTTCCTCAGCTTCCAGGAGGATTTTCACTCCCTCAGCTTCCCGCTGATGCTGGTTACGATAAATCTTGTCACGTCGGATGAACTTATCACTATCCATATCTTCTTGGGTAGCAAGATAGTTTAGGAAGTCGACATAGTCAACTGGCGCATTTGATACCTCACCATAAATGTTCTTAATTGCTTTACGCAGTGAACGGTGGGTGATAAGTTGGGCTTTGTTTTGAGACAGTCGCCCATTAGCAAGGATCTTCGGTTCATCAGGCCAAGCTTTACGATGTTGCTGGTAAATTACACCAACTACAGGTTTATCATATAGAAGCGATCCAGCCCAGCAGTAGGTAGAAATCTGACTGTCGTTGCTATAGTGTAGAGTTTGGATAGTTTTAGCAGTCTTATACTCTACAATCCATAGCTGGTCGTGTTCATCAATTGCTACTCGGTCCAACGTTCCAGAATAGACAACTTTGTCATATCCATAACGACCTGCTTCCCAAGGAACATCAATACGGAAGTTGACTTCGACTTGGGCTACACCGTTATAGAAATAGGTTTGTAGCGGACTACGGGAGATCATCCAATCATCCCAGTAGTATTCCAGCATCTTGACAGAGAGCTCAGTCAACTCTTCGATGTCAGCTGGAAGCTTGTTACGATCATTCCGTGCTGCACGCATCGAAGCTTTGACATATGCTCGGAACGCTTCAACAGGATGACCATAAGTATTAGTACTATGACAATCTTCTAGGGCGAAGTGGAAACCAGTCCCCATCCATAGAGGAGCAGCATTCTGCTTAGGTCCGATATTGCCACGCAAATGAGAATTCCAACCCCAGCGGCGCCGACAAGTTCTAAACAGATTTCGGTCAGACGTACGAATAGTTGCGACACGTAACTTCTTTTCCTGGGCAGCATCTTCAATTACCATTTCTTCTGAAGGTCTTGGATCGTACTCGTAAATATTTGGATCGAAAGTATCAGTGTCTTGAGACATTATCTCTTCCTGCCATAGTATCATACTCTACATTTACTATATTAGATCAAAATAGAAATAGTCTCAATGGGAACTTTATTGTCAAAAGTTAGGTATAGCGATTTCGAATTCAAAAGCCTGTTCAATACTTGGCTAAAAATTTTTTAGGTTGAAAACTCATAGCAAGCTTCACCATTGCCTGTCAATCGCGCATAGTCTATATAACATAATAAAAAGCTCCAGACCCTTTCGAGCCTGGAGCAAGTTGAATGTAATAAGCCCACGTATCTCATCACATTATGCGGAGTTACCACCTCGCATTCTTTAACCAAGTAGCTCCAAAGCCTTGATCTTCTCTTCAAGGAACTCGAATACTCGAGGAGCACACGTTGGTAGTTTCGACAATCCTGTACCCAATCCATCAAGCGGTATGACTACGAAGCCACCAGCTTTGACATGATTAAATGCGGGAATAAAATCCTCGTTAATACATGACGTACAGAACGTATATTGCTTATCGGAAAAGAAAGCTCCTTCTTCCATACTTGGTAGGTATTTCGTACGAATACCAATTGCATTACGCTCACCGCGCATAGCTCTTGCTTGACCACCAAGACCTACACGCATACAGTTGTCACCAAATAAGAACATCCAGGATAGATTTGCTCTTACTAAGTTCCGATCGATGAATTTTATGCGTACTACTGGCATCTTAGTCTACTGCAATTCCACGACTACCAAAGTCTTCGATAGCAGACTCATGGCAGATGACGGTACAAATTCGGTTTTGATCTTTGTCAAAGATAAGACCAATCTTATTGATCTGGAAATGCTTGTAGTCGGGCTTCTCGCGACAGTGTTCGTTAATCATTGAAGAGACTAGACGGAACACATAAACAGGACCGATCTTGAAAGCATCACCACGAGTCCAGCATCCATACTCGTCAAGCCAAACCTCACAACCAGTTTTAACACAAGTTGCAGATTGGGTTTCTATGATCTCGCTGACAAACTTTGCAAGTTCTGACATTTCATTACCTCAGAAGTTATAGTCATGGAAACGGTGTGGAGTAGCAGTCAGCTTGAACCTCATACCACCTGAACTACGCCATGAACCATCACGATGTAGTCGAATACGGATTGGTTCACCTATCGTTTCGAAGAAGTCCCATTTCTGTTCTTGTTGATTCGTACAATGACCAGCGAAACCGCCTACGATAAAGTTTGGTTTCCAGTCTTTTGACAATTCGCATCGAACAGCTTTAACTTCCAACGTGATGTCGGAAATCTTCTGGACAATTTTGTACGGGTGTACATCTGTATACCCATACTGGTTTGCATAAGGCGTTGCAGAGATGTCGATCTCAGTATATTCACGCATCTTGACAGCCATCTTACCACTCCCCATACATGAGGAAGTCAACAGATGACTTCATGAAATGGTCTGGCTGTACTTTCGCCCGATCATGGAGTCCACACAGCAAGTCGTGCAACATTCCCTTACGAGGAAGGAAAACTTGTTCTGCCCGAATCATGAGCTCTTTGAAGTCAGTACAAACTTGGCTTGACGTATAGATGTACCGAGGTTTGTACGTAACCTTAGTGCTGTTCGGTTGGCAAACCGTATCGACACCAACCCGGATCCGAGAGGTTGTATTTACTTTATTTCCCATAGCGGTAACTCCTTGGTTTCTTGTTTCTATAATTTATATTATCACAAACCCAGATAGTCAATCAATGGTCAAAAGAGTGTCGCCTATCTTTTTATTTGCACATTATCTGTGTTCCCAAGAGTTAGGGTAATACGCTTATTCTTTATGTTCACAGACTCTGCAATCTCTTCGTCCATTCCAATCAGCGAATAGAAGTATGCATTGATAGCACCTTTCTCAGCAGTCTGACCTACTAGACGGTCAATTGCTTGCTTGTTATCATTCGGGTCCCACTCATACCCTAACACATAAGCAGTAGTAGCAGTAGCTAGGGAGAATGCCTGCGAATACTTAATCGAACAGATGATTATGCCTTTAGTCTTAACAAACGCTTGAATACGTTCATGTTGTTCTTCAGGCTCGATACCACCTTGTAGTGTAAATATATCATTGAAACCTTTCAGACGAAGAAACTGTTCGATGAACGGGATAGCTTTAGTAAATGCTGTAAAGATCACTACATGAGTATCGACTTCCTCTTCAGTGTCAGTAAGCCGCTCACCTAGATCTTCCAATGCAGCTCCCCAACCAAGACTAGGATCGAGAATCTTTGGGCAAGTCATTAACTGACGTTTACGTAGTGGTGCATGCATTGCAGTTTCAAGAATTAGAAGGTTCTCATTCTCTTCACCTTGGTTAAAGAATACGAAGCCTTCGTCTTCGATCTGTGACCATATGCTTAACTGTTCTGTAGTAGGCTCTACCTTCATAAGTGACGGTATAATTTCAGGCATAAAGGGAGCACATATCTTACGGAACCGCCGTCTTGAGAACATATCGAGGATTGACCAGAACTCTGGCAAGTTTTTTGGACCAATAATTTCCTTACCCCAACGACCTTCAATAATCTCCATAAAGTAGTTGGCAAAACGCCAGTAACTTGAGAACTTAGACTTACTAATGATGTTCAGGAGTGCGAAGAAGTCTAGAGGACCACCTTTACCAGCCATCGTACCTGATAGTGGATGGAATCTTTTACAGGTTAAAGGATTGGCTATGGTTTTGACTATCTCAACAGTCTTATTCTTACGACCTTTCATCCTGAGGTGGACTTCGTCACAAATCACTGCATTAAATTTAACACCAGCTTTATGGGTAGAAGGTAGACATAGGAATTCGAAATCTGACTTGAGTACACCATATGTACAGATCCATACAGTAACAGATGCTGTAATAGGTTTTAGCCAGATTTCTCTACGTTCATCCTTAGCACCTGAATTAGCTTTACCTTTTACTACTCGCACATCAATATCACGGTCAGGTGCAACTATGGGATAGAACTCTAGGAAGTGTTGTCGCCATGTAAACAGAGCATTCTTAGGAGCTATAATAAGTATATGTGTACTCTGCGGATCCATAGCTAAGACCTGGGTTGACACGACTGTCTTCCCAAGCCTAGGTTCGTACAAGATCATAGACCTCGGATTTGCTAAAAACCAAGGAATATCGTCTTTCTGGTATTCATACAGGTCAATTTTCATCTGTCAGGACTTTAGACTCTGCATGTTTGACTTCTGTAATAGAACCATCAGGCTCGCGACGTCTTGCCCATACTTCATCTTGAAGCTTGTCTATTTCAGTCAAGGTTCTTGTGTATAGTCGAAGAGCTTCGTCAGTCATCGACTCTTCACTAAGACTTCTTAACTGTGCTTGGATCCTCTTTATATGCCCATGCAAACCGTTATGCTTCCAGACATACTGTTTCTTCTGCCAGCTCGTAAATTCACTCAAATCGTGCATTTTGAGCTCCAGCTTCTTGGTTCTGGTATTTTCCATCATATGGCTGTTCAGTAGGCTCCAATAAGCTATGGAACACAATCTGAGCGATTGGAGCACCAGAAGGAATAGTCAGAGCGTTAGGTCCGTGATTAGTCAACTCAACAGTGAGATAACCTTTCCAGCCCGGTTCAATAACTGTATTTTGTACAGCAAGACCCATTCTAGCCCATGTTGACTTGTCATGGACGATACCAAGTACCCAATTAGGCATATTAAACTGCTCAAGGGTACTAGCAAGAGAGAACTGACCTACTGGAAGGAGGATAGCCTCAGCTACCCTCACATCATACCCAGCAGCAGACAATCCAAATGACATACCGTTAAACTTACTACGTTCAAACCATGGAGTGATGATCGATGGTTCGATATTGCGAATCGCCTGTGCTGGTAGAATCATTTTGGACCACCACTTCTATATTCTTCCTGGACTGAAGTCTTTACGACAGCGTCTGCTTCGTTAGGAATAGACTCTGCAAACAGACCATCAGTAATCTGGTTTGCTAGTACAAGCTTTTGAGCATCAGTCAAAAGCTTGCCACTAAGTAGCACGTTTACAGTCGACTCATGAATAAAAGTCTTAACCTTCTTCATAGGCATCATGGTTGTAATCGTAAACTTGTGATACATGTTATTATCTACAACATGGGTAATCTCAGGATTATTCCACCCAAGTGTCTGTGTAGCAAACGACTTCCGCATCTTATATGCTTCTGACTGTCGATACTTTGTTACAAGCCTAGCTTGTACATCATGGAGTGCCTTTTGACACTTAATAAGCTCTTCTGCAAGAGCCTCATCGATTTGCCTGCATGGGATAATTGATTCTACGTCGTACATCACTTGCCTCCTGTTATGATGCGTAGTATGAGCTTGTATAGGGCGTATACAAAGATCAAGAAGATTGGAATGATTGGAAACAGATTCCAGCTCACTTTCGGTGACCTTTGAAAAGGATTCGACCACCAAGAGTCCGACGAAATGCATCCCAAGCTCTCCGAGGACGATGTTTTCTCGGAGGAGTCGGCCCATACTTGTGTGGTGCATATTCTTGTGCTGAAAACCCTTGAATTGGATCACCGTTCAAATAGTGAGCGTTAAAGAACTCTATATACATCTGTTGTGCAAGAGTTCCGTAACCAGCACGATCAAGTTTATTGACCATTATTTATTCCCTTCCTTCAGTCGGTTTTTGATGAAGCTGAACATAGCAGGAAAGTCTCCCTGGGAAGGCTTCCCCTTGTAACGCCACCTACGAGACGATGGCCAAATATCCATACGATCTCCGTGGATAAAAATTGCAAAATGGTACTCAGAGAACCGAGTCACTTCTGACCCTACAAGTTCTGCAATCTGAGCTTTACCATGTTCTTCCCAGTATTGAAGATTGTTACGGCGCTTCTCTTTCCAATAGCCTCGCCAAGCTCTCCAAAGGACAGTATCATCATTAATGTCTGCACCTTCAGGAATTTTAAGCTGGATAGTCTTGTAGTAATTATTTGCCATAACATCAACCTGCGTTTAGTGGTTCAATCCAGGAATCTTTGTCAAAATGGTAAAACCATCCTGAATCGATCTTTTGTTCTGCCTGGAAAATGCGTAACATCTTTCGATGTCTACACGTAGGTCTACCACCTGCAGGACAACCGCAGATGATAGAATGTGTGCTAACTTCTGACATGTAATAGGTCTCGACAAAATTGAGATCCTCGTCAAACTTCTTGATGGCAAAAGTCCCATCACCAAGAGAGTCAATCTTGTACGAGTCCTTCATACCCATGTCAGATAACCTTTATTGCTAAGCCGATGACGGCAATGAACATTATCAGGATGTAGATCCGTAGCAGACGATTCTGACTACGAAGGCGATCAAGCTCCTGTATGAATGCTGATTTATCTATCATGCTGCTTCCTGCGAAGTGTGCATGACTTTGACGTAAGCGTTCTCGTCAGGATGACGAATGAGCAGACACCAACACCAATCACGATGGAACTTCTGCAGGAAGTCATCGTCAGACATCTCGCCAATCGGATGTACATAGCGCTGTTCTTGACCATTTTCGTCAAGACGGCTAAGAATCCGACGAGTATGCCAACGACGAATTGCCAAAGGTTTGCCAGTTTTGAACGACTGGACTGCGACGGAGAACGGAATCTCCATCTTTTCAGCGAACACTTCAAGAACACTACGGCACCACTTCTGATACTGCGGCTCACTATATTTGTTTCGTGTCTTAGAAGGATTGTGTACATTGAAGACACCGAAAAAAGTGTTAATGTCACGCTTGACCATCAGATCAGTGTATGGCGAAGGTGATTGGAAAGGTGTACGAAGCATTTTGGTTCTCCAACTCTAGGTTGCTGACTACAGCATTATTGCTCTAGTAACTATATAATATAATAAATACACAACGGTCATCAAGAGTCAAAATGATGGTCAAAAAGCTATTCCATAAATCTTTGACCGCAAGTGCCATCGCAGGCTGCATGAAGATGCTTACGATGCCCAGCAATACGAAAGTGCCAAACACCTTCACACCATGGACATTTATTCTTGGCAGCCTCGTAGTTATTTTCGAGCATTTTTATCTTGGCTCTTGTACAGAACTTAAGAAGCTTACCCATTCGTACACGAAACTCAGCATTTTTGTCTATCACTGGCATATCAGACCTCATTTACTATAAGCTTTGCGGATTAGTTCTCTAAGAGTTAAACTGTACTGAGCTCGCTCTTTTTAGAACAGTCATATCCTCTTCAGCCTGTCTAAGCCTAGCTAAACAGCCTTTAATATGACGTTCCTTACGTTTGATGCAATCTTCTAATGCAAGTTCTTTTGTAGGTAGTGCTAATTGTTTAGTTCCATTACCTCGAATAAACCTTTCACTACCATAGTCCCAGACTATTACGCCTTTAGGAGTAGTACGAATCACTGAGTATGTACTCCAGTGTACCTCAGTAGAGGTGTAGGAATGATCACCCCATTCATCAGCTATGGAATAATGCCTAATCTCAGCACGATACCAGACATCATGTGTAATGATGTCAGACATCTAGGTCACCATATTTAATCCTAAACTGCACACAGGCTTCAACCATTTCGTTAAATGCCTGGATCGAAGCCTGATCAGCAGTCATTATAGCTTTGTCGATCTCATCCCTTCGTAGCTTGTTAAGAGCATCTTTATCAATGGGAAAAGAGCAACTTCTTCTACCACCACCAGTCCCAACGTCCCAGCGAACAATAATATTGTCAGCATCAACAAGATCGCGTCTAGCCTGGACTGTTTCTCCAAGTAACTCACTCTTAGATATCCAGTTTCCGACAGCCTCCGTAACTGCATTGTATAATTCATGTTTGGTTTCAGCCATCGATCGGCTCCAAACTAATCAGGTCGATGTCAGTAGCCTCTGACAGAGTATACCGACGAATGCTGATTGTAGCATCACCAAGAAGGTTATCTACCTCTTCAACATCTGTAACCCAATATATAGATCCATCATCATCAGTCGCCTGATAAATGTACTCACCAGTCTTGTCTTCGATCCCATCATCAGTATTCAAAGGCATTCTGCATCTCCTTGACCTTGACCTTAGAAATTGACCTTGCACGTCTTGACTCATGTTCTTTAGACCGCTCATAGCGTGCGATTGCATCTTCAAGAAACATACCGAATGGGTAAGCAGCTAGATCTCTGTTGTTTTCACAACGTCTTGCAACCTCAATCATCAGTTCGTTATACTTGGGATTTTCATCCTCACCTTCACTGATCCGCTTGTACAGCATATGAACAGTGTTTGCAAGATGGTCGACACCCATATGTGCTATTTCGACAAATGTACCATCTCTTTGACGCCACCAGCCTTTTGGCGCACCATCCTGGAAATGAACCTTTTGCTGATCAATAATTGACCGCCTACGCCGTTCAGATGCAGCCAGATTTTGATGCCAGGATCCATCCCATTCATCACAGCTACTCCAGTACAGATCTTCGTAGTATTCTACCATCTCACCCATTTATGCCTCCCTGAACTTAGCCTCTATATAACGAAGCAAGTTCTCTTTTGTCCTGACATATTCCAGTTCAATTTCTTTGTGCTCTTCAGGCATCTTATTGCCTATAAAAGCATAGTCGTGATGAGCCTCTTCAAACTCAGAAAGGTAATGTTTTACCCTACTGATACGCATCTGTATTTGTTTCTCGGTTCGCATATTACCTCCTAGAATAATTTATAGACCTACCTAAGTAAGCCTATAAACTATAACATCAGGTGTCAAAGATCAGAGGCCAGTAAAGAAGCCGAGAATCACACTCTTTTGCTCTTCTTGATTGTCGCCAGTCCGAGCTGATTCAGATGCAGGAGTGGCCTCAGCATTCATGGTAATACCACGTGCAGACTGGAGCTTCGCATATGCAGCAGCCACTTGCGGATTGTTCTTCGCAAGCTCCTGGACATGCATGCTACGGACAGCATCCTGGATCGCCTTTTCAAGCTCTTGTTCAGCTTGCTGTTCGAGCTTCTCAGACTCACGCCACTTAGTGATTTCTTTTTCAACGAGATCGGTATATTCTGTCGGCAGACAGATATATACCCACTTGTACGCATTCGCTTCTTGGTAGGTAAGCGACACACGTTCGACTTTGACGACTTTGACGCAAGTTAAGCCAGTCGACGGCGACTTCACTACAACAGTGTCTTCAGCCTTGACGACAGTACTATTCGTAATGTACGTATACGTCTTGGCTGTCTGAGATTGGTAGGCACGCGTACGAAGCTCATGCTCGAAAGTGCATGTAACAAGAGTATATTCACGACGTTGCATTTTCAGACTCCTTGGTTGTTTTCATTGCCTTGATTGCCTCATCAGTCAGTACTGCCTCAAAGCACTTAGCATTGTACGGACCAAACGTGAATTCTCTAGCATCAGGTTTCACGACACCCGCATCACGCAGTGCTTCGTACATACCTACACCTTCAGAATATGCTTTGATAAAGACATTGTTCTCTTTCGGAACCATGCCAAAATCTTCCAGGTTCACTGTCGGAATCGCAAGACATTCTCCTGTTTCTGGAATCAGCAGCGTTAATGCAGTACACTCAGGATTTGTTGCATATACTGCAAACAGTACATCTGCAAGTCCTTCATAGAACCGCGTTTTGACATTGACCTGCATTAGAGCCTCCCAATATTGGCTGATGTATATTCTTCGTCACGAAGTTCACCAGCGGCCAGCTTAAAGGCTTCAAAGAATGATAGCCCTATAGCCTGTAGTTGGTTGATGCGAGAATTTTTCGCCAACATTACTTTGTTGTACGCAACTTGCTCATCATCCCAACCAATATTCCACTGCTTGTGGCGAAAATGGTCTTTTACCTTATCATAAGGATTATCAGACCGTTTTGATTGGTAATAACGAGCATCTCGCCCTGCTTGGTATGCTTGTGTATTCTCGATCATTTGGTAACTCTGCCTATCTTAGCTTTAGTGAATCTATACCATTATATTATATCTTTTCACAATGGTTATCAATGGGTAAAATCTAGGTCGACCAATAGTTAAGATGATACCTTATCCCCACTTACATGACTACCATTTAACAACGGTCTTGCCATGAAAAAATGATAACCTTTTCCAACAACAGGTTTTACACTGAAATGATCAAAACCCATTTCACGTCCAAGTGCTTCCCAAGCATTATTTGCTCGTTCTTGCGGTGATAGCGGTCCCACACCACCAATAACCATGTATGGCTGAGGTGCGCAAGCTTGAAGAAGCTTATCTAGTTGTGCTTGAGTCATTTCATATTCTCTCATCTTCGCGACTTCATTCATTGGCGTTCTCCGTTGAATTGCCCTTGCCAACGCAATGCTGGCAGCGCGTCAGCCACTTCTTGTTAATATCGGGGCGAACGGTGTTTTTCTGAAAGAACCCAGCCCCAGCGGGAACGGCCCTTCCGCAGACAAAACAGGTTCCATCGAACTTATTTCTCATCGGCGTTCTCCTGTAGGGCTGCGCGGGCAATGTAAGGAGCCAAACACTGTCTGATTGCGTGCATGGCCTTTGCATCTTCTCGGTTAATTCTGCCATCCCGGATTGCTTTTGCAGTAGCTTCTGACCACCATGCACCGACAATAGTTGCCAACATTTCACGTAATTCAACATCCGATGGCGGCCAAGGTTTAGCTTTCAACGCCTCCGTCAGTCGCGCAATCTTCGCCTGCGCCTCAG
>ERZ650304.193-NODE-193-length-38680-cov-14.342654_pt1 | contig 38680 bp, 53 predicted proteins | sample MGYA00376240_ERZ650304 | MGnify/ENA primary metagenome ERZ650304 (study PRJEB26733, sample SAMN07839271) | wastewater metagenome | biome: small river; feature: stream; material: water | place: USA: North Carolina | collected 2016-03-01 ... | reverse complement strand
GTTACGGTTTCGTCCGCAAGCCTACAGCGCACGGCTTAGGCTTGGATTGCTTCGGTGGATCTGGCGAGTATAAGACTCGCGCGGAGTGCGAGCGGTCTATGCGTTGTCACGCTGCACAAATGGCTGTCCGTATCGGTCCGTTTTCCGAAGGTTACGAAGTATTGGCCGATGGCCTCGATTACTTGGACGCCTCGCTAAGCGGAGTCAACACGGCAGAAGACTTCCGCGAACAAATGATCCATGTGGCGTACTGTCGCGCGGATAACTACGCCAACGGTAAAGGAATGCCGGACGGTGCGCCTATGTCACCTGCGAGTCAGTACAGAAACGATGCTATTGAGTGCGAGCGCAAGCGGATTCACGACGTTTACAAGGTGCTGAGTCGTGAACCGATGTTTCGTTACAACGTGGCGGAAAGCTTCCGCCACGGTCGGCTAGTCGCACGACGTTAACCAGCACGCCGATCGCTACGCCTAGCGCCGGAAGGTTGGCAGCCTTCCGATCGGCCTACGGAGAGGACACAAATAATGCTGTGCGTTGTTAAACTCGACGATCCGAAAGTCGCAGGAAACGGCGGAGTAGTTCAGAGCGTACACGCTGACGCTGATTTTTCGCAGGCTCATGAATCGACAATGCGTAGCGCGCTAGGTGGTCTGCGAGTTAGCGATCCTACACTCCGCGTATGGCGTGCTTTTGAAGGCTGCTACGTAGGCCAACGAGTGCGTTTACCTACACAAGAGGAATTGAATGCAAAAAAACACCACGGTTTAAAGTAGGTCAGCGATTTAAAACCGGTGGCAAGAATCCGCGAGTGTGTACCATCGTAGATATTTTGCGTACCGTTAACTTGGCAGGTGAGTGCGTGAAATTGCGTTATGTGGCCACTCACGAATTTTGTGGTCAGACCGTAACCGATCATGACGTGCTCGACGTGACGATCGCGAAAGGATTGATCACCGATTGACACTGACCACCTGTTCACTCTTGCCGACACGCTAGGCCATCCGCTATCAGTCGCGGATGGCTTTTCCATTCCATGGTTGGCTTCGCTACACCGGCGGTAAGCGGAACATGGCCGGACTCATCACAGAGCGCTTGGCTGTCCGCGACGCTTTCACGTCCGCTTGCGTTGGCGGTGGCAGTGTCGAAATCCAGATCGCTACCGCTCGGCACCTGTCCTACCTGTGCTTAGCCGATCGCAATCCAGCCGTAAGAAGCTTCTATCGTCACGGTATCGACGAGCTATCAGCGCCGTTCTACGCGCGCTTGCCGTTCGCCGTGCTGCGCGATCGGTTGAATGAAGCTGTCGCCAAAGTCGAGAGCGGAGACGCGAGCGCTGAGGGCGAGCTTGCGGTGCTGTTTTGGGCCTACTCCCGGCGCTGCAACAACGGCATCGTCCGCGTGAATCGCGAAGGTCGGTTCAACGTGAGCGAAGGGCTCACGGCCAAAGGGCAGCCGCTCACCGTGTCCGACTTCGACATCGCCTATGCAGCGCACCTCGGTGGGCTCCTCCGAAAAGCGCAGCCGCGCATTTTGTCCTGCGCCTTCGAGGCCATTGAGTCAGCCCCAGCGGGGAGCAGCATCCTCGTCGATCCACCGTACACAGGCGGCTTCGTCAGCTACACCAAGGAGCGCTGGGGTGAGGCGGAAGACGAGCGGCTGTTCGAGGTGCTGGCCAAGTCGCGTAAGGAAAAGCGGACGCGCATCGTGCTGTGTCAGCCGGACTCCCCACTCGCGCGAGAGCTGGCTGCGCGGCTGCTACCGGGCTGGAACGTCGATGTGGTACCGATGCGCCGAAGTGTCAATTCCGATGGCCAAGGGCGGAAGCCGGTTGGCGAACTACTGATTTGGAGTGGCGAATGAGCGAGAAGAAGCCCGAAGAACCGAAACCCCATCGCTGTGTTGTGTACTTCTGGCACCGTGGGGTGCGTGCAGACCTCCACGAGCAGCGCTATCGGCGCGATCGGTACAGCCGCCCGACGTTTCACTGCCCAGGGCTGCTCATGAGCTACGGATTTGACAGTGGCGTAAACGCGGAGGGCGCTCCGACGTGCGGCGTTGTACTGGTCGGAGAGAACGGAGTCGCGTCAGTGTGGCGAGGTGAGGTTCCGCAGGCTTAGCGCGGAGCGCCAAAGTGGGGGTCGTCTGGCGCGCACTCAAATATTTCGGCTAGCGGGACAACCCCGGCGCCCTCCATTTCTTCAGGAATGTAATTGACCAGCTTGTCGAGTCTTTCCACGAGGTCCGATAGAGTGGAGAGGTGATCCTCAGACACTTCCGGGTCGGGATCGTTGGAGATCGCTCCGTACATCGTGTCGAGTTCATCCAAGATGCCGAGGATGGCCTCTTTGTTGGGCGACTGCACTACAGCACCTCGATGATGCTGTCGATTCGTAAACCGACGAGCGGGGTGGAGCCAGCGCCGACGGTGACTATGCGAATTGAGCCCTTGTTCGCGAACTCCAAATAGTCGTGACGGTTCACGCTGAGCAGGGGACGCGCTACGTCCTCGTTGGCGTAAGCGCGCAGCATCCGAACGCAGTCATCCGCACTTCGTTTGTCCCACACGATAACGAGTACCTTCTCTCCGAGTTCCCTCGCAGCCCACAGCGCCTGCTTGAGTGGACGCACAAATCGGCTGTATGTTACATCCCTGACCGCCATACGTGGAGCGAGTTCGATGCGCAGCCTGTCGAGCTGGTCGGCGATACTTTCCGGTAGCTGTAGCCCTGGGGGGCGGCGATAGATGGCGAGGAGCTGGCGGAGGCGTCTGTTCTCTTTGAGAAAGAAGTTGTCGTCCGCTACGGGGGAATTTTGTTCTAAGGGAGAATTAGTCACCGGTTGTCTCCTTCTGGTTCTGTTCCAGTTCCATCAGCTTGGCGATCATCGGCGCCCCCGCTTTCGGGACACACAGTTACAGCTCCATCGCTGGCTTTTACCGTCTCCCCCGTGTCGGCACACACTCACCGTGTATGCACTCGTAGTTGACGTCACAGTCCCTATTTCTCACACACGACGTCCCCTCTTGCCAGATCGACATCAGCGCCCACGCCAACAAACCAGCCGATATTGCCGATAAAACGAATCCGTGGCGGTCTGTCCAGTGTTTTGACCGTCGCATCGCTTGCTTCCCTTCGCTTGTCGCCGACCCGAGAAATGCTTTTCGCATTGCTACCTCCATCTCTTGTTTCTCACTGCGCCGCCTCGTAAGCAATCCCGATCGTTTGTTCAGTGACGCGCCTCGGCCCGGCGGCTATGCTGCCGAGACGCCATGACTCGCGCTCTCACCAAAGACCAGATCCGCAAGCTCTACGAGACGGTGGCCCAGCTCAAGGCCGCGCACGTCGTGGCCGCTCGGAGAGCGTCCGCTGCGTTCACGTCCTACGTGATGCGCGATGAGGCGGGGCAGCCGCTCAAGCTCGCCGACTTCCACCACGAGTGGCACAAGCTGCTGGCGCTCCACGACCAGCTCATCATCTGGGGAAGTGCTGAAATCGGGAAGTGCGAGGCTGCGGGAGCCAGGATCGCCTTGGCCGATGGGCGGCACGAACGAATTGAGCGCCTGTGCGGGCAGCGCGTCCGCATCCAGCTCCTTGACCCGAAGGGGATGGACCTTCGGACGGCAGATGCTGCCGTATCGGACAACGGCTTGCGCCGCGTCCACCACATCCGCCTCAAGAGTGGTCGACGGCTCACACTCACCGATGAACACCCGCTTTACACGCCGAACGAGTGGCGCAAGGCCAAGGAACTCCGCGTCGGGGACTTTGTAGCTACCGCTCGCCAGATCGCCGAACCAGCGGAGCCGAGCGCGCTCACCGGGGATGAGGCGGAGCTGTTGGGGTTCCTGTTCGGGGACGGCGGTTGCAGTACACAAAGCCGCGTCTGTTTCACAAAGGCCGACCCCGGCGTAGTCGATCGTGTGTCCGCCGTGGCCGGTACTTTTGGTTGGAGCCTGACGCCCCTCGAAGCGGACCCGATTACCCACCGAATCACTCGCGTTGGCGCGTACGAGGGGAAGGCTTCGCCCTCCGCGTTCGTCCGCCGCTTCAACATGGACAAGAAGTCCATTGAGAAGGTGGTACCCCCCGAGGTCTTCCAAGCGCGCGACACGGTACTAGCGCGCTTCATCGGCGCGTATTTTTCCTGCGACGGCTCCGTGAACTTACCCATCGGACAAGCGCCCCGGCTGGAGTTGGCTTCTTCGAGTCCTGGCGTAGCGGAAGACTTCCAACTGCTGCTGCTGCGCTTCGGAGTCACTTCGACGATTGAGGAGCGCTTCACGACTTGCGAAGGGAAGCGATTTAAGTCGTGGCGCGTGAGTTTCGGGGGGTGGGACAACATCCGGCGTTTCCGCGAGTCCATTCCTGTTTGCGGAGAAAAGCACGCGAAGCTGGTTTCCATTGAGAGGCCATCGCGAAAAACGACTCATGATTCGGTCCCTTCGGATTGGCGGACGGTTCACTCGCGCCCTCCGAGTGCGCAAGACGCCCGGCGCTACGGTTTCAACGATAGGTCCCGCAGAGGAAACCATCGCGAGCTGGTCCGCGCGTATCTTCGAGACTTTCCTGACCAAAAAGTGCAGGACATGGCGTCGGATGCCATTTTCTGGGATGAGATCCTCGAAGTCTCGACCGAGGAGAACGTCCAGACTTACGCCGTAGCAGTATTCGACCCAGCGCACTGTTACCTGTCGTCGGGAGTCCTCTCCCACAACACGATTCAGCTCATTTCCTACGTCGCGTGGAGGATCGGCATGGACCCGAGCATTCGCGTGGTCATCGCATCGAAGACGAAGGAAAAAGCGGCGCAGATCCTCGGGGCCATCGTCAACGTGATGTCGTCTGCGGCGTACCGCGAGGTCTTCCCGCACGTCGTCATCATCGGCAGCAACGCACACACACTCCGGGTGCTCGGGTACGACGGCAAGAACCCAACGGTCCAGGCGTACCAGTTCAAGGCCCCGATCGTCGGTAACCGCGTCGACCTCCTCATCTTCGACGATATCCTTGACCGGTCGAACACTCGGAACGAGCAGACCCGCGACGAGTGGCACCAGTTCTACAAGGACACCTACATCTCGCGTCTGACCCGGCGCGGGCAGGTCGTGTTCATCTCGAACGCCTGGCATCCGCGCGACCTCATGCACCGGCTGCAAGAGGAGCGTGGGTGGGTCACCAAGCGCTATCCGATCTGGACCGAGGTGAACGGAAAGATGGTGCCGCTGTGGCCCGAACAGTGGCCGCTGGAGCGCATCCTCAAAGTCCGAGAGAAGTTCGGCAAGGACCGGGTCTTCTGGGACCGCAACTACGAGTGTGTCGCCATCGACGACGCCTCGGTCACTTGGAAGCGCGAATGGGTGGACGAGGCCGAGCGGTGCGGCCTTGGACTCCCGTGGCCCATCAACCTCGCAGCAGCTCACGGTGAGACGTTCCGTCAAATCGTCATCGGCGTGGACCTCGCCACCAAGCGCCCCGGATCCAGGCGAAAGACGGACGAGTCCATCCTGTGCGTGGTCGGGCAGCTACACAACGGGCGGAAGCGCCTCCTTCAGATCCGCTCGGGCCGGTGGCACGGACCGGAAATCGTCTCCGAAATCCGCGAGATGCGGAGGCGCTTCCACCCGGCTATCCCGTGGGTGGAGTCCAACGCCGCGCAGATCTACATCGTCGACTACTGCAAGGAGCCGGGGAAGCAGTCACAGTCCTCTGGTTGGATTGGAATGGAGGGGCTCGAAGACCTGCTCCCGCAGCAGCCGAACGAAGACCCGATCCCCGTCCGGTCGTTCGATACTTCGGCGCAGAACAAGTACGACCCGCGCTTTGGTGTCGAGGCGCTCGGCACCGAGATGTCTTGTGGTATCTGGCTGTTCCCGAATACACCAGGCGTTGAGCAGCCCGCCGAATACCTCAAGCTCGTCGACGAGATGATGGCCTATGACCCGACGGGACACGTCGGTGATAGGCTCATGGCACTGTGGATAGCGAACGAAGGACTGCGTCTTGGCGTCGGCTCTATCGAGGTGGTGCCGGGGGCGAATGCTCGGGGGCGGTAGTTCGCCCCCGTATTCGTCTAGTTCGCCCCCAGGTCGATAAAAGCTTGAGCGTCACGAAAGTGATCCCAGACCTCTGGAGCATGGGATGCAACAATCAACTGGCCGTGGAAGTCGTCTTCCACCATGGTGTGCAGCACCGCCATGCTCCCCCGCATGAGCGACAAGTGCTGATGAAGCTCGGGTCCGTCAAGGAGCACGATCCCTCCTTCATTAAGCCAGTGGGAGATCGCGCACAGGTTTGTCAACAGTGTGCGTTCTCCAGCGCTGAGCTTGTCCACAGTGACGCGAGTACCCGACCGCAAACGGAACCGGGGCCGCTGGTCAGCTTCAAATCCATCTAAGACCAAGGCCCCCGACCGCAGCTCGCGAACCCACTTCTCCAACACCCTCCACTTGTCCTGTCGCGCCAAAAAGAGAGTCCGCATCATGCCTTCTACGTGCGACTGACCGCGATCCTGGGGCAGATAACTCGGCGCCCCGATCACCACTATGTTGGGCGGGCGATTATCCGGGCCGTAGCCCGTCGCTGCTCGCTCGAACACCTGGGCCCAGTAGTCCAAGACTGCCGGATTCCACAACACGCGACCGCCACTGAGGGTGTACGGATTTTCCGGTCCGGCAGGCAGCAATCCCACGTCTCCATATGCCAGCCACATCTTCGGCAGCGGTCCCGGTAGATCGACCAAGAGTACCGCCACCAGTTCCGCTTCTTGAAGAAGCTCGGTCTCTGGCTGGGCATAGCCTTTTTGTTTGGTGCAGCGACGAAACCACTGCCACAGCTCGGCGATTGCTTCTAGGTAAGAAGTCTTCCCAGAGCCATTGGGGCCTCGTAAACACACCCCAGAAAAAGGTATGTGGCTTGGGCCGTACAAGAAGTCATTCCGCTCTGTAAGTGCCCGCAGCTTCCGAATGACGATTTGCTCTATCTTCATGTTTTTCTTTGCTCCGGGGGCGGTAGCTACTCGTCGGCACTTTCAGTGCTGAAGATGAGACGGAAGAACCCGTATAGCCCGGCGGTAATGGCCGCGATGGCGAATGCGTCTGGCCAGCTCAACATTGCGTTGTTCCCCCTTTCCGTGGTTCGTTCTCTCCCTTCAGCCGAGCGATCTCCGCTTCGGCTTCCCGCAGCCGCTTCACCAGCAGCGGTGCATAGAGCCGCTCCACCGCATCGTTGTAGTGGCGCGGGATCTCGAACGCCCCAAGTCCCCGACCCGCTTGGCTCATGCAGTATTCGGCCCGCTCCATCAGGATGTCGTTGGCAAGATTCGGCTCGATGATGCGCCGCTCGTACGAGTTCATCGTCTTGGGCAGCTCGTCCTTGGTGATCCGTTCCTTTCGCTCCGCCAGTGCTCTGAGTTCTGGGCGGACGTGTGAATAGAACTCGGCACGGTGCTTGTTGTACCAGTCTTCGAGAAAATTGAAGGCCATCGGTGTTATCCCTAGTGTGCGGCGTGGAGAGTGCACCCATTGAACACAGCACCGCAGCAGACAACGGCTTCGGCGTCCGCACCTGTGGCGAGTTTCCCCGTCACTTTGTAAAGGTGCGCATCGCGTCCGTCACAGCCCCGCAACCCGACGAACCATGCTGTTCTATCGACTAAGCGGCATTCCTGCCAGCCACCAATCACTTTGGCTGTGTCGCACCCCTGCTGGTCGGGCTGCGTTACCGACAGCCAGTGCTTCGCTCCGAAAAACGCCACCAAGAGGAGCAGGGTGAAAACAGACTTTTGAATACTTGTCACGTTTCGTTCCTTTGTTTAGGCGGAGTCCCGCCGTCAAACACCAGACCCCGATCGGACTTCCGCCCATTTCTCGTTCCAGTACGCCTTGTAGCTCTCCCAACAGGTCGGGCACAACGTCGGTGGGCGATTCGGGTTTTCGCCGCTGCCGTCCCAATGGTAGGCGGTCATCGCGATGCGCTTCTCAGCCGTCTTTGCGTTGCAGGGGCCGGAAAATCCCTCGCATGCCGCGTTCTCCCCGTCAAACACCACTTCGCCGTACGTCTTGGCGTAGGCCCCGATGGGCGAGTCACCTTCGAGGCAGACTTGGCGGAGGAACTCGTCGAAGCGCTTTCGCTCCTCCGCGTCTTTTTGTTCTGCGCCCGCTTTACGGCGAGCTCGTCGGTTCTGTCCCACGCTGGTGCTCCGGCGCGTTTATCACGCGGGTCTGCTGAGCGACCTCGTAATCAGTCGCTTTGCGAATCATCACACCATCCTTGCACGCGCTTCCCTTTAGCCCGTGATTCCCGCACAGCTCGCACTCACCGCAGGCATCGAACACGATCACACCGGTCGACAGCTCCACGGCATTCGGCTGGTACAGGCACCCCGACGCAAACTCGATCTGGCGAGTGCGCGGCTCCTCCAGCCCACAGCAATAGCATCCAGCGTTGTCTCGTGGGGTCACGACACCGCAGGGGCTACACGTTCGGGCCGCTACAGCCTCCCGCTCGCGGATCTTCATGTAGCGTGAGCAGGACGGACACGCGCCCTGCTTGGCACGCCATAACTCGGCTTCTGCCTGGTACCCCGCGTCGCTTTCGTCGGGATTGGTGTCCGAGAGACGCCGAGCGTCCATTTCCAAGATAGCGATTTCGTCTGGTGCAACAGGCTTGAGCTGGCTCGCTCGACCTACCCACCCACACCCAACGCATTGTAGCGGGAAACACACAGTGCATGTCTTCGGTTGCGTCACTCCGATGACATCGTGGTCGCATTTGGGAAAGTAGAGCTGGGTCATCGTGCAGCAAATGCCGTCACCGCCGCAGTTCGCGCAGGCAACGGGGCGCCCGCCGACGATCCCCGACACGATCTCCGCGACATCCTTGGGGTCAACGCCGCTTGATCCCGTCATGGGGCTACCGACAATGAAGCTGTTTGGTTGAGGATTTGGACCGCCCCATCCTGCTTCTTTTTGACCAATCATGTTCAGAAGGACGTCTCGACTGGTAGACGTTCCCTTCCAAGTAATGGTGAACTTGGTCCCGATGGTTCCGTCAGCGAACTTCCAGTCGCGTGCGAACTGGACTACAGCGACGACTCCGCCGCGATCAAACCCCAACTTTTGAGCGGCGCCCCGCCCACGGCTAGGCATCCCCATCGTCTTTGTCTCAATGAGCACCACGCCGTGTGGAAACTCAGTCACGACCGCGTCAGACAATCCGTCCTCTACCTCAGCTTTTGCCAAGGCCGCGTTCTCATCAATGGTGCTGTTGGAACGACCCATGAGCCAATCTCGACAGGCGTCAATCTTCTGCTCCAACGGCAGATCGCCAGAAGCGACCCGTGCGAGACCCATGAGCTGGGGATGGTCGCCGAGTTGTTTGCCGAGTTCACCCGTGTCGAGTTTCCGTATCAACTCAACACGTTCCCCTAATTTTCCGTCGTCAGCATCCCCCCACCAAAATAAGTGTTGGGTGCCGGTACCCATGTAGACTGCGTAGCCGATCTCACACAGGAGCGTAACTGTGGCCAGTGCGTCGACATCCCATTTGAGACACACGAACGTGTCCACTGCGGTGTTGCCCGCCGGAAGACGCAAATCGGTCTTCATCGCCAAGTCATGGATCACGAAACGGTTGTTCCAAGTCCATGACAGAGCACAGTCCCTCACTGTGGGTTTCGGAACACCTTGGAACAAGTGACCACCGTGTTGGGGGTCAATGTTACAGACAAGTCCCGCTTCCAAGTATTCGTAGGGGAGTTCAATACCGAAGGTTTTCATATAGCGGTCTCCTTTGTTTCGGACGTTGTGTGACGGCGCACTGCGCGCCCGTTCAATGGAGCCGCTCAAGGTTGGGTGAGCGGAACCACGCGGCCCCTTCTGCCGCGCTCGTGTTCATTGGTCTATCGCAAGCCACCGCGACGGCGCAATTCCGAACGTCTGTTCAGTGCTCGTGTGCGGTAGCATGGCGGCATGCAGCTCGGATTCACCCGCCGCCCCCTTGAGACTGCCGCCGCCATGCCGCTGGCCGCGCAGCAAATGGCGATGGTCAACCATTTCGCCTCGCCGGACGCCGACAAGTTCTACACCCCGGACCACGCCCTGCTCCAGCAGAAGTGGGCTTGGTACGAAGGGCTCCAGTACGACGAGTGCCAATTCGACTGGTACGGAGCGCCATACGGCAGCGGCAGTGTGTCGAAAGCCCTTGTCCCGAAGTCAACAGGCGTTCCGCCGGGCTTCCGGTCGCTTAACGTGCCGTCGCCGTCCTTGTCGCAGCGCCGACCGTCGAGTCCCCAGCGAGTGGTGCGGCGCGTGGTGGGTCGGTTCACAGGTCTTCTTTTCGGCGATGGCTGTAACCCCACCGTGCAGTGCGTCGGGGACGAAAAGACGGGGCACTGGCTCCAATCGTTCGCCAAGACCTCGCGCCTCTTCCCCAAGATGCAGTCGGCCCGCGACATCGGCGGCGCCATCGGCGCGGTAGCTGTCGGGTTGCGAGCGCTCAACGGCGAGCCGCGCATAGAGCTGTTCGACCCTCGGTTCACAAGACAGATTTGGGCCGACCGCGAGGCGCTGGTTCTCCGTGCCCTCGACATCCGGTACAAGATCCCTGTCTCCGTTCTCACGGGTCGAGGCGGATCGCGGGAGACGGTCTTCTACTGGGAGAGACGGCTCATCTCGGACCAGGCGGACGTACATTACAAGCCGGTGTGGGTGGCGAAGCGTGAAGGCCAGATCCTCGACAACGGTGTAGCCGTTGCAACGAATGCGACGGGCCGCGAACCCGAGTGGGACACGCTCATCGACGAGGACAAGTCGGTGCGCCACGAACTCGGCTTCTGCCCCGTCATTTGGGTGCAGAACCTGCCGAAGCACACCACTGAGTACGGATACTCGGATGTGGACGGGCTTTACGAGCAAGCAGCGGACATCGACCAGCTTCGATCGTCCATTTCGGCATGCGTCAAGGCCAATATGGACCCCACCCTCGTCATCACGAATGCCGAGGGCAAGTTCCCGGATGGACTCAAGAAAGGCTCGGGGAACGGCATCGCCGTCCAGACCGGCGGCACCGTGCAGTACCTCGAAGCGGGGTTCGGGTCGGTGACGGTTGCCATGAACTGGTTTGAGCAAGTGCTGGACCTGTTCTTTAAGGAATCGGACTGCCTGGAGCTCGCCAAAGATGGCGCCGGGGCGCCGCAGACCGCCACCGAGGTCAATCAGAAGGTTGGTCCCCAGCAAGCAAAGACCGGGCGGCTCCGCGAGCAGTATGGGCAGCTCGGCGTCCGCAAGATCCTCCAAATGGCCGTTCAGATGGAGCGAGCGCTCAATGCGCGAGGCGAGGGCTTCACTGCGCTAGAGCCCCGAGTCGTCAACGTCTCGGAGGGCGAGGACAAGGTGGAGCCGGTACAGCTCGGAGCTGGCGGCTACATCGACGTGGACTGGCCCCCGATCGCTCGCCCCTCCATCGCGGACATCGCGCAAGCGGCGACCGCAGCGTCAGCGGCCAAGGCGGGCGGCGTCCTCGACAACGAGAGCCTGGTCAAATGGCTCGCGCCCTATTTTGGAGCCGACGACATTGGTGTCATTCTGGCGCGGCTGGAAAAGGAAAAGGCCGATGCGCTGGCCCAGCAGCAAGCTGGGTTTGGTGGCGGGGACCAGACAGAGCAACCGGAAGCGTCGCCTACGGAATAGTGCTCTTGGGCGGCAGCGCTTTGGCGTCGTTGACTCGGCACTCCACGACTTCTGGTTCCGCGTGCTTAGGTAACTGGGGCGGGCCTTCCTGCGCGCTGCGCACGTCCACAGGTCGCCCACGCATGTTGTAGATCGTTGCCGCTTCGGCGGGCGAGCAGCGTAGAGAAATTCTAACTTCGCAGGCTTCGCTCTCGTCTTCCCGAATACCTGCGGGGCGGAACGAAGACCCGCGAAATTCGTAGCTGTCCCTTGGAGTGAGATTTATTTCGACTTCGGTAATTCGCACGTTTTGTATTCCTCGCAACGGTTTATGGCGTGTCCACCGCTCAAAAGACAGCCCCACCCGCTGCTAGAAGTTCCGCTCGGATGCGCTTCGACGTGGTGCCGGTGAAGGCATCCGGTGCAGTCGTCTTGAGTGGGCGGAGCGGTTTCTTTTTCCGCCATGTTTTTCTCGATCTGTTCAAGGTGGTCTACCGCCCATTGGACACGAGACAAAACAACTCGCGCCGATTCCGAAGGCTTAAACGCGAGGACGATCCCGATCCCGTCCGCCAATTTATCCGGTTGATTCGTTTCGCACGGGCAAATGACCACAGACACAATATGCGCGTTTGAGTTTTTTGGAATGTGTACCAATTGCTCTAACGCCAAACCAACGGACAAATTCTTGTCACCGAAGACAGCCATCGCCGCTTCGCGCACGCCGCCCTCTCCTTCCGAACGGTAAACTGTACCGATGTTGTGGTTTTCACCGGTAAACAGCTCGGATAAAAATTTTCCAGTTTTGTCGAAAATTACTTGGTCCATTAGTTCCAGAATGAAGAAATAAAAAAATTCGTAAATCCTGAAAGTTCGTTCAGGTTCTCCCTTGCCTCCAATCGCCTTTGTCGCTACTCCTTCTGGCATGGGAACAGGAACGGAGCGGCGGTCGTCGGACTTACTTTCCGACCGCGAGTTTTTCATCCAAGAGACGTTCGGGCAGGAGCGGTGTGAGGCGTGTAACGCTCTGCCGATCTGCACGCGCGCGTCGGTCTATCTACCGGAGTCCGAAGTCAAGAAACGCGATCCGGACGGTTTTTGGCTTGGACGTTACGGGTCGGCGATCCGGATTCCGCAAACGATGAGCTCGGAGCGGTACTACACCTTCACAAGTCACAGGGCGTGCGCTGCCTGCGAGAAGGAAATGGAGCGCATGATTCACACGCAGTATCCGAGTTACGGCTTCGTCGAATTTACCCGCGCACCGAGGGACCGCCTCATCCTGCGGGCTGGGTAGCGCGCCTACCTCGGCGGCTCGCTTTTATTCTTGGGGCATGAACGCAGCGCACCTCAAGAACAACACCCCCGACCCGATTGCCCTGCCCCACCCGTTCGCGGGTGTCCTTCAACCGGGTGAGATGATCACGACGCGCTTTAGCCCCGTGCGAGCGCGCTACTTGATCGACGCGGATCGCGGGATCAATTCCCAGGTTCGCCAAATCACTGTCGACCAAGGCCCGCCGGTTCCCCTCGAAGAGTCGGTGTCGGCACACACGCCTCCCCGTGACTACTTTCAAGGCGCTGTTCGCACCAGCGGCGCGGTGACCTCCTCGATGTCGTGGCGCATGCCCGAAGGCGTCGGTCCGCTGCTCACCGCTGGGCAGTTCCAGTTCGGCGCCTACGAGCTCGACCTGAAGGTGATTGGCGCGCGTGAGGGCGGAGCTGATTTCTCCGTGTACCGCCGCCTCGTTCGGTACCAGGTCGTCAGCACCGGTATCGACAGCGTCAACGCCGTGACCCAGACCCTCGGCACGGACACCGAGACAGACGACGCCACTGCCCTGTCCGTGGTGATCACCGCAGGTGGCATCGACATCCAAGTCACGGGCGTCGCCGCCAAGAATTACCGGTGGTCGGCTTCTGTCGATGTGTCGATGTGCCTGAGCACCGACGCTGTCCTCCCCGCTCCCTAGTTTTCACGTCCGTCCTTTAAGGAGAATCCAATGGCCCAGTACGCAAAAGAAGTCGCCGGTAAGCTCAATGCGAGCGGCGGCAAGATGACGACCATGGAAGCGATGGGCGGCGGCGACGCCTCCAAGCGCTTCGACCGCAAGTTTTCGCCCTCCGAGTGGCCCACGAGCGTTCCGGTTCCGGCCATGCCGATGCCGGTGAAGCTCCAGTACCGCCACGACAGCGGACAGAGCGAGAAGTAGCCGGTGGCCCAGCGACTCGAAGCGGCGGGGTCACGTCGTGTGGTCCCGACATCGGCGGACGAGGATGGCCTCGTTACGGCGATCATCCCTACGGATTCGTCCGTGGTGTTCGAGGCGTTCATGGCCACCGGGGATATCGTGCTCAGCACGGACGCCCCGGTGCCGGTACCGTTTGGTCCTGCGGTGGGTAGCGCTGCCAACTATCTCGTCGTTCGAGTGAAGGGCGGGCGCGTTGACACGACGATTGTCTCGCCTCTTGGAACCGCAACAATCCCCGTCGAGCCCAGGCTGGAGCTTCGGACGGACAACATGAATCTGACGAGCCTGTCTCTCCAGCGCCCGGTGGGTGTGGAAGTGACCGTGAACGTCTATCTCGGAAGGAGGGCGTAAGCCCATGTCCAAGACGATTGAACAGATCCTGAACGAAGGCGGTGATGACCGCCGCTTCCTGTCCGCTGCCCAGATGGTGGGGATTGGAAGCATGCTGGCGTGGAAAACCCAGACTCTCTCAGCCAACCTCGCGGTGTTCAAGTGTTCGGAGCAGAACCTGGAACCAATGCAGCCGGGCGCCATCGCGAAGTGCGGCAGCGTTCCGACTTTCTTGGCCACCGGCAAAGGTACTTTCGCCGAGACTGTTCCCACCGGAGGTCTCACGTTCGGCGTAGGTAATTCCGCCATCCGGATCTTCCCGAAACCGGGAATCATCCTGCGTTATGCGCAGTTCAATCCCGGTGGTCCCGGCTCGACAGCTCCGACGTATGTCAACGCCTCGTCGGCTCTCAAGGTCGTGGCGTCGAAGAGCGGCAACGTCGTGGAAGTGTGGGTCTCCCTGGCCAACAGCGCCACGGCGGTCATCACCAGCACCCCGGTACTCATCCAGGCCGCGCTGATCGCCGACCCCGTCGCCATGCAAGGTATCGCCTCCATCGACTTCGCGGGCGGTACGGGCCTCACGGCGGCGGTTTCGTCTCCGAACGCGCAGCTTACGTCTTTCCGTCCGAGCCTCGGCGCGCTCATCGCCGCCAGCGCAACGGACCCTGCGGAGCTGTCTCCCGGCACGTTCGTGTTGTCGCAGGACGGGAACCTTTGCTTCCTGTTCTACCCGTACAACTGGATTACCTTCGACTACCGCGCCGCGCCGAAGCTGCCGCTGGCCATGGAGTACCCCGGCGTCTAAGCCGGACTTGAACCACGAGGCGCTTTGACCGTGGCTTCGGGCCATGAGGAACCAAGCCCCCGACAGGGGAGAAAGCGAACGAGAGATCATGAGCGAGACCGCACAGACCACCATCAACCCTACTTCCTTTATCAACGAACGGAAGCGGGGGCACAAACAAGGCGAAAGAGACACCCTCGCGCGCCTTGGCGTGGCTTCCACCGAAGAGGCCATTGCGGCCATTACGGCCTTCAAGCAGATGAAGACCCAGGGCAGCAGCGACCAAGCGGCCACCAAGGCAGCAGAAGTCGCGGTCGCGAAGGTCGATGGAAACTCGGGCGGATCGCTCGATCTCGCAGGGCTCTCGAAACTCCTCGATGAGCGGCTGACTCCGACCACTGCCAAACTCGAAGCCCTTCTCAAAGAGCGGGAGGAAGAGAAAGCCCGCATCGCTGCCGAGGTCAAAGAGGCCGAAGCGGCGAAGATGGCACGGCAGAAGGAAGAGGCCGAGGAAAAAGCGGCTGCCGCTGCCCTCGCCAAAGAAGTCAAGTGGTTCAAGAAGCTGGCCAAGGCCGAAGGGGTCGATGAGTCCGACCCTGACAACATGGAAACGGTCCTTGCGCTTTACGAGAAGCGCATTGCCAAGATGAGCGATGAGGGAGCGGAAGCCGCCTTCGGGGACGATACCGAAGAGGAAGACCGCGCCGCTTTCGTCAAGGCGGAGATCGCGAAGATCAAAAAGAAGGCGCCGGGCTTGTTCAAGTCCGATGCCATTGGCGGCGAGACGGCGGAAGCCGTGAAGAACGCCGCGACCACCGGTAAGCCCCAGGGCAAGCCGGATGCCGCCGCCTCGCCCAGGACGGAAAAGCGGGTACTCGACGCGCGCAAGCTGTCGCCAAAGCAGTTCGCGGCGTACCGACGGAACCCCGCGCAGTTTGTCAAAGAATTTGAAGCTGGCCTCATTGACTACGAAACCCCCGTCGCTGGGGCGAAGAAGTAGGCCAGGAAGCGTAACAAGGAGAAAGCCAAGTGTCCGTACCCAGCGCCCTCAGTCCTTTTGCTGACTTGTTCCAGCAAAACATCTTGATCCGTGCCTTCGAGGACAGCCTCCTCCCGAACTACCTGTACGACTCGGTGGTTCCAGAGGCTGACCAGTGGCCCGCTCACGCCGGTCTCTCGGCAACCATCACCAACGATGGCTACTTCCAGGTGACTGCGGCCTCGACGCCGACCACGGTCGATCCGACGCCGCAGTCCCGGCGTGCGGAGCAGTACGACGTCAGCATCGCGTCGTACCAGAACACGGCGGATGTCGACGCCACCCAGGCTCAGAACATGCTGAGCGACTACGCCATCCAGACCTACGCCCGGATTGGCGAACAGGCCGCACGTACCCTGGATGCCGCTGCCCGCGCCGCCTACACCAGCGCCGCTTGCGCTGGCTGGACGGTGGCCGATGGCGCGCAGGCTGCTGTGACCAACTTGAAGGTCAAGCGTCTGAACGGATTCACCACCGCCCTTCCGAGCACTGGCCCGTCGCTGCGTCACGCGCTCGTCAGCGGTGGTAACCCCCTCTCGGTCAAGATCCTGACCACCACGGGTGTGCAGACGCGCAACGTCATCGGCTTCATCGCCGACAACGTCATCGCCGTCGACCAAGGAAACGGCGTCCCCGACGTGAATGGCCCTGGCACGCTCGTCCTCGATGTGGCGGTCACTGTTGCCGATCGCGCTGCGGTTTGCGCCTCGAACGCCAGTTCCGTGTACCGAGTCGGCGAGGGTATCAACCGGGGCACTGCTACCACCCTCGGAAGCATCGACAACGTCACCGGCCCGCTGTCCTACGCGGCCATTCGCGACGTCCGCAAGGAGTTCTCGAAGTTCGGCGTGCGTGGGCAGACCCAGTACGGCGGTCGGTACCTGTGCCACCTGTCTCCGAGCGCCTACGCACAGCTCCAGGGCGATCCGGACTACCAGCGCCTGAGCGTTGGTCAGTCGATCGACTCGCTGGCCTACGTGCGCGGCGTGGTCGGCGTCATCTCGAACATGCTGTTCATCGAGAACAACTACGCCCCGACGGTCGAAACCGTAAACTGGTTCGACCCGGCGGGTAACGTGACGCCGACCACCTACGGCTCGGAAGCGAAGTACGGTCTACCGAACGTCTCGACCGACCCGCTCGGCATTGAGCTGTGCCAGAGCAATGACGCCGGTAAGCCCATCGACACCACGGTGTTCATGGGAGACGATTGCGCGAAGCGGTACTACCAGCCGCACCCGATCTTCGGCAACGTCGCCAACCTCCAAGAGATCGGCGTCGCGGGCAGCATCGGCGAGCCGTACCGGGTCGTCAACGACGGTGTGGCTATCGACAGCAACTACGTGACCATGATCATGATCGCGGCCCGTAACCGGCTCGCGGACAAGTTCCCGGTCACCTGGCAGTCGAAGCAGAGCTGGACACCGAAGTCGGACCAGATCAGCGTGCTGGGTAAGGGAATCCGCTACAAGCGGTTCGTGGCGATTCAGTCGCTCGCGAGCTAGCGCTTGACGGGGTAGCGGCATTCGCGCTACCTCCGTGTTCGTGGTCTGCACGCACCCACTTGAGCCGCGCTTCCGGGGTCACTCTGTCCTCCAGCAGATTCCCAGAAGCGCGGCTTTTTTGCGCGTGCGGACCACTTCCGGTCTGAGCCCCGTGTCCTACTGGCAAGATGGACTTCGGCGGCTCGCCGCTGGAAAGTCTCTCGCCGGAAATGAAGTGGCGGAGGCTTGCCCGCACAGCGAAGCGGTGCAAGGCGGAGGACTTCGGTCCTACCAAGCGCCGGGGGAAGCTGGGGCAAGCAATAAGCGCTTTGTGACCGGTGGGAAGCCTTGCCCGCCAGTGGTTATAGATCGGCGTACGAGAATGCGCGGCTCTCGGTAAGGGTCACTCCGTCCCGGTGCGGTTCACCGTGGTTACCAAGCCGAGAGCCGCGTTACCTCAGACGATTTTGCGGTATGCTTTTCGCCACCATGGCAAAAGACAAATCGCAGTCCCCTCAGAAGCAAGAATCCCAGGTTGAAGAGAAGCCTCCTGTCGTCGAAGCCGTTCCTCCCGAATCGGTAAAGATGAGCGCAGAGGATGAACTGGCGTACCTCCGCGCGGAGAACATCGCCTTTAGAAGCAACCTCGATCGCGTCGGCGCAAATTGGGCCAAGGACTGCGAGCGGATCTCGGTGCTGGAGCGGGAAAACGCCGAGCTCAAGTCGCGTATCGCCGAGATGGAGAAGACCGAAGCCTCCCCCAAGAAGTCCGTCACCGATCTGTCCGCACTTCCGATTGGCGAGCAGCTCGCCCTTCTGGAGCAGGGTCTCAAGGATACCCTGACGACGATGTCGGAACTCCACGCCGAGATCGACAAACGCAAGGCTGCTGTCGCGGAATTGCGGGAAGTGATCGAAGTGATGGATCCGAAATCGTACGCCGTCCCACAGCAGGGAAACATCCTGCCGCAAAAGGGTCAGCGCGTGAGCAAGCACCGACACCCCGGCCTCTTCGCTGCCATCATTTCGCAAGGTCGCGTCGGTATCCACTTCCACTTCGTCGCGCCGTAGTCGGGGAGACACCGTGCCACTCACTGAAGTCGAAAAAGTCTCCATCCGTTTTCACCTCGGATACCCAGGGCAGACCACGCTGCGGTCCATGCAAGCTGGAATGCCCACCGTCGTGGAATCAGCGTGGCAGATTGACAGCTTGCTCGCAGACACCCTCAAGGAAGAGACCATCGACTTCGTGAGGAACATTCTCAAGCAGCTTGACGAGATCCTGTGGCACGACATCCCCGATGCGCGGCTGGAGCACAAAGCGGAACAGCTTGAGGATCTGAAGATCAACCTCAAGCACACCCCGATGCTCATTCAGCAATACGAGATGTGGCAACAGCAGTTGGCAAAGGTTTTGAGCGTACCGGTAAACCCGGACTTCTCGGGTCTCGGAGCTCCGTACGCCACCGTTTCCAACTTCACAGTCCACTAGGAGAGCCCGTCATGATGAAGATGCGTGAATCCGCCACCAGCACCACTTGCAAGATGTGCGGCGCCAAGTGCCAAAAGGGCAAGAAACACGAGTGCAAGAAGGACTGCGACAACAAAGGGACCGGCTCCAAGCCGATGAAGTAGCCCGTGCGCGAGGAACCCCGCAGCAGGCCGTTCACGCGACTCGACCCCGATAGCTACCGGCGAACGCTGGCACAGAAGCTGTCGGGGAATCGACTTGTTGATCCGTTGCGTGACCTACTCACGCGGTTCGGCTTACGAGCCTACGAAATCCGAGTGGTACGGCTACGCTGGTCGGGCGGACGACGCGGCGAAGGCGATCCGTTCGTAGAGCGCGAATGGCCGCTTCTCCCAACGCCGAAAATCGACGGGCTCGACGGGCTCGCAGAAAGCATTGAGGGTCCAGGCGTCCAAGAAACCGGCACCATTACGGTCCTCAAAATATCGACCGAGTACAGCGAAGAAGACCTGCGGGGGCTTCTTAAAGGGGAGCTGCAATTCCCCGATGACTCCGAGGCGTTTTGGGAGATCACTTTCTACGGCAAGCGCGACGCCAAGCGCCGCCGGTTCAACCTTGTCGGAGTTCCGAGCCGCCACACGCTTGGCTGGGAATGCCGCCTCGAAAAAGCACTTGGCGACCGTGACGAGTGGAGCAAGAATTTGCCGCCCGGCGAACGACTGTACGACGGGCCATAGGAACGCACCATGCAAGCGATGCGACAGCACACAGCCGGAGCCGTCATGCGCGGACCACGCGGCGGCACCTATCAGATGGTCGGTGGAAAGAAAGTCTACGGACGCAGCAAAGGCGCTCCACAGGGCACTTCCACCCCGCACATCGACAAGAAGTTGGCGGAGCAGCACGCGCAGTTCTCGCAGCTCGTTCGGAGCAATCCGATGGCCGCTCACCGGGCTCTCTACCGGAAGATGGTGGAGGCCCACGGACCCAAAGAGGCCGAAGCCATGATCCGGCGAGGACTCGCGAAAACCCTCGGGTACTAGGCCCCAAAGACCATGACCCCCGCCGAATACGCCCAGCTCATGCGTCGGAACTCGGCCAAGACCGAGGACCGTGTCCAAGACGCACTTTGCCGGGTGGCGGATCGCGGGGCGGTGATGGCCAAGGCGCGCACTCGCGAGATGGGCCTCGTGGACACGGGGGGGTTTGCAGCGAGCTGGCGTGGTGAGGACCGTGGAGACAACGCGGCGGCGGTCGTGAACACCAAGCCGTACGCGCCGTACGTCGATGACGGGCAGCCGCTCGGAAACCCGCCGCCACTCGTCGTGCTGGTTCGTTGGGTGGAACGGCGCCTTGGACTTGGCGGGCACCAAGCCTGGGCAGCAGCGCGGACCATCCAGCAGCACATCGACGAGCGAGGAACGGCGGCGGCTGAGATTACAAAATGGCTCGGGGAGAAGCTGAAACCCCTGGCCGAAAAAGAAGTCGCAGAAGAATTGGAAAGGGAGTTCCGAAAATGAAGGCGATGCGCGAGAAGGCTCTCAAGCCTGGGCACAAGGCCGAAACCCACCCGACCAAGATGGGTAAGGTCATGCACGAATACAAACACAAAGAACTCCACTCCGGATCGAAGAAAGGCCCGCTTGTCAAATCGCGACAACAGGCCATCGCGATCGGGTATTCGGAAATGCGCCGCCAAGCCGCCGCCAAAAAGAAGTAGCCGATGTATACGCACCGCGAGGGGCTGACTCGCCTCATCTATAGACCGAACGACGAGATGCGGCTCACCATGCGCCGAGAGTGCGGAGCACGGGAAGCGGCGGCGCGTGGGTTCAAGGAGTACCTAGAGCAGCTCTCCATCGACGCTCCGAGCGGAGGGAGACGGCTGAGTTTCATCACGGTGGAGACGACGTTCGGCGATCTGTGGACGCCGACGCATTGCCCAGCAGCCAACGTCCACGGTGGGGTCGGTGACGCGGAGTACACCGCCGCCAAGACGAGTGGAACCCCTGTCGAGTGCGACAACAACGACAGGGAAATCACTTACACGCACGACACCTACGGGCAAAGCCTGCCGCCAAACTACCGGCGCGCGTGGTTTTCACCGTCCACGTTTGAGGCGGACTTCAACCTGGAAGTGTGGGCGCAGGACAAAGGGCAGCGGTCACTCCTCGAACTCATGCTCGAAGACGACTTCAACCCGACTCCTGACTGGCTAAGCGGTGGTGTCCGGTTAGAACTCCCCCACTACTGCAACGCCCGCGCGGACTATCACATCGCGGGCGGTTCCATCGCGTACGAAGGGCGGCAGGCGCAACAAAATCGGTACATCCTCAAATACGCGGTGAAAGTCACTCTCGATTTGCGTGTCGGAAAATCGCTTCCCCGAGCAATTCCATCAATCGTGGAAAACGTAAATGGCGTGGTGGAAAAAGTGCCTACCTAACAAAACAACGTAGGAGACCATTCAGAAGTACGAGCTGCGCAACATATCGCCCGTGGCGGCTGTTGATACGCGCCACCGCAGCCAAGAAGTAACCCTCCCGCTCCGCGCCCACCCCCCAGCCGATCTTTAAGATCGGTGTATGGCTTCCACTTTCTCTCGCGGTTTTACGGCGATGCCCACTCTCGAAGAGCTCTCTTCGATTGAGAGTGTTGTTCTCGTTGACAACCAACCGGCAGGAGGACTCGGCGGGACACCGAGCGGCTTCGGCTGCGTGGTCGGTGAATTTCAGGACATGACCTTCGGTGTCCGTATCGACAACACGGGCAAGGTCACCTCCCACACGGACCCCCAGTTTGCGCTGTCGGCCTCGGACTTTTTCGACAAGTTCGGCGGTTTCGACCCGACCATCGGCAGATTCGGAAGTTCCATGGGCAACGGCTACATCGCCGTTACCGGGAAGGTGTTCGGCACCGCCCGGCTGCTCTGTGCGCCCGTGAATTTGTGCTCGGACTACGCCGGGCGGCTGTGGCGGCAACTTCCGACGAACAAGAGCGCCACCGACCCGAACCCGATCGTCCCGCTGACACCGGCTCTGGTTCCGGCAGGCTATGAGTTCAAGCTGGCTGGAAACCGTGTCAGAACCGGCATGCGCGCCGTGTTCACAGGGGACGCCTTCTACAGCAACGGCGTCGATGGATCGGTGACTGCCGCTGGAGCGCCTGCCGCAACCCAGACCTTCAACGCCGCAAGCGGCGACTTCCAGGGGGCAAACATCCCGAGTCGCAAGGTCTACGAAGGTGACATGCTGGTCGTCGGCGTCCTCAACGCTCTCGGCGGGCTCGGTCTCAACGCTGCGACTTACCGCGTGGTGTCGGTCACTTCGGGAACCGCCCTTGTCGTCCAGCTCCTCGACGGGGCCAACTTCGATTGGACGACGATCGGTTCGCTGCCTTGGCGCCTTCACCCCGGTGCTACGGCGGACACCGGTTGCCGATCGGCTGCAAGCTCGGAAGAGGGGCACCAGCTAAGCGAAGCCGCTGGCTACGCCATCGCGGCCCGCCCGATGGACGCAACCATCGTCGCCGCCACCACGATGAGTCCGACCGTCGCCCCTCCGACCCCATCGGGAACGGTGTGGGACGCGCTCTCGGGGCTCAAGTTCCGCACACACCCTACGCAGCCGCTCACCTACACCGCAGCAGTCCAGGCCGCAAACGCCGCGACCAGCTCGGCGATCGAATCGCTGTATCAGTCGACGCTCAACGACTTGCTCGGGGACACCTACCCGCGCAGCTCCATCGGCGCGGTGGTCTGCGCTCGAAAGTCGGCGAACATCGCAATCGCGACGCTACAACACTGCCTGGCGTCCTTTGCGGGCGGTCACCCTCGCGTGTGTTTCATCTCGCCTCCGGTCAACACGCTGACCGTGAGCGACGTGATTGCGCTGTCCTACCCCGGCGTGGAGCCGCTGAGATCGAGCCGCTGCGAGTACCACTGGCCCGCAGTACTCACTCGCCCCATCCAAGCTGCGATCGGTACCTCGATCGCCACTTCGGACAGCGGCACTACGCTCACCGGGCAGCTCGACGTACCCATGGACGAGTACCGCCTGGCGCTCTACACACGGCTGCCCCCGGAGGAGAGCCCTGCTGAAGCCATTGAGCCCATCCCGAGCACCTTCGCCACCATCGCGGCCTACGCTCGCGGCATCACGGCGCCAGACCTCGCGACCTTCACGCTGATGAAGGCGCGGGGCATCTCGGGTGTGAAGATCGACACCCCGCCGGCCCAGATCCAGAGCGCGGTAAACACGCTCCTTCCGACTTCGGCTCTCGACCCCAAGGTTCCCGCGAATCGCCAAGTCTTTGCCGACTTCATTGGTCGTGAACTCATCGCCATCGCAGGACCGTACAAGTCGACCCTGGCCACCCAAGCGCGAGTCGATTCGCTCGTGAGTGCGATGCTCGACTTCTTGAACTCCCTCGGTCCCGTTGGATCGGGCATCACCCCTCAACGGGTCAAGGCGGTCAAAGTGACGAAGTTCTCCACACCGATTGAAGAGGACTTGGGCGTATTCAAATTCAAGGTCGATGTAAAAATGCTGTCGACGATGGACTTCATCGTTATCAGCCTGACCGCAGGGACCACGGTCCAGATCACCCAGGAGGCGTAAGCCATGTCTGAACGACTCATGGGTCAGGAGACGACCGTCACCCTGACCCTCAACGGACAACTCGTCACAGAACTCACGGCGATCAAGTCGTCGGAGTTCGTTTTCAAGGGACAGGCCGTCAGCTCCGATTACCTCGGACAACCGGGACCGGTGTTTGATGAAGTGTCTGACGGTGTGACCGTCAAGATTGAATTTGAGGTCGACAGCCCGCAGTACTTCGACCTCCTCGCGCGGCTCATCCGTCGCAAGCGGGGAGAGGAGCTGTTCCGCGTCAACATCAACACGCGGTTTAACTTCCGTACGGGAGTGAGCCGCTTCTGCACCGTCCCGAACGTGTCCTTCGGCGACCTGCCGATGTCCGTCCCTGAACGAAAGCAGAAGGTCAAAGGTTCGCTCGATGGGATGGCACAGTCGGCCCTGTTCCCCTCTGGCGTGTAACCCGCCGAGCTGCTAATTCTGTGGGTATGAACACTCCTTCCTCCTTCGCTCCAACTTCCGGTCTTATTACCTACTGGTACAAGATCCCCCCGAAGACCATCGCCAACGCCCAAAAGAACGGGTTCAAGCGGTGCCCTTCGGAAATCGCCCTGCGTCCGCAGACCGGCGGGGATATTGAAGCGGCGATGAGCGGTGACATCAAAGCGGGACTGAGCTTTCAGCAGCGGATGATTCAAAACTTGATCTGCGGGGTGAACTTCGACCCGGACGCTAAAGAAGCAAGCCGCGCTGCCGTGAGCCGTGGCGCAAGCCACCCGGACTATCACCCGGCCAACGTCTATGCCGCTCTACCCGCTTCGGTCTGTACCATGCTGGGGAAGGCGTTCTCGGACATGAACGAACCAGAGGAGGAAGACTTGGAAGTTTTTCTCCAAAGCCGGTCGACGACCACGGGCTAACCGGCGGCAGAAGAGTTCCGTTCACTGCGCATCGGCTGACGATCACGGAACGGGACGAGATCCTCGATGGGCTGTACCACCAGTATGCCTATCTCGCACGGTACGGACGCCAGTCCATTTCCGAGTCGAGGAGTATGACGGACAGAGAACGCGGTAGGATGATCGACGCCCTCATGCGCTTGTGCAAAGAGGAATCCGACCTCGAAAAGCTGTCCCAGGAGTAGCCACTCATGGCCCGTGTCCCTGTCGAAACCGTCCTCTCCGCTCGTGACGTCAACACGGTGGCGATGTTTCAGCGGCTCGCCGGGGCCGCGCAGAAGTATGAGGCGGTGGTCGGGCAGGCCAAGAGCGCCTTCAACTCCTTCCAGCAGCTCGCCACAGGCGGCACCGTCCTTGCCTTGGGTGCTGGGTTTGTCTCCGCCGCTACCGGCCTCACCAAGCTCAACAAAGAGCTGGAGTCGACCACGAACCAGCTCGCGGGCAGCATCCAGGTCTACAAGTTCGCCGCGAACTACAACGACGCACTGCTCATGGCCGAGGGGACGCTGCGTCGAATCAAGAAGGACGCCGCCGACCTCCCCGGTACCGACACTGACTTCATCCGCTCGTTCAGCATCAACTTCCCCGAGCAGGCCCAGCGCGGAGTAAAGACACTCGACGAGGCGATCAACCGATCAAACCGCCTCACCGCCGTGCTGCTCACCAAGGGCGTTGACTCCAACCAAATCGGTCGAGATCTCGGCCTCATGATGCGCGGCCAAGCTGGCGCCGATGTCCGCTCATTCATGGAGCTGAAAGGCCAGATGGGCGTGAAAGACGCCGCCGCCTTCAACGCACTCTCGGCCCAGAAGCGCTTTGAGAAGCTGGACGAGGTCATCAAAAAGAACAAGGACGGTATCGACGCCTTTGCCAACACCTGGGAAGCGGTGTCGTCCACCTCCGAGTCCTACATGAAGTCGCTCGTCATCGCCGGGTCAAAACCGCTCTTTGAAGAGGCGAAGAAAAACCTGAAGGCGATGAACGACTACCTCGGAAAATCGATGGAGAGGGTTTCAGAGATGGCCGAACTATTCGGGGCCATGACCGTCTCTTCCGTCAAGGCTTTAGGAGGTGTCTTGGGGAATACAGGATCCGCCCTGCTTTCGCGGAGTGCTGCGGGGGGGACGCTCCAAAGTGCGGGAGGTGTCTTGAACACCTTGGCTAATTTCGCGTCCACTGTCATTTCTCTACTCTCCCCTCTAGGGGAGGTAATTTCGGCAATTTCTAATGCCGCCCTCGGCCTTTTAGTACCTTTGGTTGGGGGTGTGGCGTCGGTGATTGATGCTTGGGCGAGCATCGCCGGGCTTGTCTTTAAGAACGCACTCGGTTTGTTGGCCAGCGTCGTAGACGTTATCGCCCCCGGCTTGGCATTTTTTGGGAGCGCCGTTCAGGGTCTTTACACGGCCATATCCGACATAATTATTCTTCTCGCTGCGAAGGCTAAGCCGTACGCCGACAAAATCGTGGAATGGATGCGGAAACTTGGAGATGCCCTAGTTAAAGCGGTCAATCGGATCGCAACCAAAACCCTAGTTAAAGCGGCCAATTGGATCGCAACCAAAACAGGACAATCCAGCGTGATCGGTGGAATCCAAGCGCGATTCAAAGAATTGCACAGCAAAGCCGACAACGCACGAGAATACTTGGGGGTAAGCAAGGTCGACGCTGTTGGCGGTATCTCCGGGTATATAAAAAAATTCTACGAGGAACGCGAGCAGGCTGAAAAAGACCGAAAAGAAGAATTAGCCAAGGCAGAAAAAAACGCAGCGAAACTCAAGCGCCCCTCCATCACGCAGGATTTCAGAGGATCGAAGTTCTCCATCGAGCAGAATTTCGCCACCGGTTTTGACCCCGGTCGTGTGCTCACCGCCGTCCGCGAAGATGCGGCGGCGCTGGCGCAGCGGCGGCTGACTGCGGGCACCACGCCGCTGTTCGGGGCGAACATCTAGGCGTCTTCGGCTGGGTGCCCACTACACGGGTTCTCGCTCGGGTCGTTACAAATGGGGCACCGCTTCCCGCACTGCTCGCAATCGGTGGAGTGCGTCGTCACCTCATCGCATTTGGCGCAGTGGTACGAATCGCAGGAATTACAGTAGCTTCCTTCCCCGATGGTCACGACTCGCCCTTCTCGTGGACGATCGGGGTCCAAGCCGAAGCGCCGAGCCAACTGGTGCGCTCGCGTGGAGCCGATACCGAATGTATCGGCGAGGACGGACCACAAGGGTCGAGTCTCAGGGTGGTGGTTTACGGCGTTACGCGCCGCCTGCTCTATCAGCTTGGCGTCCGGCGTAGGTACTCCGCCACCCACCGCCACCACAACTCCCTCTCCGCGCTGGTACGTCAGCTCGACACCAAAGTTCGACACCTGACGGTCCAGGCGCAGCGGATATAGGCCGAAGTGGAGGCTTCCCGGTCGCCGCTTGTACCAATAGGCCCGCGTGTTGTGCGCCGCGAGGCGGAGTTTCTCCAGCCCCTTGCGGAAGGACAAGTCGCAGCCCGCGAGGACGTCTTCTCCAACAATTTTGACCGTCGACTTCCTCGCTTGGGCTTCTACGATTCGACTCATTTCCTTGGGAGTGGCGAAACACACCGCAATCCCACGTTGTACCGCTCCCGCAGTGGCGAACATCGCGAGGACTTCGGAGCGGATGTCTTTAAAGATGGTGCTCACGGCGCCACCTGGGCCGAACGCACAAGGATTTCTTGTCGGTTGAACCGGCCTCGGTTGAGTGCGAACCACCCACATCCCACAGCGCAAGCGGCGGCAGTCCAGCCGAACAGACTGCGCAAGTCGGTGGTCGCGCCGAAGACACCAGACAGGTAGCCTCCCGCCGAGATCGACAGAAACCAGCCAGACAGATACCGCGCCGTCATCCCGCGAGGCGCCCAGCTCGTGACAGCCGCCACCGCAGCAGCGGACACCAGTAGCTCGCCCATCGACAGGAGCGCGTAGGAGGAGACGAGCCACAGGGGATTCGGACCGCTCGCGTAGAGCAGCGCAAAACTACCGATGACCAGCGCCATACCCACGACCAGCTTCTCGGGGAGCGGTACGCGAGCCCGCCCATTTTCAACCTTCTCATCGAGCCAGTCGGCGACCGGCGTAAAGAGGATGATGCACAGGGGATTGAGCGAGGCGAACCACTGCGCCGGGATAGTGAAGCCGAGCAGTAGGCGATCGACATGTTTGTCGGCCCACAGGGCTAAGCTGTTGTTGCTCTGGTTGTAGCCGAACCAGAACACCACAGCCCCGATGAGTAGCGCACCCAGCGCGAGGAGTGATCCTGTCTTGTGCTCGGCGTGATCAGGGAGCTTCTCTTGCACCAGGGCTTCGATTTCACTTCGCCACTCCCCACCCCGGAGTTGCCTCCAGCCAAGCGCCACAACAATCGCGGCAGTGGCCGGTAGCAGCGGCAGGAGCAGCAGCCGGTGTATGGAACCGGCGACCAGGAACCCCGCGAGGAACCCGGACGGAAGGGAGCCCAGGTTGATCGCTCGGTAGAGCCTGGCGCACGCCCGGTTGCGCTCCGGGCTGCCGCTCAAAAAAGCGCCGGTCAACATCGCCATGAGCGACGGCTTGAACAGCCCGTTGCCGATCGCCACAAGCGCGAGCCCTGGAACCGGAAACAACCCAAGCAGTCCGTACCCAGCGGTCAGGCTCAGCGCACCAAGCAGTGTCGCCAACCGGTAGCCGACCGCATCGGCAACCTGCGCGCCGATGAGGGGGCAAGCGTACGCAGCCGATACGAGGTAGCCGCTGTAGCGGACGGCCTCTGCCACCGACATCCCGGTCTTCGGGAGAAGGAACACAAGCGCCGCCAGTGTGGCGTACCAGGCGAGGCGTTCTGTTGCGATGGCCAAGCAGCACAGGGCGACATGGAGCGGGTGGGGCTGGGACTTCATAGCTCTGTTACCTCCGTCGGTTTGCGGTCAATTGCGGGCTACAGCTCCGAGGAGCTGCGCGAGATCGTGAACGGCTTCAGCGGGGTGTCCGCTCGCGCGCAGGCAATTCGCGAACCTGAGCGCGCTTTCCAGAATCTCATCGCTGCGGGCCAGGATCTTACGCTCCAAGTCCACCGCCTCGGTTTGCGACGCCAACGGCTTCGGGTGACCGGTGAACTCGGCCATGGTGAGAGGTGCCAGGCTCATCGGAACCCTCCACGCCCACGCAGGGAGGCCATCGTGTTGGCGGTGACGCGCCACAAGTCCAGCGTTGCGGCCAGCTCGTCTTGGCAGAAATGCACCCCGCACTGCTGGCAGACCAGCAGACCGAGCGGTACAGCGAGTAGAACGAGGATCGCGGTGAGACCGGTAGGCGGTTCCGCTGACGGGTGGTCGTGGTGCTTGTGCTCGCAGCTCATGTTCTCTAAAGAGCCACAAACCACCGACGAACTGCAATCCCGAACGTGCGTTCAGGTATTCTGACGGCATGCCCTTTTGGATCGAGCAGCAGGCAGGCCGAAAACGGACGATTGAGCTGGACGGCAGAGCCCTACCCCACCCAGGGGGCGTCCGCTGGGGCGGCGAGCAGCGGATGGAAACGGTGTGGCTGCCCGGCTCCCCGGACGCTATTGCCCAGCTCTTCGGCCCCAAGGAAAAGCCGATGTCCATCTCGGGTCGCTGGGGAGACGCCTACATGGCGGGACCGGCCCCAGACTGCGTGGTCAAGGTTGACGGGAGGGTGTTTGCCTCTGCGCTGGAAGCGGCGCAGCTCCTCGACCTCGTCCGGCAGGAGGGATCGCTGCTGCGGGTGGCCTACGAGTCGGAGGTCCGCTACGGCTTCCTCAAGTCGTTTGACTACGGCCCGTTTGCCGAGGGACGCACGCTGGCCCGTATCGACTGGTCCATGGAGTTCGAGTGGATTTCGCGTGCGGGTAGCCCGTCGGCCCCAGCGCTGCCGAACCAGATCGGGACAAGTGCCCTGTCGAACCGGGTGGCCATCCTGCTCCAGCAAGTGGAGGCGACGTACAACAAGCTACAAGGGCAAGCGGACACCATCCGCGATGCGCTGTTCACCCCGGTCGCCAAGCTCCGGTCTATCGCAGGGACGGCAAACTCGGTGGCGACGAGCTGGCTCCAGCGGGCTTCTACAGCGGCGGACGCGGCACAGGCGACCATCGGGCTTACGGGTGAGCTGGCGGCGAACGCCTACGACTTGGCGAATGCGGCTCGGTCCACGGCCTACTCGCAAGCGGCGGCGATCCAAAATGGCGTGGTTCAGACTCGGAGCGTCGGCGGTTTACAAACTGACCCAGGGCTCGGTAAGTCGCTGGTAGTGGCTCGCGACAGTCGCCAAGTGGAAACACACGCTCGGAACCTGGCACAGCTTGCCGACTCGGTAAGAGCTGACACCGACTCCGCGATCTATGCGGCAGAACCCCAGCTCGCTTACGTACAGTCTGGTGAGGACTTACGCGATATTGCCTTGCGCGTGCTCGGTAGTGCGGACTCCGCACGCGATATCATGGTATACAACGGTTTAGACGGATACGAAGTATCCGCAGGTACACCGATCTTGCTACCGCGATCGGTGCGGTCTCAGTCGCTCAGGTAGGATAGCCGGAAGGATAGTTAGGCGGAGCGCACACGCGGTGCTTTGTAAAGTCTTCTAACGTGGCCGTTCTCACGATATCCGATTTAAGGACTATCGTGGAACCATCGCCGCGCGAAAGCGTGCCTATCCAACACGCATCGTAATTCGGTATCTGAGCGTCTCGGATAACGTATCCAAGCCGCTCGTCATGTAGGTGTTTGTAAACAACGTATCGCTTATTAGGCATGCTGTCCGTCCTCTTCACACCACTTCGATTTTGAACTCGTCGCTTAGAATGGCGCACGCTTCATTGGCTGCTACTTCAGGCCACGATCCGCCATCGCTAGGCGGACGATCCAAAATGCAGCCGTCATCTTCCGCGACGATCTGACCAGAGAGACACGCTGCGCAAAACTTGGCGAGCGCTTCGGCAGTGACTAGCCGATACTCACCAGCGCACTCTATGCCGTTACCGTTGCCAGCGGTTACAAACGCGTCGAACAGTGAGCCGCGATCGGAATACTGCGCGCCGACAGCCAAGCGGTAGGCGTCGGCGGCATCATACAGACCGTAAACGCCTCGCATCCGTTGCGTGATAGCCTCTTGTAGGCAGTCCGCGCTAGATTGACTTTTGAGCGTCGGCCACTCGCACAACCGATTCAAACCGTAGAAGCTTCGCCACTCCGCGCGCACTTCCTCATCACCAAGTGGTGAGCTGAGATTTTCGCGCAGCCACTTGGAACCGTCATTTGTTAGAGCGTTCTGTAAAAACGCATTGCACGCTGCGCAGTGCTGCGGCGTATCCGCTTCGTCGGACGTTGAAAAGACAGGCTGAGGACAGCATTCTGAATCACCACAGCGATCGTCAGAACATCTGCTATCAGGCTTACAATCGTCACAATAGATTGCCGCGTTGTGAGCCCACGATTTAATACGCATCTAGCCTTCCTCGCTTTCTGCACTCTCAGGTACACCATAGGCGCTTTCGATTTCCACGCCGCAGCCGTCGCACGCATAAGGCACGCCTTCGTAATAGGCGCGAGCGGTCTTTACGCGGTAGTGCGGATCATCCGCGCATTTTGCGCAATACGACAAGTCTTTGGCGCCGTGGTACAGCAGCGGATAACCGCCAACGCTTGAAAAAGCAGGAAGCTTACCTTCGTACCGCATCCGCTCGATTTCTTCAGGCAAGGCACAGATTTCACACGACGCGGAGATCAAGGTGTTGGCGTGCTTTTCTAACCGACTGTCGTGTGGCAAGCGCGGCAACACGTCTTTATGGTCGTCAGACCACGCGACGCCAGCGCCTACGAGCTCGTAAGCGAGGCAGGAACCAAAGCGATCGGCGTAGTCTGTCGTTTCCAGCAGTCGCCACGCTTCGCCACTGTCGTTTTCACTGTCAGTTTTCGCGGCAAGCAACAGCGCAGCCGCGATCGGATAGTCGCGCGCTGTTTCTAGCGTCGTGTATTCGTCCGCGTGGCTGACATCGGCTGACCAGTCCACCGACTTGTGAAACCACTCAATAGCCGCGAGGCAGTCCGCGCGGAAAACAGCGTCTGTCACGAAAGCCGACGCAAGCCGCGACAGCACGCGATCGGCCATGTCCGCCATCTCGGAGTAAGGCACTTCCGGCGCTATTTCTTCGATGCGGCATCTACCGTAAATTCCGTGCTCACGTCCTCCGTATTCTTCCGCGTGGCTACACCATGCGGACAGGTAAGCCGTTTGTATCAAGCCTTTCTTGATCGCATCCAACATTTTACGGACTCCTTTAGAGCGTCGTTTCGCTCTAACTGAGGCAGCAAGTTATTAGATCGATTTTTTGGCGTCAAAATAAATCAGTGTGAATTTTTGGTTACACTGTGAAAAATAATTCACGATCTTTTTTCTTGCGTGGTTTTTGGAAAGTATGCGAAAAGAAAGCACGTCACTACGGAGTAACCACATGGCCAGCGATGCTTTTGATGTTTACTTGAACGGAAAACTAATTGACACGGTTTTCGCGTCGGTTGGTTCGTACGATTACCAAGAAATGAAAAAAAGCTTGGTTGAACACGATGGTTATGATCCAAGCATCGAAGTAAAGGCCAAGAAACAGAGCGTTAACGCTCGGAAAGAAAAGAACATGAAGAAATCTGAGGAAAAAAAGATCGATAAGAAGGTCGAGAGCATTTTCTACAAGCGATGTTCCGGCATTCAGATCAATATCATGGATCTCGGTAGTGTTTTCCGAGTCGGCAAAGCCGCCGCGCTTGCCGGTCTGTCTGATGAGCAGATCGGAAACGAGATCTTTACCTTCGTTCAGACAATCCGGAAGAATTAAGGAGGTCGAAACCGATGTCAGCTTTTATGTGCGCCGATCATCACTTCCGCGTGCTCGCAGTCGCGATCGTTCTGTCTGGCGTCAAGTGGCGACGCTCAGCAAGGAAACCACCTTCTTTTTCCTCGCGCTGCGAGGAACTAGACCACACGGCGCGCATCCTGGCAAAAGAGAATGCGCGATCGGTCAATTTTCGATACGCACACCACGGATCGAACGAAGCACCGAGCATGCACTTTTTCGGCGGTAAGGACGCGCCGATCGGTGATGACAACGCCACGCCAAAAGGCGCTGTTTGGTGCGTCGATAAAGTGTGCGACAACCACTCGCGCAGAATGATCGGCGTGTCGCTACAAAGGACCGGACAGGCGAACAAACGATACAGCGCACTGATGATCTACAAAGCGCTTCAGTGCTATGAGTACCAAAGCTGTGAACACGACAAGTGGAAAAAATCAGAAGCTTTCCGCATGTATGAAGCCGCGATTGCGCACTTCGCGCAAGTGGCGATCGATGTCGAAATTCGCGAGGCATACGAACGAGCACCTTGGACGCTGGAAGAGTGAACGGACCGATCGCAGTGAATGGCTAGGCCGTCAGGTCTAGCGCTGGCTCGTTACCAGCCGATCGGACTGCCGCACTTGCGGCTAAAAGGAGGACACGTTGAACACGTCCAAAAGGATGCCAGCGCTCATCATTAAAGCGCCATTCGTGGCAGCGATTTTCGACGGCGTAACCGTCGGCAAGCGTACGATACGAAAAACAATCGAGTGTCGCGGCACACGTTGCGTCACGGCGTATCGCGGCGCCGTCGCAATATTCGTTTCCAACAGCTACAGCCGAGACGATGAAAATCACGTTGTCGGATGGCGACAGTCGCTAGGCAGGTGCTCGCAGGTGCAAGAGGTAGCCACGCGTGCAGCGTGCCAAGCTTGGCACGCCAAGCGGTATTGCTTGGCCGGATACGTTCGGCTGACTGGATGTGTCGATCCTAACGACTTGCCGCAGACGTGGCGCAGCGAGGCTCAGATCGAAAAGCTGTCACGACGTGCGACGGCTGCGCGCGGCGAGATCTGGACTGTCGGCGCCTTCCTCGAAATTGAGCCGCTCCACGAATGCCGCGAAGCTTTCACGCCTGGATTCGATGCGTGTTGTGTCGGATGTCAGTCCGCAACGCCTCACAACGGCGCCGCATGCCACGTCAATTTTCAGACGGTAACCATACCGTCGGAGTTTCTGCCTACACAGGTTCAAAAGGAGATCGCGCCATGGCCGGTCAAGTAAAGTCCGCACCGATCGTTATCACCGAAGCTTCCGATCCGCGCGCCGTTCGTCGGCTTGCGATTGCCGCGAGTCCGAAGATCAAGCAAGCGGCGCCGCTACTCACGCTCGCCAAGGTGCGCGAACGTGCCGAAGCGCTCGACGATGAGGCGAAAGACCTGCTAGCCGCAAAGAAGCGTCACAAGGTCGAAGCCGCGACAGGTGAGCAAGTGCGGCAGATCGCGTGTTTGGTCGACCTTCGGCAACGGCGGAAGGAATTGGAAGCGCAGATCGCGGCAATCACCAGTGATGAAACGGCGATCGCTGGCCAACTTCGCAACTACATGGCAGAAAACGAGATCGGTAAGATCACGTCTCCGATCGGCAACTACTGCCACGAGCCACGGTCCGGCGGTGTGAGCGTCCGCATGCCTTGCGACGCCTACACGCTGCGCACCTAGCAACGGACCGATCGCAGCGGATGGCTAGGCCAAAAGGTCTAGCGCTGGCTCGTTACCAGCCGATCGGACTGCCGCACTTGCGGCTAAAAGGAGTCGGAACCGATGGCTAAAGATTGGATCGCGTATTGGATGGCGCGAGGAGAGGTGGCAGAGCTTGCCGCAGAAGTAGCCGAGCAAATTGAGGCCAAGCGACTGCACGACAGTGCGCAACCATGCACTACCGGTTACACGCGAAAGGTGAAAGATCCTTTTTTGCAACAAATGGTTTTGGAAGAAACCTGCTGCTCTCAAACAGAAGGTTTCATTCCGTGTCGACGTTTGTGAGCACGGAAAATTACCTTTCAGCGCGCTGCGCAGCGTAACCACCGACAGGCGCCGACTTAGGCGCCGTGAGGCCACCATGATCGTAAAGACCAAAGACGGCAAAGAGTTTTCATCCGAAGGCGAAAAGGAGCGTTTGATCGGCAGCGTTCCGACTGTCCGAGCGCGCGACGTAAGCAAACCTGCCAAAGTTGGCGAGTTTCCTGTGTGCGTCGAGCGCTTCGGTTCTTACAAGATGTTCACTTACAACCGGAAGATCGCTTCAATCACTGAGTAAGCGCTAGACTCTCGGCAATGGCGCCGAGAGTCTTTTATCCGTCTTGTACCGTCGCAATCGGCTTACGATTCGACGACGCGCTTCACTACATCCGAAGTGCCGCTGTGACCCCAGAGACGGAGATCGCGCGGCGCCTTCCACCTGGCGACTTAAACCGCTCCCAGATTCAATCACTTTTCGACGCGGTCCCAACGCAAGAGCCCCTGTTCGTATCGAGCGGAAACTCGGATGCGCTGAGCTGGCTTGTCAACGTGGTTCCGCGCTCGGCCGTCGTCTCTAAGCCCGGCTTTCGAGACGCGGGCACTTTCGACCTGGAGCTGGGCTACCACGAGCTGCCGTTCGACCCCCGCCTTGTCAAAGCGTGTCAGGTTCGCGTGTTCCTCGGCACCGTCACGCCGGAATCGTTCGCGCAAGGCGTGGTCGAGCGAGCGGACCTCGGTCGCGGTCGGCGGGTCACCATCGTTCGTCCGAGCGTCATCAACGGCACCGACGCGCAAGGGCATCCCGACCTCGACAAGTTGGCCATCTGGGGTGACGCCGACGAGTTCGAGCTCAAGATCGGCGACAACCCGACGCTCCAGATCAAAGGCCGCGACCTGCGAGCCCTGTTCATCGCCTCCCCCATGCGCAAAGGCGTGCTCGGCAAGCTCGACCTCACGCAACCCATCGACCAAGTGGTCAAGCAGATCATCAACAGCCACCCCCTCGGCGCGCAAATGCAGATCGCTGTCCTCGCCTCCGAATGGCCGGGCGGTAAGGTGCCTTCGCCTGGCGTGGCGGGCAATCTGACTAAGGTCCATCTCGGCGCCACCGGCCAGGGCAAGGGCGGGCCTCCACCGTCGCAGCAAGAGTCAAAACTCAACTATTGGAGCGCGATCTACCAATATTGCTTCCTCGTCGGCGCGGTACCCTATTTCCGAGGAGTCCAACTTTGTATCCGCCCAGCGCAGTCGCTCTACGACCTGCGGGACAAGGCCAACTTCACCACGACCGTGACGCCGTTCGCTGGCGGACTCCCACGGCGCGGGCCGGACGGCAGGCCCTTCGCCGTCCGCAAGCTGTCCTACGGGCACAACATCAAAAACCTCCGGTTTAAGCGCAACCTCCGAGGCCCTGAGCGCCCCCGCGTCATCGAGGTGGTGTGCATCGACACCTCATCGGAACAGCGCGGCAAGCAGAAACTGCTGCGTGCGGTCTACCCGGAGGACGTGGCCAAGCAGCTCGCGAAGCTCCACGCCAACAAAGAGAGCCCGAGCGGCCAGCTCGCCGAGAATGAGGTCCAGCGCGTCCCGGTCTACGGAATCCGCAGCGTCGACCAGCTCAAGCAGATCGCTAAGGCGATCTTTGAGACGACGGCGCGCTACGAGATCGAGGGCGACTACGAAGTCTCCGACCTCGCGAGCTACGGCGGAGACAACGACGATGCCGACATGCTCCGCCTCGCGGTCGGCGACCCGGTGGAGCTGACGGTCGCGCCGAGCAGCTTCAACCCGGCCCGATCTGGAGACGTCCAGCTCGTCTCTGATATGAACCGCATCGCCGGAATGCCATTCGACGAAGCGGTCAATTTCGTCGCGCAGCAGATCGGGGACCAGAACTTCGCCCGCGCCGTGGTAGCCACGAGCCGAGGGCTTGTGGTGGAAACCGAGAGCACCTACCGAACCTCCGAAGTCACGGTCAACTGGAGCAAAGACTCAGGGGCCAGGGTGACGGGGAAGTTCCACAACTTCATCGAAGCCCGCTACGGCGCTACGACTCCGCCGCCAGCCCAAAAGGGCGCGCGGACCATCACCACTGAGCAGCCGAAGTCGAAGTCCATCCTCGACGCGGATGAAACCGACTTCCTGCTGGGCAGCGGGTAGAGGTAGGCTCAGACCGTGTTCCAACAAATCGGAATCGCTACAGTCGACGCGGTAACCATCCGTCGTGACGGCATCACCTTCAACCTCACCGGGCAGCCAGTCGGGGAGGAACTCGTCGGGCGCCTCGCCACCGACTGCGGCAATAACTACGGGCGTGTCGTCCCCTTCGATCCGGGTGACACGGTGCTCTACGCCGTTCCGAGCGGCGACCCAGGCGATGGCGTTTTTGTCATCGGACGCTTCTTCGAGGTGGCGGAGAAAGTACCCCAAGTCATCGTCGACAACCCAAAGGACGAGCACTGGGTCGCCAAGCCCGAGCGCCGGATCATGTTTCAGTCGACGCGGAACTCGATTGAGCTGCTCACCGTAGCCGCTTCGGGCAACTGCACCATCAAAACCACCTCAGCAGGCGGCATCGTCTTGGCACCCGCCGGTTCTGAATTGGTGCTCGCCGGTTCCGACGCTTCGACCGCTTGCGATGCCGTTGTGCTGTTCACGGCGCTCGCCAACCTGTTCAACGGGCATATGCACTTGCCCGGCACTTTCGTCATTGGCCCGAACCCCGTCACCGGTTTGTCTGGCCCACCTGACCCCACCTCGATCATGACGAGCGGGACCGGTATCGACAGCCCGAACGTACGGGCCAAGAAATGACAGCGGCAGCTCAGGCCGGCACGATCGTGGTGTTCTTCCGCGACAAGGGCCGCAAGCCGTACCGTTTCCAGCTCCAGCTACCTGCCGCTACACCCTCCCGCATTGAGATTCCCCACGAGGCGATGCCGTTCACGGTCGAATCCATTGAGCGGCTGCTCGCCTACGTGTTTGAAGACCCGCAGCGGTGCGGTGTGTGTCAAGGGAAGAGCTGCTCGGCCTGCGGCTACAAACCCCGCCGAGTGGGTGGTTACGAGCAGCTCTTTTCTCCTCGCCGAGTGTGCCTCGACCTCCTTGCGTGGGAGGAACAACCGGGGCGCGTGACGGGGTAGGCCGGTCCGCGCTACCATCGCCGCATGGTTTCGCTAGCTGCAAGTGCCTGGGGCCTCGGAATGTACGGGCTCGGAGCCTATGGTGCCGCGCTCCCCATCTCTGTCCTTGAAGCGTACCCGCTCGGTCCTCGGCGGATTTACATCCGCTTCAACACGCCACCGCAGTTTGCGAGTCCCATCGCCCAGGGGGACATTCAGAACCGCAAGACCTGGGATCTGACGCGCGGCGACACAGGAGAGCGAATCGAAGTGATCGGCGCCATCCGGGGCAAGGACGCCCTCGAATGGGCGCTGGTCCTGCTCACATCCATCGGCCCGTCGTACGTCCAGCACACGCTCGGCGCAGCGCGGCTCAGGTCCGCTGGAATCCTCCCAGCCATCCCTCCGACCGTCGTTACGTTCTTCGGCGTCGACGTGGAAAAGCCCCCGTTCGCTGTCCGCGACAGAAACCAAGTCGTGGACCTCAAAAACGACAACTTCTTCGGGCAGGGTATCGCCATTCGACCGGACTCAGGCGGCAACTACGAAGTACAAGTCGGTGCAGCGGGCCTGCGCAAGCGCATCTTGCGCATCCTGACGACAAAGCCCGGCGAATGGCCTTCCGACCCGGACTTCGGCGTGGAACTCGGGCTGTCTGAGCTGGCGCGCGATCCGGTAGGGATGAAACAGAGGATTGAGGAGCAGATCCGCCGAGACCCGGAAGTCTCAGCGGTGGGGGTGTCGGTGTCCGACGATTCGACGGGGGTGATCCGAATCATCGTCCGCGCTCGGATGACGACCGGTTCCGAAGTCAGCGCCGAGTACCGAGCGGATTCGGGCGGTGTGCGGCTGGTCTAGGCTTCCGAAGGCTTGCCGGCGTCTTCGGGGATGGGCGTCATTCCCGCAGCGTTGGCAGCTTCCCTGCGGCTTACCGCGAGCTGGGGCCTGTGCAAACTCGCACAGGTCATTTGACCCGGACCCGGACCCGTCCCCGTACCCGTCCCCGTCCCCGGACCCGGACCCGGACCCGTCCCCGGACCCGTCCCCGGACCCGGACCCGGACCCGGACCCGGACCCGGACCCGGACCCGTACCCGGAC